>ERZ772872.1066-NODE-1066-length-25631-cov-4.320887_pt1 | contig 25631 bp, 20 predicted proteins | sample MGYA00512132_ERZ772872 | MGnify/ENA primary metagenome ERZ772872 (study PRJEB29015, sample SAMEA2737724) | human gut metagenome | biome: human gut; feature: human-associated habitat; material: faeces | place: China | collected 2012 ...
CACAAGTAGGTTGCAAGATGAACTGTAAGTTCTGTATGACCGGCAAACAGGGGTATACGGCTAACCTGACCGCCAGCCAGATCATAAACCAGATTCATTCGCTGCCGGAACGGGACAAACTGACTAATGTCGTAATGATGGGAATGGGCGAGCCGCTCGATAACCTGGATGAGGTATTGAAGGCATTGGAACTACTGACCGCTACCTACGGTTACGCATGGAGTCCGAAGCGTATCACGCTTTCTACAGTCGGGCTACGGAAAGGATTGCAGCGTTTTATTGAAGAAAATGACTGCCACCTTGCCATCAGCCTTCACTCTCCGCTGACCGTTCAGCGTGCTGAATTAATGCCGGCGGAAAAGGCGTTTTCAATCACCGAAATGGTGGAACTGTTAAAAAACTATGATTTTAGTAAACAACGTCGACTTTCGTTTGAATATATTGTTTTTAAAGGGCTCAATGATTCGCAGGTCTATGCCAAAGAGTTGCTGAAACTTCTTCGCGGGCTGGATTGCAGGGTGAATCTGATTCGTTTTCATGCCATACCGGGGGTAGACCTCGAGGGGGCGGACATGGATACGATGACCCGTTTTCGTGATTATCTGACGTCACACGGACTTTTCACCACTATCCGTTCATCCAGGGGCGAAGATATTTTTGCCGCTTGCGGTATGCTGTCGACAGCGAAACAGGAGAAAAATAATGAAAGTTAATATATAAAACCGAACATCATGAAAAAGTACTCTTTTATTTTATGCATCGCTTTGGTAGCCTTTGTCGTTGCATCTTGCGGTCTGAAAGGAAATCACACCTCTAGTGGTCGTGCTTACGAGCTTTTGGTTGTAGTAGATCACGGTGTTTGGGATCGTGCTGCCGGAAGGGCTTTACATGATGCGCTCGATGCTGATATGCCCGGTTTGCCGCAGTCGGAACCTTCTTTCCGGATTATGTATACTTCACCGAAAGATTATGATTCTACGCTGAAGTTGATACGTAACATTATTATTGTAGATATACAGGATATATATACGAAAGCCTCGTTCAAATATGCGAAGGACGTGTATGCCAATCCGCAGATGATATTGACTATCCAGGCTCCGAACGAAGAAGAATTCGAGAAGTTTGTGGAAGAGAACAAAAAGACGATTGTCGACTTCTTTACCCGTGCGGAAATGAACCGTCAGATTACGTTCCTGGAAGGGAAGCATAGTAACTTCATTTCGCAGAAAGTGGACAGTTTGTTCGGATGCGACATCTGGGTGGATGCCGAACTGGCTAATTCAAAGACCGGGGATGATTTCTTTTGGGCTTCTACCAACACAGGTAGTGCCGACCGTAACTTTGTGATGTACTCTTATCCGTACACTGACAAGGATACGTTTACCAAAGAATATTTTGTGCACAAACGTGACTCCGTGATGAAAGCCAATATCCCCGGATTCAAGGAAGGCGTTTATATGTCAACCGATAGTTTGCTGACCGATGTCCGTCCGATCAATGTACAGAACAGCTACACAATGGAAGCACGTGGCCTGTGGCGTATGAAGGGCGACTTTATGGGTGGCCCGTATGTATCTCATACTCGTCTGGACGAGAAAAACCAACGAATTATAACAGCAGAAATATTTGTTTATTCACCTGATAAAATGAAACGCAACCTGGTACGCCAGATGGAAGCATCTCTGTATACACTGAAACTTCCGAATGAAGTTCAGCAGAATCAGATTCCATTGGGAGAAGCATCTAAGGAAGCGGAACAAACTAATAAATAAAAACATGGAAGATAACAAGATAAGGATAGGTATCACCCAAGGAGATATTAACGGGGTGGGCTATGAGGTGATTCTTAAGACATTTTCCGACCCTACGATGTTGGAACTATGTACTCCGATCATTTATGGCTCACCGAAAGTAGCGGCTTATCATCGCAAAGCACTGGATATACAGACCAATTTCAGTATTGTCAACTCTGCTACCGAAGCGGGGTACAACCGTTTGAGCGTGGTGAACTGTACGGATGATGAGGTGAAAGTGGAATTTTCCAAACCCGATCCCGAAGCCGGTAAAGCTGCGCTGGGGGCTTTGGAACGTGCCATCGAAGAATATCGCGAAGGGTTGATAGACGTTATCGTAACAGCTCCGATCAACAAACATACGATTCAGTCGGAAGAGTTCTCCTTCCCCGGACATACGGAATATATCGAAGAACGTCTGGGTAATGGTGATAAGTCATTGATGATTTTGATGAAGAATGACTTCCGGGTGGCTTTGGTGACGACACATATCCCTGTCAGAGAGATCGCGACTACGATTACCAAAGAACTGATTCAGGAGAAACTGATGATATTCCATCGTTGTCTGAAACAGGATTTCGGTATCGGCGCTCCGCGTATTGCGGTGCTCTCTCTCAATCCTCATGCCGGAGACGGTGGTTTGTTGGGAATGGAAGAGCAGGAAGTGATTATCCCTGCCATGAAAGAAATGGAAGAGAAAGGAATCCTTTGCTACGGTCCTTATGCGGCCGACGGCTTTATGGGTTCGGGCAATTATACTCATTTTGACGGTATCCTGGCGATGTATCACGATCAGGGGCTGGCTCCGTTCAAGGCCTTGGCTATGGAAGACGGGGTGAACTATACGGCAGGCCTGCCGGTAGTACGTACTTCTCCGGCTCATGGAACGGCATACGATATTGCAGGCAAGGGAGTGGCTTGTGAAGATTCTTTCCGTCAGGCAATCTATGTTGCCATCGATGTGTTCCGTAATCGTCAGCGGGAAAAAGTGGCTCGTGCCAATCCGTTGCGTAAACAGTATTACGAGAAACGTGACGATAGTGATAAACTGAAGCTGGATACAGTAGACGAAGATTAAAAACGAGTGATGACGAGAGCAGAGATACAACAAGTGAAACAGCGTTTCGGTATTATTGGAAATACTGAAGCATTGTCGCGCGCCATAGATGTTGCCATTCAGGTAGCTCCTACCGATTTGTCTGTGCTGATTACCGGAGAAAGTGGTGTCGGAAAAGAAAGTTTTCCACAGATCATTCATCAATATAGCCGGAGAAAGCATGGGCAGTATATTGCTGTCAACTGTGGTGCCATACCGGAAGGTACGATCGATTCCGAACTGTTCGGACACGAGAAAGGAGCATTTACCGGTGCTATTGGTGAGCGGAAAGGATATTTTGGAGAAGCTGACGGTGGAACTATCTTCCTTGATGAAGTGGGAGAGTTGCCGTTGCCTACACAGGCGCGTCTGCTCCGTGTACTTGAAAGCGGTGAATTTATCAAGGTAGGTTCATCCAAAGTACAAAAGACGGATGTACGTATTGTGGCAGCTACCAACGTGAACCTGACACAAGCCATTGCCGAAGGACGCTTCCGGGAAGATTTGTATTATCGGTTGAACACGGTGCCTATTCAGATACCACCTTTGCGTGAGCGTGGAGATGATGTGCTGTTGTTGTTCCGTAAGTTTGCCGCAGACTTTGCCGAAAAGTACCGGATGCCGGCTATCCAGCTGACGGAAGATGCCAAGAAGATATTGCTTGCTTATCCGTGGCCGGGAAACGTCCGGCAGTTGAAGAACATCACAGAGCAGATTTCGATTATAGAAACAAACCGTGAGATAACGGCTGCGATTCTGCAGACCTATCTTCCGGCACAGAATACCCAACGCCTTCCGGCACTGTTCGGCACACGCGAGAGCAAGAGCTTTGAGAGCGAACGCGAAATACTATATTCTGTCTTGTTCGATATGCGTCAGGAAGTGGCGGAACTGAAGAAGATGGTGCACAATATGATGGCTGAACGTGCGGGACAAGTCGGACAGATGGGACAGGTAGTAGCTACTCCGGTAGTGACAACGACGCACCAACCTTCCGTGCCGGCCATTATCCATGCTGTGCAGCAACCGTCTGTTTGTCCCAAAGAAGACGATGACGATATTCAGGACACGGAAGAATATGTAGAAGAAACCCTTTCGCTCGATGAAGTGGAAAAAGAAATGATACGTAAAGCGCTTGAGAGGCATCATGGTAAGCGGAAAAGTGCGGCGAAGGATCTGAATATCTCCGAGCGTACCCTTTACAGAAAAATAAAAGAATATGAATTGGATTAAGAAAATAATACGCCCTTTGCTACTGTTCGGCTTGCCGTTGGTAGTCATTGCGTGCACTGTTTCCTATAAGTTTAACGGATCGTCTATCAATTATGATAAGGTAAAGACCATTTCGATAGCCGACTTCCCGATCAAGTCGGAGTATGTATATGCTCCGTTGGCAACCAAATTCAATGAGGACCTGAAAGATATCTTCATCCGGCAGACCCGTCTGCAACTGCTCAAGCCGAGTCAAAATGCCGACTTGCAGATTGACGGAGAAATCACAGGGTACAATCAGTACAACCAGGCAGTATCTGCCGACGGTTATTCTTCGGAGACGAAGTTGACTATCACCGTCAATGTGCGTTTTGTCAACAACACCAATCATGCCGAAGACTTTGAACAACAGTTTTCTGCGTTCCGTACCTACGACTCTACCCAGTTGTTGACTGCCGTACAGGACGGATTGATTGCTGAAATGTCTAAAGAGATCACCGACCAAATTTTTAATGCAACTGTAGCAAACTGGTAATATAAATGACTTCTGTTAACTTTCAACAATGGATTCAGCATCCCGAGACGCTGAATAGGGATACTTTGTACGAACTGCGCAATCTTCTTGCGAGGTATCCGTATTTTCAGTCACTTCGTCTGCTGTATCTGAAGAATCTGTATATTCTCCATGATATTAGTTTCGGTGGAGAACTGCGGAAAGCAGTTCTTTACATTGCAGACAGACGGCAGTTGTTCCGGTTGATTGAAGGTGACCGCTATGATGTGCAGGCACGGAAAAAGGGAGTACCTCTCACGGAGGTGCTGAAAGACGAACCGTCCGTAGACCGCACATTAGCATTGATCGACGCTTTCTTGTCCACAGTACCCGAAGAGGTGACTGCCCGCACCAGCTTCGACTATTCGATGGATTACACCTCTTATCTTTTGGAGGAGACTCCGGCCACGGAACAGCCGGCTGAAGAAACGCCCAAACTCAAAGGCTTCGAACTGATTGACGACTTTATAGAAAAGAGCGAGAGCGACTCTCCCCTCTGCATGAAACCTTTAAGAGAAGAAATGCCATCTTCGCCAACCTCTTCGGACGAACTTACCGAAGAAGAAACGATGAAGGAAGAAGAGGAAGATGACAGCTGTTTTACGGAAACTTTGGCAAAAATCTATGTTAAACAGCAACGATATTCAAAAGCTCTTGAAATAATTAAAAAATTAAGCTTGAAATATCCAAAAAAAAATGCTTACTTTGCAGACCAAATCAGATTTTTGGAGAAATTGATTATTAACGCTAATTCAAAATAACTAAAAATGTACTTATTATTCGTTATCTTAATGGTTATTGCAGCCTTGTTGATGTGTTTCATCGTGCTGATTCAGAACTCAAAAGGAGGCGGACTTGCTTCTGGTTTCTCTTCATCTAACGCCATCATGGGCGTGCGCAAGACTACAGATTTTCTGGAAAAAGCAACATGGGGCCTGGCCATCTTTATGGTTGTAATGAGCATTGCTACTGCTTATGTAGTTCCTCGTTCTGCAGTTGTTAAAGATGCAGTGTTGGAACAGGCACAGAAAGAACAACAGACTAACCCGTATAACTTACCCGCAGGTACGGCTGCGCCGCAAACTGAAGCTCCTGCTACCAATGCACCTGCTACAGAAACTCCGGCACCGGCTACTGAAACTCCTGCTCCTGCAGCAGAGTAATTCACTCCGTCGTCAGGTAAGACTTTGGGATAAAACCATTAATGGGAAGGTGCAGACGTATGCTGCATTTCTTTGATATTTAAGTGCGGATTACGCAGATTACACGGATTTTCAATGTTCCGCGTGGTCAGTGTAATCCGCACTTAACTTTTTCTTGTAAAAACAATCTCTTTGTGATAGAAACAAACGAGATTTAACTACCTTTGTTGGCTGTATAAGATTATTAACTACTTTTTTAAATATAACAATGACAGAACATTTGAAACAGAAATTGAATGACTCCGCCGTACTCCGATGGAGTGTTCTAGCATTGGTCGCATTTACTATGCTATGCGGCTATTTCCTCACCGACGTAATGTCTCCTCTAAAACCCATGCTTGAGAAAGAACTACTATGGGACAGTCTTGATTATGGTTTCTTCACAAGTGCTTACGGGTGGTTTAATGTATTCCTATTGATGCTGATTTTCGGTGGTATCATTTTGGATAAGATGGGAGTTCGTTTTACCGGAATGGGAGCTTGCTTATTGATGGTGTTTGGTTGTGGATTGAAATACTATGCGATTTCTACTACTTTTCCGGAAGGTGCCATGCTCTTCGGATTCAAAACACAGGTAACCCTGGCTGCATTGGGGTATGCTATCTTCGGTGTAGGTGTGGAAATTGCCGGTATCACAGTTTCCAAAATTATCGTGAAATGGTTCAAGGGTAAGGAAATGGCATTGGCTATGGGACTTGAAATGGCTACGGCACGTATCGGAACAACTCTGGCGATGGTATTGACAGTTCCTTTGGCAGACTTTTTCGGATCTACGGATGAGAGTGGCACATTTCATACCAATATTCCTGCTCCGATTTTGTTTTGTCTGATTATGTTGTGCGTGGGTACGATTGCTTTTTTCCTTTATACTTTCTATGATAAGAAGTTGGATGCTTCTTTGGATGCAGAAGGATTGGAGCCGGAAGAGCCGTTCCGTATGAAAGATATTGTGTATATTATTACCAACAAGGGATTCTGGTTGATTGCCCTTCTGTGCGTGCTGTTCTATTCGGCTGTGTTCCCGTTCATCAAGTATGCCGCCGATTTGATGGTTCAGAAGTATAGCGTGGACCCGAAATTGGCGGGAACTATTCCCGGGCTGCTGCCGATCGGCGCTATTGTGTTGACACCGCTGTTCGGTTCCTTGTATGACCGTATCGGTAAGGGGGCTACATTGATGGTTATCGGATCTGTCATGTTGATATTCGTGCATACCATGTTCGCTCTGCCTATCCTGAATGTATGGTGGTTTGCTACGATTATCATGATTATCTTGGGATTTGCTTTCTCATTGGTACCTTCGGCCATGTGGCCTTCTGTTCCGAAGATCATTCCGGAAAAACAATTGGGTACGGCTTATGCCTTGATCTTCTGGGTACAGAATTGGGGATTGATGGGTGTGCCTTTGTTGATCGGATGGGTACTGAATTCTTATTGCAAAGGTCCGGTAGTAGATGGCGCGCAAACCTATGACTATACATTGCCGATGAGTATTTTTGCTCTCTTTGGCATATTGGCTTTGATCATTGCTTTGATGTTGAAAGCAGAGAACAGAAAGAAAGGTTACGGTTTGGAAGAAGCAAATATTCAGAAATAAAAACGATGGCTGCCAAAGAGAAAACAAACCTGTTAGAGGTTATTCCCTGTCGCAGTGAACATATAACAGCAGAACGGGAAGGGGAGACTATTGTGCTCTCCTTTCCCCGTTTTAAGTATTCGTGGATGCAACGCTTTCTTGTACCGAAAGGGATGTCGAAAGAGCGTCGGATATATTTGGAGGAACACGGTACGGCTGTATGGGAGCTGATAGATGGGAAACGTACGGTACGTGAGATTATAGAGAAACTCGCAGACCACTTCCATCATGAAGCGGGCTACGAGTCGCGTATCACTATCTATCTTTCTCAGATGCAGAAAGACGGATTTATAAAGTTAATGAAGTCGATTGAGTAAAGAGAAGAAAATTATATGGATAATGTGTTCCTTCTATTTTCCTTCTTCTCTATCCACTTTAAGCAATCCTCCGGTATTCGGGTCAAAGTACACTTTGATAGTCGAGTTCTTATTGAATAGAACCGGAGCCAGATACTCTATTATACCAAACTGAGTGACAGGAAGTTCACCTTCATAAAGTTTCTTCTTTCCGTCGGTCAGTGTAACCAATGCCTGTCCGGGTACATTGTAAGCGATTCCTTCCAAGTCTTTTTTCTTCTTTCCGTCTTCTTGCGGTATTTTTACCGTTTTCAAGTCTTTCAAGCTGATATAGAACGGAGTTCCTGCCAAATCGTTGTTGGCAACCACGCCCAGTTTCTTGGAAAAGCGGAAAGCCACTTCATTACTGAACTCTTTATCCGGTGTAAGGCGTACGGTGAATGTCTTTTCTTCTTTTTCCCGTATGCCGGAGAACATTTTTGTCATGGCTTCTTCCTGCAAGTTCAGATTGTCTATCATGATTTTGAGCTGTGCGCCGTCCGACGGCATATTGTCGGCCTGTCCGCGTAATAATGCGTTTTTGCTTTCACGGATATTATAGATTTCTTTGGCTACCAGTTCCGCCATCTTAGCGGTGGAGTTTGCCATCAGAATCTCTTCGGTCAAGAAGTCGCGGGGATTGGCGCTCACCTGCCCGGCAGGAGCGGTCGGAGTATTCTTCTTTGCAGAACTGTTTTGGCTGTAAGGCACGTTGATGGACTTTACGATACCATCCTCAGTCAGTTCCATAAGAGGAGCTACCGTTTTATCTTTCAATTTCACAAAGTAAGTAGCGTCGCCATTGGGCACTCCTACGGATTTCACTTTTACGCTTGCCAGTTCCCAATACACTTCGGGATCGGTAGAGACGTTGTTCAACCGTAAATAGCGGTCGGCGTACTTACTGAATTCACCCGGAGTATACTTCACTTTATTCGCTTTTATTTCAAGCTCTATTTGAGTTTTAGGAAGACTATATACCACTCCGTAGTCTTTTCCACGAGTGACTCCTGTCAATACTTCGGTCTGTGCATAGGCGGAAGTCGTCATCAGCAGACCCGCCGCTATAATCAGTTTTTTCATATTCGGTTCTTTTTTAACTGTTTTGAAAACAAAGTTAATGAAGTTATTGAAATAAACACTAAGTTCTTAACTTTTATTCGCTTACAAGCCGCCAAGCTGCGGGCAGGCAGGTGATAATATCACTTGCAATCAGCCCGGTCATACCTTGTTTCTTCTGTGCGATGTCTCCTGCCAATCCGTGAATGTACGTACCTATTTTGGCAGCTTCGTCACTGGAGTAGCCCTGTGCGAGCAGCGCCAGAATCACTCCTGTCAGCACATCGCCGCTACCTCCGGTTGCCATTCCCGGATTTCCGGTCGGATTGAAGAAACATTTGCCTTCGGGAGTAATGATGGCGGAGTAGGCACCTTTTAGAACGATGTGAACATGGGCGGTATGGGCAAGCTCACAAGCCTTCGTCAATCGCTCGTAAGAATCCTGACATTTGCCGGTCAGGCGTTCCAGCTCCTTCGGGTGGGGAGTGAGGATAGAGCCTTTCGGCAGATGTGTGAGTGTATGGCGATGATTGGCAAGGATATTCAGTGCATCGGCGTCCAATACTACGGGAGTCTGGCAATGTTCCAGTTGCTCTATCAGGGCAGCTTCTGTTTCCTCGTTCCGTCCCAGTCCCGGACCTATGCCGACTGCTTGGTAATCATCGGTGTCGGTCGGCACGGCGAAATAGTTTTCGCTGGCGTCCGTCTCTACCATAGCCTCCGGTGCGGACATTTGCAAAATATCATAATTGCATATCGGGGCATGTACGGTCAGTAATCCTACGCCGGAACGGAGGCAGGCGCGGGCGGCAAGTACGGAGGCTCCCGCCATTCCTTTTGATCCTGCTATCAGCAGTGCGTGACCGAAGTTCCCTTTGTGTGCAAACTGTTTGCGTGGCTTGATAAGTGAACGGATTTCTTCTATCTCTAGCATTTCGTAGTTTGTCTCCGTTTCTTCGATTCCTTCTTCGCTCAACTGGATATCCAACAATTCCCATTCACCGACAAACTCTGTATTTTCGGCAAAGAGGAAGGCAAGTTTCGGTAGTTGCAGGCTGAAAGTAACGTCTGCACGGATGATATTGCTTTTCACGTTGAACGTGTTCTCTTCTCCCATCAGCCCCGAAGGAATATCGATGGCTACGACTGTGGCGGGAGAAGCATTGATATATTTTACTACGGCAGCGAAACCTCCGCTTAACGGCTTGTTCAGTCCCGACCCGAATAGCCCGTCGATCACCAAGTGTTCCGGTGTCAAAGTCGGCGGTACGAACTGCGTACTGATTTCGTGGAATGTAACTTCTTCCATCATTTCCACCAATTCCTTGTTCGTCTGGCAGTCGGGTGAAAGATTTCCTTTAGTATTAAAGAGGTATACTTCTGTCTTATATCCTTTTTCAGCCATCATGCGGGCTATGGCTAACGCGTCTCCACCATTGTTTCCCGGTCCGGCAAAAACGGTGACGGGGGTATCCGTGCTCCATCTGTCTGTGATGGCTTTTGTCAGTACTGTTGCCGCACGTTCCATCAGGTCAATTGATGCAATCGGTTCGTGCTCAATGGTATAAGCGTCCAATTTCTTGATACTGCTGCTTGGAAATATTTTCATTGTGATGTCCTTTTTTAGTTTTTTACCCACAAATGTACATGATTCTTCTGACTTTTCCGGTTTGTTATAGGAAGAAAACACATTTATTGTAGGTAGACGACCGGCAGAATATAGGTCGATAAGTTTTTTCTACGGGATATAAAGTTCTTTTGTATAGGTAATAAACTTTCTTTTATCAGTAATAAAACTATAAACGAAGCCTCTGATTATATAAATGAAACTTTCGTTTATATAATCAAAGCCTTCGTTTTTATAAACGCAAGCTTCGTTTATAGTTTAGGAATAGTATAAAAGAACTTTATAACCTATCGTTAGTAAGTTTACATTCAATAGAGAGTAACTTTTTTAAGGCATTTTATTTAGTTTTTTGTACCTTTGCGCTCCATAAACTACTAAAACATAAACTCATGAGCGCATTGAAAGGGCATCCTAAAGGCCTTTACCTGATTTTTGCAACAAGCACGGCAGAACGTTTCAGCTACTACGGTATGCGTGCGATTTTCATTCTCTTTCTGACCCAAGCTTTATTGTTTGATAAAGAAGCGGCCGCGTCTATTTACGGCAGCTATACCGGATTGGTTTATCTGACTCCGTTGATTGGCGGATATATAGCCGATAAATATTGGGGCATTCGCCGTTCAGTGTTCTGGGGTGCGGTGATGATGGCTGTCGGGCAGTTCCTGATGTTTATGAGTGCTTCCACATTGAATAATACCGAACTAGCACATTGGCTGATGTATGGCGGACTCGGCTTTTTGATTCTGGGTAACGGTTGCTTTAAGCCGACGGTATCATCGCTGGTTGGACAGCTTTACGAGCCGGGCGACAAACGGTTGGATGCGGCATATACCATTTTCTATATGGGAGTGAATGTCGGTTCTTTTGCTGCTCCGTTGATTTGCGGTTACTTGGGAGATACCGGCGATCCGCATGATTTTAAATGGGGATTTCTGGCAGCCGGAATCATGACGCTATTTACCGTCGTACTTTTTGAGACCCAAAGAATAAATATCTTTTCTCTCCATCCGGCGAAGCTATCGGTATCATTCCTGATGCAAAACGTGAGAAGAAAGAAGATAAAGCCGATCACATCTCTCACCCGAAGATGGACGCACGGACAAAAATACGTAATCTCATAATAATAACTGTCTTGACTGCTGTTCTATTGGCATTCTTTGGCTACATATTCACAGGCGACTGGATTAGTGTCGGTATTTTCACGGCTTGCATCGTCTTTCCGGTACTTATTCTGTTGGATGGTTCGTTGACAAAGATAGAGCGTAGCCGTATTTTTGTCATTTATATCGTCGCCTTTTTTGTGATTTTCTTCTGGGCTGCCTATGAACAGGCGGGAGCTTCTCTGACCCTTTTTGCCTCCGAACAGACCAACCGCGATATTTTAGGTTGGGAAATGCCTGCTTCCTGGTTTCAATCCTTTAATCCGCTTTTTGTCGTTGTACTGGCTTACATCATGCCGGGAGTATGGAGTTTCCTGAACAAACGAAAGATGGAACCTGCTTCTCCTACCAAACAAGCGATTGGCTTGTTACTTCTTTCTTTAGGTTATCTTTTCATCTGTTTCGGAGTGAAAGATGCGGTTCCGGGAGTGAAAGTAAGTATGATTTGGCTGACGGGACTTTACTTTATCCACACTATGGGTGAAATTGCCCTGTCGCCTATCGGGCTTTCTATGGTGAACAAACTGAGTCCGTTGCGTTTTGCTTCCCTGATGATGGGTATATGGTATCTTTCCACTGCCACCGCCAACAAATTTGCCGGTATGTTGAGCGGCCTTTACCCCGAAGATGGAAAAGTAAAGACCATTCTGGGCTTCCAGATTGCGACGATGTACGATTTCTTTATGGTATTTGTGGTAATGTCGGGCGTCGCCTCACTGATTCTGTTCCTGCTGTCGAAGAAATTACAGAAGATGATGCACGGGGTAGAATAAGGTATTATATGTAGACAATGTGCAAAAAGAAAGTGATTACCTCATTTTGTTATACTATTTCTTTTATAAGATAGAAAAAACTAACATAATATATATGCCGAAATGATTTTTTATTAACTTTGCTCTTGATTTCTTTAATTAAGAGCAAATAGCTTATGGCAAAACTATATGATTTATCAGATAACAGCCGGATTGTAAAAGCGTTGAAAAAAGGAGATTCAACGGCTTTTGAGGCTGTGTATAAAGCATATAGTGGTTTGCTGCGGACTTATGCAACAAATATTTTACAAGATACCGATGCGGCTTATGAAGTGGTGCAAGATGCTTTCATGGCTATTTGGCTAAATCGTAAATCGTTGGATGACACGAAATCATTACGGAATTATCTGTTAAGAGCGGTTCATAATAATTCATTAAGATTGATTAAAGCGGAAGAAATACGGAGGGCCCGTGAAGAAAAAGCTATGGAGGAACAAATGATGGATTGGGAGGAAGTGCCTGTTTCTTCACAAAGAAACGAATTGTTGATTCCTGCCATAGAACGTCTGCCGGAACAGAGCCGCAAAGTACTTCAAATGAGTTATTGGGAAGAAAAGAAAAATGCAGTTATTGCTGATGAACTATCAATATCTATCCGTACAGTTGAGACTATTTTATATAAAGTAAAGAAGAAGTTACGGAAGGAAATCAAGAAAAAATAACCTTTTCTCAAAAAAAATATCGAACCGGATACGTAAATTCATCAGGTGCAGTATTATATATAATGAGTAAGTTTCATTATATATGGATACAAAACACGATATCCCGCACCGGGAGATAGGTGAACAAGACGATGAACTGCTGGAACAATTGTGGAAGCAGTTGCCCGATTCTCAGGAAGATCCTTTTATAGCCGATCAGGGGTTTAAAGACTTGCAAGGTCGGATTCAGAGAAAACTTCGTATAAAACGCAGGTTTCGTATATTGACAGCCGGTAGTATTGCTGCGGCATTGATTACGGGCGTTTTGATTTTTCGGACACTTATTCCGTCGGAACAGGTTCCTACTGCCATTGCGCAGTTACAGGATATGGGGGTCACTATATCTGATGATCAAGTTATATTAAAGATGGGGAATGAGGTTGTTATGTCCCTTGACAGTGCAGCACGTATTGAGCAGAATACAGCAGATGATGTGGCTCTACAAACTGCTGCCGGTAAAAAGCTGGCGTTGGCAAGTGAGCGTATCTTGAAACTAGAAGTTCCTGCCGGACGTCACTTTCAGATGACTCTGTCGGACGGTACGAAAGTATGGCTGAATGCTTCTTCTACATTGGAGTATCCTGCTTCGTTTGAAGGTAAGAAAGAACGTAGGGTGAGACTGACGGGAGAGGCTTTTTTTGAAGTCAGTCGTAATGAGAAATGTCCGTTTTATGTAGAAACTGGTAATCAGGAGTCTGTACAGGTATTGGGAACCAGCTTTAATATAAATGCCTATCCGGAAAATAGTAAACATTTCACTACGCTTGTAACGGGAAAAATCAGTTATCAGGTAGAGGAGGGGAAAGAACCTGTCATCTTATCTCCTGATCAACAAGTGAGCTTCGATTGTGTGTCTGGAGCTATGAAGGTGGCACAAGTAGACGCTTCGGCTTTTGCGGCATGGAAGGATGGCTGGATTTATTTTGAGGATGAAACTCTTCCGGACTTGGCAAAACGCCTTTCAAGGGTATATGGGGTTGAAATAAAGGTTGCCGAGCGATTGAGAAACTATTCCTTTTCCGGGAAAATCAGTTATGAACGTGGCGTTGACTATATTACTCGCCTGATGGAGGAAACCAATGGGGTTGTCTGTGAGGTTGAGAATGGGGTGCTCTGGTTGAGATGAGAGATACAACAATATAAAAAGAATGAGATAAGAGTATGAAAAGGAAGAAAAGTTTTATTCACATTGATTGGAAGATAGGGCTTATATTTCTTGTGTTTTCAGTCTGTTGTCGTACTGTGTATGCTCAAACGGTAAGTGTGGAGCTGAAAAAAGCGACAGTGGCGGAAGCATTGAAGAAGATGAGTGCTGTCACAGGGTATGAATTTTTTTATAATTCAAAACAATTGTCGGAATGTCCGAAGAGGATAACAGCTAATTATCATAATATTTCTTTGGTACAGGCACTTCAAGAAATTCTGTCCGGTACAAATTTCACTTTTAAGGTTGAGAATCGTACTATCATTATTGTTCCGCGACCTGCTTCCGGAAAACAGGAACTGCGGGAAGAAGAGAAAGAAATGGAACTTAAAGGACGGATTATTGATGGAAGTGACCGATCTCCGATGATCGGAGTTTCGGTAATAGTAGGAGGAACAGGACCGGGAATGTCCGGCACGACCACGGATCTGAATGGAGAATTCAGTATAAAGTTACCGGTAGAAGGCTGCGACCTAACTTTCTCTTTTGTCGGTTATGAAAAGATTACGAGACATTTTAACGGAAAGAATGCTTCATCTTTTGCAAATATCGTAATGCAACAACAGTTGCAGGAGATTAAAGATGTGGTGGTTACGGGAATCTATCAACGTAAAAAAGAAAGTTTTACAGGTTCTTCCACAACATTTAAGGGGGAAGAGTTGAAATCGGTAGGTTCGCAGAATGTCTTGCAAAGTTTGCGGACACTCGATCCTTCTTTTAAGATCATGGAAAATAATCAGTTCGGTTCCAATCCTAATCAAATGCCGGATATCGAGATACGGGGAAAGAGCAGTGTAGTAGGGTTGAAGGAAGAATATGGTACAGATCCCAACCAGCCGTTGTTTATTTTAGATGGATTCGAGACTACGCTGGAAACTGTGATGAACCTGAATATGAACCGTGTAGCTTCTGTTACGATATTGAAAGATGCTGCCTCTACGGCTATTTATGGTTCGAAAGCTTCCAATGGAGTAGTGGTAATTGAAACTAAAACACCGGAGAAGGGACGTCTTCAGCTTTCGTATAAAGGAGATTTTGGAGTAGATATAGCCGACTTGTCTGACTATAACCTGATGAATGCCCGTGAAAAGTTACAGTTTGAAACATTGGCAGGAGTATATGAGGACAACACCAACAGTCCTTCCAATCAGTTGCGTTTAAATAGCTTGCGGAACGAGCGGCTGAAGGAAATAGAAAGAGGAGTAGATACTTATTGGCTGAAAGAACCGGTACGTAACGGGTTTACGCACAAACACAATATCTATGCAGAAGGTGGTGAAGAAAAGATACGTTATGGAATAGGATTAAGCATAGGTCATGTGAATGGGGTAATGAAAGAATCCGAACGCCAAACGATTGGAGGAAATATCGATTTGATATATCGTACGGGAAAATTTCAGTTCAGCAATAAGCTGACAATTGATTATTTGGAGACGGTCGACCCAACTGTTTCCTTCTCGGAATATGCACAGGCGAATCCTTATTACCGGAAATATAATTCGGCAGGTGAGATAGAAAAATACCTGTATTATCCGGAGGATGGCATAAATGATTCTTCTGTTTCCAATCCGTTATGGAACGCTCATCTGAACAATTATAATAAAGGGCAGGAATTTGGATTTACCAACAACTTTATCATCGAGTGGTTTGCTACACATGATTTTCGTTTAAGAGCCAAATTCGGCCTGACGAAATCGGATGATACGTCGGATGTCCGTTTGTCTCCGTTACATTCACAGTTTGATGATGTAAGTGATACGGAGAAAGGGTTATATACGCACACACAAACCAAAGGATTAGTATATGAAGGGGATCTGGCCGCTACATTTGGTCGTTTATTTGCCGATAAACACATGGTTAATGCTGTGGCCGGATTCAATTTTAGCAGTACCAAAAGAGAAAATTATGGATTCTCAGCCAATGGTTTTACGGATGATCAGTTTGATTCTCCATCTTTTGCCAATAGCTATCCAAACGGGGAAAGTCCGGATTACAGTCGGACGGAGAAACGTGCGGCAAGTTTTTATATCAATGGCGGTTATGCTTATGATAATCGCTACTTGCTTGATTTTAATTATCGTAGTGATGGCGCGTCTATGTTCGGCACGGATAACCGTTTTCGGAATACATGGTCTGTCGGGCTTGGTTGGAATATTCATAATGAGAAGTTCCTTAGAGATAAAGATTTCTTTCAACTTCTCAAGCTGAGAGCTTCTGTCGGAAACCCGGGAAACTAGAATTTTGCCGCTTATCAGGCATTCTCGACTTACAAGTTCAATGGCTGGATGACGAATGTATTCGGAACAGGTGTGATTCTGAATGCATTGGGAAACAAAGACTTGGGATGGCAGGAAACAATCAATTATAATATCGGTACTGATATTACGATGTGGAATAACCGGATCAATGTGACTTTGGATTATTATTGGAAGAATACTGATCCGTTGCTGGCTGTCATCACGACTCCGGGTTCTATGGGAGTGACAAGCCTGACAATGAATGCCGGTATGCAAAAAACAAAAGGTTGGGAAGCTACATTGAAGTTTTCTCCTATTTATCTGCCGGAACAGGGAATCAATTGGAATTTGAGCGTGAATGCAACGCACTCTCGTTCGAAATATGCCAATATCGGTGACTCTTTTAGTGCTTTGAATAAGAGCGGACAGGCTTCATTGGCGGGTACTACCCGTTATTATGACGGGGGAAGTCCTACAGCTATCTGGGCTGTGCGGTCTGCCGGAATAGATTCGGCTACCGGTAAAGAGCTCTTTATAAAGAAGGATGGTACATATTCTTTTTCCTATGATGTGAATGACGAAGTAGTGGTAGGAGATACGGAACCTGATATAGAAGGATTGTTCGGGACTACATTCTATTATAAAGGCTTTTCACTCAGCTGTTTTTTCCGTTATCAAATAGGCGGGCAGTTATTCAACACTTCTCTTTTCGACAAGGTAGAGAATATAGGTACAGAAGAAGTGTACAACAATCAAGATAAGCGTGCGCTATACAATCGTTGGTCGGAGTCCAACCGTGAAGCGCAGTTCAAAGGTATATCTATGGTGCAGACTACTGAGAAATCTTCTCGTTTTGTGATGGATGAAAACACACTGACTTGCGAGTCTGTCAGTCTGGGCTATGAGTTCAATCAAGGATTTGTCAAGAAGCTAGGTTTGGCAGCTTTATCTTTACAGGCAAATATGAATGATATATTCCGTTGGTCTACCGTTAAGGCGGAACGTGGAATTGATTATCCTTTTGCACGAACGATCTCTTTGTCTATCGGTGCCACCTTTTAAACAATGGAAGAGAAAACTTATAAAAACGAATGAGTTATGAAGAATAAAATATATACAGGTATGTTGCTCGGTTGCTTTCTGCTATGTGGCTGTAGTGACTGGTTGGATGTGAAGCCTTATGATAAGATATCGGATGACGAACTGTTCTCTACGGAGGAGGGATTCCAAAAATTATTGAATGGCGTATATGTGGAATTGAATAATGACAAGCTATACGGATGCGCTTTGACTGTGGAAATGATTGAAATAATGGGAGGTGCTTATACAATAGGGACGGACAATTCCGTGTGGGGAAATTACAAAGATCTTGCCGACTATCAATATGAAACGGAATATTGGCGTGGAAGACTGAGCGAGACGTGGAATGAAGCGTATGCGATGATCTTGAATTGTAATGAGATTCTTGAGAATATGGAGAGCAGGACATCTCTTTTTACCGGTGATAATTATAATATTATACGCGGAGAAGCACTTGCCCTGCGGGCTATGCTACATTTTGACATGCTTCGACTGTTTGGCCCGGTGTATTCACGCAATAAAGATAAGCTGAGTATCCCCTATTATACAGCGCAGACCAATTTGCCGGAAGAACAGCTTCCTGCTTCAGAAGTGATTCGAAAGGTAATAACCGACCTAGAGGAAGCGCGAATCTTATTAGTGAATGATCCGGTAAAGACGGAGGGTACGATGATGAGTGGAGATGTAAATCAGAATTCTAACTTTTTGCGCTATCGTGCTTTACGGATGAATTATTATGCGGTGACAGGATTATTAGCACGTGTTTGTCTGTATGCAAGTAGCAATGATGAGGAAGGTGGAAGTGCAAGAAAGAAAGCATTCAACTATTCTACGGAAATCATAAAAGCGGTAGATAGCGGTATTTTTCCGTTTGTAGATAAAAAACTGGTTACTGGTTCACCGGATGATCCGGACCGTATTTTCTCTTCTGAAGTGATCTTTGCTCTCTCTCATGCAAGCCGTAACCAATTGTTTAAAAATTATTTTGACCCGACTCGTGTTCCTAACTATGTATTCAGAATGGATAATGATCTGATGAATAATCTCATTTTCGGAGGCACAGCTACCGGAGGCAACCAGGACGACTACCGTTATCGAGTGAATTGGGTGGCTTCAGGTTCTAACAGGTATTTCTATAAATATGCGGATATGGAGGATACCGGAAAAATAGAAAATACAATGATTCCAATGTTACGTATAGGTGAGATGTATCTTATTGCAGCCGAGAGCCAGTCTGCTTCTTTGACGGCAGGTTCCAGTTATGTCAATACGTTGCGACGGAATCGTGGGGTAACTACTGTTTCATCATTGACCCAAGATTTGCTTGTGTATGAATATATACGTGAGCTATACGGTGAAGGGCAACTCTTTTATCTCTATAAGAGATTGTACAGACCTGTTTTATTCTCGTCCGTATCTAGTAAAAATCCGGAAGCAAGTGATCAGATATTCGTAGTTCCTCTTCCTGATTCGGAAACAGAAAATTGAAAGTAAATGCTTTTAAATGAACAAAATAAGATGTATGATGAAAATGAAAAATAGATATATCGTGGCTTTTCTTAGCCTGCTGATTGGTCTGTCGGCCTGTGACGAACGCGAGCCCGGTACTTTTCAGAATATTAGCGGTATTTATTTTAATAACCGTTCTTCTGCGAGTGCTTTGCAGGATAGCATAGATGTTACTTTTGTCTACGAGAGTGGAGATGATATGGAAATTCCTGTGAAAATCCAGTTGTTGGGACGTCCTGTAGATGAGTCCCGCCCGGTAGATATCCGTGTTAGTTCCGAAAATGCTGTAGAGGGAACGGATTATGTGTTGTCGGATAAGGTAGAGATACCGGCCGGAGCTTCAGGTATAAATTATATAGTTACTCTAAAACGCACGGAATCTTTGAAAACAATGAAAAAGACTATTTATATGGAGCTTCGTGCGAACGACTATTTTGCACTTCCTGTAACGGAAGAGATACAAGCTGGAGGAGATACAGTATCTACCTTGCGCTACCGTATTATATTTTCAGATATGTTTACCTCTGCTCCTGTAGCATGGGAAGAAAATCTGTTAGGAGCATTTTCGCAACAGAAGTTTGAATTGATATGTGATGTGCTGGATGTTGCACCGGCTGATTTTAATGACGTGTCGGTAATGACCTTTGCCATGCAGGTATATATTAGTTCGGAAATGACTCAGTATGTGAAGGAACAAGAGGAAAAGAAGAATGCAGGTGAAGAGTTTGATGAAAATGCCTTTGATGGAAATGGAGACCCTTTGACGTTTAAAAAGAACTGATATGATGAAGAATTTGTATAGTAATTTATGGAGGATTCTGGTAGCAGGCTTTCTATTGGTGGCTTGTACGGAAGATAAAGGAAATTATGATTACCGTAATCTGACAGAACTTGAAATTACCGGAGTGGATGATAATATTTCTGTCTTGACGCATAACCGGTTACAATTGACACCGGATTTTGGTACTTCTGCTCTTCCCGACGACAGGTATGAATTTGAGTGGAAGGTAATCAATCAGGATATAGAGAATGAAGTGGAAACTGTGATTGGCAATACTCGCAATTTGGACTATGAAGTAACTTTGAACGCTGATGTATACACCCTGTATTTTACGGTGACGGAGAAGGATACGGGCATATATTGGCAAAAAACTTATACTTTGACTGTCAGCGATACTACTTCTGAAGGTTGGATGGTACTTTGTTCAGATGAAGAAGGACGTGCACGTTTGGATATGGTTTCTAAGGTTACAGGAGATACATACTTTGATCTTCTGAAAAATTATAGTGAAATCTCTCAATGGAAAGGTCCGCGAAAGATTCAATCTCTTTCATCGACAATGACGGATGCCCAGTCTCCTTTTTACTTGTTGACAGATGATGGAGCTACTCGTTTGGGAAAGAATAATTTCGAGTGGAAGGAAGAATATAATTTCGCTTATGAAGCAGCTGCAAACGGTGCATCTTTGCGTCCTTATTCTATTACTGCTGCTGGTTTGGGTAAAATGATTGTCAGTGGTAAAGAAGCCTATTACTGTGAAAGGGGGATGGGGATAGATGGTCTGTATCAGAGTGTGGTGAATAAGACTTTTGATGTAGCTCCCTACGTGGGGGCGAATGTGTCAGCATCAATGTATGTAGCTGTGTATTTACTGTATGATACGACTAATAAATGTTTTATGGCGTATTGTCCGATGATGGCTTATGAAGATTTAGGTAGTCTTGAACCTTTGGTAACGATGGATAAAATGGAAGAAATAGCTACCAGTTTTAAAGGTGATAATGGAGTGGTGCATAGTGTGTCTTATGATTATCCTGAAGGGTATGATTATGTTTATATGGAGAATACGAAATATGATCCGGGTAATGCCAAAATGGGGACAACTTATACTATTCTGACTAAGGATGGCAGGTCTTATCTTTATGGCATTCAGTTGGGGGATTTACTTTTATATGCAGATTGCACTTATGTGTTGGGAAAATCCTATTATGGTGACTTGTCCGGTTGTACGGGAATAGGGGAAGAGGGCACTTTGTATGCTTTTAGCTCTTTGAAAAATTATATGTATTATGCTGTGGACAATACGGTTTACCGGGTCGACTTATCTGTTTCACCTTTGGGAGCAGAACGGCAATTTACCTTGAATGGGGAAACTATTACTTGCCTCAAATTTAATCTTTATCAGGAAAGTGCCAATGCCTCTCGTTCATATGATTTGGTTGTAGGAAGTGTAGATGGTGCTGGAAAGGGAATATTACGGGTTTATGAAGGATTGGAGTCAGAAGGTGATTTCAGTTCTGTTACACCGGAAAAGTATACTGGGTTTGCTCGAATCGTAGACGCTACCTATCGTGAAAGGAATAATTAAATTTTTACTAAAAAGGAAATATATGAGAAATTGTTTATTTGTAGTGTTGTTGGCCGGTTTGATAAGTGCTTGTACCTCTTCCGGTAAACCGGATAACATTGTGGTTACATTTGATGTTAAGAATCCTACAGCTACCGAAGTTGTGTTGGTGTATCATAGAACGATAAATTCAGTTCCTCTGAATGAGCAGGGATATGGAGCGGATACAATTTCCGGTGTAAATGCTTTATATGCTAATTTGTTCTATGGCCAGAACGAACGGAAAATATATTTGGAAAAAGGAGATCGTGTACACATTACTTTTGATGGCAATGATTATGTCGGAACGTTTAAGTTTGAAGGTGAAAAGGCACCAGTAATTGATTATCTGAATACTGTTACACTCACGTCGTTGCCGGATGAAACGTATGCTCTTCCTCTGAATGAGTATATGCAGAAAGTAGAGCAGAAAGAACAGGAAGCATATAAATTGCTGAATGTTCGCGGACTGGATGACATTGGTAATTTTAACAAAATGGAGGCGGCGCGTATTCATTATTCTTATGGAACAGGAGTAGTCATGTATCCGATGGGACATATTATGATGACGCAAGATAGTACTTATCGCCCGGATGAGGCTTATTACGATACTCTCCGGAAGTATATGGTGGAAGATGAGGATTGGCTGGATATGGATGAGTACCGTGACTTTGTTGTGGAACTGTCTCATATACTTGATACTCCTAATCGGGAAGTTACCGACTATTATCCGAAAACCGTTGCTCAAATGCGATACATTGCAGATAATTTCAAGAATGAAAGAGTCAAAGAAGTGTTGCTGAACAGTCTGGCTGCGGAATATGTAGAAAGGTTTGGTATTAAGAATATTACAGATTTGGAAAATATTTATCATACTTATGTGAAGGATACTGTGCTTTTGGCAGATTATCAGGATAAATATGAGAAATGGAATTTGTCTTCTCCCGGTAAGCCTTCTCCGGATTTTCAGGCGGTTGATATAAATGGAAAGTCTTATTCTCTAGCTGATTTTAAAGGAAAGTATCTTTATATAGACTTGTGGGCTACTTGGTGTGGTCCATGTCAGAGGGAATTACCTTTCCTAAAAAAGTTGGAGTCAAAGTTTGAGGGGAAGAATATTACTTTTTTGAGTCTTTCGATAGATCATGATAAGGCAAAGTGGGAGGCAAAAGTAAAAAGTGGAGATTTGTCCGGTGTTCAGTTGCTTATCGGTCGTGGAAGCTCTTTCCAAAGAGCATACAATATTGAGGGAATTCCCCGTTTCTTGCTTTTGGATAAGGAAGGAAAGATTATAAACAATGATATGTTACGTCCTTCATCAGATGATACAGAGCGTATATTGAATACTTTGGAAGGCATTTAAGCTCATCTGCGCTCGGCTGGATAATCTTGTATGAAAATGTTTAGAAATACTTAACAATATATGTATAGTTAATTATTAATTTGAAATTTACTGGTTATGAGAAAGATTTGGTTATTGATGCTGATGGTATGTACGGTGATGTGTACATTTACAGCATGTTCATCGGACGATGAAGGTGATTCAACTCCACAGCTTCCTGTCAGCGGTGTGAACATTCCAATTTCGGCTGCGGTCGGCAGTGAGGTTATTATCAGAGGTTCTGGATTTACGGCTTCAGGCGTTAATCTGTATTTGGAGAACGCCTCCAAAGAACGGACAAAGATGGATGCTGCTTTTTCTAATTCGGGAGTCACGTTTACAGTTCCCATGACGTTGGTGTCAGGAGTTTATAATGTGATATTGACACAAAGCGGAAACGAGTGGACACTTGGTTCTATCACTTTGACGGATGCGGACAGTCCGATTACGAGTCCTTCGTTGTCCAATGAAGAGGTAAGTCCAGGAAGCGAAGTGACGCTTGGAGGTAGCGGATATGCGGACGGCGATAAGATTGTGTTGAAAGCAGAAGGAGCAGAAGCTATTGAAATTTCCGAAGTTACGGTTACTGCTGATGGATTGACATTCACTTTGCCGACTGACTGTCCCGAAGGAGAATATACCGTAAATCTGGTTCGTGGAGCCAATTCTTGGAAATTGGAGAATGTTGTGCTGAAGGTGCAAAAGGCTATGAGAGTAAAATCCATTAATATGGATATGGGAGAAATGGGCTTTTTACTTCTTAAATTAGGATATGATGTGGAAGGACGTTTGGTCAGCGCTACGACAGATGATATGCTTTTAAACCGTGAGTTTAAGTATGAAGAAAATACGATAACGGCAATTAGTTTGGATGATACGAAGGAAAATTTAGTTTACACATTGCAAGACGGTAAAATAGTAAAAGCTACCGCTGCCGATAAGTATGATGAAACGGAAGAATTTAATACTTGGAGCTATGAAGGTGATTATTTGTCTTCTGTTACAAATCCTGGAGATTTCTATGAAGGTATGAATCTGACATTTGCGTATAATGCGGACGGTAACTTGGAAAATTTTGTTGGTGATATACACTATAACTATGGAGAGGCTTCTCTATCGGTAATTCCCAATACAATAGATCCTGCTATTGCAATTCATTTGTTTAACTTGATTATGAGTAAAGAAGATGCCGCTTTGGCATTCTTGTTGAACAAGACGGGAAAGGTATCCAAGAAAGTACCTGTTTCAGTGGTATTACCTATTATGGATTGGGATACGGGAGAGACAACTGAGCAGACTATTGATATGAATGTGACGATGAACAACAATGTTTTGTCCATCGATTGTGGACCGGAAGCTCTGATGAATGCTTATATTCCTAAAGTAGAGATTACTTATGAAAAATAGCTATAGATAAAGAATTCATACTATAACAAGTAGGAGAGGAGGTGTGTGCAAGAACACATCTCCTTTTCTTCTTATAAAAACGTCTATATAGATTTCACTAAGTAGAATAAAAATTGTATTTTTGCGACAACTTTTTTAAAATAACCGGTTATGGATACCATTCAGATAAAAGACAAACAGTTTACCGTTTCTATTAAGGAACAGGATATTCAGAAAGAAGTGATTCGTGTAGCGAACGAAATCAATCGCGATTTGGCAGGTAAGAATCCGCTTTTCCTTAGTGTGTTGAACGGTTCTTTTATGTTTACCGCCGACCTATTGAAGCATATTACGATTCCTTGTGAGATCTCATTCGTGAAGCTGGCTTCTTATCAGGGAGTAACTTCCACAGGAGTTATCAAAGAGGTAATCGGCTTGAATGAAGACATTGCCGGACGTACGGTTGTCATTGTAGAAGATATTGTGGATACGGGGCTCACCATGCAACGTCTGCTGGATACATTAGGTACACGCAATCCGCAGGAAATTCACATCGCTTCTCTGCTGGTGAAGCCGGAGAAGTTGAAGGTAGACCTCAACATCGAGTATGTAGCGATGGAGATACCGAATGACTTTATCGTGGGATACGGTCTGGACTATGACGGCTTCGGACGTAACTATCCCGACATTTATACAGTAGTAGACTAAATTCAAATACAAATTAATTTTTAGGTAAAAAAGATGTTGAACATTGTAATTTTCGGTGCTCCGGGTTCCGGCAAAGGGACGCAGAGCGAACGTATTGTAGAAAAGTATGGAATCAATCACATCTCAACCGGAGATGTATTGCGTGCTGAAATCAAGAACGGCACAGAACTAGGTAAAACGGCTAAAGGTTATATCGATCAAGGCCAATTGATTCCCGACGAATTGATGATTGATATTCTGGCAAGCGTATTTGATAGCTTTAAAGATAGCAAAGGTGTAATTTTCGATGGTTTCCCAAGAACAATTGCACAGGCGGAAGCATTAAAGAAAATGTTGGCGGAAAGAGGACAGGATGTTTCTGTAATGTTGGATCTCGAAGTTCCGGAAGATGAACTGATGGTACGTCTGATCAAACGTGGCAAAGACTCCGGTCGTGCCGACGACAACGAAGAAACAATCAAAAAACGTCTGCATGTATATCATTCACAGACATCTCCGCTGATCGACTGGTACAAGAACGAAAAGAAATACCAACACATCAACGGCTTGGGTA
>ERZ772872.1085-NODE-1085-length-25354-cov-14.647694_pt1 | contig 25354 bp, 19 predicted proteins | sample MGYA00512132_ERZ772872 | MGnify/ENA primary metagenome ERZ772872 (study PRJEB29015, sample SAMEA2737724) | human gut metagenome | biome: human gut; feature: human-associated habitat; material: faeces | place: China | collected 2012 ...
CGGACGGAAAAAAGAAGTCGTATGCAAAAAAGGGCTTTGCCACCAAAAAGGAAGCAGCACAGCATGAAGCGGAAATGAAAACGAAGCTCCAAAATCCGGGGCAAGTTGCTTCTATTACTTCACAGAGGAAACAGACTGTCGCTGCCTATCTCAATGACTGGGTGGAAAGCTATGCAAGAGTGAACTTGCGCCCCTCTACTTATGACGGGTATAAAAAGACGATTGCAAACTATATCAATCCGTATATCGGCGGCGTTACCCTCAATCAGCTTACCCCTGCTATGGTAGACAAGATGTTTCAGCAGATTATAGACAAAGGCTTGAAGCCGTCCACCGCAGCCGGGGCAAAACGTGTTTTGAGTGTGGCGTTGAGCCATGCCCGCAAATACCGCTATATCGAAACCAACGCGGCAAAAGATACCCTTACGAAGTTTGGGAAAGGCGACAAGACCCCTGACCCTTACACGCCGGAACAGGTGAAAGCCTTAATGCAGCGCGTCGAGGGTACTGTTTGGGAAATGCCTGTTATCTTGGGCGGGCTTTACGGTATGCGCCGTTCTGAAATCTTAGGCTTGCGTTGGCGCAATGTGGATTTGGAGAACAACACCTTTGATGTTACCGAGCAGCTACCTTTCAAGGTACCGCCAAAAACAAAAGTCATTGAAGAAATGGCACCGCCGAAATCCAACGGCAGAAAGCTACCCATTACGGAGCTTGCCCGCCCGTTCTTCCTCAAACAGCTTGCCATGCAGGAAGTACAGAAAGAACAGGCAGCAAAAGACGGAAAGCCTTACTATGACAATGACCTTGTTGTAGCAAAGCCGGACGGCGCACCTATCGCCGCGTCGTGGGTGTCCTCTCAATTTGGAAAGCTGCTTGAAGATTTGGATATGCCGCACATTCGTTTTCACGATTTACGACATACGGCAGCGACCAATATGCACCAACTGACAGGCGACTTCTATACGGTTGGCGAAGTCTTGGGGCATACGCTTGCGGGTATCGGCGCGTCGCTTGGGCTTTCCATGAACTTTGAAGCTGTTACCGCCCGTTATGTGGACGTGCGGCTTGAACGAAAAAAGGAAGTCTTAGACGCTTATCATGGGGCGGTCAAACAGGCAGACCCGGCAAAGGCAGAGAAAGCCGAGCCGAAGAAAGCAAAGAACGCGGCAAAGAAAAAGAGCAGCGATTTAGAGCTTTAACCGCTGTATCTCTTTACCGCTTCTTATATCGTTTTATAGCCCCGCGTGGGATTTGGGCACCATTTGGGCACCATTTACCGAAAAGGCACCACTAATACAGGCGATAAAAGAAACGCCGAGAACGCGCAAAAACATAGAGTTTATGCGGGTTTCCGGCGTTTTCTAATCCCTCAACCGACCTAAAATCATCTTGCGGCAGAGAGAAAAATTCTACTATTTTTTATCTCTTATACAGCTTTTTCCGCTGCTGGTGCGCAGCGATTTTGATATACACGGGCCGCGGCAGGAAGCGCCCCAGCGTCATGCCGGCGGCAACCACGGGGTTCGGCACAATGACCGTTTTGCGGCGGGCCATGCCGTCCAGCGCACAGCGCACGCAGTATTCCGGCGTGATGCCCCGCAGCGCAAACTCCACGTTCGCCACAGCGTTGAACTCGGTGTTGACCGGGCCGGGGCAGAGGCAGCCGACGTACACGGGGCTGCGGGCCTCGCGCAGCTCCTGCGCCAGCGCACTCGTCAGGCTGACAACGTAGGCCTTGGTGGCGTAGTAGGTCGCCATGTAGGGGCCTGCGGGCATCAGCCCTGCGCAGGAGCCGACGTTCAGCAATGCGCCGAAGCCCTGCTTATAGAGCTGCTGCCCGATTTTCTTCGTCAGGATGTGCAGCGCCCGGATGTTGACCGACAGCATATCGAGGTCCTTATCCAGTTCCGTCTGCAAAAACGGCCCGCAGTCGCCAAAGCCCGCGTTGTTGATGAAGAGATCCACGCGGCGGCCCTCCAACGCCTTGACCAGGCGAAGGCACTCACTCTTTTTGGACAGATCCGCAGTGAAGATCTCGCAGACAGTCGTCAGCTGGTCGGACAGCTTTTCCAGCCGATCCGCGCGGCGGGCCACCAGCAGCAGGTTATATCCGCGGGCGGAAAGCTGGCGCGCGAACTCGGCCCCGATACCGGAGCTTGCACCGGTGATAACTGCAAATTTTGGCATAGCTGCCTCCTTTTCTGCTATAAAAAAGTACAAAAAAGGCTTCCCCGGGGGGGGAAGCTGTCGCCGATAGGCGACTGATGAGGGGGAACTTACCGTAATGACCCGTTTACGGGCAATATGGGCAAGCTCGCCCCTCATCCGGCCCTGCGGGCCACCTTCCCCCGAGGGGGAAGGCTTTTTGCTTTAGTGGTGCCGCCCTACGCCGCCGCCGCGGGTGGAGCCGCCGCCGGAACGGAAACCGCCGCCGGAGGGGCGCGCCCCGCCAAAGCCGCCGGACGGACGGCTGCGGCCTGCACCGCCGCCGCTGCTAAAGCCGCCACCGGGACGGAACCCGCCGCCGGGACGCGGACCACCGCCGGGTCTGGGGCCGGGGCCAAAGCCGGGGCCGGGACCAAAGCCGGGGCCGCCGAAACCGGGGCCGCGCGGCGGGGGAGGGGGCGGCGGGCGGCGCCGGCGCCGGGACGCACGGCCCATGCTGTACCAGAACATATTGTTGCCGAAGCTGCTGCCGCCGCCACCGCCGCGCGGGGGGCGCGGGCCGCGGGGGCGCATCAGGTAGGTGATGAGCCAGATGACCAGCAGCACCGCCACAACCAGCAGAACAAAGCCCATAACATTGGGCCCTCCTCTATCGGGGGCGCTGGTATCGGTATAGCTGCTGTTCAGCGTTACGCCGTAGATGCTGCACAGCCGGTTGGCCAGCGCCTGCACGGTCTTTTGGGTGCCGGTGTCGTAATCACCGTTGACCCAATAGGGTTCCATGTACTCGTCCAGCAGCGACCCCAGTGTGCTGAACGACAGCTGGCTTTCCAGCCCGTCGCCGCGCATGATGTAGTAGTCGCCGCCGTCGGCCTCGTTGGGGGCCAGCAACAGCAGCACGCCGTTGTCCAGGTCGTCTGAGCCCAGCCCCCAGGCGTTAAAAACGTCGTAGGCAAAGCCCTCCATCGTCGTGCTGCCCAGCAGTTCATCCAGCGTGTAGACGCCGATCTGCGCACCGCAGGCATCGGACAGCTTGATTGAAACGTCATTGACGTACTGTTCTGTCTCGTCGGACAGGATGTCCGCATGGTCGGCCACGGCGTTTGTCGTGCTGACCTGCACCTTGGGCGCGGCCAGCGCGGGTAGCGCCGCCAGCGTCAGTGCGGCCAGCACTGCACCGGCAGCCGCCGCGCGTCTGGCAAATGTTTTCAGTTTCATAATTTCCCCTTGCTGATCGTGGTTTATTTGGTAGCAAAGCGTTCCGGTGCCTGCGCACCCCACAAACCGGAGATTAGATTGGCCGGGAACTGCGAGACAGTTTTCTCGTAGTCCTCCACCCAGAGGTTGTATACATTGGCGGCGCGTTCTATCGTCGCCTGCGCCGAAACAAACGCATTGTACTGGTCATCCAGCGCCCGCTGGGTGCTGTCATCGACCTTGTTGTTCAGCGACGCATACAGCGTATCCACCGCATTGTACAGCCGACGGTTGGCCGCGTACTGCACCGCAGGGGAATCGTCCGTATCATTCCACGCGGCCAGCGCGTCCTCGGCTTCCTGTAAAGCAGCCGCCGGAGTGCTGTCCACATAGCCCGCCTGTTTGATGAGGTTCGCCGCCGCGTCAGCCTGCGTCTCAAAATCTCCCTGAATGCTGTGGCCGTACTCGTCCTGCGCGGAGGTGTAAATTTCCGCCGTTTCCCTGTACACGCCCTTCAGCTTTGCCCCGCCGATGCCCAGCACCGACACCAGCGCCAGTGCGGCGAGTACAATCGACGCTGTGCCGCGCTTTTTGGCAGGTGCAGGCAGCTTTGTCTCGATCTCGCCGAGGATTTCCAGCTGCGGGCCACGAATGGTAAAGTTTTCCTGTTGTTCAAGCTGCATAGCAAATACCTATATTGTGCTGTAGGGGCGGATGCAAGCAGCGCCCCCTACAACGGCAATCAGTTGTTGATCTCCAGCATCTTCTGGCGGAGCTCGCCCTCGATGCGGCCCAGCTCCTGCTCGGCGTTGGCGCGCTTGGCCTTGCCGTCGGCGCGGATCTTATTCAGCTCATCCAGCGTCTCGATCAGCTGCTTGTTCGTCTGCTGCAGCGTCTCGATGTCCACAATGCCGCGCTCGGACTCCTTTGCAATTTCAATCGTGCCCTGCTTAAGCGTAGCAGCGTTCTTTTTCAGCAGCTCGTTCGTGGCGTCGGTCACGGCGCGTTCGGCCTGCATAGCCTGCTGGCTGTGGGCGATGCCCAGCGCCAGCACCATCTGGTTCTTCCACAGCGGGATCGTGTTCACGATGGTCGTCTGGATCTTCTCGGCCATCATCGTGTCGTTGGACTGGATCAGGCGGATCTGCGGGCCCATCTGGATGGACACATTGCGGGTCAGCTCCAGATCGTAGAGCTTCTTCTCAAAGCGGTCACACAGGTCGGCCAGGTCGCGGGCGGCCTGGGCATCCTCGGGCAGCTGGGTGCGCTGGGCCTTCTCCTGCGCGGCCTTCAGGTCGTTGGCGCGGACCTCGGCCAGTTTCTTCTTGCCGGCCAGGATGTACATCGTCAGCTCCTTGAAGTAGACAAGGTTCAGCTCATACATCTTATCCAGCATCGTGATGTCCTTCATCAGGGTGACCTGGTGGTCCTCCAGCTGGGCCTTGATGCGCTCGACGTTCTTGTCGGCGCTGTCGTAGCGGGTCTTGAGCTGCTCAATGCTGTTGGACGTCTTTTTGAAGAAGCCGAAGATGCCCTTGGGCTGCTCGGTGGCGGCGTCAAAGCCCTGCAATTCAGAAATCAGGTTCGTGATGAGTTCGCCGGTCTCGCCCATGTCCTTGGTCTTGACGCGGGAGAGCGCGGTCTCGGAGAAGTCGCTCAGCTTCTTCTGGCTGGCAGCGCCGTACTGCAAGACCATCTGGGAGTTCGTGATGTCGATTTTCTCGGCAAAGTCGTTGACCATCTTCTGCTCCTCGGGGGAGAGGGGCGTGTCCTCGACCTGCACGGGGGTCGCTTTTTTGCTTTCCGCGATGACTTTCTCATCGGCGGCGGGGTCCAGGGTCAGCGTCGGGGCCGCGGGGGCGGCATCCAGCGTCAGAGAGGGTGCGGCGGGTACGTTCAGGTCCAGTTCGTTGTTCAGGTCAGCCATAGTGATCTTCCTTTCTTGTATCCTTTATTTACTTGGCAAGGTTCTGGCTTTTCAGGATACTGTCCAGCACCTCAATATCGGTAGAAATATCCATTGCCTCAGCGCTGTAGAGCGCATCCAGCTGGTTTTCAAAGGCTGTCGCCGTCGTCTCAGCGTTGCGGCGCAGCTCGGCCTCGATCTGGGCGGCGTTCTCGCCCCTGACGCCGTTCTGCTCCAGCGCCGCGTAGGTGCCCATCAGCTTGACGACCTCGGGCAGGTAGTAGCGGGCAAAGCGGTCCACGCTGCGCGCCTTGTCGGGGGTTTTCTCCACAACGGCGGCAATGCTGCGGCCTGCCTTCTCCATGCGGTCCATGGCCCGGGAAAGCTGCGGGTCGGGGATGGCCTCGTTCAGTTTATGCAGTGCATCGAGGTTTGCGGCAATGCCGTTCAGCATGGCATCCACGTCCTCACTGCCTGTGGCATAGGGCACGTAGGTGCGCACAACGCGGGTAGGGCAGAGCTTTGTGCCCGCAAAGTAGGCGCCCGCGCTGACCGCGGCGGTCAGCACCAGCCCGCCCAGCGTGTAGATGGGCACCAGCAGGGCCATAATAGGCCACACCAGCGCCGCCATATAGACCGGCAGCACCGGGCGTTTGGTTTTTTCCTGCCATTTGCTCATGCAGGCACCTCCCGTATCATCATTCCGTAGGGGCGGATTCCATATCCGCCCGTTCCGTGCCGGGCTGCCTGCGGGCGGATATGGAATCCGCCCCTACGGGAGTCTGGCACAAATTCATTATAGAACAAAATCCGTTCACTTGCAACCATCCGCGCGCAAAAATGGTGCTAAAGCAGCGCCCCATGCCGCCTGCAGCCGCGCGGGGGACCAGGCGGCGTTGGCGGGGCTGGTGCTGGGCAGCACGGCGGCGGGCAGGTGGGTCAGGGGTTCTGCATATTTCGCGTAGATACGCCCCGACGCCGCGCCGTTGCAGAACACGGCCTGCACGCCCAGCTTTTGTATCAGCGCGGCCACATCGTTCGGCACGGCGTTGCGGATCGACGCATCCGACGCGCCTTTGATGTCGCACGCGCCGATCGTGTCCCACACGGCCAGCCCGTGCTTTAAAATTATAGCCTTTTTCGCCTCGATGTCGGCCCAATCGGGTACCGGCTCACCGGTCACGGCGGCGATCATCGGCCAGAAGCGGTTCTGCTTGTGGCCATAGAAAAAGCCCTGCTCCCGACTCTTGGGGCTGGGAAAGCTGCCTAAGATCAGCGCGTTGGCCTGCGCACCGTGCAGCGGCGGCAGGCCGGGGCCGACATGGGTGTACTCGGCCATTTAAAACGCCTCCGGCCAGAGCACACGGCAGAGCTCGGCAATGCCGTGGGGCTCGGCGTCGGGGCCGATGCGGTCCGCGGCAGCCTTGGCGGCAGCGCTGCCGCTGCCCATGGCAATGCCGAGGCCCGCCGCCTTCAGCATCGCAACGTCGTTATCGCCGTCGCCCACGGCCACGCAGTCCGCCGGGTCGATGCCCGCCAGCTTCGCCAGCTCCCGCAGACCTGCGCCCTTGTCAACGCCCTGCTGCAAAATATCGCAGCCGTCGCTGCCGGGGTAGGAGAACAGGAAATTCAGCCCCAGATAGCCGTATTTTTCCTGAAATCTGTCGGCCATCTCCTGCGAGAGAAAGCCGAACGCACCGAAGGGCATCTCCTCCAGATGCTTGTCCTGATCCTCGCCGTCCACGATGTTCAGCGCCAGATTCTTCTCCCGCTCGCGGCGGGCGAACTCCTCATAGCCGAGGTAGGCGTAGTTCGCGTCGTGGTAGGTAAAGCGCAGCGGCAGGTCGTAATCCTCAAAAAAGTCCACCAGCGCGTACATTTCCTCGGTTGTCAGGCGGTGCAGGGCCAGGTCTGCGCCCTTGTAGTCCACCAGCTGCGCACCGCCCGCGCAGACCCAGTAGTCGGGCCGGATGCTGCGCAGCAGGCCCTTGCCCACGCCGATGCGCCCGCGGCCCGTGGCAATCGCGATCTTGACACCGGCCTTCTGCACGGCGCAGACGGCCTCGGCGTTTTCCTTCGGCACACGCTCACAGCTGCCGGGCCGCAGCGTGCCGTCTATATCGAGTAACAGGAGCTTGTATTTCATAAAAGTTGACCTTTCTTAATTTGTAGGGGCGAACACGGTTCGCACGCGGTCGTGTGCGGCAGCGGAAAATGTCCGGGCGGATAGGGATCCGCCCCTGCGCTGTAGGGGTCGATGCTCGTCATCGACCCGGGAACTTTGCGGCTGCCACTGCGTTCCGCGGGCGAGCAATGCTCGCCCCTACATGTGCTGTCTTCTTTCTGTATTATACCAAAGTCTAACCCCGTCCCGCAAGGCATATTCTGCCTTGGGGTGATGTTTGTGCAGCTGGATCTTTCTTGCCGCCGCAGGCGGCGTTGGCGCTGGGCCGTGCCGCTGGTGCTGGCCGCGCTTTTGCTGGCCCTGCCGCAGCTGGCGGCGCTCCGGCCCGCCGCGCTGGCTCGGGTAGACCGCGTTGTCGGCGGGCACTACATGACCCGGCTGGACGCCCTGCAGCAGGAAAATTTCACGCTGCATCAACAGCTTGCGCAATCTGCCGACGCGCTGGCCGAGAACGCCGCCCTGCGGCAGCTTGTCGGCTGCGGGCGGAGCATCACCGGCGTCACCCCGGCGCGGGTCGTGGCCCGGGGCGTCGGCGGCTTCACGCTGGCCTGCCCGGACGCCGCGCCGGGGAATGCCGTCCTCGACGCGGGCGGGCGGTACGCAGGGGTCGTCACCCGCACGGACGGCGACACCTGCACTGTGGAATTTTCCGCCGCTGCCGGGCTTTGCGGCAGCTATGCCGGGTTAGTCACGCCGGGGCAGTGGGTCCTGACCGGTCTGCCTGCCGACTGCGCACTGACGGCAGGGGACATCGTGACCACCGCGGGCGGGGACTGGCTGGGCACACTGGCCGCCGCGCCCGCCCCCGACGCCTACGGCCTGACCGCGCAGGTCCCGCTGAGCGACACCGCCGATTTGTGGGGCACGGTCTATTTCGTGAAAAAGTAATTGCTTTTTCGTCGAATTTTGGGTACAATAAATAGGCAGCGCGGTTTGTAGGGGCCCGCGCAGTGAATGGCTGCCGCAAACCCCTACATGTCCCATCTCCTAACAAACAAATCCATTTTTTACCGAGGTGATCCCATGGCCAACCGCAAAAACTCCCACCGCCGCCGCGTCCGCGTGGCGGTGCTGATGGTGCTGTGCGGCGCGGTGTTTGCGGCGTTCTTCGCGCGGCTGGCCTGGATGCAGTTCGTCCGCGCCGACTACTACGCCGACAAGGCCGCCGAGGCCAGCTCCGCCAGCTACACCGTGACCCAGCACGCCGCGCGCGGGGCCATCGTGGACAGCGCCGGGGTCGTTCTGGCCCGCGACACCACCGTGTATGACGTCTACCTGCGCATCCCGGCGCCGCCGGGCACCGACCTGCGCGAGACCGTAAAAGCCATAGAGAGCCTGACAGGCAGCAAGGATGTGGAAACACAGCTTGCTGCCTTTTTTGCTGCCGCGTCGGCGGGGGAGCTGCCCGTGATGCAGGGCGTCGGCAGTGACGTTCTGACGTCGTTTTACAAGGCCGATCTTGTGCAGAGCGGCGCAGTGCGGGCTGCCGCCCGTGGCGTGCGCACCTGGCCGAACGGCACGCTGCTGCCCCATGCGCTGGGCTTCACCGGGCCGATCACGGCAGAGCAGTGGCCCACTGCCCGGCGGCGCGGCCTTGCAATGGATGCTGTCATCGGGCAGAGCGGGTTGGAGGCCGCCTATGACGACCTGCTCCGCGGGCAGGACGGGCGGGTGCTCGTGAACACCGGCTTTGACGGCGCTGTGCGCCGCACCGTTCCCCTGCGGGAGGCTGCGCCCGGGGCCACGCTGGTGCTGACCGTGGACAGCGCTCTGCAAAAAGAACTGCAAAACGCGCTTTTATCCCAAATCGAGGTTCTGCGCACCACCAAGGCTGCCGGGGCCGGGCGGGAGTGCCGTGCCGGGGCGGCGGTGGTCGTGGATGTGCAGACCGGCGGCATCCTGGCCGCCGCCAGCGTGCCGGGCTTCGATCTGAACCGCTACCGCGCAGACTACGCGGCGCTCTCCACCGATGCTGCCGCGCCGCTGCTGGACCGCGTCTGCCAGGGGCTGTACGCGCCGGGGTCGGCCTTCAAGCCCGCCGTGGCCGCGGCGGCGCTGACCGCGGGCATCGACCCCGCCGCCACGGTCAACTGCACCGGGCGGTACGGGTTTTACAGCGGCTACCAGCCGGGCTGCCTGCAATACGGCCACGGCGGGCCGGTAGACCTGCGCACGGCGCTGGAGTACAGCTGCAACATCTTCTTTTACGATGTCGGGCGGCGGCTGGGCGTGGATGTGTTTTCCGCGATGGCACGCCAGTTAGGACTGGCCACGCCCACCGGCGTTGAAATCACCGAGGCACAGGGCCGCCTGACGTGGAGCAGCGACGAAAACTACCAGGCCGGGCTGACCCTGATGGCCGCCATCGGGCAGGGCAACACCGCCGTGACGCCGCTGCAGCTGGCGGCCTACGCTGCCACGCTGGCCAACTGCGGCCAGCGGCCCGCCCTGCATTTTGCGGACCGCGCCGTGAACGCCGCCACCGGCGAGACCGTCTGGCAGTACGCCCCGACATTCACCACGGTTTCGGGCGGCGAGGGCGTGTTCGGCCCCATCCGCGACGGCATGAAGCGGATGGCCCGGACGACCCGCGTCCTGCGCGAGGCCCCCGTAGCCTGCGCGGCCAAGACCGGCAGTCCCCAGCTGGCGGACACCCTGCCCGGCGGCGGGCACTATGTCAACTCGGTGCTGATCGGCTATGCGCCCGCGGACGACCCGCAAATTGCCATGGCCGTCGTGCTGGAATACGGCGGTGGCGGGTCCAATGCCGCGCCCATCCTGCGCGCTGTGCTGGATGCCGTCTTTGGCGGATGATTGCGGAGCGCCGCTCAACCCCCATCGGGTGCGCTTGGGCATTCTGCCGATTTAGTGCATCAAAAAGTTTTCCTTATCGTGATTTTCTTCAAAAAGAACATGTCACATTTTGACAAAAAGCCAGTTGCAGTCCAGCCGGAAGTGTGATAGAATATATGCGAGATAGTGTTAATGCAACTGTGGAGAGGAGCCGACATGAACGCACAGTGTATCATGGTCTGCTCCGGCAAGGGCGGTACCGGAAAAAGTACCGTCTCGGTACTGCTGGGGGCCTGCCTGGCACGGCTGGGCCGCAAGACCCTGCTGGTGGAGCTGGACTCCGGTCTGCGCAGCGTGGACATTATCGCAGGCGTCTATGGCCGCACCGTTTACGACATTGAGGATGTTTTGTGCGGCAGATGCGAGGGGGCCAAGGCCGTTGTGCCCAGCCCGCTGTACCCCGGGCTGTCCGTCATCAGCGCCCCGTATGAGGGCGGCGCGGTGGAGGCGGCCCCGCTGGGACGTCTGCTGACCGCTATGCGGCCCTATTTTGATTTTATCCTGCTGGACACCGCTGCCGGCATGGGTGCGCCGTTCACAGCGGCCTCCACCGTGGCGGACAAAGCCCTGCTGGTGCTGACGCCCGACCCCGTGGCCCTGCGCGACGGCAAGATCGTGGCGGACCGGCTGCTGGCGGGTGGCCGCCCGCAGAGCGCCGTGCGCCTGGTGATGAACCGCGTCCGGCGCGAGAGCTTCGGCAAAAACGCTGCCGTGGCTGATCTGGACGAGTGCATCGACACCGTCGGCGTGCAGCTTTTGGCGGTCATCCCCGAAAGCCGCGTTCTGCAGCTGGCCGGGGCCAACGGCACGGTACCGCCCGCTGCGGATCCCTCCGTTGTGGCCGGACAGGCCATGGCAAAGCGTTTGTGCGGGCAGCGCGTCCCGCTTACCTTTTAATATATTGTACTCTGCTGCGAAGGATGGTGGCATTTACCTATGACGATTGCATTGATAGCCCATGACTCCAAAAAGGAGTTGATGGTGCAGTTTTGTATGGCGTATCGCCATATTTTGGAGCAGCACCGTCTGCTGGCAACCGGCACGACCGGCCGCCTGGTGGAGGAAAACGCCGGGCTGAAGGTCACAAAGTTCCTGCCCGGCGGCCACGGCGGTGCTGAGCAGATCGTGGCGCGCATCGCCTGTGAGGAAGTGGACATGCTGCTTTTCTTCCGCGACCCCATCAGCGCCAAGCCCAGCGAGCCGAACGAGATGAACCTGCTGCGCATCTGTGACGTGCACAACGTTCCCGTTGCCACAAACATCGCCACCGCCGAGGTCCTCATCCACGGCCTGGAGCACGGCGACCTCGATTGGCGCACGATCATCAATCCGCAGCGGTGAGAATTGTACAGTTGATACAGGGCATTCACCGAAGAACAAAGAGACAAGTTAAGAATCCACACGCAGGCCCCTCCGCCATCCGGCTCCGGGGCCTGCTTTCTTTTTTGTTTCCAATCCTCTCTCATTCTGTCCCATGCGGGAAAACATGAGATAATGCGTTGATTTTGCTTGGTGTGGACTTGGAATGTTCTTGGAGTCGGCTTGGAGATTAGGCGGATTGCGAGCGGAACGAAGTGGAGCGAGCTCCTATGCGCTGTCTTGATTTTCTCTGCGCCTTTCTGGATTTTTTCGTGTGCCCGCGCATATAGTACGGTCAATGCAAAATCGGAAAATGTTGATTTCTGTCTTGCCTCTTAATATGTCTTTATGCCATTGCAGCGATAAATCCATGAGGCACGCAAAAATTCAAGATTTTCCAAAAGGCACACCGAAATTCCACTTTTTCCAAATTTCGTTCTTTTCGGTTCGATTTTCGGAAAATGTGGAACGGAAGTTTGCCTCAAAAGGGCACAGGTGATTTTCCTTTTTCTTCGGTGAACGGACGCCCCAAATTTACAACAAGGAGCGTCAATGAAATGCGAAAACAAGTCCAAAAAGAGCGCTGTACCAAAATCATGCTCACCAAATGTAAGGCCGTCTGCTGTCTGTATGACAAAGTGCAGCTTGCCGCCGCGAAAATGCTGGATGCAGAACCGGCAATTTTTCAATTTGAATGTAATGTTCCTATCCTCTGCAATGATATTCCTGCCAACGACTTAAATCTTCCCAGCGAAACCTATACCACAGATTTTGTTCTGCACTATGACGATGGGCACACGGCAGTCTGTGAGGCTGTCTTTCGGTCTTATTTAAACCGCCCCTCGGTTGCTGAAAAGCTGGAACTATCCCGCCGATACTGGCAGCAGCAAGGCATATCCGATTGGGGTATCATCATCGACAAGGAGGATACCAGCCATGAGGAATCTTGACATCCTTGCCGCTGAAAGCGGCGAACACGTCCGCGTTTTGCTTTGCAGAGAAGAACAGAGCTATGTTGTCAGCTGCCAACACTTTCGGATGCCGTACCCCGTTGCATCGGATTTGCTTGCAGAATTACAGCCCGTCCCTGCCGAAACATACTCTGTTTTCGTTCTGGACGAGGACATCACCAACCGCCAGCGCGAGGGGCGCAATCGCAAGCTCGACCTGATTGCGCCACTGTTGGAGGATGCCTGTATCTATGATAAATCCCATCGCAACGAGGTTGTCCGCCAGATTGCTGCCGAGCATGGCATTGCCCGCCGCACGGTACTCCAATACCTTTGGCGCTATTGGGTATACCAAAGTAAAAATGCACTTTTACCCGCAGAGCGTCCCGCGCCAGAACAACATGAGCTTACTGCCGATGAAAAGGCCATCCGTTGGGCGCTGAACAAGTATTACTACACCCCACAGCGGCAGAGCTTGCAAACTGCCTACAAGATGATGCTACGGGCGAAATACTGCGACACACACGGTACATTGAAGCCAGAATATCCCACGTTCTGGCAGTTCCGCTATTTCTTTCGCAAGAACCGCGACCCCATCAGCGAGACCATCAGCAGACAGGGGCTTAAAGCCTACCAGCGCAATCACCGTCCGTTTACCGGCTCGGTCTGCGATTACGCGCATACTATTGGTGTGTACATGACTGATGCCACCATTGCCGACATCTACATTGTCAGCCGCCTTTCCCGCAAACCTATTGGCCGACCTGTCATTTACACAATGGTCGATGCCTACAGCCACCTGATTACCGGCGTTTATGTTGGTTTAGAGGGCGGGCAATACGCGCTGCGTCTGCTGCTTCAGAACACTTTTACGGACAAGGTCAGTTTTTGCCATCAGCACGGGATAGACATTGACCCGCACGACTGGCCGAGTCACCATCTTCCCACCAAAATTATTACAGACCGAGGCAGTGAGTTCACCAGCGGCCCGCTGGAAAACCTGTGCGAGAGTTACCATATTGAGATTGAAAATCTTCCTGCATACCGTCCGGATTTAAAGGGTATAGTTGAAAAACTGTTTGATTTGGTTCAGAGTGCCTACAAACCGCTACTTAAAGGCAAGGGTGTCATCGAAACCGACACACAAGAACGCGGTGCGCCGGACTACCGCAGACAAGGCACATTGGATTTAGAGCAATTTACCGCCGTTGTTCTGCGCTGCGTCCTGTTCTATAATGCAAAATCTGTACAGACGGGCTTTACTCGCATACCCGCCATGATAGAAGCCAACACACCGCCTCTGGCAGCAAGTATCTGGTCGTTCTGTGAGGCACAGGATGATTGTCCTGTGCATGAGGCCACAGATAAAAAGCTGCTTTATACGCTGTTGCCCCGTGTCGAGGGAAAAATCACGCAACGCGGTCTGGAAATCTTCGGTCTGCGTTTTTCAAACTGCACTTTTAAAAAGCGTTTTGTCGCTGCCGGTCTCGGCGGGCGGGAGACTGTACAGGTTGCCTATGCGCCGGAATGTATGGATACCGTGTGGTTGTATGAAAACGGTACTTACTCAGCTTTTGACTTGGTGCAAAAAGCCTATCTGAGCAAATCGCTGGCGGAAATTGCAGATGCCCAGCAGCAGGAAAAAGTAGAACGCACCGATTGGAAGAAGCAGGAGTTGCAGGCACAGCTTGACCTTATGAGCGATATACAAGCCATTGCTGACCGCTCCGAACGCACAATGCCAGACCGCAGCAATATCAGCAAGCAGATACAACGAAACCGCAGCACAGCCCGCAAGCAAGAAAGCGTATCTCTGATGGATTTACTGGCCGAGCAACAGGAGGACGATTTCGATGCACGCTGATTATATTGCAAATCCGCTCTACGACAATAATCCTTTTATTGAAGCCTTGCCTCCGATGCTGTCCGGCAAAGACTTGATTCATGCTTTGGCAGTCATCCCACCCTATAACGATAGTGACCGTGACCGCAGCACCGGGGAACGTTTGCAGCTGTTGTCCTCGCTATATGAGTTTTACCAGCCCCTATCCATGACGATTGACTTATACTGTGAAATCTACACTGCTATGCAGCATTGCTATGGGCAGTATTCAATCCACAGCGAAGCTGCCGCCATGCAGAACGGTTACTCGCTGATGCACGGCAATGCTCTTGCCGCATCCATCGGCGGCGGCAATTCTTTCTCTGTAGTCGGCGTGTCGGGTCTTGGCAAGTCAACCGCCTTGCAACGTGTATTATCGTTATATCCGCAGGTCATTGAGCACACTGAGTATCATGGGCAAAAGTTCTACTGCCACCAAATCCCGTACTTGGTTGTGCAGACCCCGCACGATGCGTCCATTAAAGCACTGATACTGGATATTTACCTGCAAATCGACAGTTTGATTGGAACCACCTATCAAAAAGATGCCCTATCGCGCAGGTTGAGCATTGATGTCCTTGTCAGTCAGCTTAATCAAATCGTGCGGGTCAATCATATTGGGCTACTGGTGATAGACGAGCTGCAGAACATTGCCTACCGCAAAAGCGATGGCGGTATACGTTTCTTAAATTTTCTCGTCCACCTTATCAACGGGGCAGGGGTAAGCGTCTGCATGGTCGGAACACCGCGCGTATTGCAGGTATTGCAGCAGGAGTTTCGCTCTGCACGGCGTACCACCGGGCTTGTCTATGACCGGCTGCCCAACGATAAGGAATTTTCGTTACTCCTGCACGGGCTATGGCATTACCAATACACACAGTATGCCACCGACCTGACACCCGAGCTTGCAAACTGGCTGTATCGCAAGACACAGGGCATCCCGGATATACTCTCCAAATTGCTGTATAATGCCCAAAAGCAAGCCATCCTTGACGGACGCGAAAAGCTGGACTTAGAGGTTTTTGAAAGTGCATTTATAAAAAATCTGGAGATGGTGTCAGAATACATAAGCGAGCTTTCCGCCAAGCCCATTGTTAAGCGGCAGGCAAAGACCACGCCGGAGGTATCTGTAGGTTCTGTAGCCCCCACCAAGATTGTTGGAAACGATATACGGGTGCTGCTCAAAAAAACGAAAAAGTGCGGCGAATCACCTGTATCTGCTTATGCTGAGTATATCAAGGGCGAGGTGGCAATATGATTAGCTTCTTTCCCTCGCCGTACCCTGATGAACTATGGTACAGCGTCATTTGCCGCTACCATGTTCACAGTGGCAACTACTGTGCTAAGCACACCCTGCGGCAGCTATATGGGGACAATTTCTGTGCTCCCAGTCTAATGCTCTGCGGGCCTATAAATACGCTGTTGGCACAGCTTCCGCAAGGGTTCTTGTCTGCAAAGGATGTTGTAATGCAGCACACATTTTATCCCTATTACGCGCGGTTTTTCCCTACGCAGCGTAAGCGTTCCACCTATGCCTATGTTGTCAATGGCAATCCTTTAACCGTACATCGGATGGGCATTTCACGAGCCAACGGAAATCATTGCTCCGTAATGCGCTATTGCCCCGTCTGCTATCAAGAGGACTTGCAGTTGCATGGTGAGCCTTATTGGCATCGCAGCCACCAACTGCCGGATATGCAAATTTGCACCAAGCATCGCTGCTGGCTAGTCGATACCGATGTCGCATACAATAGCACACGACAGCAAGAACTATTTCCCGCATCATTCACTATGCAGCTAAAAAAGCAGTCAGCAGAACCCGTACCGGGCTGTCTGCTGGCGTTAGATTCATTATTGCATGATACTTTAGATTCAAGTTTTGATTATCGTGACGGCTCTGTTTACCACGCCGTCCTTGACTGCGCATTACGTTCCCGTGGCTGGCGCTCCCTGACCGGGGGACGTACATACGCCACCAAAATCGAAAATGCACTTTTAAACCTATATGGCAGTTATGTTCCTGCGACTGACATATCCGCAAAGCAGCTGCACGCCACACTATGCAACAAGTCCGTTGCGCCGCGATATGTTCTGCAACTTGCCGTTCTGCTGAGACTGACTCTCTATGACCTGCTGCACGCACCCGATGCCGTGCTAGACTATAAGGCCGAGATGAAAGAAATGTATCAATCAGGAGCCAGCATGTACCATATAGCGCAGCTGTACGGCACGGACGCAAAGACTGTGGCAAGATGGGTGAAACAGTAAGGGCAATGATTCTGTCGGCCATAGTTTATAATGGCAGCTACATATCTATGCTGCCGCTTTTTCCTTATCTGCCTCCTTTCTTTTACTATTTTTACGTGCTTTTCTCTTCTCATCGTATTCCCTTTGAATCAAGATGAATTTATCCATCAGTACCTTTTCTTTACTACGATTTCCCTTGATTACCATTGATGGGTTAATCAGCCAAACGCCATCAAGTTGCATTGCCACAAACCCCTTATCCGCAAGGGAGTCCATCGCTCTCTGTACGGTGGCTTTCGAGCTATTGATATTTACTGCAATCTTTTTCATTGTTCCAACGTACATATTGTTACCGCTCTGCATTGCACATACCAGAAAATCCAGCACCAGTGATTCCTTTCCGCCCAGTCCGGAAACAACTCCAAAAAATGAATCATACACTTTAAAAAAATTCATTTTTACATTGCTTATGCTTTCTGGTGTCGAATATTCTCGCGGCAAAAATAACGGGTCATTGCCATCGCCATCCGTTATAAGTAAATCACTTAACGGGCGGTTAAGCAGAGTGTCATATTCCGACATTAGCCGTGCTTGCACATAAATGTCGCCTTTAACAAGCAGCCTTGGATTTATCATCCAAACTCTTTCATCCTCAGTCTTTGCCAGCATATCACTTTCCTGCATCTTTTTCACTGTATTACGTACTGTTACGACATCGCAATTCAATTTTCTTGCTATCGTTTTGTACGCCCCAACGAATTTATTTTTCGTCGGCTGTGTTTCCTGCAAGATGTATGCCAACACCTTGCTTTCCGCAGCAGAAAAGTTTGAAAGAAGTTCAAAGAACTTAGCATCGGCTTTCCAAAAGTGCTTTGTCCCGTATCCAGTGTTGTGACACTCGTGCTGGATTTTCTCAGCCACGCCAGTTTTAGCGTTTTTCAGAACAATCGTTTCAACATTTTGTTTCTTCATTACATTACTCCTTTGATACTTAAGGGGTGATTCCATGATACTTTTTGTTTCATTTCCATATATTTCCATGCAGAATATACGGCTATATATCGCTATATTTTTCAAGTCTTTCGTTCACAAATGCCAAGTCTCTCTTCTTATCTATTCAATGTTAATTCATTTCATGAAATATCATTGATAAAATAAGAAATGTCGCGGGAAACATACAGCCAACCCGCAGAATCTCTGCTGTCAGTTTGTTGCCTCTTATTTGCTCCTATATAAGTTCGCGCCTTGCGGGGGAAGATAGGAATAAATAAGAATCGCCAGCAGAACTCTTATTGTCTCCTATGATTCCGCGCTCCGCGAGACAAATAGGAAACTATAAGTAATCTGCCGAAGTAGTAGTTACCGCTTTGTCTTGCCGTTCTGGCTTGCTGAATATGCTTACCTTACCACCAAAAGTTTGCGGCTTTCCCGTAACCATTCTACAGAGGGCAGGGCCTTCCTTTGGCCGAAGTGAAGCACTGCTTGCGGGAGAAGTTCAGACCGTCCCGTAAAGTTGCGGCAGTGGGTAAGTTCCTTTCGTTCTGGAGACTGAACGCCAAACTGCCGTAAGCGTTCTTCTCGGCAACGGAAGTTAGCGCCTTCCGGCAAGTTGAGCCTTGACATGTTGCAACCATTTTGCGATTGTCAGCCATCTTAGGGTTGCCGATGCTGCTTGTTATTTTGTTTTCAAGGTACAAAAAAGGAGCCAGTACAAACGCTGCTTACACTATCCCCGTAGAGATAATGTCGCAATTTTCGTACTGGCTCCTTAGAGCTTTACCATTCAGTATGATTATTCAGTTTTAGATTAACGGACACCCAACAAGTCTTTAGACACTTATCGAGTTTATATTTATATTATACCACAATTTTGCACAGAACGCAAGTGCGTTAAAAGAATTACACAAGCCCGAAGTATTTGTCAAAGAACGCTTGCAATTTTGCAATAATTCCATCCTTTTTGGCTGTTCGGTTGCCGCCGCCAAAGCGCGATACCGGCGGCAGGATGCGGTCAACATCTGTGCCGGTAGTCTTTAATATGCCGTCACGGAAAGAGTTATCCACAAACTTGCGCGTTTCATCCGGCTTGAGCTTTTCCTCCGCGATAAGTGTATCAAGGTCGGTTTTCTTTTGCTCGGTGACGAATTTTATCCAGTCGTCATCTACCTTGGTAGCCGCATTGACCGTTGCGATAAAGTTTTCAATCAGGTCTTTCTTGCTGCGCAGCTGCATACTGGAATCCACGGCCTTGCGGATGTCAACAAGGATTTCTTTATCCTCGCAGTTGCTATCGTGATACTTGGCAACCAGCATAAGGATATAGTCAATGTTGATTTCCACCTGACGGATAAGCTCCATCTCAAAAACTATATCGTCATTGATGACTTCCTTATCATGGTTCTTAGGCCGCAGCTGTTGGTATAGGTCAATATAGTTGCTCTGGTAGTCCTGCATATCGCGTGGGGAGAGCAGTTCATTGCCCGCAAAGTCGTCAAACGAGGTAAGGATATTCCGCAGCCGCAGGATTGCGCCAAACAGCGCGATAAAGTCCTTTTGGTTTTGCTCTCCAACAATGGGCTGACCCAGCGGGAACTTTGCTTGCAGCTTGGCAATCAGGTCTTCGTAGCCGTCGTGGTGTTTGCCGTCCTCGTCATAGCCATCGTAATAGGCTTTATAGTTTTTCAGCAGAACGATACTACCCGCATTGCGGTCACCAAACAGGGCAATGGCTTTGTTGGTTTCTTCCTCCAGATTGCGGAAACAGACAATATTGCCGTATGTCTTTACGGAGTTCAGGATACGGTTCGTGCGCGAGAACGCCTGTATCAAGCCGTGCATGACGAGGTTTTTATCCACCCAGAGCGTATTCAGCGTGGTAGCGTCAAAGCCCGTCAGGAACATATTTACGACAATCAGGATGTCAACCTCGCGGTTTTTCATGCGCAGGGAAAGGTCTTTATAATAGTTCTGGAATCTGTCGGCCGAGGTGTCATAATGCGTCCTAAAAAGTGCATTATAATCCTTGATTGCAGACTCCAAAAAGTCCCGCGAGCTTGCATCAAGCTGGCTGGTATCATCGGAATTTTCCTCGCCCAGCATGCCGTTTGCATCTTCCACGTCCTCGTTGGGGGCGTAGCTGAAAATCGTTGCCACGCGCAGGCGCTTTGCTTCGGGCAAGTCCTGCATCTGGCGCTTAAATTCCAGATAGTACGCCTTTGCCATCGCAATCGAGCTGACCGCAAAGATGGAGTTAAAGCCCGACAGGCGCACGCTGTCCTTGACCTCTGCAACCTGCCCGCGCGTTTTATCGGTGGCTACTGCTTCAATGTTGCGCAGCGCACGGAAAGAATACGTTTTACCGTTGCGTTTTGTCTTCTGGTCGAAATGCTCTAAGATATATTTGACGATTTCCTTTACGCGGCGCGGGTCAGCAAGTGCTTTTTCGGTGTCGATGGCCTTGACCTGCTTATCACCGATGCCCGCCTTGCGGTTGACCGTATCCACATAGTCAATACGGAACGGCAGAACGTTGTTATCGTTGATAGCGTCAACAATCGTATAGGTATGCAGCGGCAGGACTTTTTTGCCGTTGGCATCAGGCTCACCGCCAAACGCCTGCGGTGTGGTTTTCAACGTGGGCTTGCCGCGCGTACTGGCATTGGCCGCAAAAATCGGCGTGCCTGTAAAGCCAAACAGGTGATAGTTCTTAAAATATTTTGTGATGTCCTCGTGCATATCGCCAAACTGGCTGCGATGGCACTCGTCAAAAATCAAGACAACATGCTTTTGGAAAATCTCATGTCCCTTATTGCGGGCAACAAACAGCGCCAGCTTTTGAATCGTTGTGATGATGATTTTATAAGTATGCGGATTGCCTTTGGCATCCCGGTCTTCCAGCTGGCGTTGCAGCACCTGCGTGGAGGTGTTGCCGTTGGCCGCTCCTTTTTCAAAGCGGTCATATTCTTTCATGGTCTGGTAGTCCAAATCCTTGCGGTCTACCACGAACAGAACCTTATCAATATAGGGGAGGTTGGACGCCAGCTGCGCCGTTTTGAAGGAGGTCAGCGTTTTGCCGCTGCCTGTTGTGTGCCAGATGTACCCGCCTGCCGCCAGTGTTCCCGTCTGCTTGTAGTTGGTCGAAACCTCAATGCGGGACAAAATACGCTCGGTGGCCGCAATCTGGTACGGACGCATCACCAGCAGCAGGTCTTCGGACGTAAAGACGCAATACTTCGTCAGGATGTTCAGCAGCGTATGGCGGGCAAAGAACGTGCGGGTAAAGTCCACCAAGTCGGGAATAACGCGGTTTTTCCCATCCGCCCAAAAGGACGTAAATTCAAAGCTGTTGCTTGTCTTTTTGCTGCTCTTTCGGGTCGTTCCGGCGCTCTCTTTAATGTGGCTGTCGCGGGTCGTGTTGGAGTAGTATTTCGTGTTCGTGCCGTTGGAGATAACGAAAATCTGTACATACTCATACAGACCGCTGCCCGCCCAAAAGCTGTCCCGCTGGTAACGGTTGATTTGGTTGAATGCCTCCTTGATAGGCACACCGCGCCGCTTCAATTCCACATGAACCAACGGCAGACCGTTTACCAGAATCGTGACATCATAGCGGTTATCATAGTTGCCGCCGTTCTCCACATACTGGTTAATGACCTGCAAGCGGTTGTTGTGGATGTTCTTTTTATCCAGCAACGTGATATTGACCGTAGAGCCGTCCTCGCGGGTCAGATTTTGAATGTTATCCTCTTGGATGCGGCGGGTCTTTTCTTTGATGCCATCGTTTGCGTTGGCGATTTTATCCTTAAAGAAGTTATCCCATTCCTTATCCGTAAAGGTATAATTGTTCAGAATCTCCAGCTGGCGGCGCAGGTTTGCCACAAGGTCAGCATTATCATGGATAGGGAGGTAGGCATAGCCCTGCTCCTCCAGCATCTTGATAAATGCCTGCTCCAGCGCAGCCTCGCTCTGGTAGGCATCAGAACGCTTGCTTTGCGGTTCGTATTCTGTTACAACGGTACTTTCGTTGCTGGCAGCAACTACATTGTAAGTGCTCATGCACCCAACTCCTTAAATGTTAAGAGCTTATCCCGATAGTATTCGTATTGCTTTTGCCGTGCCTCGATTTCGGCAGGGAGGCCGGTGGTGAGGTCGTTGCAGAGGGTGTCAAAGCGGTCAAGGATGGCTACAATATCGGATTGCTTTTCTAATGATGGGATTGGTAATTCAAGTTCTCGTACAATATCTGCATTTAGATTTTGTACTGCTCCTCCAAAAGAGGCTTTTTTCTTCATCTCTTGCTGAATTTCATTCGAGTTTAGCAGATGATACAGGTAATCCGGCAAGAGCCAGTTTTCATAATCGCTTATTGCTAACCAACCGTCATGAATACAGCCGTCTATTTTCAATATATACGGTCTGCCAAAACTCATCGAATTGGAGAGTATAAAGTCACCTTTTTTGACGTATCTGGATTTTTCAGCGCCCTCTTTTGTTATCTTCTCTGCTGTACTTACGATATATTTTGTGTTTGGCTTAACATCGCCAATTTTTATCCAACAAACGCCATCCTTATCCGTAGTGATATAGCTTCGTATCGGTCTTGGCGATGCACCTCTAACGATAGTTGCAATCTCTCCGAAAGGCAAGACAACATAGCCAAACACATACTGCAAAAGCTTAATTAGGCTCTGTCTGTCTGTCTGTCTGTCTGTCTGTCTGTCTGTCTGTCTGTCTGTCTGTCTGTCTGTCTGTCTGTCTGTCAAGATTATGTCGTCAGCCGCAGCAAACGTCAAGAGCATATCCCGATAATATTCATACTGTTTTTTACGGGCTTCAATTTCAGCTGGCAGACCAATGTTAAGGTCAGAACAGATGGCATCGAAGTTATCCAGCACATTGACAATTCTTTCCTGCAACTCCACATCAGGAACAGGTACGGGGAAAGCGCTCAGCATCGGACGCCTGATGGAAGACACCGACCCTTGGAAGACATTTTTCTGTATATACGGTAAGAATTTTGCTTTCATATAGTAGAAAAAGAACCGAGGCAATACATCCGGCGCAACTATATGGATTCTATATGCCCGTTGATGCAACGCATACTTTCCCTCTACATAATGATAAACTTTTCCTACGCCAACACCATCACCCGCCGTTATAATCGCTGTTTCGTCATACTCGTAATCGTTTTTCCGAAGCGGCTCCTGCGAGCGCACAAAGAAAGGATACTTGCCGTCTTCAACAGCTTCATTCGTATTACTGCTACCAGTTCCGATGTCTGCGATTTCCGCCAGCGTTCTCCACTTTGTCTCAAATGTCCCCCCCCTGTGGACACCGAAAGTCAAAAGCGTATCGCGGTAATATTCATACTGCTTTTTGCGTGCTGTAAGCTCCGCTGTAAGCTTCTCCGTAATCTCCGTGAAATTGTCCAGTACCCGGACAATTTCACGTTGAACTTCAATCGGTGGCACAGGAATTTTCAATTGCTCTATAGAATTTCGCGAAAGTCGTGGTATGCTTGCCTTTCGTACTCGCGATTTAATTCGCGGCTGTTCTCTTAACAACGCGTGGTATATATATCGGCTAGATATGTTTTCACTACATACTAATGGGTAACAATCATCAGCAGCCCAAAATTCAACTTTACTATATCCAATTTCTCCAGCCGCACCCGCACCAATGATAAATGTTGTATCTGCATCATAATTATATTCTGTGTGATACCCCAACGGTGTCATGCTGTTTTGATAAACCGGATACTTTCCTTCTTCTGAAAGCTGTTCACGGACGAGACGTTTTCCTCTCTCGATTGATACAATATCTCCAAGACTTTTATATTCTACTCCGTCAGGGCACAATTCAGTAATTAGTTCTCTTAGGTTACTCATATTCCACCACCCAAGCAATCTTTTTTCTTTATGCCTTCCAAATACTTGTCAAGGTCATATAGTTTTTTAATTTGCAACTCTGCCACCTGGTATATATCCTTAAGTTCTACACCTATGTACTTAAAATATTGCATTCCATCTTCTTTTTTTGAATATACATATAGCACAAAATCCGCTTTCGGTTTTTGGGGGTGCTTCTGCAAACCTGCGAAGTCCAATTTATACCAATCTTTACAATCTGAAAAAATCCTTGTTATTGCTGTGTTTTCTCTCCGTACATCAACGCAAATCATATCCCCATCAAATCCATAATCTTTATGCCTGTTTGTAGATAACGGATGCGCTACAACAAACGAACGTATTGCTTTAAAAAAACGTAACGCCTCTTGGATGGATTCTTCCTCTTTATATGTGTAGTTATTGGCAACTTCGCAAAGCAGCGTCTTTTGAATTGCTTCTATCGCCTCACATATCCAGTCAACAAGCACAATGACATAAACAACCTCTTTCATTGTTGGTTCAGCCAAAGCTTCTATCTCGTTGTTTAGGTCTTGAATACAATAATTTATTTTTTGAATGTAATCGCAAATTCGACTATAATTATATGTATCTCCCCATATCCACTTTTTGTAAACGCCTCGAAGATTTTTCGACCAATCGAGTTTATTCATTGAACGGACTCCCATAACATTTTTCTCTGTCATCACACCGATTTAGTTCACTTCAATCTCCGCAATAATCTTATCAATCTCGTCACGCAGCACCTGTTCCCGCGCCACAATGCGCTTGATTTCTGCGTTCAGTTCGGTAATGTTGATAACCTCGCGGGTATCCTCCTGCTCCACATAGGTGGATACCGACAGGTTATAATCCTGCGCCGCAATCTCGTCATTGGGTACAAGGCGGCAGAAATAGTCCTTATCCTCGCGGTCAACGAACGAGGCCACGATTTTTGCAATGTTGTCCTCGGTCAGCTTGTTGTTGTTCGTGACCTTGACAAATTCTTTCGAGGCATCAACAAACAGCGTCTTGTTCTCGGCCTTGCTCTTCTTCAGCACCATAATACAGGTTGCAATGCTGGTGCCAAAGAACAGGTTGCCGGGCAACTGGATAATGCAGTCGATAAAGTTGTTATCAATCAGATACTGGCGAATCTTCTTTTCCGCGCCGCCGCGATACATGATGCCAGGGAAGCAGACGATGGCCGCCGCACCGTTGGAAGCCAGCCACGAAAGGCTGTGCATAATAAACGCCATATCGCCCTTGGAAGCGGGAGCCAGCACTCCAGCAGGCGAAAAGCGCGGATCGTTGATGAGCAGCGGGTTCTTATCGCCCTCCCACGGCACAGAAAACGGCGGATTGGATACGATCAGCTCAAAGGGCTGGTCGTCCCAATGCTGCGGGCTGAGCAGAGTATCTTCCCGCACGATGCTGAATTTGTCAAACTCGATGTTATGCAGGAACATATTGATGCGGCAGAGGTTGTAAGTGGTCAGGTCGATCTCCTGACCGTAGAAGCCTCGCTTGATATTATCCTTGCCCAGCACTTTTTCTACCTTCAGCAGCAGAGAACCGGAGCCGCAGGCAGGGTCATAGACCTTGTTGATTTTCGTTTTGCCGATGGTGCCGAGGCGAGCCAGTAGCTCTGAAACATCGGCAGGCGTGAAATACAGTGTGAATCACATACCGGCAGGGGAGGCGGTAGGCTTTTGTGATCTT
>ERZ772872.1088-NODE-1088-length-25347-cov-2.870552_pt1 | contig 25347 bp, 18 predicted proteins | sample MGYA00512132_ERZ772872 | MGnify/ENA primary metagenome ERZ772872 (study PRJEB29015, sample SAMEA2737724) | human gut metagenome | biome: human gut; feature: human-associated habitat; material: faeces | place: China | collected 2012 ...
TAATAGGTCAGAGTTCCTTCGTAGACCTGATTGGGATCCATCTGCATAATGATAGAATGTTCATTATAGTCTATCTGCTGATCGTAGAGACGGCGATACTGGGCAGCCAGCTTCATATTTGCTTCTGTGTCTGCATCCGGCTGATAATCTTCCACTACGACATTAGCAGCTTTTGTTGTTTTGACCACATAGAAGGCACTTCCAAGGACTGCTCCCAGCAGGATCATTGCCACCAGGCTTTTCCATCTGCGCAACAGATAAAAAAGAAAGTCTATCAGATCAATTTCCATTTCCTCATCATAAGTTTCGTAACGTTCGTTCATATATTTCTGTTCTCCTGTTATTTCGCTCCGCTTCCTTTAAAAACGACTAAGATTGTTTTACAGATAATTTTCAGATCCAGCAGTAAGGACCAGTTGTCAATATACTCCAGATCCAGTTTGACCACTTCATCAAAGTCTTTGATATCACTGCGACCGCTGATTTGCCACAGACCGGTAATGCCTGGGCGAAAACTGATCCGGCGCTTCTGATACCCCGTATACTGCTCATACTCGTCTACTGTCGGCGGTCTCGTTCCTACCAGACTCATATCGCCCTTCAGCACATTAAATAACTGTGGGAATTCGTCCAGGCTTGTCTTGCGCAAGAACTTTCCGACTCCTGTGACGCGCGGATCGTTCTTCTTCGTCCAGCCTTTCTGTTCTTCCTCCTCCGTCTGCACATACATGGTGCGGAACTTGTACATCTGAAACGGCTTATTGTGCAGCCCCACTCTCTCCTGTGCAAAGATCAGCGGTCCCTTCGATGTCGCCTTGACAAGGATTGCCGACAGCAGCATCACCGGTGAAAAGAGGATGATACACACAATCGATCCCACCACATCCATACAGCGCTTCACAAATGCGTTGAACGTGTTGGACAGCGGCACATAGCGGATATTGATCACGGGGAGACCCAGAAGATCCTCCGTGTAAGGCCTCGTAGGTATGATGTTGCCGTAATCCGGAATGAACTTGGTGTGCACGCCGGACTTCTCACACTCCGCAACTATTTTTTCCAGCTTATAATATTCTTCCAGTCCGAGGGTGATTGCAATCTCATCGAGACTGTTCTGCGGCAGGATGTAGTTGAGATTACCAATACTGCCGATGACCTTCACTCCCTTGTAGGAGGTACCTCTGGCAATATTGTCATCCAATACCCCTCGCACATTGTATCCCCACTGCGGATTCTGCTGAATTCTGTCGATATACTGCTCTGCCGCTCTTGAATAGCCGACGAGCAGAATGTGCTTTAAATTGTATCCCCTTCTGCGAATACTTCGCAGAAATCTGCGGATCAAAAGGCGGACAATCTCTTCCACCACAATATTGGTCACGTAGAAATAGAAAAGCATCTCCCGTGAGAAGTTGCGATACTGCGGATTGTAAGACGTCAGGGTAAAGAGCGCCGCAAACATCAGCAGCAGTCCAACCGTATTCGCCATCACAATGTTGGAAAACTCCAGCCGTCTCCCCTGCACGCGCTTGGACGTGTACAGATTGAACGCATAATACAACAAAATATACACCGGAACAATGAGCAGCAGCGCCCTCATATAGAACTCAAATGAGAGTACGCCGACTTCATGATCCAGAATACCGCTCAGGAACTTCAGCCACCATGCAAACACATACGATACGATGATAACCAAGGCATCGATCAGTACATGCAGCTTATTAAAGTACTGCTGATTGTCTTTTATCATATTGCTATCCTTTTGCGAATTCTAACTACCATATAACATCAATGATACAATAATTTCCATAAAAGCACAACGCCTTTTTCGCAAACATTCTGTAACATTTTCTTAATATTTCTTAAAGATTTGTTTGACGATCAAATTTATCTTCCTGCCAGAATCCGGATCACATTGCCCCACAAGGCCAACTGTATGAGCGCGTAATTCCCCAGATTTTTCCACGAGAACCGCACTTTTTTACATTCCCGGCACCCGGTAATCCCGGCGCCGATTCCCCTTAAATATTCTCCCGCAAATCCCTTTTTCAGGAAAAACAGACTCTTGATGAGAATGCCTGAAAGGATCAGCGGCAGGTTGATCAGCAGCTGTAAAAACGGCATGTTCTTGTAGATCAGGTACATCGAATTGCGCGCCGCGAGGAACACCTTTTTCTCATTATAGCGCGTCCCCGTGGTAGCGCTCCCCACATGATACACCCGCGCTCCGGGCGCATAGCAGTTGATGTATCCGTGGATTTTTGCCCGATACCCCATATCGACATCCTCGAGATATGCAAAATGGCGCTCGTCAAACGGTCCCATTTCACGCAGCAGCCCGGTGCGGTATATGACAGCGCCGCCGCAACAGGAAAACACACGGCACGGTCTGTTAAAATCCGCCAGCGGTTTTCCTTTTCCGCGCGCCACCGCCCATCCGAATGCCGTGTAATAGTCGCCGGCATTATCGATGCGCCCTCTGTCGTGATAATCAATCATCATTGCCCCCGCAGAAAAGATGCGGTCCGATTTTTTGATCGCAGCCAGCAGCTCCTCCACGAATTCCGGCAGAACCTCCGTGTCGTTGTTGAGCAGGATCACATACGGCGTATCCGCGCGCCGGATGCCCTCATTCACCGCTCCGCAGAAGCCCGTATTCTCCTTTAGCGCAAGCATCGTAAGATCCAGGCTGGAGGTCACCTCTGTACTGCCGTCGTCCGATCCGTTGTCCACCACCAGAAGCTTAAAATCCGTGCAAGTCTGTCTCTCTAAGGTCTGTATACAATTTTCCAAAAGCTTCTTTCCGTTGTAATTCGGAATAATCACCGTAACTTCCGGCTGACTCGCCATGTAATACCTCCGCTTAATGATAATCTCTCAGCGCATAATTCGGATATACCGTTGAAAAGTTCGTATACCGGGAAGGTGATTACACCGTCTGGTACACATTAGAGCCAAAATCATATACGGTCTACTATGAAGACTATATGGCTGGCAAAGAAGAATAAGACAGATGAGTAGAATAACATGTTAATTGTATTAGAAAGTATTTTATGGGTGATCTGGTTCTTTTTCGGAGCCTGTATCTTTAGTTTTTTGAATGTGGTGATTGACCGCTTGCCAAGAGGAGAGAGTGTGGTAAACGGAAGAAGTCATTGTACCAATTGTGGCAGAGTATTACATGCATGGGAACTGATCCCGTGTGTCAGCTACATCTTCCTGCGCGGACGATGTGCAGGTTGTAAAAGTCACATTCCGGGAAGAGATTTCTTCGTGGAAGTGATTGGCGGCGCAGCATTTATCGGCTGTGGAATTCGTTATGGCTGTGGCAGTCTTGGATTGTTATCAATGCGTGGTACAGTCATGTTGATTTATTTTGGAATACTACTTGTGGTAGCCCTTATTGATTGGGATACCCAGATTATTTATGATAGATTTCATATTTTTATATTGATATTAGCAATTGCAAATATATGGCTCGTTCCGGAGCACGGGCTTATAGACAGGCTGATCGGAGCGCTGATCATCTCTGTTCCGATGCTGCTTCTGGCACTTGTGATCCCGGGAGCATTTGGCGGCGGGGATATCAAGTTGATGGCGGTCTCCGGAGCATTTCTTGGGACAGGACCGGTAGTGTGCGCCATGTTTTTCGGGCTGTTGACAGGAGGCGCTTACGGAGCATTTATGCTAAAGAGCAGAAAATTAGGAAAAAAAGATGTATTTGCATTCGGACCATTTCTTGCATTCGGACTGGCGCTGGCGGCATTATATGGAGATCAGATTGTTACATGGTATCTGCATTTTTTATAAAGAGAGTAACGAACAGTTACTAAAGAGATAAAAATCAGGTATAGATAAAATAGAAAGAAAGAGGAAGTTCGCACATGGCACGTTTTAAATACGTCGCAAAGGATATGAGTGGCAAGGTTCATAAGGGCACTGTGGAGGCAGCATCCGAGAATGCGCTGACGCAGCAGTTACGGGAAGAGAACCTCTATCTGGTTGAAGCGAAAGATTTAAATGGAGCAAAAAAGCATAAAAAGTTAAAAGCGAAGCAGCTTGCAGCCTTTTGCCGGGAACTGTCCACACTTCTGGCATCAGGTGTCACGCTTGTAAGGGCGCTCGACATCATTTCCGAGCAGGAAGGAATGAACAAAGACGAGCGGGATATATATAAGGATGTGTTACGGGATTTAAAACGCGGTATCAGTCTGTCTGATGCCATGGAATCCAAGGAATGCTTTCCGGATCTGATGATCGGAATGATCCGTTCCGGTGAGGGAAGTGGTAACCTGGATCTGGTGACACAGAGATTATCGATTCAGTATGAGAAGGATTATAAGCTGACCCAACAGGTGAAGTCAGCCATGACTTATCCATGTATTCTGCTGGTTCTCTGTGTTGTAATTGTGATTTTGATCGTAACCTTTATTCTGCCACAGTTTCAGAGTCTGTTTGATCAGATGGAAAGCCTTCCAATGATTACGAATATTTTGATCGCAGTTTCTAACTTTCTTGTTCAGAAATGGTACATTGCATTGTTGGCTGTTGCAGTGATCGTTGCACTGATTCGTATCATTGTCGGAATTCCGGCAGTGCGAAGAGGCGTAGACTGGATGAAGGTTCATATGTGGGGCTTTGGTAAGTTGTTCAAAGTTGTTTATACGGCACGTTTTGCCAGAACACTGAGCAGTCTTTACTCCAGTGGTATGCCCCTTGTTTCAGCCGTTGGAGTGGCTGCAAAGACGATTGGAAATGGTTATGTAGAGTCTCAGTTTGACGAAGTTATCACAATGGTCCGTGGCGGAGTGCCGCTTTCACAGGGGCTGCGTGAAGTAGACGGATTGCTAAAAAAACTGTCCAGCACGATTCTGGTCGGAGAAGAAAGCGGACGTCTGGATGTGATGCTGGATTCCATTGCGGAGACATTGGAAGCTGATGCAGAACAGGCTACAAAGCGGATGGTCACGCTTCTGGAGCCAATTTTGATTATATTTATGGCGCTGATCGTTGGCTGTATTATGATTGGAGTTATGCTCCCAATCTATCAGTCTTACTCAGCTATCGAAAATGCGTAATTACGAAGGAGGAACTTACAGGTGAGCGATACTGTTATTGTTTTACAGGAAGAATGTATTTTGGCTGCAAGTGGAAAAGCAGGACGAAGACCAAGAATCAGCAGGACAGACATGATCCCGACCGAAGTTCACACAGATCCTTTTGAACAGTGGAAAAGGGCACTTCTTGCATATAAGGCAAAGGAGCATCCAGGTTCTGTAAAGCTTGTGCTTCCATCCAATTATTCATCCGCACGAATTTCACAGATTCCGTTTGCAACAGGCAAGCAGCTTACAAAGATGGCAGAACATGTTGTTTCAGAGTCAGCAGCAGAAGGAATTGTAGATTATGGTATTACGTATGCAGATAAAAAGCAGGGCGTGACCGTATGCTGTGCCAGCGTAGAAGAAAACATTTGTAACCGGCTTTTAGCAATGTGTGAGGAGATAAAGCTTCCGGTGCGTGCAATTACTGTGCCGATGGAAGCATATTTAAAAGGATTGTCCCAGTTAAAGACTTATGCCAATAAGACGGCTATCTTCTTATTTTTTGAGGATTCTGGCGTGACCAGTATCCTGTATAAGAACGGAGTATATCTGTATTCTACAAGAAGCCGTATCTTCAGCGAGCGCGGAACGCTGGATTTTGGGACAGAGATTGTCCGGAACATTTCCGGTATTGTACAGTTTTATGCAACGACAACGTCTGGAATCCCGATCACAGACATTTATTATGCAGGCTGTATGGAGGATGATTTTGAAGTATGCCTCGATGGAATCCATATGATGAACCTTCAGGCAGCTTTGCTTCAGGTGGATGCGGTTTATGAAACCCAGGGAAATCCAGAGGACTGGCTTGTGTGTGCCGGAGCATTGGTGGATGATAAGACGAAGCAGGTCAATCTCTACCAGAAATGGAAGAAGTCCGGCGGTATGGACAAAGTGGTGGAGAAAGAAAGCCTTGTAAAACATATCGTCCCACCGGTGATCACATTGGCTGTATGTATGGCGTTATTTGGAGCAGTATCTGTCTGGAATCTGCTTGAGAGCAAGAAGATTGATGACATCAATGACTGGATCAACGACAGTCAGATCCAGCAGCAATATCAAGAGGCCGATGAGGTCATGAAAGAGAGCGAGCGTTTAGTCGAGCAGAAGCGCCAGGTGGAGCAGATGAAGCAGAATCTGGCAACTTATCCAGATCTGGATGCAGATATAATAGCCAGAATCGCGGATGTCAGCGGAAGCACCATGAGTGTGGAAGTTAAGTCCATGGATGCAGAAACAGGGCTTCTTACATTTCATGCGGTGAGCAGTGCAGTCATTGATATTCCGGGATATGTCAATAAACTAACGCAGACAGGATTATTTTCAAGTGTAGATTATAGCGGCTATCAGTATCAGGACGGCGAATACACGCTGGATCTGTCCTGTATACTAAAGGCTATAGATGCAGGAGGTGACAAGTAATGAAGCTGGAAACGGAATTAAAACCAGGGGATATTGTATTATTAAAGGTGCTTGCCTGCATATTGATCTTATTTTTTACACTTCGCTTTCTTGTATTTCCGGGGTTGGAGAAGAACCAGGATCTGCAGAATGAGAAAGAACAGGTAGAGCAGACGAAGCAGGAGATGCAGGATACAATCAAACAAAAGAGTATTGTTGAAAAGAAAATCGTAAAGCAAAAAGCAGAGCTTGTGAATGCTTCGCAGGGATTTTATGATTTGCTTGAGAATCAGCAGGTCGATGAACTGGTGACAGGAATTGCGTTAAAGCACAATTTAAAACCAGTGTATCTTAAAATCGAAGGAACCGAAGCAGGAGTACCGGCAGCTTATCAGACTGTCACACAGACAGACGAGTCCAGTGCCCAGACGGCAAAGTCTGCACAGGAGGAGCTGGATGAGAACAGCCAGGAGTCTTCGTCTGAGACAGATTATGAACCGGAAGTTGTCTTGCAGTATGTAAATACAACGACGGTGTCCATGACTTTACAGGGAAATGAGTCGCAGATCCGGGAAATGTTAGATGATATTGCAAAAAATTATCCGGGCGTACAGGTGCGTTCCTTTGATATGAATGAAAATACTTATGTAGATTCCAGTTTGCAGCAGGTTTCACAGAATAACTGTGAATGCGTACTGGCTGTCTATACTTGTGGTCAGCTTGGTACTACTGCATCCGGAGAGGAGAACTAGAAGTGAGAACAAATCTGAGAATTGGAGAAATCCTGGAAGATAAAGGGTATGTCACCGCAGAGCAGATCGGACAGGCTCTTGCGTATCAAAAAGAGCATAGAGATAAACGAGTCGGCCAGATATTGATGGAGTTGGGATTTGTAACCGAGAATCAGGTGTTAGAGGCATTGGCAGACAGGTTGCGTCTTGAAATCGTAGATGTGGCGCAAATCCCGGTTGATCTTAAAGCGGTCGGAATGATCAATCGCGAGCTGGCAGAGAAGAATCTGATTCTTCCAATCAGTGTAAAAGAGCATAGTATGGTTCTTGTGACCAATGATCCACTGAATTACTTTGCCCTGGAAGAAGTCAGACAGCAGACAGGCTGCCACCTTGAAATTCAACTCAGTGAGGAAGCACCATTAAAAAAAGCAGTATCTTATTATTATGCAGAGGTTCATGCAAGAAAAGCAGCAAAGCAGGCAAATGTAGGATTCTCAACAACAGATGTAGATGAACTGGAAATCGAAAATCTGGATAATCCGGATGAAGCACCGATCATTCAGCTTCTTAATAGCCTGATCGAGCGTGCAATTAAAGCAGAAGCCAGTGATATTCATATTGAACCATTTGAGCAGGAGACAAATGTGCGGATGCGTATTGATGGTGTGATATCGGAATATGTTAAGATACAGAAAAATATTCACGGACCACTGATTGCCCGTATTAAGATTCTGGCAAATCTGGACATTGCAGAGAAGAGAATTCCTCAGGATGGACATTTTCGGGTAGCGCTTGGAGACGGACAACAAGTTAATATCCGTGTATCGGTACTTCCGACCGTATTTGGCGAGAAGGCGGTATTGCGTATTATGGCAGCAACGTCTCATCTGGATCATGCAGATCATTTTGGAATGGATGAGTACAGTTATAACCTGTTCAGACCGCTTCTGGATTATCCGAATGGAATCATTTATATTACAGGACCAACTGGTAGTGGAAAATCTACGACACTTTATATGATATTAGATTACCTGTCAGGCAGACAAGTGAACATTTCTACTATTGAAGACCCGGTGGAGAAGAATTTGTCTGGAATTAACCAGACACAGGTCAATCCGACAGCAGGACTTACATTTGATGTAGGACTTCGTGCCCTTATGCGTCAGGATCCGGACATTATCATGGTCGGCGAGACCCGTGACGGTGAGACTGCAGGAACGTCTGTCCGCGCTGCTATTACCGGACATATGGTGCTTAGTACACTTCATACTAACGATGCGGTGTCAAGTATTGTGAGACTGGAAGACATGGGAGTTGAAACTTATCTGGTCGCAAACTCTCTCGTAGGTCTGATCGCACAGCGTCTGCTCCGTAAAGTCTGCCCGAACTGTGCAAAAGAAGTAGAGACGACAGAGCAGGAGAGGATTCTTCTGGGAGAAGATGTGCGTACAGTCAAACGTGGTATGGGCTGCTCTCAGTGCAACCATACTGGATACAGGGGACGTATCGCAGTGCATGAGATCCTGGCAATTAACCAGGATATCCGAAGAATGATTATGGAGCATGAATCCGTGGAAAATATTACAAAATATGCAAGAGAACATCAGCATATGCGCACACTGAAAGAAAGCGGACTGATTCTTGTAAAAGAAGGAGTAACGACACCGGAAGAACTGATGAAGATCAGCTATGAATAAATTGCAGAATAAGAAGATAGATAGGATAGGGGAGAAGAATATGTTAGATCGAAGACAGATCCATACAGTGATCGATACGCTTATCAGGGAGGCAAGGATCCGTTCTGTCTCCGATATTCATATTACAGAGGGGATGCATGTGTGGTACAGAATCCACGGGTGCCTGACACAGGCCAGGGACGTATTGAAGGAGTATGATATCCGTGAAGTACTTCTTGGAATGATGAATGAGAAGCAAAGAAAGCAGTTCGAAGATGGTCAGGATGTGGATTTTGCCTGGCAGACCACGGATGGCTGCCGCCAGCGAGTGAATATTTTCTGTGAACAGAAAAAAATTGCAGCAACGATCCGGTTGCTGAATCAACATATTCCGACTCTGGAAGAACTCAAAATTCCAACGACATTGTATCAGCTTTCCGAGGAGCCAAGAGGAATTATCCTTGTTACCGGACCGACAGGAAGTGGTAAGTCAACAACTCTTGCAGCGGTCATTGAGGCTATGAATCAGAAGTATGACAGACATATTATTACAATTGAAGATCCAATTGAGTATGTCTACGAGTGCAAGAAATCTCTGATCCATCAAAGAGAGGTGGGGCAGGATGTGACGAATTTTGCTTCCGCACTTCGAAGTGCCCTGCGTGAAGACCCGGATGTAATTCTGGTAGGAGAAATGCGCGATTATGAGACCATCTCAGCAGCACTTCTTGCGGCAGAAACAGGACATCTTGTATTGTCTACACTTCATACGACAGGTGCAGCCCAGACGGTGGAGCGTATCATTGATGCCTGCCCGGCAGAAAGCCAGAACCAGGTGCGTATCCAGCTTGCCGGTACCTTAAAGGGAATCATAAGCCAGTGCCTGATTCCATGTGGAGGGGGCATGACCCGTGTACCTGCAACCGAATTCCTGACAGGTTCTGATGCCATCCTGAACCTGATACGTGAAGGAAAAACGCACCAGATTTCCGCTATGATGCAATCTTCAGCGGCGAGCGGGATGCATACACTGAATATGGATCTTTCCAGATTGATGCAACAGGGATATATTACAAGAGAAGAAGCAATGAAATTTACGAATAATAAAGCGGAGTTAACACAGTATATGTAAGTAAAACAAAAAACACGCTATTATGTACAGGACCGTCACAAGAGGTGATAGGTCCTTTTTTCATATAATAGGAAATTGCACATTCTTTGTTCTTCAAAAAAGAATTGAGATATTAGTAATGCTTTCGGCACCAACGCTCAAGTAGATTGATGAGCGAATAGAGAAGTGTTGCCATGAGACAGAGAAGAAGGATACTCATAAGAAGCCAATCCATCTTAAAGACCTGGCTCGCGTAGATGATTAGATATCCAAGCCCTTCTCTGGCAGCCAGAAATTCACCGATGATCACGCCTACGAGGCAGAGTCCGATGTTGACTTTCATGTTACTGATGATTGCCGGAAGAGAAAAAGGAAGTACGACCTTTAGAAGTGCATGCCTCCGGTTTCCACCCAGTGTATAGATGAGTTTCAGTTTTCCTGGATCGACGGTCATAAAACTGGTGTATAAGTTCAGAATGCTTCCAAAGATTGCTACAGACATTCCGGCGACGATAATTGTTGTTTTTGTTGCTCCAAGCCAGACAATAAGAAGTGGTGCAAGTGCAGACTTCGGCAGACTGTTCAGTACTACCAGGTAAGGATCCAGGATTTCTGATAACCGTCTGCTGAACCAAAGAAGAATGGTAACCAGAATGCTGGTGGCAGTGACGAGCAGGAAGCTTAAGATTGTCTCGTATAGTGTGACATTGGTGTGCAGAAAAATGCTTTTATCCAGCACCATGCCCCAGAAACATAGTGCAATCTTTGACGGGCTGCTAAAGATGAAGGAGTCGATGATACCTACATTTGCAGTGAATTCCCAAAGAAAGAGAAAACTGAAAAGAATCAGAATCCGGGAGATACCGACAATGTATTTGTGCTTCTTTTGCTGTTTCAGATAGTTGATCTGATTTTCAGAAAGTTCATTTAAAAATTCAGTCATCTGTATTCAGCTCCTTCCATATTAAGTTGAAGTAATGTTTGAATTCCGGGGAATTCCGGCGGTTCAAAGGAGTATCCTGTTCCAAATCAAAAATGAGTGGAACAGTCTGACGTATATTAGCCGGGCGTCCGGAAAGGACAATGATCCGGTCGGCAAGGGAGATGGCTTCTGACAGGTCGTGTGTTACAAGAACGGCTGATTTTCCTTCCTGCCGGATGATCTGACCAATATCGTCCCCGACATTTAAGCGGGTCTGATAGTCCAATGCGGAAAATGGTTCATCCAACAGTAGCAGATCTGGATCCAGAACGAGCGTACGGATCAGGGCGGCCCGCTGGCGCATGCCGCCGGAAAGTTCCGAGGGTCTTGCATTTTCAAACTGTTTCAGCCCATAGATGTCTAAAAGATTATGTGCCTTTTCCCTGGTCCTTGCAGTCAGCATATGCTGAATTTCCAGTCCTAAAATAACATTATTGTAAATGGTCCGCCATTCGAAAAGTTCATCATGTTGTAACATATAGCCTACATTTGTAGTGCTTTCGTGAAGGTATTTCCCATTGATTTTAATGAAGCCTTTTTCCGGTATGAGAAGTCCGGCAATAATAGAAAGAAGCGTTGACTTTCCGCAACCCGAAGGTCCGACGATGGCAACGAATTCTCCTTTATTCAGGATAAAGGAGATGCCATTTATGGCAGGAGTTTCTCCGTCCGGATTGTGGTAAGCATAGTGAATATTCTTAAGTTCCAGTACTTGATCCATGGAAACCTCCGCAAATGATAATCCTATATCTTATCATATGTATCTTGAAAGAAAAGGTGTGGTCAGTTTTATATCAAACGAAAAATGTGTTTTTCCGTGGTCATAAAATGGTTCATAAATATGGATTTTCCCTTGTCATCTTGTTATGAAAAAGTTATAATTGCATGTGAGTACGCAAGATAGGGACGATGAGTATGAATTATCAAAAAGAATTAGACAAGTTATTGGATACGCTGACAAAAGAAGGGCGTGTTCCAAGGCTTCTGTTACACAGTTGCTGTGCTCCATGCAGCAGTTATGTGTTAGAGTATCTGAGCAATTATTTTGAAATCACAGTGTTCTACTATAATCCGAATATTTATCCGGAGACAGAGTATACGAAGCGGATTCTGGAACAACAGAAACTGATCGATGATATGAATTTCAAATATCCGGTCAGCTTTGTAGCGGGAGAATATGAGAAAGAGAAATTTTACGAGATGGCCAGGGGACTTGAGGAGGTCAAAGAAGGCGGCTCCCGGTGTATGAAATGTTATGAGCTGCGTCTCAGAGAGACTGCAGAGATTGCAAAAGCAGGAGAATATGACTATTTTACAACCACGCTTAGCATCAGTCCACTGAAGAATGCAGCAAAGCTCAATGAAATTGGGCAGCGTCTGGCAAAAGAATATGGTGTGGAATATTTGATTTCAGATTTTAAGAAGAAAAATGGTTACAAGCGTTCCACAGAACTGTCAAAAATTTATGGGTTGTACAGACAGGATTACTGTGGTTGTGAATTTTCTCAGAGACAACGAAAATAAGACACTGTTGACTTTAGATAAAAATATGGTACACTTTTATACAGTACAGTATTAAATGACGGAAAGGAAGAGATTATGGCACAATTATGGGGAGGTCGTTTCACAAAAGAGACTGACCAGTTAGTATATAAGTTCAATGCATCTATCTCATTTGACCAGAGATTTTATGAGCAGGATATCAAAGGAAGTATGGCACATGTTACCATGCTTGCAAAGCAGGGAATCCTGACCGATGCAGAAAAAGAGACAATTATTACAGGACTTCAGGGGATTCTTGATGATGTGAAATCAGGAAAACTTGAGATTACTGATAAATATGAAGATATTCATAGTTTTGTTGAGGCAAACCTGATTGACCGTGTGGGAGATGCGGGTAAGAAGCTTCATACAGGACGAAGCAGAAATGATCAGGTTGCACTGGATATGAAGCTTTATATCCGTGATGAAGTGCAGGAGACAGATACATTGATCAAGGAGATGTTAGAGGCGATTCTTGGAATTATGGAGAATAACCTTGAGACATATATGCCGGGATTCACACATTTACAGAAAGCACAGCCAATCACACTGGCTCACCACATGGGCGCGTATTTTGAGATGTTCAAAAGGGATCATGAGCGTATGAAAGACATTTATGCAAGAATGAATACATGTCCGCTTGGATCCGGAGCCCTTGCAGGAACGACTTACCCATTAGACCGTGCCTATACAGCAAAGCTTCTTGGATTTGACGGACCAACTATGAACAGTATGGATGGTGTTTCTGACAGAGATTATCTGATTGAGTATTTGTCAGCACTTTCCATGATTATGATGCATCTGAGCCGTTTTTCAGAGGAAGTGATCATCTGGAATTCTAATGAATATAAGTTTGTTGAGATTGATGATGCTTACAGTACCGGAAGCAGTATTATGCCGCAGAAGAAGAATCCGGATATCGCAGAGCTTGTAAGAGGTAAGACTGGACGTGTCTATGCTGCACTGACCGGACTTCTTGTTACAATGAAAGGAATTCCGCTTGCATACAACAAAGATATGCAGGAAGATAAAGAACTTCCATTTGATGCAATCGATACAACAAAAGGATGCTTACAGTTATTTGCAGGCATGCTTCGTACGATGACATTTAAGAATGACCGCATGGAAGAGAGTGCAAAGCACGGATTTACAAATGCGACAGATGCAGCGGATTATCTTGTGAATCACGGAGTTCCGTTTAGAGATGCACACGGAATCGTAGGACAGCTTGTGTTACTTTGTCTGGATAAGAAGATTCCGTTGGATGATCTTCCACTTGAGGAGTATAAGAAGATCTCACCTGTATTCGAGGAAGATATCTATGAAGCAATCAGTTTAAAGACATGTGTAGAGAAACGTAATACAACCGGTGCCCCTGGTGTGAAACCGATGCAGGAAGCAGTGGATAGTTATAAAAAATATATGGAAGAGTACTAGAAGGGAGACATACGAGATGGATCAGAAATTAAGAGTCGGAATATTAGGAGCAACAGGAATGGTTGGACAGCGCTTTATTGCACTTCTGGAGAACCACCCATGGTTTGAGGTTGTAACAGTTGCAGCCAGCCCGAGATCAGCAGGCAAGACATATGAAGAAGCAATCGGAGACCGCTGGAAAATGGATACACCGATGCCGGAAGGAGTTAAGAAACTGATCGTTGCGAATGTTAATGAAGTCGAGAAAGTAGCTTCTTCTGTAGACTTTGTATTTAGTGCAGTTGATATGACAAAAGACGAGATTCGCGCAATCGAGGAAGCGTATGCGAAGACAGAGACACCGGTTGTCTCCAATAACAGTGCACACCGCTGGACAAAAGATGTTCCGATGGTAGTGCCGGAGATTAACTCAGACCACTTTGAACTGATCAATGATCAGAGAAAACGTCTTGGAACAACACGCGGATTCATTGCAGTAAAACCAAACTGCTCTATTCAGAGTTACACACCTTGCCTTGCGGCATGGAAAGAGTTCGGACCAAAAGAAGTTGTTGCTACAACATATCAGGCAATTTCCGGAGCAGGTAAAACATTCAAAGAGTGGCCGGAGATGGTAGAGAATATTATTCCATACATCGGTGGAGAGGAAGAAAAGAGCGAGCAGGAGCCGCTTCGTGTTCTTGGAACATATGAGAACGGACAGATCACACTTGCAGATGCTCCGAAGATTACATGCCAGTGTCTGCGTGTGCCGGTTCTGAACGGACATACAGCCGCAGTATTTATCAACTTTGAGAAGAAACCTACAAAAGAGCAGCTTATTGAGAAACTGGAAAGCTTCAAAGGATTTCCGCAGGAGGCAGGACTTCCAAGTGCACCAAAGCAGTTTGTCCGCTACATGGAAGAGGATAACCGTCCACAGGTAAGATTAGACGTAGACTATGAGAACGGAATGGGTGTATCCATCGGACGTCTCAGAGAAGATTCTATGTTCGACTTTAAGTTCGTAGGACTTTCACACAATACAGTCCGCGGAGCAGCAGGCGGAGCTGTGCTTTGTGCAGAAGCTCTGACAGCAAAAGGCTATATTCAGGCAAAATAATTATAAAAACAGAAATGCAGCCAGTTATATAAAACAGAAACTGGCTGTATTTGTTTCTGAAAAATTGTAAATATATTATAGAAAGCAGATACGAAAAAGGGGGACGAGGCTGATGAGTAAAGAGTTATTGAATTATACCCAGAACAGGGAGTTATCCTGGCTTAAGTTCAATCAAAGGGTACTGGAAGAGGCACAGGACGAGTCGGTGCCGCTTCTTGAAAGGATGAAATTCGTTGCAATTTTCACCAGCAATCTGGACGAGTTTTTTATGATTCGTGTTGGAAGTCTTTATGATATGGTGCACACAGATGCCAAGGCAAAAGACAGCCGGTCCGGCATGACAGCGCAGGAGCAGATTCAGGCAATTCTGGAAGAAGTGGCACCTTTGTATAAAGAACGTGATAAGACGTATTCTGAGATAAAAAAAGAATTACATCCATATGGTGTGTGTGGGCTTGATTATAAAGAGTTGGAGCCTCAGGAAAAGAAATATGTAAAGCATTATTTTAAAAATCAGATATTACCAATTCTTTCCCCGCAGATTGTGGATGCGAATCATCCATTTCCGCATCTTTTGAATAAAGAATTGTATGTAACGGCAAGTTTGAAGATGGATAACAAAAGTATGATGGGAATTGTTCCGGTGCCACAGTTCGTCTCGGACATTTTGTGCCTTCCGGGACATGATATCCGATACATTCGTATGGAAAAGGTCATCCTGGAGCATCTGAACCTGGTATTTCCGAAGTACGAAGTGTCGGAAGCAAATTATATCTGTGTAACAAGAAATGCTGATGTGTCTCCGGATGACGAGGCTTTGGAAGTGACGGATGACTTCCGGTATCTTATGCAGCAGACTATTCACAAACGCCGCCGTATGGCGGTAGTCAGACTGGAGACTGCAAATAAACTGTCTGAAGAGACACAGAAATATTTCTGTGAGAAGTTTGAGATTGAGCCGAATCAGATTTTTCGAACAAAGATGCCGATGAAATTAGATTACATTTTTGGTATCAGTGGGAATTTACCGGAAGCTATGAAACGCTCTCTGACTTATACGCCATTTTCGCCACAGAACAGTGGACATGTGGCAGCAGGTAATGTGATGCGCCAGATAAAGAAAAAAGATATCCTGTTATTCTATCCGTATGAGAGTATGGATCCGTTTTTGCGCCTTATAAAAGAAGCGTCGGTGAATCCGGATGTTATGACGATCAAGATCACGATTTATCGTCTGGCAAAGAAAGCAAGGCTGGTAGAATATCTGTGTGCGGCAGCAGAAAACGGAAAAGAAGTAACGGTTCTGATCGAACTGCGTGCAAGATTTGATGAGCAGAATAATATTGACTGGTCAGAGCGTCTGGAGGAAGCGGGATGTCGTGTGCTGTATGGATTCGACGGTTACAAGGTTCATTCAAAACTGTGTCTTATCACATACAGGAATCGAAATGAGATCCGTTATATTACCCAGGTAGGAACGGGAAACTATAATGAAAAGACGGCAAAAATGTATACAGATTATTCGCTTATGACATCACATCAGGGAATCGGCGAGGATGCGGCCGTATTCTTTAAAAATATGTCAATTGGTAATCTGGCAGGACAATATGATTATTTGATTGTATCACCGACCAGCCTGAAGCAGAAGATTCTTTATTTGATGGATGAGGAAATCAAAAAAGGTTCTAATGGGCGGATCATTATGAAAATGAATTCTGTTACGGACGTAGATTTTATACAGAAAGTATCAGAAGCATCACGCTCAGGAGTGAAAGTGGATCTGATCGTGCGGGGAATCTGTTGTATTTTGCCGGGCGTAACTGGCTATACGGACAATGTCCGTGTGATGAGTGTTGTCGGAAGATATCTGGAGCATCCGCGTATTTTCAGTTTTGGAAGTGGAAATGATCAGAAGATTTATATTGGATCAGCAGACATGATGACACGTAATACTGAGAAGCGTGTAGAAGTAGCTGCCCCGATACTGGATCAGGATATCCGCAGGCAGATCAATCACTATTTGAAAGTGATGTTAAGTGATAATGTAAAAGCAAGAGTTCTTGGAAGTGACGGAAAATACAGGCGTAAAGAGCAGAAAGAACCGTATATTGATTCACAGAATGTCTTTATGCAAGAGGCATTGCAGGCAAAACCGCCACAGGAAGTACCGGAGAAAATTGGTTTATTGAAGAGAATCGGACGGATATTCAGCAGGTAAAAAATTAATTTGCCAGTATTCTATGAGGATGATAAGAATTCGGATGTAATTAATAAAAAAGGTAAAGTAAGGAGTTAACGTAATAAATATGGGGAAATCACTATATATAGCTGAGAAACCCAGTGTTGCACAGGAGTTTGCAAAGGCATTGAAGCTGAACACCAGAAGGCAGGACGGGTATCTGGAATCAGAGGATTCCATTGTGACCTGGTGTGTAGGACATCTGGTGACTATGAGTTATCCGGAGGAGTATGATCCTGCCTTGAAAAAATGGAGTCTTCAGACGCTGCCGTTTATACCGACAAGATTCAAATATGAAGTTATACCGTCGGTGGCGAAACAGTATAAGATTGTAGCAGGGCTTTTGAACCGACCGGATGTAGAGACTATCTATGTCTGTACCGATTCAGGACGCGAGGGAGAATATATTTACCGTCTGGTAGAACAACAGGCGCAGGTGCATGGGAAAAATAGACGAAGAGTGTGGATCGATTCCCAGACAGAGGAGGAAATACTGCGAGGAATCCGCGAGGCAAAGGATTTAAGTGAGTATGACAATCTGGCAAGTGCTGCTTATCTGCGAGCCAAGGAAGATTATCTCATGGGAATCAATTTTTCAAGATTATTGACATTAAAATATGGAAATAGTATTTCTAATTATCTTGGAACGAATTACGCAGTTGTTTCTGTAGGGCGTGTAATGACTTGTGTTCTTGGAATGGTTGTAAGAAGAGAACGCGAGATTCGTGAGTTCATCGAGACACCGTTTTATCGTATTCTTGCGACAATTGGAGAACAGGGTCAGACATTTGAAGGAGAATGGCGCGCAGTCAAGGGTTCCAAGTGGTTCGAGTCATTTGATCTATATAAGGAAAATGGATTTAAAGAGCGCGAAAAGGCGCAGCAGGTCATAGATTATCTGACGCAGGAACAACCGGTAATAGGTCAGATTGCGTCCATTGAAAAGAAAAAGGAAAAGAAAAATCCACCGTTGTTATTTAACTTGGCGGAGCTGCAGAATGAATGTTCGAAACGCTTTAAAATCAGTCCGGATGAGACACTGAAAATTGCGCAGGAACTTTATGAAAAGAAATTGACGACCTATCCGAGAACCGATGCGCGTGTGCTTTCCACGGCTGTGGCAAAAGAGATACATAAGAATCTCAATGGACTTATGAAATATGAGCCTGCAGTTTTGTTTTTACAGGAGATTGTAGGATTCGGAAGTCATAAAGGTCTGGCGAAGACAAGATATGTCAATGACAAACAGATTACCGATCACTATGCCATTATTCCAACCGGACAAGGCATGAGTGCGCTAAGTGGACTTTCCTGGACGTCACGAGCGGTCTATGATGTGATCGTAAGACGATTTTTAAGTATATTTTATCCGGCGGCGGTTTATCAGAAGGTTGCCATTACGACAAAGGTAAAAGAAGAGTCTTTCTTTGCAAGCTTTAAAGTACTGGCAGAGCCTGGCTACTTAAAAGTTGTTGGAGTTCCGGGAGAAAAGAAGGGAGAATCTGGCAGCGCTGCAGGAGCAGAAGACAGAAATGTAAGTGGAAGTGTGACTTCCGCAGAAACAGGTGATGGTTCCGGTGATAACAATTTGGGTGACAATGGTGACGGTAACGAAGATATGGCATCGTCCCAGGCATTTTTTGAAAAAATCCAAAGCCTGAAAAAAGGGATGACTCTCCCAATCCAGGGAATGGAGATTAAGGAAGGAAAGACATCTCCACCGAAACGCTATAATTCCGGTTCCCTGATCCTTGCTATGGAAAATGCAGGACAATTGATTGAAGACGAAGAGCTTCGCGCACAGATTAAAGGAAGTGGAATCGGAACCAGTGCGACCAGAGGTGAAATCCTAAAGAAGCTTTTTAACAATAAATATCTGGCACTCAATAAGAAGACACAGATTGTCACACCGACCATGCTTGGAGAAATGATCTATGATGTGGTTGACCATTCTGTACGGTCGCTTTTGAATCCGGAGCTGACAGCAAGCTGGGAGAAGGGACTGACCTATGTGGCAGATGGAGATATTACCTCCGATGAATACATGATGAAATTGGACCGTTTTGTATCCAGCCGCACGGAAGGCGTCAAAGGACTGAATAATCAATATCAGCTCCGCGCCTGTTATGACCGGGTTGCACCGTTTTATAAGAATGAGAAGCAGACGACAAAGTACGCAAAATCCGGGCGAGCAAAGAACAGAACAAAGACCAGTACGAAAAAAGAATATAAAAAATAATAAGTAAACTGTGAACAGGAGGAGTTTGAAAATGTTCGAAGAAATGACAGTAGCAAAGATGTATAATCTTAATGAGACAATTGCAAAGGATATCTTTGAAGGAGTGACTTACCCATGGGAAGTACTTCCGAAGATCAGTGATTTCATTGTAAAACTGGGAGAGACACTTCCGGCAGACGAGTATGATAAAGTAGGAGAAAATGTGTGGATCGCAAAATCTGCAAAAGTATTTGAATCAGCATACATCCATGGACCGGCAATCATCGGAAAAGATGCAGAGGTTCGCCACTGCGCATTTATCCGTGGCAATGCAATTGTAGGAGAGGGAGCCGTAGTCGGAAATTCTACAGAACTTAAGAATGTTATACTGTTCAATAAAGTACAGGTTCCACATTACAACTATGTTGGAGATTCCGTACTTGGATACAAAGCACATATGGGAGCAGGATCTATCACTTCCAATGTAAAATCAGACAAGAAACTGGTCGTAGTAAAATCGCCAGAAGGACAGATTGAGACCGGAATTAAGAAATTCGGAGCCATGCTCGGTGATGAAGTAGAAGTTGGCTGCGGAACAGTATTGAATCCGGGAAGTGTAGTCGGAAGCCACAGCAATATCTACCCGCTGTCCAGTGTCAGAGGATTCGTACCTGCAAACAGTATCTACAAAAAGCAGGGCGAAGTAGTAGAGAAATATTAATATCAGCTTTCAAATATGCCATTACAAAAAATTCCCATACCACACTCCAGGTACGGCTCATTCCCAGCGTGCTTAAGTCGTGTGATATTGGGAATTTTTTTTGCAGTATTGACAATACATTTCCTGTATGGTATTGTATAGAAAGACTTTAACACTTTAAAGCGCAACGGTTTAAAGCAAAGAATTTAAACAAAGGACTAGTTATTTGGAGGAAATGAGAGATGTCAAAGGAAGTATTGTGTATTATCTTGCTTGTCGTATTCTTTGCAGTCATGATTTATGTCGGATTTTATTCCAGAAAGCATGCGACAGATGTGAATGGTTTTGTTCTTGGAGGGCGTGGCGTTGGTCCGTGGCTGACGGCTTTTGCATTTGGAACGTCATATTTTTCAGCTGTTATTTTTGTAGGCTATGCGGGACAGTTTGGATGGAATTTTGGTCTTGCCAGTACGTGGGCAGGACTTGGAAACGCATTTATCGGGTCATTGCTTGCATGGAATGTGCTTGGAAGAAGAACCCGTATTATGACACAGCATGTAGATGCTAAGACGATGCCGGATTTCTTTGGTAAGAGATTTGACAGTGTGCCGCTTAAGGTAACGGCATCGGTCATTGTATTCATTTTCCTGATTCCGTACACGGCGTCCTTATACAATGGACTTTCCAGTCTCTTTGGACTTGTGTTTGATATTCCGTACTGGCTTGTTATTTTAATTATGGCGGTACTGACTGGATTCTATGTTATTTTCGGTGGATACATGGCAACGGCGATCAATGATTTTATTCAGGGAATCATTATGCTGTTTGGAATCTGCGCAGTAATCGGAGCAGTACTTGCCAACAATGGAGGATTTCAGGAGGCAACAAAGGCGTTGGCTTCTGTGACAGGCGACGCGGGCTGGCAGGGAGCATACACCGCATTTCTTGGACCGGATCCGCTGGCGCTTTTATTTGTGGTAATTCTGACTTCCCTTGGAACATGGGGGCTGCCACAGATGGTCGGTAAATTTTATGCCATTAAGAGCGAGAAAGATATACATAAAGGAACGGTTATATCCACAGTGTTTGCCATTATTGTTGCCGGAGGCTGTTATTTCCTTGGAGGATTCGGAAGACTGTATGCAGATAAAGTAACCATCAATCCAGCCACCGGAAAACCGCTGTTTGACACCATTGTGCCGACTATGTTATCTACGCTTCCGGCACTTGTTATAGCGGTGGTCATTGTGCTTGTATTATCCGCATCTATGTCCACCCTTTCATCACTGGTGCTGACATCAAGTTCTACATTTACACTGGATGTGATCAAGCCTGCATCTAAGAAAGAAATGTCTGAGAAAAAGCAGGTGTTTGTTATGAGAGTGTTTATTGTATTTTTTATTTTTGTATCGGCAGTGATTGCAATCTTTAAAGATGCACATCCGGAAGTAACATTTATCGCACAGATGATGGGAGTTTCCTGGGGCGCTCTTGCAGGATCATTTTTGGCACCGTTCTTATATGGATTATACTGGAAAGGCGTGACAAAAGCTTCTGCATTTGTTTGTTTTATATGGGGGTGTGCGGTAGCAGTGATCCAGCTTGTCATTACACTTGGAGGAGTTGATGTGAGCGGCTGGGGACCGGTACTTGGATACATTTTCAAATCTTCAATCAATTCCGGTGTGATCGCTATGGTTGGTGGACTTATTCTTGTTCCGGTTGTAAGTCTCTTTACAAAGAAACAGGAGAAGAAAGTAATCGATGATCTGTTTGCATGTTATGAAGAGAAAGTTATGACGACAAGAAAAGAAGCTCTTGAGGATGAGTAAAAAATGATAGAAAAATTGAGTCTTGAACTCAAAAAAGCATAAGAATATTAAAAAAAATCAAGGAAAGTGATTAAATATGTCACTTTCCTTTTTTTTATTCCTGTGTTAGTATGAGTGAGTCTTAAAAAAAGACAACTAATTTGATGAAAATTAATTTGGAAGGGTGATAGATATGAATAATTTTGAAAAGTACGAAAAGACTTATTTTATGCCACCGGTCGTCACATATGATTGGGTGAAGAAGACAGAGATTGAAAAACCGCCGGTATGGTGTAGTGTTGACCTGCGAGATGGTAACCAGGCGCTGATCGAGCCAATGAGTCTTGAGGAAAAGCTGGAATTCTTCCAGATGTTAGTGGATATCGGATTCAAGGAAATTGAGGTCGGTTTCCCGGCAGCTTCTGAGACAGAATTTATATTTATGAGAACGTTGATCGAACGTGATATGATACCGGATGATGTGACGGTACAGGTTTTGACACAGGCAAGGGAACATATTATCAAGAAAACATTTGAGGCGGTCAAGGGTGCGCCACATGCAGTCATTCACCTTTACAATTCTACTTCTGTGGCACAGCGCGAACAGGTGTTTAAAAAGAGCAAAGAGCAGATCATGCAGCTTGCAGTTGACGGCGCAGAATTACTGAAAAAACTGGCAGACGAGACAGAGGGGGATTTCTCTTTCGAGTATAGTCCTGAAAGTTTCCATGGCACAGAAGTGGATTATGCAGTGGAAGTATGTAATGCAGTACTTGATGTATGGCAGCCAACTGCACAGAACAAGGCGATCATCAACATTCCGGCTACTGTAGAAACCGCAATGCCGCATGTGTTCGCAACCCAGATCGAGTATGTAAGTAAAAATTTGAAATATCGTGACAATGTTGTTTTAAGCCTTCATCCACACAACGACAGAGGATGCGGTGTCAGCGATGCAGAGCTTGGACTGCTTGCGGGAGCAGACCGGATTGAGGGAACATTATTTGGAAACGGAGAGCGTACCGGTAACGTGGATATCATCACAGTCGCAATGAACATGTATTCCTATGGAATTGATCCGCAGCTCGATTTTTCCAATATGCCACATATCCGCGAAGTGTATGAGCGTCTGACCAGAATGCAGGTAAATGACCGTCAGCCGTATGCCGGTAATCTGGTATTCTCTGCATTTTCCGGTTCTCATCAGGATGCGATCGCCAAAGGTATGGCGTGGAGAGAAGAGAAGAAGCTTAACACATGGACAGTTCCATATCTTCCAATCGATCCGGTGGATGTTGGCAGAACGTACGATTCTGATGTTATCCGTATCAACAGCCAGTCCGGTAAGGGTGGAATCAGTTACATACTGAAACAGAACTTTTCTATTTCCGTGCCGGAGAAGATGCGCGAGGAAGTTGGTTACGCTGTGAAACAGGTATCCGACGAGGAACACAAAGAGTTGTCTCCACAGTGGGTTTACGAGATTTTCGAGGACAATTACATTCATTATACTCCATACTTCCAGATTTCCGAGTGTCATTTCCGTCAGGATGATGGCATTATGGCAGAGGCAACGATTCAGTATGGAGAGAAAAAGACGATTGTAGATGCCAATGGTAATGGACGTCTGGATGCGATCAGTAACACGATTAAGCAGTATTTTGGAATTACTTATGAACTGTCCACTTATGAGGAGCATGCATTGTCCCACGGTTCCTCCTCCAAGGCGATGGCTTATGTTGGTATCACCCACGATGGAAAGAATTACTGGGGCGCAGGCATGGATGAGGATATCATCAAAGCGTCTATCCATGCGCTTGTGGTAGCGGTCAACAAGCTGCCGGAGATGACCAAAGATGACAATCATCAGGATGACCGTCTGGTTGCAATCCTCAACTATATTCAGACAAATTACCAGAGTGTGACGTTAGAGGATCTGGCAACACAGTTCCATCTGTCCGAGCCGTATATATCCAAGTACATCAAGGACAAATCCGGAAAAACTTTCGGTGAGCATGTAGCACACATCCGAATGAAACGCGCGAAGACATTATTAAAGAATGGAAATATGACCGTAGAAAATATTTCCTATGCAGTTGGTTACCAGAACGTGGAACATTTTAACCGCACGTTTAAGAGAACCTTCCAGATGACACCGTTACAGTACCGGAATTTAAGCCGTGAAAAATAAGAGAGATAGAAAAAGAGGTTTTGCCAGCTACTGGCAGAGCCTCTTTTTTTCACCAGAAAAAAGAAAAAATCCGGTTTACAAAAAGCAAAAAAAAGTGTATGTTAGAGGATGCCCAAAAAGCAGATAAAGGGGATTTGAAATCTATTATGGGGATAAAAGATACAAATCAGAAAATAAAAAAAATCGAAATGACGAGCGGGCCACTCTGGAAAAATATTTTTCTGTTCAGTGTACCGTTAATGTTTGCACAGCTTTTGGAAGTTATGTTTAACTTAAACGATGTGGCTGTGGTCGGAAGATTTGCGGATTATAAAGCACTCGGCTCCGTAGGTTCGACGACAATCTTAGTCACACTGTTCACGGGACTTCTGATTGGAATGGGAAGCGGGGTGAATGTCCAGACCGCGATCTCTCTCGGAGCAGGGAATCAGAAAAAAGTGGAACATACAGTTCACACATCGCTTCTGATATGCACAGTCGCAGGGCTTATCGTGGGAGCTGTTTGCTTTCTTTTTGCGGACGGAATGCTGTCTCGTATGAATACCAAGCCGGAGCTGATTGACCAGGCAGTGCTGTACTTAAAGATTTATGCGCTCGGGCTCCCGGCACTCGCCGTATACAATTTTGGTAACGGTGTGTTAAGTGCGGGTGGAGATACGAAGAGACCGCTGATATATCTTGCAATCGCAGGCGTACTGAATGTGCTGTTGAACCTGTTTTTTGTCATTGTATGTAAGATGGCAGCACCGGGTGTTGCACTCGCAAGCGCGATCGCGCAGTGCGTATCGGCACTGTTAATTGTGATTCATCTGTTCCGGAGGAAGGATGAGATCCGTCTGCAGCCATCGAAGATCCGGTTTGAGAAGACGACAGCAAAATCTGTTCTGATGCTCGGTATCCCGGCGGGAATCCAGAATGCGATCTTTGCAATGGCAAACCTGTTCGTCCAGACCGGTATCAATTCCTTTGACGCGGTCATGGTGTCCGGCAACTCCGCGGCGGCGAATGCGGATGCGCTGATCTACGATGTGATGGCGGCGTTCTATACGGCGTGCTCGTCCTTCATGGGACAGAACCTCGGCGCTGGGAAGAAGAAGC
>ERZ772872.1113-NODE-1113-length-24970-cov-5.338671_pt1 | contig 24970 bp, 30 predicted proteins | sample MGYA00512132_ERZ772872 | MGnify/ENA primary metagenome ERZ772872 (study PRJEB29015, sample SAMEA2737724) | human gut metagenome | biome: human gut; feature: human-associated habitat; material: faeces | place: China | collected 2012 ...
AATCTGTAATGGGTATATAAGGCTATTTCTTCTCAAAAATCTACCTGCTGAAAAATCTACTCTTATTGTTTTGTGTTCTCTGCATTTATAAATATGCTTGTGTAACACATAGTTTTGTAGTTAATAAGATGTTTGTTTAGAACTGAAAAAAGCCAACTTATCCGTAATTGGGTAGGTTGGCTTTTTGTGTGTTATGATTCTACTTTTCTTGCAGGACTTAACCACTTTTCTAAAGTCATGTGTTCAAATATAGTATTTTTATATTCTCCCCTTTGGTATTCTCTGATAGTTTCTACTTTTCGTTCTAAAGCTGTTAAGACTTCATCAAGAAGTTCTGTATCAAACTCCCACTTCAAAAGTAATTGTTGAAGATGATAATTTACATCTTCATTTATCGGATGTCCCATTGCAAGTCCTTTGCTTCCTGTTGGAATATCCTTAATAATGTCTTTTATTTCTTTTATAGTCATTTGCGTTATTTCTCTTTAGAATGTGTGTTAGCGATAAGTCCTAAGATAATATTTCATTGGGATTATATTCCGAATCTTCCATTTACTTGCATTGAGATAGTAAATTTAAACCATATTCATTGAGAATATTTAAGAATCTATTCTTATCTTTTATCAAATGGTTATATATAAGTTTAGTGTTCATCAGGGGGGCTGGTCCTGCTAACCAAGGCGGAGTATAATACGAATTATTAAGAACATCTTCAAAATCAGCCAAGTCTTTATAATTCGGAACTCCTGCCCGTCCTTTAATCATATTAGCTTCTATTAAAGGATGCAGGTTATAGTAGAAGTCAATAGGCTGCGCTAATTTATAGTATAAGGCAGTGATAAAAGAATCTGGCGCACCTTTATATCGTAATTCTGTTCTTATTGAAGCATTCCACTCTTCTAAAGTTTTGATATTCTTTTTATCAAACAGTTTCTCTAATTCATTATCTACCAGTTTCATTATTGTATATCTTTTTCTGTATTGAGACATATAAGAATTAATATAGCTGCATAGCTGCTTCTATCATAATTCGCACAACTTTATTTTCAATGTTATCAAGAAATTTTTCAGGGTCTTTCCAAAATTCTTCTTTTGATAAATTGTATTTATCCAACATTGCATTTATGCTAGCCGCACTGTGTTCTGCTGTAATCATAATTATTTACTATAACTCGGAGTTGGTAAAGTTTCTGTGTAATTCAAACGGAAATTAATATCGTCTATTATCACGTAATTATAGCTTGACCCAAACAATCCGTTTTTTCGTTCTTCTTCTCTTTAATAAGAGTTGGCGTTTTACTCTCTCATATTGTGGGTGCGAATCAGGATAGACAACCGTACCTTTAAACCCTCCAAACATTCTATTTTACTTATTGTTATCATACTGAAAGTTAGTTCCAACATATTGTATTATCCAATTCTATGGAGAATAATAATTCATCTCTAATTTTACTATCCTTTATACCCTCTATAAATTTTTGAGGATTGGCATAGTAATCTTCCACACTAAGATTGTGTTTTTTCAAACATAAATAAGTCTTACTCACTATCATTTTTTTATTTGTTAAAATATTTATTTTTGTATAAGCTGTTGACATTTCAGAAGGCCATTTAGCTATTTCTTATAATTTATTGGCTTTATAGTTATTTGTTAAAAATATCCTTCTTCAAACTGTTCTCCTATTGCATCGGGGTTTACATATCGTTCTTTTAACCAACTTTTTCTGGCAGCTAATAGAAAGCGATATAGCAAATGTCCTTCTATGCTATTTATAGGTATCTTTCTATTTTCAATATCTTCCATAGGTTGAATAATGCCTTCTTCCAATAGACCCTCATACAGTTTCTTGATAATATCGTAGTCTTCTTTTTCTTTTAAGTCAAGGACAATATCGTCTAAAACTCTTAATATCTGCAATTCTTTACTAGTTTTTATATACAATTCCTCAGTATAAGTAAATTGTAAGGTTTAATTGTATTAAATTGATTAAAATTCTTCTGGCTTATATCTTAATTCTGGATTACTTTTATAGACATAAGCATCGTAAGCATACATCTCCATAAAAGAACTTATATCTTCGTTTCTATTTTTTAATTCTGTATACAATTCAATAATTAAATCGTATTCATTACAAGAATAAAGATATGAGAACAATGCTTCCCAATCTCCTTTCTCTTTCATGAAATTTACAGCGTTTTTATTCATATCCTTTCTATGTTAAACCGACTCCTAACGGAAATCCAATAGTTTTAAAAATATTAGAATTATTCCAATCTATATTCATTTTACCAATATTATCTATAATAGATGGGTCAAATATAACAGATTTTGTTTTAGTTTCCAAGGAAGAAGGTCTCTTTAATCTAAAGACATTACCAAATGGATAATTAGTGTGTTTTCTGAATCAAACTTACATTGTCCGTTTTCCAATTCTGTAAATGGTGCTTTTGTTTTCTGTATAAAGTAACCGTATGGGGTAACATCGTACATATCATAAGCATTTGATTCTCTTGAACCACTTTTATAGCGATTGATAATAAACTCATCTTCTCCGTCAAAATCAACATCGGAAAAGAAGAAAGGAGAGTTATCCGAAAGATATTCTTCGCTCTCTAATTTAACAGTATAGGCCAACTCTATAACAGTGTTGTTCGGATATGTGTTACCTTTATCATATAGAATCTTATCAGTCCATTTCTCTGCAAAGTAGTAATATTGTACTCCTTGTTTTTCCAAACAGAATAGGGCATCACCATATATGAAAACCAACACTGTCATTAACAATACTACTTTTAGCAATTTCATTTTTTTTATCTAATATTTAGAAAGAATGCGAGTGTCAAAACCATTTTTTCATAACGTACTTCTTTTATTTGATTTTTTGAAACTTGTATCCAAATGGATAAATTATTTTTTATCAATAGTGTTTTGCTAATGTTTTATATTCTCTTAAAATCCTTTCTGCATTGGTTACAATGATAAATGTCTTCTTTGTAACTTTTGAACCAAACAAGCAATAGTGCTATAGGAATGACTGTTGGTATAAATAATATTGTGAATCCGCTTGATATAGTAAGTATAATGCAGGCTATAAAACTAACAATACCAATTAAAAGCATCCATGTTGAACCATGTCTATGTGTTATAGTTTGGTGTGTCACATTTTCACTACCACATTCAGGACACCACGGAAGATTTGAATTTCTGTTCAAATTAAGATTTTTCATCAACTCCATTGCCGCTTGGTAATTCTCCTCTTCTACGAATATTGTAATCAGTGGCTGACCTCCACCAGAAAATGCACCTATTCCAAATTCTTCCTTTTGAATATGAAGCGATATTCCCTTACTTTCAAGGTTCGCTTTGTATTCATCTGACAAGATGAAATTTTCACAATATGTTAATAATTTCATAAGCACTCCTTATTTATCTAAATCCTTTTATCTTTACTCTTTCTTTCTTTTCTTGAAGCTTATGAGAATTTGCAAATTCATCTCTTACCTGTTGTTGGGCTATGAAACAGCCGTCAAGAATAGATTTCAAATACTCCTTGTAATTGGGAATATAGCAAGCAAAGTATGTTACCATTTTACAATGTGTGGAAATGAATCCTTTTTCCTCATTTATAGTATATAAATTTGTTATTGCACTACTTTCATTTACCTTGTTAATGGCTTGTTTCAGATAATCTGCATCAGAATCATTCGTGTTTATTCCTCCCCACGCAACATTATAAATCCAAATAATATGGCTATCATTACTTGCATCTATCTTAAATTCCTCTCCTTGATATTTGAAATAAATGTAGTTTTCATCGTTTATTTCATATTGGCAACCAATATCTATTAATGTTTTAATTAACAAATTTCTTGTCTGATTCTCTTCTTCGTTAATAGCATCATTAACGGCTTCGTTCATTTTTTCGTAATCAGATTCCTTGTTTTTATCATTTTCAATGGCATATCCAACTCTGCCAAAGAAATAAGCGGCAAATATCAATATAATACCTAATATTATCCAGCCTTCCATATTTTCTCAATCTATATTTATAATATCAATAATTTGCCTGAACACATCACTTGCTATCAGTCCACCACTTGCAGGCAATCCTTTTTTGTTAATGCTAACAATGATACTGTATTTCGGATTATCGGCAGGGAAGTAACCGCAAAATTCTACGGCATATTCACCGTTTGGAAGTTGAATAGTCCCCGTTGCTCCTGCCACTCTGACCTTATCGGATTGGGCAGGCTTGGCTAATCCATCAGAAACAGCGTATTCCAATGCTTGCTTAATGGTTGTCTTACTTGCTGCATTAAAGAAAGTCAAGTTTTGCAACGGAGTGGTGGGTATGCCATAGCCTAAAGAGTTATAAACCAAACTTGTGTCTTTCACTTGATAACCGTATTTTGCAAGTGATTCCGCAAGGGTTTGTTCATTCTTAAATGCCTTTCTCACTATTTTGTAATTGGCGATGTTGGATTCAAGCCCGAATCCTTGTTCCACGGTGATTTTTCCATATCCGCCTCTATGCCAATTATGGTCATACAATGTATCTCTGCCAATGGCTAAAATACCATTGCCAACATTTATGGTATCAGACAATTTTACCTTGCCTGTTTCCAATGCGGCGAGAAGTGAAGCGGTACGCACCAATCCCGATTCTTGCGGCATGGAATCAGCACTCACGGAAGTTTTGATTTCTCCCGTCTGTACTTCCATTACAATAACTTGTCCTGTTGTCGCATCAAGTTCGAATAGCTTGTTTTGCAGGATAGAATCAACTCTTACCTGCAAAGTGCTGTCTATGGTGGAAGCTTGTCCTGCTTTTGGTTTGGGAGGACTGCAAGCTATGAATGTAGCTATGCTGATTGAAAGGATGATGGTCTTTTTCATGTTAGTTTATGCAAATAGATATATTTATTATTTACCATTCACTTTGCTTATAAAAACAATATGCCATTGCTGTAATATTTATAATATTATATAAAACAGTCAGGATTACGGCTGTGGTTTCCCACATATTTTCCCATCCATTAGCTATAAGTGCAATAAATCCATTAAGAATTAGAATTGTACAAGCTCCATCCATGTCTTTCCCGTATTTTATCTCAGCTATAAATGCAGAAATATAGGCAGAAACCATTGTAATTCCAGAGTATGTATATATTTTATATTTGCCAATTTCTGCCAATGTACAAGATGATATATCAACCCATGAGCATACAATATTCCAAGCAATAAGCCCAACTATAAAATAAATGATAACTGCAATAATTAGGCATACAATAGATTTAAAAATATCCATAATTATCAAGATGTTATTTGCCATTAATCCGCTTGTAAACAAGTATAACGGTTTGTCCTCTAAAAATGCCTCCTATGGTTATTCTACTTAATACACCATTTACTTTGTTAGAAACGACAACCACTCCATTTTTACCAAACCCTTTATATTCACAGCCGTCTTTGGATGTTAGAATAACAGTTTCATTTTTATAGGTTACAGTGGCCTTAGATACACTAATTAGATGGGCTGTAATACTTGAAGCACTTACAGTCGTTACTTTCTCGTTGTCAATAACTGCATAATCAAACTTGTATTCATCAGCATATAGATTAATACTGAATACGATTAATGTAAATGCGAACACTAAGAATTTGAATTTCATACATACTTCTATTTAATGTGAACACATAGATACTAAAACCAACAATCCAAGGATAACACCAATTATTGACATACACCCAATTTTGTTCAGTTCTTTGTCTTTGAATCCATTTTTTAAGCCTTCTTTAATAAAGATATATGCAAAGAATCCTCCTGCAATAATACCGAAAAGTGCCCATAAAGACATCCCAAAATTAGAAGTTCCACTGTTATCCCATCTACCACGATTGCCAATGTCTGCAAATATATATGTAGTATTAAGGAATATCATAGTAAAAAACAATATGCACTTATTTAACTTGTTCATGCTTAACTATTTTAGTTATATATAACTTTGGCTTGAATCATGTTGTGTTGTTATCTAAGCTATCTTTTTTCTAACTCCATTGAAGCCATTCTCAAACGTGACAACGTTTCAGAATCTATTTCTGCTCTAAAATCTGTTTCGCTTATCTCATTTCCGTCCTTATCATAACAAGTACGTTGTTGCAATGTACTATATATAGCTATTTTGCCGTTTTCATAATACATTTTTAAGCAAACGAGAATACCATTGTTTACTTCTATGGATAGGGATTTTCCATCACTTGACCATGCTGTTCCATCGAAAGCGTTACCTTTCTTGTCATGTACGAACACATTGGATATTCCCGATTTTCTATCTGTATCTTCCGTAAGGTCTAATTCATATAGATAGGTTTTACCTATTCCGCATGAAACGAAAAACAATAGAAGTACTAATAAATATTTTTTCATAAGTGTGCTGTTTGATTGTTAATCTGAATACCTTCTGTTTACTATGGCCTTGGCAATCTCATTGAAATATGTAGCGACTTCCCTGTTAGCGTAAAAAGCCCGATACTTCTTTTGCTTACGTGCACTTAAAGCCCTATATTCGGCACCAGTTATTCTGTTTCCTTTATTGTCGTACCAATAATCATCTTCATCCACATTTCCTAATTCGCCTTTGGCATCTGTTATCACTCCGAAGTCATCGGCGGAGAGTCTGTTCTCTTTCAATGCTTTCATGAATTTTGCAAATGCTTTTTGAAACTCTTCTTGCCAATAGTAATTCCAGTTCTTACTTGCAACATAGGATTGAACATTATTTCCTAAATTACGTATATATAATTCTTTATCAATTTTGCGTACACCATATTTATATGCAAAACCATCTTGAATTTCTTGATTTTCAAGTGATAGTCCTGCAATACTATTCTTTGTGATGTTGTCACTCACTCTATTTGCGCAATATGCGTAAGTAAGGTATGTGGTAAGCAAAAGCAAGATAAATGTTCTCATAATTTTGATATTATAGGGTTAGTAATTAAAGTAAATAGTGCCAATGGTTGCGCCAATGGATGAATGCTCTACTTTCCATTCAAAGTTATTCACAATAAATTCTTTGTCAAATAAAGCACTGACTTTGGTGGCTTTGTTATTGCACTCTTGCCATTTTTCTCCATATAAAGAGCGGTCTAATACAGCTCTAACGTAGATTTCAATTTCTCCTGAATAAGATTCTCCCAAATTGATTTTGATTTTTGTTCTTTTGAAACTTTTTGAACTTGTATCAAAAAAGTATGCTCCTACTATTTGAAAGTTCTGTGTAGTGGAACGGTTGGGAGTAGAATATGAAGGAATATTCGGGAAATAGCCGTTATTATTCTCAAAATTATATTCTTTGTTGCTATTACTTTTATTATTGTTGCCTCCGACAATTACAGGTTTGTATTCAACTAATGGAAGTTGTGGATAAACAACAGTTGATAACGTGGTAAATGCTAAAAATGCAATAATCTTCTTCATAATTAATTCATTTTAAGCCTCCCAATTCCCAGATGAAAGCAGTTAAAAAATTAAGGCGTGGGAACTTTGGCTTATTATTGTTATGAGGCTCTCTTATGGTTAAGAGTTCTGGACTGCCTTGACTGTATAATAAGCAAAGTCCACGCCCAATGATATAATACTCCTTGTCTAAAGGATATAAATATCACAGACGCGGACGTTCATTTGCCCATTATCCACAGTCAAGAATTGTCCAGATTCCATAACAGGATAATATTGCTAAACGCCCTTTCGTTTTCTATGTCCTTCCAACCCCTAACACTTTAAGTAATTGGAATTGAGTGCAAAATTAGCGAAAGGTTTTGAAAGGCCAAACTAAAAAGTTGATGAATATGAAATTATATGTTCTAAAACATATCTGTAATAAGTAAATAAGTAGGTACTTTTTTTGAACGGGGTCTATAAGAAGATTTCTTCCCGAAAAAAGTACTCGCAGGTTCTACGGATAGAAAAATGAATCTCTCTTATATTATAATAAAGTGTATAGGTTTGCCGTCCAACCAAGCAATCAATGAAACCAGTTTCTTTCCCTCATAACTTCATGGCGGTATAAAAAATTAAAGTGGTCATATAAGGTGATAATTTTCAAAGTTCATACCTGCTGTCAGTTATAAAGGCCATAGATGGTTTTCGGATATGGTGTACAGGCGCGGCTGTTCAGAGCTTATAAACAGTTCCCAAAAATCGCACATACCATAAACTACAAGCCATATCATGCCTTTTTAAAAAGACAGTTTCCACTTCGTTTTGGAATTTGCTTGCAGTCCGTTTTTCTTGGAACTATCAGAATGTGACAAACTTTTCTATTTCTGTAAACGGCATAGTGATAACAGAGATTTCAAACTTTGTCACATTCCAATAAAATAAGTGCGGCTATGATTGCATATAAATAAGGATGGATAAAATCAGTATCAGCAAAAAAGGATTGATGACACCAATTATTATCAGTAGGAGAACGACCAACGTTCCCCATAATATCAATTTCCCATCATCTTCCATCTTGTAGTATTTTAAAGTGGTCAAAAAGAAAGGACACCTGAATAAACAGATGTCCTCCCGTTAATTAGTCAATAAACCAACTGTAACGCCCGTCCCCGTGCAAGGCCGCGTTGATGCCCGTGGCTATTTCAGTGGCGTTATAGGCTCTGTCCAAGAAAGAATCTATATAACTGCTTTTGTTGGCCCCCGTAAGGAGGTTGTAGAACTTCCACATGGACAGCCCGTTGTCCGAACACCTGAAATTCACGTCCTGAAAGTAGGCTTTTGCCACGCTGTTAATCTGCGTGTCGGTAATAAGCAGCCTTGGGACGCTTTTCTGGTAACCTTGTGGCAGGCACTGGTAAAGTCTCATCTTTCCAATGGCTTGTGCAAATTGGTGCTCACTTAAATGGCTGTTTCCAAGGGTCTGCATCAAATGGATGTGCTTTGCAGGATTGTAGGCATGGAACATTTCCAAGACGGAGCGGAACAAGTCCCCCGTGTTTGAAACCTCCAAGCAACTTAGATAGCCGTCCGTTGAGACACATAGATTACAGCAAACCATGTTTTTAAATCCAATGAAGACCTTGAATTTCTCCACGGTTTTCTTGCAGTAAAGGTTCATGTGGTTGTAAGCACGCACCCCGCCTATTGAAAGTGCGAGCTTGTTCCCCTCCACCGTTTCATAGATGGTGGGGACTTCAATGCAGAACATCATCCTTTCAAAGTACTGCGTCTTGTCACTCTCTAAGAGTTGGTTTGCAGGCTTGTGGATGGCTTCAGGAATCCTCCCCTTGACGATGTGGCTTACCCTGATTTCAGGGTTTTCAATTCTTTCCCCTGTAAAGAAAGAGTTTGCCGCCTCCCACACCGTTTCAATGAATGCGTTGTGTGAGATGGTCAGTTCATTGTCCTTGCTGAACACGGGGACAATGCAGTCACTTTTGAGGTGTTGCAGGTCAATTTCCATGGTGTTGGCCTCAATAAAGTGGTTAGCCCTTTCAGGCTTTACGGTTTCTTCAATGATGGTGGCCTCTTCTGCAAAATCACTCCATCCCATTCCCTTTTTTGCCTTTGCAGGCATGATAACTAAATTTGTCATAATGATAAAAGTTTAAATGATTAATAATTCTTTTTATATCAATGTATGGAGGGGGACTATTGGAGGTTGTGGACACGCAAGGCAGACACTCTTATATATTTTAGGTCACAGGTTGAATGGGGAGGGGGGATTTCCGTATTAAGTACCTTATATACCTGCTCTCTTGACTTTCAGCTAAACTGAATATGGGTAATTCTTTAGTTAGGTAGCCTTTTTAATTCCATTGGCTATATTGAGCATATTATAAAGTATAGGCTATATAACTCTAATAAAAAGCAAAAGTTGGATTCCGCCATATTGCAGGTTTCCTCCAACTTCCTTTCTATACCGTTACTTGCACCATTCCAATGCGTTGTCTTTCACGTTCACCTTGGCAAACGATTTCAATTCCGCAATGAGTTGCTGGACTTCTTCTTGGGCAGGCTCTGGCAGTACAATTCTCCTGCAAGAGTTTCTTCCTATGTTCACCAGCCTGGGGCTGCATCTTCTGATAAAAGCTACCATTGCTTCATGGTCAAACTTCATCAAAGGCTCTGCCGTTACCATTGTGGAACGTTCAAGCCTTGCAATCTCTTCCATCGCTTCCACCCGTTCTTCAATCCTTGGAGCGTTGTTCATAACTTTCGGATAGAAGCGGTTGGTTTCAATGGTCGTGCAGAATACCACACGTTTCATAATCGGATGGTTGATGAACTCCAAAAATCTCTTGGGGTTCTTGGACTGCAACAGATAAGTGTTGGGCTGTAACATGTTATTGTTTTGATGGCAGCAATCCAACACTTTGGCAATCCATTCGGATGGTATGTCCTCTGCGAACATATCCGTGGAACTGCCTATGAAAATCCCCCTGCCATAGCCAAGGTCTGTATTAAGTTCATATTCTGCCAATCTTGGCGGGTTGGCGTTTGGATTTATCTGCTTCATATAGCAATAGCTGCAATCGTGCAGGCATTTGCCTTTGATGGGATTCCAAGTGTAACCAATAAACTTGTACATGTCTCCTCTTCTTATATTCAAACTCATAATAGATAAATTTTAATATTACACAATCAAACTTCTAATCCAATACCCGTTTCGTGGAACACCGTTTATCCGCTTTGTCCCGCTCTTGATATTGTACCATTCCCTCAATTCCTTAATCTTGGAAAGGTGGAATTGCTCACAGATTGCCTGTAAGTCCGCTGTCAAGTAGAATCTGCCGATTTCTATCACTTGCGAAAGCAGCCCGAACATTTCAGAACGGCTTGGCTTATCGGCCAACTTGGCTTGCAGCAAGGCTTCTTCCACCGCTTTCCTGCTCCTTAGCCTGCGTATCTCTTGAAAGCCTAACAGTTGGAACGCTTCACGGATGAAAGGGTATTGCCTTTCAATCTCTGCCCTGCCATTGTCAAAGCTGTATTGCAGGTCATAGTATCTCTGCGCTATTTCCGCAAACGCAATTCTCTTGCCCAACTTTCCAATCTCCTTGCTTGACAACTTCTCCCATCGGATATTGCCATAGTTGAAACCTGCATGGGTATAGGCATCCGCAACATCCTCTTTCGATTGGTATATTTGGTGCATCAGTTTGTATTCATACAGGATATAGTTTACAGCCCTGTCGTTCACTTCAAACATACCGTTGTTATACCTTATATATAAGGAATCTTTGACCTCCTTAGCCTGCTGTTTCTTGGCATCCGTGGAAAAGGAGTTGTATGCCTTGACCCTTTCCTCTGCTATTTCAAGCTGTTTGAGAGTGTCTTTCTTGACTTCCTCATAGCTGGCAAACATATCGTCTTTCTTGGTGTTGAATATGTGGAAGACCGTATGCCTTAACGGATTTTCCCTGTTTCTGATTCTCCCTGCTATTTGGGGTATGTCAATGTCCATGCTTGCCAAGGTCTGTTTCTTATAGACATTGCTGATAACGAAACAAAGCCCTGTTTCAGAGAAAAAGTCCGCACCCTCGAATGATTTGCAGGTGATGAAGTTGAACATCCTTGCAGGGCTTAACGAGTTGGATATTTTCATTTCACCCAGTTCCTTTTGGTTGTGGCTTGTATTGGCACATATCACCCTGCAATTGTCATTGGTCAGTCCGCACTGTTTGATGATGTGCGCTATCTCCTGTACGCTGTTCAAAAAGAAATAGGCTTCCTGTGATTCATGCCCGTTCACTTCCAAACAGCCTTGCATCTTGTATTTGCCGATGACATTGGCGGCAAACTGATAAGGTTTGTTGGTCTGATAGGGGAAAACGCATATTTGGAGCGGTTCTTTCCAATCGGCAACATATTCCGCCACACCATTCAAAACATTTGGCTTCAAGTCCGTTTCAATCGGGGTGGCGGACATGAAGCAGAAAGACTTGAACGCCTTGAAGTTATCCAATACCCCGTCAATAGCCTTGTCCCTGAATGAATATTGTTTGAGCAGGTTGTGGTATTCGTCCACCAGCAGCCTGTATTCCTTTCCATCCACCAAAGCCAACAGTTTAGGCAGCTTGTCATAGGTACATAGAATCTTCCTGCATTCGTGTTGTCGGATGTAGTCGGACAACTCTTTTTTCAGCTTTGGCGTGAAGTTCCCATACAAACCGAAACACTTGTCATTGGAACTGCACTTGTTTATTACCAATTCGGTGGTAGGTACGGCAATGATATAATTCTCACCGTTATTCAATGCGATGCTTGTTCCACCGCAGCCCGTCCTTACTTTATTGAAAATACAGTCATGTGGCAAATCTGAATCTGCCATGTAACCGTCCTTTTCGTTTATAGCATATTTTTCCATAACCTTTTCTCTGAAAATTTTTCTTACGTTTCCTGTCCTTGTAAACCAGCCACATTAGAGCATTTTCCGTTCATTGTTTCACTGTCAGATAAGATTTGTATATATCCATTATATGTCTGTTTTTCTTACATTGAAAGGAGGCGCTTCTATAATGTGAAGAACAAGCCTGCCTGTCACACAGGCTTATTCTTCGGGGTTGTTTAGGCAGCTTTCTTCGGTTGTTCACGTTTCAAGTCAGTCAGCCATGCGGATAAGGTTTCCATGATGCAATACTCTTTGTCCGCACACCTTTGAAGTTCGCCCATTGCTATTTCATTGGCAGGAATTGTCCGCAATCCTTCCATCAGAAAATCATACTCGTACTTCTGAATGTTCAAAAGCCTGTTGAGCACACGGGGGATATACCTGCTCCTTGCACCGCCCTTGCTGAAAGTAAGCGTGGCTTGTTCAAACAACTCTTGGGCTTCTTCGGGTGTCCGTCCCAAAGTCGGGACGGTCTTAGGCTCTTTGCCAAGCATCATCAAAGCGGTAGTCAAAGGTCTCAACTGCAAATCGAGGTATAGTTGTGCCGTATTCATCGGTACATTGTTCCTCTTTGCAAATTCAAAGACCGCCTTATACGCTTCATTGCCTGTTGCCAAGGCGGCGTATCCTACCCTTTCCACGTTGTTCAATCCACGGCTTAACAGCATGGAGTTGCCGATAGTCTGCGCATACTCTTGCACGGATTCAAACTCGTGTATCTGCACATTGGTTAAAACCAAGTCCGAGAATATCCGCCAATAGCTGTCTGCCGTGTCACACACCGGAAACACGTTGGGGGTATCTTTGGGTATCGCATTCCCGTTCCTGTCAAAGAGCGTGTACCCCTCTTCCCAAAAAGTCTGCGGGGTGGCAAAGTGGAAAATCACATCCAGCCGTTTTCCTGCATCGGATTGTTCCATAAGTTTTTCTTTCTTCTTGGGCTGTTCCATGTTGTAATCCGTAAAGGCGGGTATGATTTCCAACACTTTGCCTTCAAGCATGATACTGACTTTGGTAGGCAAATCATCCATTCCAAGGATTGCGTCACTCGCAGCCAAAGGTGCGTTCTTATCAATAAGATTAGATTCTTCTAAGTTGCTTAATTCAATAACTTTCATAAAATCACAATTTAATTGTTTATTAAAGATTTACGTCATTCAGAAAAGACCGGGATAGTGCGCACCTACTTGTTTGTTTCCTTTTGACACTGCAAAATTAGGGAGGATAAACGAGTTCTCAATAGGGTAAATGGTAAGCCTTTAAGGGGCTTGAAAATTAACCATTCTGCAATAAAAAAGCCCGCCTTTGCAGGATGCAAAAACAGGCTTTATAAAATTGTAATTCAGATATTTATGTTAGAATTTAATAGTATGTCCAATTTCTCCGTTGAATCTTGGTAAATCCTTGTCAATCCAATCAATTTTACCATTATTCCACATGGAATAGGGGATGAACAGCAAAGGCATGGTTACTGTTTTGCCGTTGACGGAGAACTCTCCCAAATCAGTTATGCGCTTGTCTATCCTTTCATAAGTATTCATCAACTGCCAATAACGCTTGTTGGTCAATTCTTCTTTTGAAAGTCCGAAAAGTTTCATAAGGTAGAGTATCAACTCCACTTCTTTGGTGGAGATTTGGGCATCTTTCTTTCTCTTGACGGGAAAGTATTCGTGTAGAAAGGCAGAAAGGTCGTGGACGAAGTAACTTTGGACTATGGAATTGTTAGCAACCTTGTCCCATGTTACGACTTTTTCCACTTGGCAGGTCTCTGTGTCACATTCTTTGCTGGCTTCCAAAGCATCCAGTATTCTTTGTATCAATATGTCGGAAGTGCTTTCTACTATGCTGCCGTCCCTATTCGTAAAGGTGATTTTTGATACATTATTTAATGCGGACATTGTTTCTTGGATGGTGGGTTTTAAAAGAAAGACATAGCGTGTCCTGCCCCTTTCCACAAGGAACATGGCTAAAATGTAGAGGTTGAACATGCAAACCTGCTTTTCTTCCGCTTCCAACTCTTCTTGCAGTTTTTCCAGCCTTTTGTCATTCAGCACTTCCTGCATTACATTCAAAAAGCCCGTCTTTTGCTCTTTGCGGAACTCGCTTGCCGTTATGCCCTCGTAGATTCTCTTGGATTCATTACCGAGTTTAAAATCTTCATAGGGATGTATGTTGGATTCATAGAACTCCAAATAATCAAAAGGATAAAGTTCTTGGCTTCCATCTTCTCCTGTTCTGATATGTTGGCTGTATGTATTCATAATCTTATTAGTTATACTGCAAAATAAAGTAAAAGTCTGCAATCTTTTTCAGACTACAGACTTTTTTTGTTTTATAGCAGGTTCTTCATTGCATTGTTTATCTGTTCATTGTCGAAACTATCTAAATAAACTTGTGTTACTCGTTCCGAACTGTGTCCCATAATCTGCCCTATGATAGCGGTTGATATGCCAGCTTTCTTCATAATGGTAGCTTGGCTATGTCGGGCAACGTATGTGGTGATTGGGATAGGTATGCCCAATTCCTCGCCAATCCGCTTCAAGCGTTTGTTTACCTTGGTGATGACTTTATGCAGTCTGTTGGCTTTCCCTTGTTCCGTTGTATGTCTGTTAGAAAATATCGGGAACAGATAAGGGCAGTTCTTGTCGTGGTACTTCTTAATAAGTTCAGCCGCTTGTGGAACTAACGGTAATTTGATGAGCTTACCCGTTTTGCATCTTTTATAGACAAGTCTGTTGTCTATGATGTTCTTCTGTGTGAGATTGGCTATGTCCACAAAGTTAATGCCACCCATATAATAGGTGAAAGCAAACAAGTCTATGGGTAGGCGCATAAATCTGTTGTCTGTCTGATATTGCAACACTCTGTTTATGTCCTCCTTGCTCAACGCTCTTTTGGCAGTTTCCTGATTCAACTTGGAGACCTTGTATTTCTTGAAAGGATAGTGTTCCGCTCTTACCATATTCTCCTGTATGGCATAGTTATAGATGGTGCGCAATGTTCTGAATCGTATGCCGATGGTATTCTCTGCAAGTCCGTTACCCTTAAGCCATGTCTCGTATTTCTTTAGCCAAGCAACATCCATATCTGTGAAATGAATGTTCAGATGTTTATTGTACTTGATGAGTGAATTGTACACTTGTTTAACGGAAAGCATATATCCACGTCTGTTTTCTTCTTGAAGAAGTCGAAGATATTCATTAAATGCTTCTTCTACCGTTCTCGGTTTAACTGAATTAGAAACTTTCTCATTCAAGGTATTGGCTGTAAATAACTTATCTTCTGATTTCAGTTTAACTATTTCCGTTTCGTACTCTTTTTTCTTGTTAGCTATGAGTATGTTAATATACTCTTTATTAGGACAATTCGATTTTGGAATGTTCTTTTCAAAATTCCAATGCTCCGCTCTTACGGACACACCTAAACTTTTATACTTTCGTTTGCCATCCATGCAGACACAAACCATAAGCGGATGTTCACCATTACCAAGAGTTTTTGATTTGTAACACAGTACATTAACCGTTGTAGTCATTTCTTTTTTCGGTTTACATCTTGGTTTACATGAGAGTTGAAAAACCACCGAAAAAGACACCGAAAAGACATAAAAAAGCAGCTACTTTTTATTAGTAACTGCTTGATAATTAATCTTTTAAAAGTGGTGCCACCAGGAATCGAACCGGGGACACAAGGATTTTCAGTCCTTTGCTCTACCAACTGAGCTATGGCACCGACTTACTTTTGTTTTGCGAGTGCAAAGGTAAGATAAAAAGGTGGGTGGGCAAAATATTCTAAGAAAAAACTACAAATATTTTTTTGTTTCAGAAAAAAACTCTATCTTTGCACTCGCAAAACGGAAAGTAGCGCAGTTGGTAGCGCACTACGTTCGGGACGTAGGGGTCGGGCGTTCGAATCGCCTCTTTCCGACAAAAAGACTTAATTCGTACAGAATTAAGTCTTTTTTGTTGACTTTCTAAAATCTGAAATTGACTCCTCCCATAAAAGTGGCTTTGGGCATCGGATAGCCGGATATGATTTCGTAACGTTGTGCTAATAGGTTTTCTCCACGAAGCCAAAGGGCAAGATTGCGAGTGGCTTGGAACGTTCCGCGAATATTCCACAAAACAAAATTTTCTGAAGTCTCATCGCCTTTCCCGTTTACCTTCACGTTCGTATAAAGACCTTGTATATATTGTACGCCGGATGACAATAGCCATTTCTTTTTTGAAAAGGACATGCCGGCATATAACTTGTTTTCCGGTGCCGTTATGACAGGATGTTCCATGTGCAGATAACTGTAGTTGGCATCGGCCGACCATGTTTTTGATATACGGTATGCCATTTGCATTTCAAGTCCGGCATTCTTGATTTTGTCCGTATTTACGTTCATCATGCGGTGGTCTATGGAAGCCGTGGTAATCATGTTTTTACCGTTGATGTAGAAAAGGTTGAAGCCATAGGACAGGCGATTGTCAAACAACCGTTGGTTGAATGCAAGTTCATAGTTCCACATGCTTTCTGCTTTCAAATCCGGATTGGCTGTTCCCCACATGAACATTTCGCGGATGAGCGGATAACGGAAACCTTTGCTGGCTGTAAGTTTGATTTCAGCGTTTTTCGGCACTTGAAAGGCCAGGCCGGTTTGCGGAATCCATTCGGTTCCCGCCTGACTATGGTGGTCTATGCGGAGGCCGGCATTCCACGTCATCCACGAGCCGATTCTTTGGCGAAAGTCTATATAACCGGCGATTTCATTCTGTTGCTTGTCTATGATGTCCTTACGATCTCCTTTTTGTGGACCTTCTACGAACTTATTCCATGCTTCTCCGCCAAAGTGGTACCAGTCTATTCCGGCGGTCAGCAGGTTGCCTCGGAAAAGCTGTGCATTCTGATACCACGATACCCCCATCATATTGTCACGGGAGTGGAAACGGTAAGGCAATGGGCTTTCTCCTTCGCTCGGGGCATAGCCGTCATTGATTTTATGATGTCCCCAGTTGTAGAAGAAACTCAATCTCCCGGAAGTCTTTTCGTAATGGTTCTCCAAAGCGAAAGACGTCATTCCCCGCGTGATGTTTTGGTCGGCATCCAGTAACGGTTGGCTGACTTCACCCGGTTGTGAAGCATTAAAGTGGGTGATGTTCACGTCCGCTTCGGCTTTCCACTTTGAGGACAGCTCATATCCGAGTTTGGCATACCCGCCATATTGCTCGAAACCCATGTCTGCGCGGTGCCCGTCGGTACGATTGTACGAACCGCTGACGATACTGGTGAATCGTCCTTTACGGATACGGTTGGTGGCTTCCGTTTGGAGCGTGTTGTATGAACCGTAACCGACGTGGGCATGGGTACTTATGCCTTCTGTCTGCATTTTCCTGGTGATGATATTAATAACTCCTCCCATCGCATTCGAACCGTATAAAACAGAAGCCGGGCCACGCAGTACCTCCACCTTCTCGGCCATTAAGGACTGATAGGCATCGGCTATGGGATGCCCCATAAGCCCCATGTACTGAGGATGTCCGTCTATCAAGACCATCAGCCTGCCGGAACTTCCGCTGATTCCTCTCAAATTTATTTCTCCGGCAGCTCCGCCTGATACACCGTATCCCATGATTCCGCGTGAGGATACGAAAAGTCCCGGGACTTGTTCCGTCAGTATCGGAAGCAGCGAGGGTGTGTTGGCCTGTTCTATTTGTTTACGGTCTATGACGGAAACCGTTGCAGAGAGTTGTGCGGCATCGGTCTCGTTGCGCGTGCCTGTCACTACGACTTCGTCCAAAGAGCGGTCCTTTGGGACGTTGTCTGTTTCTATTTGTGCAGCCGCGAATGGGGAATATAGCATTCCTCCGGCCAACAGGGATATGGCGAATGGTCTTTTCATGACTTTTTAATTTTTAGATGAGGCAAAGTTAACCGAACCTGTTGGATAATGTGTTACCTCGGTTACGGATAGGACAACCATTTTTACTTGTGGGGTATGGTTTTGTTGTTTTATTGAGGGGCGTATATATCCGGAGCGGATGGTCGTGGACGCATATACGTTCTTACCAATCTATTGCTTGAATCCCGTTGCTTTTTAAATAGGTATTGGCTTTGCTGAAGTGCTTGCAGCCTAAGAAGCCATGTTCTGCGGAACGCGGAGAGGGGTGCGCGGCCTCCAATATCAGGTGTTTTTTCCCGTCAATCAGGTTCTTTTTGGCTTTTGCATAGTTTCCCCATAGCATGAAAACCAGATGTTCCCGTTCCTCGCTGAGCTTGCGGATGACGGCATCGGTGAACGTTTCCCATCCTACGTTGCGGTGGGAGCCGGTTTCGTACGCCCTTACCGTCAGTACGGAGTTCAAGGAGAACACGCCCTGTGCGACCCAACGGTCTAAATTGCCGGAAGCCGGGACGGGTTTTCCTAAATCCTGATGGATTTCCTGAAAGATGTTGGCCAAAGAGCCGGGGACGGGTGTTCCGTCCGGGACGGAGAAGCAGACACCATAATATTGCCCGGGAGTGGGGTAAGGGTCTTGCCCGAGTATGACAACCTTCACCTTGTCAAAAGGACAGACATTAAAAATGTAAAAGATACGGGAGCCCGGAGGCAACACATGGGCATGGGCATATTCGTTCCGCACGAAAGCGGTGAGCCTTTCAAAATAAGGCTTGTCAAACTCTTCTTGCAAGCGCAGCCGCCAACTTTCTTCAATTTTCACTTTCATGGTATGATGTGAGTTGGATTCTCTGTTTGCAAAGATAGTGAAAGGCGAGTGCAGAGACAAACGAAAAACAAAGTTTTTCAAGTTTGGCTATGCCGAGCCGTATCTTATTTTCGAGGAGACAAAGATAGTAAAAGGTGGCATTTTAAGGATTCAAAACCGGCTGAATTTTTGTGCGCCAAATGATTTTTCATTCTCAGGCGATTGATTTTTCATTTGGCTGAGATTGATTTTCGCATCTCCTCAGGGTGATTTTCATGCAAGAAGCGGTCGCTCTCTTAGGAAGAGATAAACTGTTCGGCAAAAGTATAAAAAATATTTCATCCAACGTACTGTTTTTAAAATATTTTTCTCATTCCGGATAAATTTGTCCTGCTGCATGTGGCAATGTTTCCGTAATCCAAAATCTTTAAAAACAGCTTTTATGCAAACATTTGAATGCCATAACTCATTTATTAACTGCGTTATTCATCCACAGGTTTATCTCTTCCTAAGAGAGCGACCGGAAAAATGAATTCAAATGCGTTGCGGGAAAAGTCCCGACTTTTTTATAAATCAAGTGTAACTGATTGGTTTCTAATAGATTTTAAGGACAATCAGGACTAGATGCTTTATCCTTTATTCTATGGAGGCTTCTTTACCGTTCCCGGATGACGAAGCGGAATGTTGGTTCGTGTTAAGGGATCTGAAACGTTCCAACGCCAGACATCCCGCTTACCGCCAACTTGCGGAAATGGGGCTGCGCGTATTCACCCCGATGCACGAGGTGGTCACGTTGGTTCGTGGGCAACGCGTACGTAAGGACGTTCCCTTTCTTCGCGACCTGTTGTTTGTCCGAGAACGTTATTCCGAACTCCGTTCCGTAGTAGAAAGGGACCCCACATTACAGTTCCGCTATGTACGTGGCGGATACTGTACCCCGATGACTGTGCGTACGGCCGAGATGGAATGTTTCATCCGTGCAGTGGAGTCTACTTTCCGTCCCCGCTACTATCTTCCGGGAGAGATAAGCCCTTCGATGATAGGACGCCAAGTCCTCATTGTGGGCGGCCCTCTCAACGGATATGAAGGGCATCTCCTGTCTATCCGCGGCAGCCGTGTGAAACGTCTATTCATCGACCTTCCCGGACTGTTATCGGCAGGAGTGGAAGTAAGTCCCGAGTACATTCGATTGTTGTAATTCGCGTAAAAACTCCAGATTCATAAAATGGAAAATCGGTGTTCATCTTCTTCTCAGCCCTCCGGAGTCCGTCTGTTGGCATTACTGCAAGGACAATGGAAGGAAATCCTTCGCCGCGAAGAAAGCAATGTGTCTTTGATGCATCTTTACGGTACGGGCACGCATTGGGTGGCATTCGAACGTTCGGCCTGCCAGTTGTCCCGCCTTTGTACCGAGGCAAAAACAGTCCCGATGCGGATTTCCGGCTTCCCCTTTCCGGTAGTGATGGCCACGTTCAGCCAAGCACAATCGGAACATTTTATCCATGATTTACCGAAAGTGGAGGAGGGGAACGACCGACTTTCATTCAAAATGCCAGTATTGACGGATAGAGAATACGGCATTTGGCATAACCGGCAGACTGAATATCTTTCAAAATATGACGTTAACAAAAACTAAAGCCAAGGCGAAAATGCTTCTTTTTACCTATTTTTGTAATGAAGCAATAAAGGAGTGATAGTTATGGAAAGGCAAGGAAGACTTTACCCGATAGGGATACAGACGTTTTCTGAAATAATAAACAAGGATTATTTGTATATCGACAAGACGGAGTATGTGTACCGCATGACACACTCCGCTTCGAAATACATGTTCCTGAGCCGTCCCCGGCGTTTCGGTAAGTCGTTGCTGACAAGTACTTTGAAAGCCTATTTTGAAGGGCGTAGAGAACTGTTCAGGGGATTGGCTTTGGAGCGGCTGGAAACGGAATGGACGGAATATTCCGTTTTGCGTTTTGACATGAGTACGGCGAAGCATGTGGACAAGGAACGCTTGGAAAGCGAGTTGAACTTAAAACTGATAGAATATGAAAACGTATATGGCCGTGGCGAAGGTGAGGAAAATGTGAACCAACGCTTTCAAGGCATCATCCGCCGCGCCTACGAACAGACGGGTCGTCAAGTGGTGGTGCTCATCGACGAATACGATGCGCCCTTGCTCGACGTGGTGCATGAAGAAAAGAACCTGCCTGTCCTGCGTAACATCATGCGCAACTTTTATAGTCCGCTCAAAGCTTGCGATCCTTACCTGCGTTTCGTGTTCCTTACCGGAATCACCAAGTTCTCGCAACTGAGCATTTTCAGTGAACTGAATAACATTAAGAATATCAGTATGCTGCCGGAATACGCTGCCATCTGCGGCATCACAGAAGAGGAAATGGCCACTCAGATGGACGAGGACTTGGACATTTTGGCCGAACGGATGGGCATAAGCCGCGAAAAGACCGTGCAGAAACTCAAGGACAATTACGACGGTTACCATTTCACTTGGCCTTCACCGGACATCTATAACCCATTCAGCCTGCTGAACGCTTTTGCTGACGGGCGGTTGGATTCTTATTGGTTCGGCAGTGGTACACCCACTTACCTTATCGAAATGTTGAAGAAGTACGGCGTGCAGCCCCAACAAATCGGAGGACGGAAAGCTATGGCGGAATCTTTCGATGCCCCGACGGAACGCATGACGGACATCGCCCCGTTGCTCTATCAAAGCGGTTACGTCACCATCAAGGGGTATTCCTCCATCACGCAACTCTACACCTTGGACATCCCCAACAAGGAAGTGCGCCTCGGCTTGATGAAAAGCCTTTTGCCCGGCTATTTAGACCGCCGCACGACCGACGGATTGACCACCGTGGCCTTGCTCTATGAAGCCATTTACGAGGAACGATTGGACGATGCATTGCGGTTGTTGCAAACGTTCCTTTCCACCGTCCCTTACTGCGACCATACGGATTACGAAGGCCACTACCAACAAATGCTCTACATCATCTTCAGCCTCTTGGGCATGTATGTGGATGTGGAAGTACGTACCCCGAGTGGGCGGGTAGACATGGTGATGCGCACGGCCACCACGCTCTACGTCGTGGAACTGAAACTGAACCAATCCGCCGAGGCCGCCATGCAACAGATCGACCTGAAGAACTACCCCGAACGCTTCGCCCTGAGCGGCCTTCCCGTGGTGAAGGTCGGCATCAACTTTGACATGGAACGGCATACGCTAAAGGATTGGGTGATTACGAGATAAAATATACTCTACCCTAAGAGTTTGCAAAAATATCCTTCATCCTTCAGGATATGTGGTAAATATCTATTATATAACATATTACGGGCTGAAAGATGAAATGCTCATCTTTCAGTTCCCTTTCATGGCTGAGAGCCGTCAAACGCTCTGCGCCAAACGATTCTCTAATCTAAGCCAAACGATTTTTCATTCTCAGCCGACTGATTTTCCGTTCTCTTCCCTGCGGAATGAAGCTTGGCTGAAAGATGCCTGAAACATCCTTCAGTCCATAACATACAAGTAATGAAAGGATTAACATACATCCTGAAGGATGAAGGATGTTTTTGGAAAAACTCCTGTGTAGGGGAAATAAGTATGGCATGCAAGGGTGAATCTCAAAAACTGATTGTTTAATATGCTTGAATCAGCCAGAAATTTCGAGCGTTGGGAGGATAGTATTGAAATGTAATTGACTTTTAACACGCTTGGTTTAGGGCGTTCTTTACAGCCCTTTCAAATAGGCTATTTTATTGACACAGGTTATTTGTTATGGAAAACTTGGCACCAAACAATAAGCGCATAGTAAAGAATACGCTGCTGCTGTATGTACGCATGCTCTTCCTGATGGTTGTGAGCCTTTATACAAGTAGGGTTGTTCTAAATGCATTGGGAATAGAGGACTTCGGAATATACAACGTGGTAGGTGGCATGGTGGCGATGTTCAGCATGTTGTCAGGGTCGTTATCTGCTGCTATTACGCGATTTATCACTTACGAACTTGGCAGGGGAGACAGGGAGAAGTTGAGGACAATATTCTCTTCCGCAGTGACAATCCAACTTGGCTTGGCTGCCATCATCATCATATTGGCCGAGGTTTTAGGCATCTGGTTCTTGAACTCCAAGATGACGATACCTCTTGACAGATTAGCGGCGGCCAACTGGGTTTTCCAGTTTTCGGTGCTGACGTTTGCAATTAATTTGGTTAGTGTTCCTTATAACGCAAGTATCATAGCGCATGAGCGGATGTCGGCATTCGCTTACATTAGCATCTTTGAGGCTGTGGGTAAACTGGCTATAGCTTACCTTATAACCATTTCGTCAATTGACCGACTTGTGTTCTATGCCATATTAATGTGTGCGGTTGCACTCATCGTTCGGTTTACTTATGGTATTTATTGCAAGCGGCATTTCGAGGAATGCATGTATCATTTCATTTTTGACAAGAATTTGTTGAAGGGTATGTTTGGCTTTGCCGGTTGGAATTTCATTGGTGCATCGTCATCGGTATTACGTGACCAAGGTGGCAACGTTGTCATAAACCTCTTTTGCGGTCCTGCGGTAAATGCCGCGCGAGGCATAGCCTTTCAGGTCAACAATGCCGTCAACGGGTTTGTCGTGAACTTTATGATGGCTTTGAATCCGCAGATTACCAAACAGTACGCCGCAGGTAACCGTGAATATATGATGACGTTGATATTTCAAGGGGCACGGCTTTCATTTTACATGCTTCTGTTGCTTTCCCTACCTATATTGGTTAACACGCATTATGTTCTTGGGCTTTGGCTTAAGATTGTGCCGGAACATGCCGTGTCCTTTGTACAACTTGTGCTTGTGTTTGCCATGAGTGAATCCATTTCCCAACCATTGGTAACGGCTATGCTTGCCACAGGAAAAATACGAAATTACCAACTCGTGGTGGGCGGACTACAGATGATGAATCTGCCAGTGTCATACGTGCTTCTGCGTATGGGTGCTGTTCCCGAAACGGTCTTGATTGTGGCAATGGCCATATCGCAGTGCTGTCTCGCCGCACGTCTGCTGATGTTGCGTGGCATGATTGGCCTTTCTGTCAGGCTGTATTTGAAGAAAGTGTATACAAACGTCCTGATGGTTTCATTTATATCTATGGCCGTTCCAATCCTGTTTGTGAGCCACATGGATGAGACTTTCTTGGACTTTGTTGTCTCGTGCGCAGTCACAGTAGTTTGCACGGGCTTTACCATCTATTATGTGGGGTGTAACAGGACGGAAAGGAAATTTGTAGTGGAAAAAATTCACAAAATAGCAAGAAAGCAGAGATGAAAAGACTGAATAACATAGACTTATTGAAGTTTATATGTGCAGTGTTGGTGGTATTCCTGCACATGGGAACGCCATACCAACAGTACATACTGCCGCTCACGAGGTGTGCAGTTCCTTGTTTTCTAATCATTTCTGGTTATTTCATTTTCAATGCCGACGATGCCAAGTTTCAGGCAAGGTTGAAAAAGAATATAAGGAAGATTTTTCGCGTACTCGTTTGGAGTACTCTCCTTTTCGCTGTGGTGAAATTTATGTTTGCGTTCAAACAGCATGATTTCAGTTTCCTTAGTTTGAAAGCACTTGTTAAATTTGTTGTACTCAACGAGAATCCCTTCGGCTTTCATCTTTGGTACATTGGGGCTTATCTTTACACATTATTGATAGTCCTCTTTCTTGAAAGGCGAGGTTGGCTAAAGTGTCTGTATTGGGCTGCTCCAATCCTCTTGATGACAGACCTGTGTTTTGGAAAATATAGCTTGGTTTTGTGGAATATGGAGATTCCATTCATTTGTGTGCGCAATTTCTTGTGCGTGGGTATTCCATACTTTGCTGTCGGAATGTTTAT
>ERZ772872.1118-NODE-1118-length-24902-cov-14.267155_pt1 | contig 24902 bp, 19 predicted proteins | sample MGYA00512132_ERZ772872 | MGnify/ENA primary metagenome ERZ772872 (study PRJEB29015, sample SAMEA2737724) | human gut metagenome | biome: human gut; feature: human-associated habitat; material: faeces | place: China | collected 2012 ...
ACTATCCGTCCATGGCGCAGGACGCCGTGCTGCACCAGCGCCAGACGGAGATCTCGGTGCTCAACGGCGCGATCGCGCGCTACGGCGCGCGGCTGGGCGTGCCCACCCCGTTCAACACCGTCATCACGCAGGTCATCTCCTGCATCCAGAATAACTACGACAAGCAGTATCTCGGCTGAGGCGGCGCACGGCAGCCGGCATCGAGCCAGACAAAACAAATCCCCTCCGTATGCTTTTCCGCATACGGAGGGGATCTTCTATGCACGGCGCAGCCGTCAAAAACTACGCATTCAGGATGCGCCGGATCTCCTCGAGGTTGTCGGCAAAGTAAATGCCCTCCTGCCGCTCCTCGGACGAGAGTCCCTTTTCGATCATCTGCTCCAAAAGCGCCTGCAGCGCACGGTAGTAACCGTTCAGGTTGTAGAGGATGCACGGCGCGTCCAGATGCTTCAGAGACACCTTGGACATGACCTCCGCGATCTCCTCGAGCGTCCCCGTGCCGCCGGGGAAGGCGATAAAGGCATCGCCGAGTTCGATCATCTTGCGCTTGCGCTCCGCCATGTCCTCGGTCACGATGAGCTCAGTCAGGCCGTCGTGCTGGAATTCGCTCTCGATAAAGCAGCGCGGCTCGACGCCGGTCACTTCTCCGCCGGAGAGCAAAACGCTGTCCGCGATCGCGCCCATCAGCCCGGATCTGGAGCCGCCGTAGACCAGCGCATTTCCGCTTGTGCCGATCCATGTGCCAAGCTCCTGAACCGCTTCCCGCAAAGCCGGATCATTGCCTTCGTTTGCGCCGAGATAGACCGTAATATTCACACAGAGTCCCTCCAATCCTGTTCCTGTCGGTATAAAAGCGGCAGTCAGGCTTTTTTCCTGACTGCCGGCAGGTACGCACCGTTTGTATTATACGCAGCCGAGGATCGCCTGTCAACGGGATCGGCGCTTGCGGGCATCTGCGCATCCGGTCTGCGCAGATGCGCCGGTTTTCAGGCGGCATGCTCGCTCGGCTTTTTGCGCGCGCCGCCGAACAGATACCGCGCGACCGGATAGATCAGCGAAACGACCGCCAGGACCCACGCGCCCGGATCGCCAAAGCACAGCGCAATGTATGCGCCCACGGAGGCCGAGGAATCGATCGCCCCGCCGTTGACGAGCTTCGGCAGGAAGGCGCAGATCAGAACGCGCGCGATCAGCTCGGCGCAGCCGGCGACCAGCGTAAACTCCGCGTGCCCCACGCCCTGCACGCCGGAGCGGAAGACAAACAGGACCATCAGCGCAAAGTACATGGACAGATCCACGTACAGATACAGGTTCCCGTAGCGGATCGTGGCCGCCGTGATCTTGTCCGCGCTCATAAACAGGTACTGGTATGCGCCCCGGATCGTCAGGAGCATGCCGGCGCCGCCGAGGATCAGATACATGGCGAGCCCGATCAGGAGGCTCTTGACCGTTCCGCGCCGGATCCTGTCGTGTCTGCCCGCGCCCAGATTCTGCGCGTTGAAGCTGACGATCGCGGTGCTGAGCGCATTCATCGGGCACATCAGGAAGTTGTTGAGCTTGTTGGCGGCGCCGAAGCCGTTCTGCGCGGGGTTTCCGGCCGCCATGATGCCGTCCGGCCCGATGTCGAAGCCGACGAGCGCGCGCTGCATCACGATGATGCCGATCGCCAGCACCGAAAACTGAAGTCCCATCGGCAGCCCCTGACTCAGGTGCTGCGCATACACGGAGAGCTCCGCGCGAAAATCCTGTCCGGAGAGGTGGAGCTCCGGATATTTGCCGAAGGCGTACATCAGGCACAGGAGCGCGCTCACCGCCTGCGCCAGCACGGTGGCAGCCGCCGCGCCGATGACCCCGAGCCGGAACGCAAGGATGAACAGCAGGTCGAGCCCGATGTTCAGCACGGTGGAAAACAGCAGGAAGATGAGCGGCGTGGTCGAATCGCCCAGACTGCGCAAAACGGAGCAGATCAAATTGTAATAGAGCTGCGCGAAGATCCCGAGGAAAATGACCAGCGAGTACTGATATGCCGCCCTCCAGACGCCGGGGTTTGCCTCGGACAGGCCGATGAACCGGAGCAGGGGCTTGAGCGTCAGCACGGCGACACCGGTCAGCGCGAGCGACAGGACACCGCCGAGAACGAGCTGCGCCGCAAAGGATCTGCGGACTCTGGCCTGATCGGCGCGCCCCGCCGCGATAGACGTGATGACCGAAAATCCGGCGGTGCAGCCGACCGCGAACTGCAGGAAGATGAACAGGATCGGAAACACATCGTTCACGCCCGCAATGTCATCAACGCCGAGCGTCTGCCCGCAGATCGCAGCATCGCTGATCGTATAGATCTGCTGCAGCAAATACGAGAGAATGATCGGTACGGAAAACTTGAAAATCACCCATCCTTCGTCGCCGGAAAGCAGGTCGACCGAAGATTTTTTCCCCAGCTTTAACATGGTTGCTCCTTCTGTACTGCCTCTGCCGCCAAAAAACCTCATTCGCCTTCTGCTCTGCAGCTTTTGCGCTGCCGCAAGGCGAGACGCGGCAAATTCTGATAATACTCTTTTCGTGCATGCAAGTTATACCGCAGAAATTGTGAACAATTCTACCTCCGCGCGCAAATATTGCGCGCAGCCGGCCGACCTCATGGCAGAAGAGCAATATTTTTGCCGGCACAAAACACCCCCTGTGCCGCAGCACAGGGGATTTTTTTGCATATCAGAGCTTAAAATCTGCTGCCATCTCCGCCACGTCCTCCGGGGCGAAATCGCCCAGCGGCAGGATGAGGCGGCTCAGGACCGCGGGCGGGAGGGCGGCAAGCGTTCCGCTCTCGTCCGGTGCGCCGCTCTCGGGGGCGAACAGGTGGCTCATGCCCTGTGCGTCTGTCTCGATGCGGGCGTAGCGGCCGGAGGCAATATACTGGATGCCCAGTTTGTCGGCGGCAGTGAGCAGGGCCGCGAAGCGGGCGGCTTCGGCATCCTGTCCGGCCAGAGCCTCGGCGTTGAGGGTGACGCACTCCACGTCCAGCTTCTTTGCCAGAGCTTTGGCCGCGTCCACGGCGGCGTGTTCTTCGGGGGTGTCAGCCAGCCGGACGACCGCTGCCGCCACGGCAAAGCCCTGTTGCTGCAGGATGCGGACGGCCACGCCGCTGCGCACACTGCCGCTCAGACCCATCAGGACCCGGTCCTGTTCTTCGTAGGTGTCAAACCCGTTCCCGGGCAGAAAAGCATCGTTCATCGTCCCTGTCTCCCGCCATGTGCCTGGCTCTGGGCGACCGCAAGCTGGTCGCAGCGTTCGTTCTCCGGGTGGCCTGCGTGGCCTTTGACCCAGACGTAGGTGAGCTTGTGGCGGGCCTCCTGCTCCAGGGCCTGCTCCCAGAGGTCGGGGTTCAGGGCAGGGGAGCCGTCGGACTTTTTCCAGCCCCGGCGCTTCCAGCCCCTGGCCCAGCCCTTTTCCAGCCCGTTGATGACGTACTGGCTGTCGGAGCACAGCCGCACCTCGCAGGGCTCCTTGAGCTGGCGCAGCGCCTCGATGAAGGCTGTCAGCTCCATCCGGTTGTTGGTGGTGGAGGCGTCACCGCCGCTGAGCTCCTTTTCGTAGACCTTGCCGTTAAAGCGGTAGCGCAGCACCGCGCCCCAGCCGCCGGGACCGGGGTTGCCGCTGCACGCGCCGTCGGTGTAAACTTCGACTTGTTTCATGCGTCTCTCCTGCATCATGTTTGTAGTACCTATTATTTAGAGCCATTTTGGCCCGTCTGTCAAGGGGCAGGGCATAATTTACCACCGCCCGGCCCAAGCTTGGAATTGACAAAAGAGGCGAGAAATACTATACTTGTTGCAACGAAATGCGTATAGGGGCGCGCCGTGGGTGCGCTCACAGCGTTCCTGCCGAAGCGCCGCGGTCGCATCGAACAGATGGACTGGATGGGCAAGAGGCTTCCTGCGGAACCAACAGCGTGGCATAAAAACAACGCTGATAAAATGATTTCTATACGATGCATCCGACGGAAGCAGATGCGTTTTTATGCTTCCCTTAATGCAGGGCAGGCTGTCTTCCGGGGCAGACCTGTGCTTTGCTGATTGAATTTTTGGAGGTTTTCGATGGCACAGACAAAAGAACAGAACCACGCTCCCGCTCCGGCCAATGCGTCCGGCGAAAAGCGCCCCCGCACTTCCCGCCGCCCCCACTACACCCGCCGGTCCCGCCGTCCCCAGCAGCCCAAAGAGGCTGCAACGCCCATCCATATCTATCCGCTGGGCGGCCTCGGCGAAGTGGGCAAGAACATGACGGTCTACGAGTGCTGCGGCGATATGATCATCGTCGACTGCGGCCTCGTCTTCCCGGATAACGATATGTTCGGCGTCGATATGGTTATCCCTGACTTCACCTTTGTGGTGCAGAATAAGGATAAGATCAAGGGCCTGCTCATCACCCACGGCCATGAGGACCACATCGGCAGCATCCCCTACCTGCTGCAGAAGTTCGATCTGCCCATCTACGGCACCCGCCTGACCTGCGGCCTCATCCGCAATAAGCTGGAGGAGTTCGGCCTTGCAGGCAAGACCAAGTTCGTGGAGATCACCCCTAAGCAGAAGATCAAGCTGGGCTGCTTTACCGTGGAGCCCATCCATGTCAACCACTCCATCCCCGATTCCGTGGCCTTTGCCATTGACAGCCCCGCCGGAACGATCATCCAGACCGGCGACTTCAAGATCGATTATACACCGCTGGCCTGCGGCGTGACCGACCTGACCACCCTTTCAGAGTATGGCCAGAAGGGTGTGCTGGCTCTGCTGAGCGATTCCACCAACGCCGAGCGCCCGGGCTTTACTGCCACGGAGCAGAAGGTGGCCGCCGGTGTCCGCAACCTGTTTGCCCGTGCCCGGAACAAGCGCATCATCATTGCGACCTTTGCGTCCAACATCTACCGCGTCCAGCAGATCATCGACCTGGCCGTGGAGGATGGCCGCAAGGTGGCGTTCAGCGGCCGCAGCATGGTCAATAACACTGCCATGGCGCAGGAGCTGGGTTATATGCACATCCCCGAGGGCACCCTTATCAGCGTGGATGAGCTGAACCAGTACCCGCCGGAGCAGGTGGTGCTGATCACCACCGGCAGCCAGGGCGAGCCTCTGAGCGCTCTTTCCCGCATGGCCTCCTGCAGCCACCGCCAGGTGCGGGTTGGCCCCGGCGACTTCATCATCATCTCCGCCAACCCCATTCCCGGCAACGAGAAGAGCGTGACCAAGATCGTCAACGGTCTGCTCCTGCTGGGCGCGGAGGTCATCTACGAGAGCATGTATGATGTCCATGTTTCCGGCCACGCCTGCCAGGAGGAGCAGAAGCTGATGCTCACCCTGACGAGACCCAAGTATTTCCTGCCCGTGCACGGCGAGTACAAGCAGCTGAAAAAGCATGCCCTGACCGCTGCGTCTCTGGGCATTCCCACCAGCAACATCCTCATTGCCGAGAACGGCTCCAACGTCATCCTGAGCCGGGACGAAATCAAACTGGGCGAGCCTGTTACCGCCGGTGCTGTGATGGTGGACGGCCTGGGCGTGGGTGATGTAGGCAATGTGGTCCTGCGTGACCGCAAGCATCTCTCTGAGGACGGTCTGGTCATCATTGTGGCCACCGTGGACAGCAAGACCGGCAAGGTGCTGGCGGGGCCTGACCTTGTGAGCCGCGGCTTTGTCTATGTGCGCGAGAACGAGAGCCTGATGGACGGGGCCCAGAGCATTGTGGAAAACGCGCTGGATCGCTGCGTGGAAGAGCATGTGCGCGACTGGAACAGCGTCAAGACCCGGGTGCGTGAGGCGCTGAGCAGCTATATCTACCGCCGCACCAAGCGCAGCCCGATGATCCTCCCCATTCTGATGGAGGTATAAGCCGGAAGCCGCCCCGCAGGGGCAGGCAGACCAGGAGGCAGAAGATTCCATGAAACAAAAACCGAGATGGACGTTGGAAATGCTGATCGCCGCGCTGGCAGTGCTGTGTGCATTGCTGACACTGGCGCTTCTGGTGCAGCGGCCCGCGGGCTGGCCTGCGCTGGCGGTGCTGGTGGTGCTGTGGGGCATCGGCATCTGCGTTTTCCGGTATCAGCTGCGGCGCTGGACCGCCAAGTGGGTGGCTGGTGGCAGCTTTGAAAATTCCAGGACCCAATACAGCCTGGAATCCCTCTCTCAGCCGGCAGCTCTGCTTTCTGGCGAGACGGTGCTGTGGTACAACAGCCGCTTCCGCACGGCGCTGCTGGGCGGCGAGGACCGGCTTGCAGGCAGGGCACAGAAGCTGCTGCCCGGCCTGGACACCGCACAGGCACGCACCCCGGAAGGGCAGCAGCTCAATCTGGCCGACGGTGTGTGGAATGTGCACAGCAGTACCGTGCCGGGCGGCAGCGAGAGCATGACGCTGCTCGTGTTCAATGAGGAAACTGCCCTGCGCAGGATCGAAACGGAGTATAAGGCCAGCCGCCCGGGGTACATGGTGTTCCTGGTGGACGGCTACGACGATGTGTTCAGCGATATGCTGGACAGCGAGCGCGCCCGTCTGCTGGAGGGCATCAACCGGGTGCTGGAGGATATGATCGGCCGGGGCACAGGCTTTCTGCGCCGCGTTGCCAGCGGCCGCTATATCGCCGTGGTAGAAGAGCGCCATCTGGAGCAGTATGCCCAGCGCGGCTACGATGTGCTGGATAAGATCCGTGCTCTGGACCCCAGCGTGAACCTGTCCATCTCCATTGGCATCGGGCGCGGAGCCAAGACCCTGCGGGAAGCCCAGGATATGGCCGTGCAGGCGCTGGATATGGCGCAGGGCCGCGGCGGCGATCAGGCCGCTGAGATGACCCCGGACGGCTTTACCTTTTATGGCGGCGTGAGCCACGGCGTGGAAAAGCGCAGCAAGGTGCGCAGCCGCATCGTGGCCGACCAGCTGGTCAGGCTTGTCAAGGAGGCGGACCATGTGGTCATCATGGGCCACCGGATGAGCGATCTGGATGCCATCGGCGCTGCCGAGGGCGTGCTGCGTATCTGCAAGATCTGCGATGTTCCGGCGGTGATCGCCGTCAGGCGGGATGCCACGCTGGCGGGCAGCCTGATCGATGCCCTGTGCCGGGCCGGGCAGGCAGATGATTTCATCGACCCCAAGGCGGCGCTGCCCATTATCTCCAAGAAAACGCTCTGCGTGGTGGTGGATACATACCAGCTGGGCCTTGTGGAAAGTAAGGAGATCCTGGAAAGGTGCGGCAAGGTGGCCGTTATCGACCACCACCGCAAGGGCGTGGGCTTCATCGAGCATGCAGACCTTGTCTGCCACGAGCCCTATTCCTCCTCGGCCAGTGAGCTGGTCACGGAGCTTTTGCAGTATGTGGGCGACCGGGACGACAAGCCCAGCCGGGTGGAGGCAGAGGGCCTGCTCTCGGGCATTATGCTGGATACCCGGGACTTCACCCTGCACACCGGCGTGCGCACGTTTGAAGCTGCCGCCGCTCTGCGCCGCTACGGTGCGGAGACGGAGCGGGTGCGCCAGCTCTTTGATGTGACCATGGTGGAGTACAACGCCAAGGCAGACCTTGTGGAGGCTGCCCAGATGTACCGCAGCTGCGCCATCTCGGTGAGCGGCGAGGTGCCCCCCGAGGCCCGTGTGGCCATTGCGCAGGCTGCCAATGACCTGCTGACCATCCAGAATGTGGAGGCCAGCTTTGTGGCTGTGCAGGTGGGGAACGGCGTGAATATTTCCGCCCGCAGTCTGGGAGCGGTCAATGTTCAGGTCATCATGGAAAGCCTGGGCGGCGGCGGCCACCAGACCATGGCGGCGGCCCAGCTCAAGCATATTACCCCCGAGGCAGCCCGGGCACGCATCCAGACCGCCATCGACCAGTACCGTGAGAGCCAGAAGAAGCCGCTCTCCAAAAATGAACCTGAATCCAGAAAAAAGGAGAAGCAGGGATGAACCATTACGATTATCTCATCGTAGGCGCAGGCCTTTACGGTGCGGTGTTTGCCCAGCAAGCAAAAAAGGCGGGCAAAACATGCCTTGTGATTGATAAGCGCGGCCACATTGCCGGGAATATCTACACCGAGGAAGTGGAGGGCATACAGGTCCACCGCTATGGTGCCCACATCTTCCACACCAGCAGCAAGGCAGTGTGGCAGTATGTGAACCAGTTTGCGGAGTTCAACCGCTACACCAACAGTCCCGTTGCCAATTATCACGGCGAGATCTACAATCTGCCCTTCAATATGAACACCTTCAATAAGATGTGGGGTGTGGTGACCCCCGCCGAGGCCAAGGCGAAGATCGAGGAGCAGAAGCGGGAAGCGGGCATCACCGACCCGAAAAATCTTGAGGAGCAGGCCATCAGTCTGGTGGGTACGGACATTTACGAAAAGCTCATCAAAGGCTACACCGGCAAGCAGTGGGGCCGCCCATGCACCGAACTGCCGGCTTTCATCATCAAACGCCTGCCGGTCCGCTTTACCTACGACAACAACTATTTCAACGCGCTGTATCAGGGCATCCCCGATGGCGGCTATACCGCCATGGTGGAAAAGATGCTGGAGGGCATCGAGGTGCGGCTGAACGTGGATTATCTGGCCGACCGGGAGAACCTGAACGCACTGGCCGACAAGGTCGTTTATACCGGCCCGGTGGATGCCTACTTTGGCTACCGGCTGGGGGCCCTGCAGTACCGCAGCGTCCGCTTTGAGACGGAGGTGCTGGACACCGACAACTACCAGGGCAACGCCGTGGTGAACTATACCGATGCCGAGACCCCGTACACCCGCATCATCGAGCATAAGCACTTTGCGTTCGGCACCCAGCCCAAAACGGTCATCAGCCGGGAATACAGCGCCGAGTGGAAGCCGGGCGATGAGCCGTATTATCCCGTCAACGACGAGAAGAACGGTGCCCTGTACGCCCGCTACAAGCAGTTGGCCGATGTCGAGCCGAACGTCATTTTCGGCGGCCGGTTGGGCGAGTACAAGTATTATGATATGGATAAGGTCATTGAAGCAGCATTGGATGCGGCGGGGAAAGAGTTGGCGTGAACTGCTGATCGCCGCACGAGGGGAGTTTCTCCGGCAAGTGTCCGCTGGGGTGGGACCCTGTTGCCGCGCAGCGGCAATAGGGCGGGCGATGGAATGGCCCGTTTCACTTGCGGGAGAAAGCTCCCGGAGATGCGGCAGCCCCCGACCGTTGACGGAAACGCGCAATTGCTGTATACTAGCCATAGAAATCCACCGGTTCCCCGGTGAGAAGTGAGGGATAACACCATGAAAGTGATTCTGAAGCAGGACGTAAAGGGCATTGGCAAGAAGGATGAGATCCATGAGGTCTCCGACGGCTACGCCCGCAACTTTCTGTTCCCGCGCAAGCTGGCCGCTGTGGCCGATGCTTCTGCGGTGAATATCGCACGCGGCAAGGAGGCCGCTGCGGATTTCCACGAGGCTGAAACTGTGGCCGCCGCACAGGCTGTGGCTGCAAAGATCGAGGGCAAGACCGTGACCATCAAGGCCAAGGGCGGCGCATCCGGCCGCCTGCACGGCAAGGTCACCGGCAAGGAAGTTGCCGAGGCTCTGGCCCAGCTGGCCGGTTCTCCCATTGATAAAAAGAAGATCGAGCTGGAGACCAAGGACATCAAGGATGCCGGTGTGTTCAACGCAAAGGTGCGCCTGTATGTCGGTGTCGTGGCTTCCTTCAAGATCATGGTGGAAGTAGAACAGGCCTGATTGAAATGCCATCTGCGCCCCCTGCCTTCAGGGGGCGTTTTTGGCGTTTTGGGAAGCTGGCCCAGTATGGAGGGGGATGAACCATGCCCAACGAACAACGACATTATTCCAATGAACTGAATCTGGAGAGTGTGGGCATCAATCTGCCCTACAATATGCAGGCCGAGCAGAGCGTGCTGGGCGCTGTGCTGCTCAAGCCTGAGACCCTGACCGATCTGGTGGAGATCATCCGGCCGGAGATGTTCTACACCCGGCAGAATGCCCAGATCTACTCCGAGATGCTGCGCCTGTTTACGGCGGACCAGACCATCGACTTTGTCACCCTGCTGGATGCCGTCATCTCTGATGGCGTGTTCCCCAGTGCGGACGAGGCAAAGGTCTACCTGACCGGTCTGGCCGAGACGGTGCCCAGCATCTCCAATGTGAAGGCCTATGCCCAGATCGTGCAGGAAAAGTACCTGGTGCGCCAGCTGATGGGCGTTGCCAAGGATATTCTGCAGGACGCGGGCGATGAGCCGGACGCTGACCTGCTGCTGGAAAACGCCGAGCAGCGCATCTACGAGATCCGCTCCGGGCGGGATTCCAGCGCATTGACCCCGCTTTCCTCCAGCATGGTGGAGACGCTGACCAACCTGCAGAAGATCAGCGGCCCGGATGCCGACAAGTACAAGGGCATCCCCACCGGCTTCCGTCTGCTGGATACCGTCCTGACCGGCCTGGGCCGCGGAGACCTCATCATTCTGGCCGCCCGCCCCGGTATGGGCAAGACTAGTTTTGCGCTGAACATTGCCACCCGAGTTGCCATGCAGCAAAAGGTGCCGGTGGCCATTTTCAGCCTGGAAATGACCAAAGAGCAGCTGACCAACCGCATCCTTTCGGCGGAAGCTGGCATCGACAGCCAGGCTTTCCGCACCGGTGCCCTCCGCAGTGAGGACTGGGAGTATCTGGCACTGGCAACGGAAAAGCTCCACGATGCCCCCATCTATATGGACGACACCTCAGGCATCACCATCACCGAGATGAAGGCGAAGATCCGCCGGGTCAATCAGGACCCCACCCGCCCCAATGTGGGCTTGATCGTCATCGACTACCTGCAGCTGATGACCACCGGCCAGCGCAGCGAGAACCGTGTGCAGGAGATTAGCTCCATCACCCGAAACCTGAAGATCATGGCTAAGGAAATGAATGTGCCCATTATCGCACTTTCTCAGCTGTCCCGTGCGGTGGAGAAGCAGGGCAACAACTCTTCTCACCGGCCCCAGCTGTCGGACCTGCGTGACTCCGGTTCCATCGAGCAGGATGCCGACTGCGTCCTCTTCCTTTACCGTGATTCCTACTACGCCAGCCAGAACCCCGATGGGGCAGAGGTGGATGCGGATACCGCGGAGTGCATCGTGGCAAAGAACCGCCACGGCGAGACCAGCACGGTGCCACTGGGCTGGGATGGCGCACACACCCGCTTTATGGATGTGGACTTCAAACGCTGATGAACGACGAAACATCAAAATTGATCGCAAAAGTAGAACGGTTTGCCCGGCAGGGGCAGCTGTTTGCGCCTGCGGAGCCGGGCCGGGCTCTGCACCTGTGCGCCGCCGTTTCGGGTGGGGCCGACAGCATGGCGCTGCTGCGGGTGCTGCTGGAGCTGCGGGAAGCTTTTGAGTATACCCTTACGGCCTGCCACGTCAACCACGGCCTGCGGGGTGAGACTGCAGACCGGGACGAAGCCTTTGTCCGGGCCGAGTGTGCCCGGCTGGGGGTGTCGCTGACAGTTTTCCGCCCGGCAGATGTGGGAATGGCTGTGCCGCCCCATGCCGGGGAGGACTGGGCCCGCAGACTCCGCTATGCCTGCTTTGTCCAACTGCTGGCAGGCGGGATAGACTGCATTGCAACGGCCCATACTGCTACTGACCAGGCCGAGACCCTGCTGTTCCGGCTGGCCCGGGGCACCGGGCTGCACGGGGCAGGGGGCATCCGGCCCAGGCGGCCCGGCTACTGCCGCCCGCTGTTGGGCCTGACCCGGGCCGAGACCGAAGCGCTCTGCGCCGCCTTCGGGCAGAGCTGGGTGACGGACGAGACGAACGAGTCTGATATCTACGCCCGCAACCGCCTGCGCCATGGGGCCGTTCCGGCCTTGCGCAGCGTCAACGATGCGGCAGAGGAAAATCTGGCCCGCTTCTGTGAAAAGGCGGCCCGCGCGGATGCCTACTTTGCCGGGCAGGCAGAACAGCTGCTTTCCATCGCGCGTCTGGATGCAGCCCGGATCGCCCGCAAGGCCCCGAAAGCCAAGGCAGCATGGCGGCTGGAGCCGCTGCAGGGCGCTGACCCGATCATTCTGGAAGCGGCGCTCCACAGCCTTGTTGCCCCGGTGCGGGATGCCGAGGAAAAATACATCCGCCTGCTGGCAGAGCTGGTGGAGCAGGGGAGCGGGGCGGTGCAATTGACCGATATGGTCCGCTTCTGCGCAGGCAGCGGGATGCTCTGGCAGGAAAAGAGCCGGCCGGAAGCGGCTGCGGCCCCTGCGTTTTCGCTGCCGTTTGCCCCTGCCGATGGGGCAGAATTTGCTCTGCCCGGGGGCCAAACCCTGAAAACACGGCTTTTTGTAAGCGGTTTTCGAGAAAAAACACAGGGTGTTCATAAAAAAGACTTAAAAAATCGGGCGGATTATGCTAGAATAACCTTGTTATATTCTGCCCTTACGCTGCGCACCCGTCAACCGGGAGACCGGTTCCGGCCTGCGGGGCGGGGGCTGAGCAAGCCCCTGCGCAAATGGATGAATGAGGCAGGCATTCCTGCCGGAATACGAGAGGGCCTGCCGCTGCTGGCGGCGGGCAGTGAGATCCTGTGGGTCTGTGGGGAGGGTTTTGCCGAGGGGCTGGCCCCGGACGAGGAGACTGCACAGATCTTGCAGTTGGAATTGGAAAATGGAGGAACAACCCATGAGCATGAATGACGATATCAAGAACATCCTGGTCAGTGAGGAAGCACTGAAAGCCAAGGTTGCCGAACTGGGTGCACAGATCAGCAGGGATTACGAGGGCAGAAACCTTGTCCTCGTCTCCATCCTCAAGGGTTCGGTGGTTTTCATGGCCGACCTGATGCGGGCCGTGACCATCCCCTGCAGCATTGATTTTATGGTCGTGTCCAGCTACGGCGGCAGCAATACCACCACCAGCGGTCTGGTCAAGATCATCAAGGATCTGGACGGCGACCTTTCCGGCAAGGACGTGCTGATCGTGGAGGACATTCTGGATACCGGTGTCACCCTTTCCAAGCTGGTGCCCATGCTCAAGATGCGCAACCCGAATTCCGTGAAGATCTGCACCATTCTCGACAAGCCCAGCCGCCGCAAGGCCGACATCCAGCCCGATTACGAGGGTTTCCAGGTGCCGGACGAGTTTGTGGTGGGCTATGGTCTGGACTACGATGAGAAATACCGCAACCTGCCCTATGTGGGTGTGCTGAAACCGGAAATCTACGCATAACAAAAACGAATTAGAACTGGAGTTGATCCCTTTTGCAACCGAAACGACCTCGCTTTAATCCCCTGATCCTGGCGCTGGCACTGGCCGGTGTCCTGATGATCTGGTCGGTGCTGGGCACCAGCGACAGCAGTACCGGCGGCTCCACCATGAGCTACTCGACTGTGGTGCACTACTTTGAGAACAATCAGGTCACAGCCTTTACGCTGGACCGCAACACCAGCATCATCACCCTGACGCTGAAGGAGGGCAAGCAGGAGCTGCCCGAAACCACAGGTGCCACCGCTGCCACACAGGCCTCCGGCGGTCTGCTGAGCAATATGTTCTCCTCCTCTGCCTCTTCTGTGGGGGCAACCAGAAACGATGACGGTACGGTGACGGTGCGCTATAAGCTGCCCTACGCCTATGTGTTCATCGAGAACGTCCAGCAGTATATCGATTCCTACGACGCAGCCAACCCGACCGCGCCCATGGAGTACGATTACACCACCCTGAAGGAATCCATCCCCTGGATGGAGATCCTGTTCTACCTGGGAATGCTGGGCTGCACCGGCTTCCTGCTCTTCTCCATGATGCGCGGCGGCGCTGGCGGCGGCGGTATTATGAACGTGGGCAAGGCCAAGGTGAAGGACGAGCACGAGAACAAAAAGACCGCGACCTTTGCCGACGTTGCCGGTGAGGACGAGGAAAAGGAAGAGCTGAAGGAGGTCGTGGAGTTCCTCAAGAGCCCCGACAAGTTCAACACGCTGGGTGCCCGCATCCCCCACGGCGTTCTGCTGGTGGGCCCTCCGGGTACCGGTAAGACCCTGCTGGCCCGTGCCTGCGCCGGTGAGGCGGGGGTGCCCTTCTACTCCATTTCCGGCTCCGACTTCGTGGAAATGTACGTCGGTGTCGGCGCGTCCCGTGTGCGTGACCTGTTTGATAAGGCCAAAAAGACCATGCCCTGCATCATCTTCATCGATGAGATCGATGCCGTGGGCCGTCAGCGCGGCGCAGGTCTGGGCGGCGGCCACGACGAGCGGGAGCAGACCCTGAACCAGCTGCTGGTCGAGATGGACGGCTTTGAGGCCAACGATGGTGTCATCGTGATGGCAGCCACCAACCGTGCCGACATTCTGGATAAGGCACTGCTCCGTCCGGGCCGCTTTGACCGTCAGGTCTATGTGGGCCTGCCCGATGTCAAGGGCCGCGAGGAGATCCTCAAGGTCCACACCAAGAATAAGCCTCTGGCTCCCGATGTCTCCCTCAGAGTCATCGCACAGCGCACCGCAGGCTTTGCGGGTGCTGACCTGGAGAACCTGGTCAATGAGGCCGCTCTGCTGGCTGCCCGCCGCAGCCGTAAGGCCATCACCATGGAGGATATCGAGGAAGCTTCCATGAAGGTCATGGCAGGCCCCGAGAAGAAGAGCCGTGTTGTGACTGCCGAGGAAAAGAAGCTGACCGCCTACCATGAGGCGGGCCACGCCGTGGCAGGCTTCTATTGCAAGCACCACCCCCGCGTGCACGAGATCACCATCATTCCCCGCGGCCAGGCTGGCGGCTACACCATGTATCTGCCTGAAAAGGATCGCAGCTACGTGACCAAGGGCGAGATGTTCGAGGATATCGTTTCCAGCCTGGGCGGCCGTGTGGCCGAGCAGCTGATCCTGGAGGATATCTCCACCGGTGCCTCCAACGACCTGCAGCAGGCAACCAACATTGCCCGCCAGATGATCACCAAGTACGGCTTCTCCGAGCGCCTGGGCCCTGTGGTCTACGGCACCTCGCAGGAGGAGACCTTCCTGGGCCGTGATTTCACCCAGGGCAAGGGCTACAGTGAGAGCACCGCTGCCGAGATCGACGGCGAGATGCGGGATATCATCGATGAGGCTTACGAGACCTGCCGCCGCACCCTGACGGAGCACATCGACCAGCTCCATGCGCTGGCACAGGCTCTGATGGAACGCGAAAAGCTCAACGAGCAGGAGTTCAACACTGTGATGGCCGGCGGCAAGCTGCCCCCGCGTGACGGTGACGAGCCTGCACAGGAAACCGCCGCACCGGCAGCCCCGGTGGAGACCGCAGAGCCTGCCGAGAGCGCAGAGCCCGCTGAACAGGCGGAGCAGGCCGTGCTGGGCGAGGAAATGCCCGACCCGGCGCAGGATGCCCTGCAGGAAAACGAATGATCGAAGGGAGCGAGTGTCGTGGAGGAAAATTTTAACCCGGTCGCACGCACCCGGGCCAACTATTATACCCCGGGCAGCCCGGTGCAGTTCGTCTGTGTGGAGCTGCTCAAGGGCGAACTCAGCGGCGAGAACGCAGTCTGCCTGACCTTCAAGAACATCTCCAAGGTCACCCTGACTGCACTGGAGATCCACTTCAAGTGCAAGGGTGTAGATGGTATCATCCTGTGTGAGGATGCCTTTGAATACCGCGAGATCGAGGTCAAGCCCGGTGAGAGCTTTGGCATGGACGATGCAGTGTTCGTGACCCAGAAGGCCATCACCAGCGTGGATGTGGTCCTGAAGAACGTATACAGCGGCAAAAAGGTCGTGCATCTGGATGCCATCAAGCGCGTCCGCCTGCCGGCCCCGCGCCGCCTGAGTCCGGAGCTGGAAAAGGCACTGGAAAGCCGGATGAACCGCAGCGGCCTCAAGTATATGCCGCAGGTGTTCGAGAACGGCTGGTACTGTGCCTGCGGTTCCTTCCACCCGAAGGAAGAGGACACGGTCTACTGCACCGAGTGCGGTTGTGACCGCATCCTGCTGCAGAATGCCCTGAACACCCTGCTGCAGCCCGGCCAGAAGGCCGCCCCTGCAGAGCAGGCCCCGGCGGCGGAGGCCACCCGCGTGGTGAGCGCCGCTCCGCAGGAAGAGCCGACCCGCATCGTGGCCAGCGCGCCGGTGCAGGCAGAACCCACCCGGGTCGTCCAGACGGCCCGCCCGGCAGAGCCTGTCAGCGCACCGACCGGCTTTGCACCACCGGTGGAGCACACGCCTGTTCCGGAAGCAGAGCCTACCCGGGTGCTGGATGCCGCCACCCGCGCGGCGTTCCCCGGCAGCGGTGCAGCGGCTGTGGATGACGAGGGCACCCGTGTGATGCCTGCTGCTGCCCGCCGTGCCGCCCTGGCCCGCCAGCCGGAACCCGAGGTGGAGCAGTACGATGAGGAGGACGATGCGGAAGAGAGCCGTGACGGCATTGCCGAGACCCTCGTCCGCTGGGTCCCGCCCATCACCGCCATCGTCTGCGCAGGCATTGCGCTGTGGGGCTTCGTCTATTATCAGTTTATGATGTAAATGAATGACGGAGGAGGCTGCGCTTCCTCCGTTTTTTGGTTGTACGAAGGAGAAACGTTATGCCCGATGAAGCACTGCAAACCGCTTTTGAGATCAAAACTACCTGCGATGAGATCAGCCGCAAGCTACTGCGCTGGCACTGGGAGAACAAGCCCGGGGAGCACAGCCTGGGAGCCCTGCTGGATCACATCCGCACCCGCCAGCAGGAAAGCCCCGAATATTATGACCGTCTGCCCGATCTGGCGGGCCGAAACAGCTGGCAGCAGCTGGATACCACCCTGTGTATGCGGGTGCTGCTGGATCCTGAAAAGGATGCTGCCCGCCCGCTGGATCTGCTGGGCAATACGGAGCACCCCGCTGCTGCCCGCCGGGCCTGCAACGCGGTGCGCACTGCCCGCAATGAAGCGGCCCATGCTTCTGACCGCACGGCGGCTGCGCAGGCGGCGATCCTCTTCAACGAGGCCGTGGAAGCACTGGAAGAAGGCTATGCAGGCGCGCCCCTGCGCACCAGTGAGCTGGGCCAGTATTACAGGCTGGCTGAGGATTATCTGAGCCGCTGCGGGGCCAAAAAGCCCATTGCGTCGGCAGCCCCGGAAGAGAAAGCCCCTCGTGCGGCAAAGTCCGGCCAGAGCACTGCGGGCAGGAAAAAAGAGGGGACTTCCGGCAGTGCTTCCCGCCGCAGCAGCGCAAAGCAGAACACGAGCGGCCGCAGCTCCGGCAGCAGACCCCAGAACCGGAAGCAGGGCAGCAGCCGGAACAGCCGTGCCCGGGCCAGGCAGAAGCAGAAACAGGCCAACCGCACCGTTCTGCTGGTACTGCTGGCGATCCTGGCCGTGGGTCTGCTGATTCGTGGCTTTACCATGAACTGGCAGTGAAAGAGTGAGGAAACTATGAAGCAAAAACTGATTTTTCTGGATATTGACGGTACTTTGCTGCCGCCCGGTGAGATGACCGTTCCGGCCAGTGCCGTGGAGGCCATCCGGCAGGCCCGGGCCAACGGCCACAAGGTGTTTCTGTGCACCGGCCGTAACCTGCGCATGACGAAACCGCTGCTTGCCTACGGTTTCGATGGCTTTGTCTGCTCTGCAGGCGGCTATGTAGGCTGTGATGGGAAAATTCTCGTGGATCTTCCCATGGAGCCTGCGCAGGTCGAGGGCCTGCGGGAGGTGCTGGGGCGTGCCGGTGCCGAGTGTACACTGGAAGCCCGGGATGATACTTACGGCGGCATCAGGATGATCGAGCGGTTCGCCCATTTGTTTCCCCGCAAGCCGGGGCAGCTGAACAGCGAGGCCGAGCGCTGGCGCAAAACGATGGAGTATGGCATGACCATCCGGCCTATTGAGGAATACCACGGAGAGCCGGTTTACAAGGTGGTGTTCATCGCCCCCAACGAGGCCTGCCTTGCCGAGGCAAAGCAGCTGTATGAGGATCAGTTCATCTTCTGCGAGTCCCGTCTGGGGGATACCTCGTCGGCAATCGTCAACGGGGAGCTCATCAACCGCAAGTTCAACAAGGGCACCGGCATCAAGGCCATCTGTGATGATCTGGGGTGTTCGCTGGCCGATACCATCGGCTTTGGCGACAGCGACAATGACCTGCAGATGACCGATGTGGTAGGCATCAGCGTCTGCATGGCCAATGGCTCTGACAACCTGAAAAAGCTCTGCGACCGCATCTGCCCGGCTGTGACGGAGGACGGCGTGGCAAGGGAGCTCAAAACTCTGGGCCTGATCTGAGAGCAGCCTTCCACAAAAGAAGAGATGATAACAAAAAATTCCCGCTCCATCGAGCGGGAATTTTTGTTAGAGAGGGTTATTTCTGATGGACTGCCTTGTGATATACCGCGTAGGCGATCACAGCAGAGAGGGCCTCTGTGATCCAGAAGGCGTGCCAGACACCGGTAGGGCCCATGCGGCCGCACAGCACCCACGCAATGGGCATGATGAAGATGATGTAGCGGCAGAGGGAGATGACCAGCGAGGGCACGCCCTTGCCCAGACCCTCCAGCGCGCCGGAGGAGGTGGTAGACACTGCCGAGACGATGAATCCCAGGCAGATGATCCGCAGGGCGGTCTGGCCGATGGCGATGGTTTCGGGGTTAGAGGTGAACAGACCCATCAGCGGGCCTGCAATGGTCAGGCAGAGCAGGGTGCCAATGGCCATGATCCCGGCGCTCAGGCCCAGTGTCAGGTTGTAGAGCCTGGACACACGGCCATGCTCCCGGGCACCGTAGTTGTAGCCCACCAGCGGGCGCATCCCCTGCACGATGCCGTTGGCCGGCAGGTAAAGGAAGGTCTGGAGCTTGTAGTAGATGCCCAGCACCGTCACATAGCTCTGGGAGTAGACCGCCAGCAGGCCGTTCAGGAAGGTGACCAGCAGGCTGGGCAGGGCCAGATTCAGGATGGCCGGTACACCGATGGCATAGAGCTTGCTGTCAAGGGCGGCATCGAACCGCAGGCAGCGGCGGGAGAAGCGGACGGCGACTTCGGTGGTGCAGTAGACATAGAGGTAGACCACAAGGGAAACGGCCTGCCCGATGCCGGTGGCAAGGGCCGCACCGGCAATACCCAGGGCGGGCACCGGCCCAAGGCCGAAGATGAGGACCGGGTCGAGGGCGATGTTGGTCACGCAGCCGGTGATCAGCGCCACCATGGCAACATTCATCCGGCCCACGGACTGAAAGATCTTCTCAAAGGCGAGGTCTGCCATGTTGACCAGCGAGAACAGGAACACGATGGTGGAGTAGGTCACGCCCATGTCCACCAGAGTGGGATCGGTAGTGAAGCGGCGCAGGAAGCCGGGCATAATGGCAATGCAGAGGACCATGCCCAGCACGCCGTGCAGCAGGGAAAACATCATGCCGTGGGTGGCGGCCCGGTTGGCGTTCTCGTGGTCGCCTGCGCCGAGGTAGAGCGCGATCTGGGCGTTGATGCCGATGCCGAAGCCGATGGCCACTGCATTGACAAAGTTCTGGATGGGAAACACCAGCGAAAGCGCCGTCATGGCCTGCTCGCTGATCTGGGCCACAAAGAGGCTGTCCACGATGTTGTACAGGCTGTTCACCAGCATCGAGATGACGTTGGGCAGGGCCATGGAGAGCAGCAGCGGGAATACTGGTCTGGTTTTCATAAAAGTATCGTTCATTTTCATTGCTCCTGAGGGTCAGATTTGGATTTGAAGGCAAAGCAAAAGCCACACAATGGCTTTTGTACCATTGTGTGGCGAAAAGTTGCAGAATGCTGTAAAAATCCACACGATATTTTATTGGTTCAAAGATACCACATCATAGGACCACTTGTCAAGGACTTTTTAAAATAAAAGTATGACTTTTTACAGCAGACCCTTGCCCTTGACATGGGGCGCGGCGGCGGTAAAATAAGAACAGAACGCACAAAAGGAGGATCTGCCATGAAATGGATGATCGCGTCAGACTTGCACGGGTCGGCTTACTACTGCCGCAAAATGCTGGAGGCCTTTGAGCGGGAGGGAGCCGACCGGCTGTTCCTGTTGGGCGACCTGCTCTACCACGGCCCCCGCAACGACCTGCCCCGAGAGTACGCTCCCAAGGAGGTCATCCCCCTGCTGAACGGGAAAAAGGAGAAGCTGCTCTGCGTGCGGGGCAACTGTGATGCCGAGGTGGACCAGATGGTGCTGGAATTCCCCGTGCTGGCCGATTATGCGGTGCTTCCGGTGGGGCAGCGACTCATTTATGCGACCCACGGGCATATCTATCATGTGAAAAATCTGCCGCCGCTGGCCCCGGGAGATGTGCTGCTGCACGGGCATACCCATGTTCCGGCCTGGACAGAGTTCGGGCAGGGAAATCTTTACCTGAACCCGGGTTCTGTGAGCATCCCCAAGGAGAACAGCCCCCACAGCTACATGACCCTGGAAGGAAACACGATGCAATGGAAAGAGCTGGAAAGCAGCGCTGTTTTCCATGAACTGACCCTTTGATAAAGTCCCCCGGCCGGTTTTGCGGGCAGCTTGAAATTTGCCCATCGGTATGGTATGATAAAACTGAAAACAGATCGGCAAAGTTCCGCAGAGCAGAGCTGTGCGGGGCAGGAGCCTTTTTGTTTCTGCAATGAGTTAGCTAAAACTAACAAAATGACGAAAACAGCGGGCTGGACTTGTGCAGTTTGACAGGGGGGCCCGCAGATACAGTATGGAGGGAACAACAATGGTAGAAACGATCCTGAGGGTCGATGGTATGATGTGCGGTATGTGCGAGAGCCACATCAATGATGTGGTGCGCAAGACCGCCCGGGTGAACAAGGTGACTTCTTCCCACACCAAGGGCGAGACGGTCATCATCTCGGAGCAGCCGGTGGATGTGGAGGCGCTGAAGGCCGCCATTGCCGAAACGGGCTACACCGTGACCGGCGTGCAGACCCGGCCCTATGAGAAAAAGGGCTTCTTCTCGTTCCTGAAAAAGTAACAGCCCGGTGTTTCTGGCCGGGCTGATCATGCAAAACAGGAGGTATCTCGTTATGAGGATCTTGGTGTACGGCGCAGGCGTTCAGGGCTGTCAGCTGGCCCACAGTCTGGCACAGAACAAGAAAAATGTGGTCACCCTGCTGGCCCGGGGCGAGTGGAAGGAGGTCATTGACCAGAAGGGCCTGACCATCCGCCACATGCTCCAGCGGAAAACAACGGTGGATCGGATGCAGACAACAGATGTGCTGGCCCCTGAGGATGTGTATGACCTTGTGTTTGTCACGGTGCAGGCCGGGCAGCTGGCCGATGTGCTGCCCATCCTCAAGGCAAATCGGAGCCAGTACTTCATTTTTGTGGGCAATGATCCCTATGCGCAGGAGATGCTGCAGGCCATGCAGCGCCCGGTGGATAAGATCGCCTTTGGCTTCCAGAACAATGCAGGCCGCCGGGAGCATGACCGGCTGGTCAGTGTGCACATGGGGATGGGAATGACCGTCGGCGGCGCAACCGCACCCCTGTCCGGCGCATTCCGCCTGCGGCTGCAGGCTGCCTTTGAGGGGACTCATTACAAGCTGACCTATTACAGTGATATGGACGAGTGGCTCAAGAGCCACATCGCCTTTATCCTGCCCTGCGCCTATGCCTGCTATGCGGTGGATGGGGAACTTTCCCGCACCACAGTGGAACAGCGCAGGATGATCGTGGATGCAGCCTGGGAGTGCTGTGAGATGCTGAAAGCGGCAGGTGTTCCCGTGAACGATGCGGAGAACACCGATCGCTACCGCGAGGGCACCAAACAGCGGAAAAAGACCGAGCGGATGGTCTACTGGATGGCGCAGACGGTCGTTGGGAAGTGGTGCATTTCGGATCACGCCATGCGTGCGGTGAGCGAGATGCAGTATCTGGATGAAGCGTTTGCCGCCCTGCGCGCCACCACATTGGTGGAGATGACTGCCTGGGATGAACTGCGCAGATCCCTGCCCAGAAAGAAGTAAGAGCCGGAAAATGTCCGGAGCATGAGAAAAAGCCTGTCGGTTTTTGCGCTGACAGGCTTTTTTCTATTGGTTCAGTGCCCAGAAGGCGGCAAGCTGCTGCTCCAGCTCTGTGGTGTTGCGCAGGTATTGGAGCTGGTGCCAGTGGCGGGGGAACAGGCGGGTGTATTCGGCGCGGGCAAAGCGGTCATCCAGCAGAAGCACCACGCCCCTGTCCTCCTGCGTGCGGATGACCCGGCCCGCCGCCTGCAGCACCTTGTTCATGCCCGGAAAACGGTAGGCGTAGTCGAAACCGGTGCCGCCCGCCTCGTCATAGTAGCGGCGCAGGATCTCCTGCCGGGGGTTCACCTGAGGCAGGCCCACCCCCACGATGGCGCACCCGATGAGCCGGTCGCCCACCAGATCCACGCCCTCGCCGAAGATGCCGCCCATGACCCCGAAGCCCAGCAGTGTTTTTGCTGGGCTTGGGCCGAACCGTTCCAGAAACGCCGCCCGGGCCGCGTCGTCCAGACCACTCTCCTGAGCCAGCGTTCCGATGTCCGGGTAACGGGCGGTGAAGTCCTCATATACCTGCCGCAGATAGGCATAGCTGGGGAAAAAGGCCAGATAGTTGCCCACCTTGGCTCGGGCCAGTGCGGCCAGTGCATCCGAGACGGCCTGAACGCTGGCCTCCCGGTCCCGGTAGCGGGTGGAGATGCCGGGCAGGCAGTAGAGCCCCAGATGTTCGGGCGGAAATGGGCTTTCCAGTGCCACAGCCCGGGCATCGGGACAGCCCAGCACGGAGCGGTAGTAGCCCGGCGGGGTGAGTGTTGCGCTGAACAGTGCCGCGGCCCGCCCGACGGCAAGGCTGGCATCCACAAAGGGGGCGGGGTCAAGGCAGAGCAGCTCCCATTCCAGCTCGCTGCCCCGGGCTGTCAACTGGGTGACAAAATGCGCGTCGTACCGTTCTGCCGCCCGGGTGATATCCTGCAACGCAAAGTAGAGCTCGAGCAGCTGGGCGTGGGCATCGGCCTCCGGGTTGGCCTCCAGCCAGTCCTGCAGGGGGGCCTGCAGGCTGAACAGCAGTCGGAGCAGCTCCTTCGGCAGCTCTTGCAAAAAGACCGTGCCATCCTGCGCCAGCAAAGGCTCCGGCAGCGGGAAGGTGGCTTCTGCCGGTTCAGTGTCCAGAAGGCTGGTCTGTTGGGTGAGATCCTCTGTCGGCGGTTCGGTGGGCGCTGAACCCCGGCGGGGGGCCAGCTTCGTTACCGCCCGGCGCGCTTCCAGAAAGCCCTTGTCTGCCTTTGTCAACGCGGTTTTCAGTGTGCTTTTCCCTTTGCCGATGGCCCGTCTGGCATCGGTCAGGCTGCTCTTGCAGAACCGCGCCGAGTACATGGCTCTGGCCCGGTCCGGCAGGTTGTGGGCCTCGTCGATGAGAAAAATGTAGTCGCCCGCCGCATCGAAAAAGCGCCGCAGGTGCACGGTGGGGTCGAACAGATAGTTGTAGTCCCCGATGACCACATCGCACCACTCGCTCAGGTCCAGCCCCAGTTCAAAGGGGCAGACCCTGTGCCGCCGGGCAGTCTCAGTCAGGGCGGCCCGGTCATAGGGGACGGCGCTGTCCAGCAGGTCGGCCAGCGCATCCTTCAGCCGCTCGTAGTAGCCGTTGGCGTAGGGGCAGGCCTCGGGGGTGCATTCGCGGTGCTCCAGCAGGCAGGCTTTGTCCTTTGCAGTGAGGGCAATGCTGCGCAGATGCAGCGACGGCGGCAGCAGGTCCAGCGCCTGCCAGGCGGCCTGGCGGGTGGTGGTGCGGGCTGTGAGATAAAACACCCGTTCGCCGTCCCCCTCGCCCATGGCCCGAAGGGCCGGGTACAGGGTGCTGATGGTTTTACCGATGCCGGTGGGGGCCTGCACCATCAGGCGGCGGCCCTGGCGGCAGGCACGGTATACCTCGCCGGCCAGGGCGTGCTGCCCGGGGCGGAACTGCGCAAAGGGAAAGGCCAGCGCCGCCAGATCCTGTGTGCGGTCGGCCTGCCATTGGGCCTGCCGTTTGGCCCAGGGGGCGTACTCTTCCAGCAGCTCCTGCAAAAATGCGGTTAGGGCCTGGGCGGAAAAGCAGCGCTCAAAGCGGACGATCTGCTGATCTTCCACCTGAAAATAGGTCAGGCGCACGCCAATCTCGTCCAGCCCCTGCTGGGCGGCCCAGATAGCGGCGTATACCTGCGCCTGGGCCCAATGAACTGGCTCCATCTCTTCGGTGATCTGCTCGGTGGGGCAGGTGACGGTTTTGATTTCATCCACCATGACCAGCCCGTCAACGCCGGTGAAAATTCCGTCGGCCCGGCCTTCCAGCCGATAGACAACGCCGGCGGCGTTCAGATCGGCCTTGATGGAGACTTCGGCTTCGTATCCGTCTCCGGCGGCTTTTTGTAGGCGGCGATGGATGCGCGCCCCCTCCAGCGCCCGGTCAAACCCGGTGAAGCGATTGTCGATGCTGCCGGTGTTGCGCAGAAATTCCACCAGCTGCCGAACAGAAAGGCGGACCTGAACGGTCGATTCCGGTTCCATATTCGTTCGGGTCTCCTTTCCAAAATTGAATTTGGAGAAATGATTGGCTTTATCATAGCGTATTTTGCGCGGGTGTGCAATCCGGAGGCGGTTCCTGCAGCCCCATGGCGCGGGCGGTCTCCCGGCCGATGGCCTCCACCTGAGAAAAATCTGCCGCAGCCTTATAAAACTCCTCCAGCAGGTCATGATTCTGCTTGGCGGAAGCCTGCATGGCACTGGCCTGTGCCAGAAGGTCCTCCGCGGCCTTTTTGTTGAAGCGCAGCCGTTTACGGCGGCAGCTCAGCGTGGGCTGGGTGCTGAACCGGGCACAGCGAATGGTGCGCTGCCCCTCAAAGTGCAGCGGGTGCCAGCTGTTGGCGGTGAGGAAGGCAAGGCGCAGGTCGGGGAAGATCAGGTGGTCTTTTGTGTTGGTAGATGAAGATAGAGAAACGGTAGCCGAACTTTTATTGGTGG
>ERZ772872.1122-NODE-1122-length-24846-cov-60.065064_pt1 | contig 24846 bp, 15 predicted proteins | sample MGYA00512132_ERZ772872 | MGnify/ENA primary metagenome ERZ772872 (study PRJEB29015, sample SAMEA2737724) | human gut metagenome | biome: human gut; feature: human-associated habitat; material: faeces | place: China | collected 2012 ...
CGGCGACAGAGTAAGCAAAACCGTAAACGGCGTAAAGACCGAATATTTCTATAACGGAAGTATATTGGCAGGTCAAAAGACGGGCGACGAAACGCTTATCTTTATGTATGATAATAACGGCGATGCTTTCGGTTTCATTTATAACGGCGAAGAATATTACTACATAAAGAATGTTCAAAACGATATAGTCGCAATAGCCGATAAAAATGGCACCGTAGTAGCAAACTATTACTACGACGCTTGGGGTAACATAACTCAAATAACCGGTAACACCGCCTTGGCTCAAACGAACCCTCTGCGGTACAGAAGCTACTATTACGACAGCGAGACGGGTTATTACCACCTCAAATCACGCTATTATTCTCCTGAAGTCGGCAGGTTCCTGAATTCAGACAGTGTGATTGACAACCGTGACATAAGTACTCAGAATTTATTTCAATACTGTGGTAATAATCCAATAAACAATGCCGATTCAAGTGGAAACTTATTTGGTGCGATTGTTGGAATAGGATTATTAGTTATAGGTATGGTTACAATATTAAGTGGATGCTCATCAAAACCTACCGCAAATCCTCCAAGACAATCAACTTCTTCAAAACCATCTAATCCATCAAATTCTTCTTCATCAACTACACCGCATACACCAACATCACAAGAAAAATCGTATGCAGCAACAGTTTATGCAGAGGCTGGTGGTCAAAACAAGCGCACTAAACAAGCGGTTGCGCATGTTATGAAAAATAGAATTGGGAAAAGAGCCTCGTGGACGGATATTGAATCAGTTATAAGTGCTAAATATCAATTTGATGGGTATAATAGTCCTATGTATCAATCAGCTATGAATTATTACAATAACGGCATATGCGATAATTCGATTGAAAAAGCTGCAATGGATGAATGTTTAGCCGTTGTTATACCTATTTATAGTGGGGCTGAAGCTGATATTACTGGTGGAGCTTTGTATTTTCATAGTCTTCCAAATCCAACGGATTGGGCATATCACAACTCATATACGCAAGTTTATGTTTCCGGTACAGAAAAGTTCTGGTTTTATAAATAGGAGATATCTATGAAAAAATATTTATACATATCACTTTCGGTTCTTTTCTGCTTTTTAACTGCATGCTCACCGTACAGCAACCTTAAACAAACGCAAATTATTGATTCCGGAAAATATTATCGCATTTATAAAGAGAACGACAATCAAGTCCGTTACGAAATTTATAATCCTGAGGGCAAAATTGCGTTGTCGGAAAAAACCGACCGTCCTATTGAAATTAACACGATCGGTGGCGACATAATTGACATTGGAATCGGTATGGGGACGGGAATTACAATACATAAGTACTATAATGCAAACGAAAATACTTTTTCGGAGGAATTCACAAATGTATTGACTAATTCAGATAAGTTAATTGCATATATTGATGTTTCAAAAGAGACTCCTTTTGAAAACAGAAAGGTTGTTGTACAAAATATTTTCGACAAAAACATGTTTTACAAAGAGTTTAAATTGAATTTTTCAAATGTTGATACCCCTGTTATTGAAGCAGAATTTTCAAAAGACGGAGCATCTTTATTACTGACATATTTATCAGGGGAAAAACAAACGCAAATGTCTGAAATATTAGACTTGACAGTATAGAACTGTTTGACGGTAAAATAGTGAGAAAACAGTCAAACTAAAAACTGATACAGGCGCAAAAAACGCCCCTGCTTTCAAAACGAAAGTAGGGGTGTTTTTTGCATTTAAGGGCAAATCAGACGTTTTTTTCGTCATATATAGATGTAAAAACCAAGTAGTCCATCTCGTATGACTTGCGTAAAAGCCGCCGTAAAAACAAGCGGAGAGTTTGTGGTGAAACCATCTCGTCAAAAAAACCACGTTAAATATGGCACGGGGAGAGCTTGGCTCCCCACCTTTATATGCAAGATTAGTGTTAACGGTCAGCACATCAGTTTTCCAAACTGAGGGTGGGAGTTCAAATCTCATATCTTGCTCCAAAACGCTCCATAAAAAAGTAAAAAGGGGAGATTTTTTTGAATACAGAAACCAAGTTCCAAAAGGTTGGGAAATACAAAGTTGACGTTGCAAATGCAACAAATCAAGCAATACGTTTTGTGAAAAGCAATCCGTGTTGTATTTGCTCATGTGAAAACTTTTGCCCTATCAAATACAAGGGTACGTGTAAGATTTGGATAAATCTGAAATCTGCATTAGTAGATGTGAAAGAGGTGTAAAGAATGTCATTTGATATATCAAAAATAGACACGCAAGATGTTGTAAATGCTATTAAAATGTTACGTATCAGCACAAATGTAGTTAATAAACATCTAAAATGTGCTGATACGTAACATTTTTGTCGTTCGTAATATAATATACCCCTCTTGATGTAGGTTGCACATCAGGAGGGGCGCTTTTATGCTATAACTAATAGTGTTACATATTGGTACAAATATAGTGCTATTAAGCTGATAGAATACATGTTTAAATGAAAACAGCTTAACTTATAGTGCTGAATTAGCGGTCTGAAAAGGACAAAAATATAAACCGGTCGAAAATAACCGGTTTATATTTCTTGATTTTCCAAAATTTCAGTAAAATATAGTATGGCTTTTGTACTGCAATTTTACTGCAGTTATGGAGTGCACAAGAGTGAATGTAGGGGATTGAAAGGGCGGAATCGTCTAAAAAAGCTCTTTGATACGCCTATATTCACGCTTGTTCTTCGTGATTCACGGTTGTGGCCGTAAAACAATGGTGCCGATGACCGGACTTGAACCGGTACGGTATTGCTACCGAGGGATTTTAAGTCCCTTGCGTCTGCCGATTTCGCCACATCGGCGCATTTCATGCTTTGATATTATATTAAATTAAAGCCTCATTGTCAATAATTTACTAAAATTTTTTCAAATGCAAGCAGGTATTACGCACATATTTTGCGCCGTGTTTTATTGACGGCGCAATATTTATGTAGTAAAATATCAATAAGTTGCAAGATAAACCGCAAAATCGACGCTTTTTGCCGGTTCGTCTTTGCAACTTGGGCTTATACAGTTTAATATTTGATAAAAAATACGGTTTCGCGGTCTTTGCCGCGAATTAAAAGGGAATCCGGTTAAAATCCGGAACAACCGCCATTACTGTGTTTGACGTAAGAGAGTCCGATCCATTGGAGCTTTCCGAGAAGGCGACTCTTCCCGTGATGTATGGGATCATAAGTCAGGAGACCTGCCGTATTTTTATGGTTAAACACAACTTTGGTGAGAAGAGTGCAGCCGATTTATCAGCTTTTGATTTGTGCTGTCGTTGCACTCTTTGCCCGATTGCGCAAGATTTTTTCGTTGGTTAATTTGTTGCACTCTCCCTGCTTTTCGGCAGGGAGAGATTTTTTGTGTTCGGAGGATTTTATGTTTGGCGACGACAAAGAAAAATGGGCAGTAAATGAGCTTGTGCGTAAATCGGAGGAGCTGAAAAGGCTTCCGCGAAAAGACGATTTCGATGACGCCACACGCTCGCGAATTAAGGCATTTTTAGGCCCTTGGCCGCGCGCTCTCGAAAAAGCCGGTCTTAAAACTCCCGGTGGGAAGCGCAAAAAGTAAAGAGTTTTGAAAGGAGTAAGGTATGTTAAAACCTAAAAAGACAGTAAAGAAATGTCTGTCATGGCTTCTTGCTCTTGTGATGATATTGTCTGTGATACCCGTTGCGGTACTTGCCGCACCGGCTGATCTTTCAATATCGTCGGCAAAGGAGCTGCTCGCGTTCTCCGAAAAGGTGAACGGCGGTGAAGACTTTTCGGGAAAAACAGTAGAGCTTACAGCCGATATCGACCTCGGCGGAGAAGGCTCCGAATGGACGCCGATAGGCTCCTCGTCATCGGCTTTTGCCGGAATATTCGACGGAAACAACCACGTAATCAGCGGAATTTACATTTCTTCGGGCTCCAATGCGGGACTTTTCGGAAAGGTAAACGGCGGTACGGTTAAGAATGTTACGGTTAAGGGCAGCGTCAGCGGTTCTTCATCGGTTGCAGGCGTTGTCGGTTACCTCAACGCAGGCAATATAATTGGCTGCGGAAATAATGCCGATGTCAGAGGCTCTTCGGGAGTCGGCGGCGTAGTGGGCTATGTCGGCGGCGCGTCTACCGTTTCGGGCTGCTACAATTCGGGTAATGTCAGCGGTACAACAGGCTACATAGGCGGCGTAAGCGGTCAGCATTGGCGCGCAGGCAAGCTCGAAAACTGCTATAACACAGGTAAGGTATCGGGTCCTGCCTCTGTCGGCGGCGTAGCCGGCGGACACAAAGCGGCGTCTCCCGAGCTTGTAAATTGCTACAATGCAGGCACGGTTGAAGACTCGGCAGGCTACCAAAACAATATCGGTGCATTGATAGGCGCCACAAGAGGAACGGCGGAGAACTGCTATTATCTCTCAACCTCGTCTTTCGCGGCAACGGGTAATAAAGGCGATGTTGACGGTGCGGCAAAGGTTGACTCCGTAACCGAGACTATGCTCGGTTCGGCATTCATAAAGGATGAAGAGGGAATAAACGGCGGCAATCCCGTGCTTTCTTGGCAGGGCAAAACTCCCGACATTATAATAGCGTCGTACAGTCAGTTGAAGGCGTTTGCCGACAGCGTAAACGACGGCAACTCTTACGAGGGTAAGCTCATCCGCCTCAATGTGAATATCGAACTCGGCGGTGCCAATAACCCGTGGACGCCGATAGGCTCCTCGTCATCGGCTTTTGCCGGAACATTCGACGGAAACAACCACGTAATCAGCGGACTTTACATTTCTTCGGGCTCCAATGCGGGACTTTTCGGAAAGGTAAACGGCGGTACGGTTAAGAATGTTACGGTTAAGGGCAGCGTCAGCGGTTCTTCATCGGTTGCAGGCGTTGTCGGTTACCTCAACGCAGGCAATATAATTGGCTGCGGAAATAATGCCGATGTCAGAGGCTCTTCGGGAGTCGGCGGCGTAGTGGGCTATGTCGGCGGCGCGTCTACCGTTTCGGGCTGCTACAATTCGGGTAATGTCAGCGGTACAACAGGCTACATAGGCGGCGTAAGCGGTCAGCATTGGCGCGCAGGCAAGCTCGAAAACTGCTATAACACAGGTAAGGTATCGGGTCCTGCCTCTGTCGGCGGCGTAGCCGGCGGACACAAAGCGGCGTCTCCCGAGCTTGTAAATTGCTACAATGCAGGCACGGTTGAAGACTCGGCAGGCTACCAAAACAATATCGGTGCATTGATAGGCGCCACAAGAGGAACGGCGGAGAACTGCTATTATCTCTCAACCTCGTCTTTCGCGGCAACGGGCAATAAAGGAGATGTTGCCGGCGCGGCAAAGGTTGACTCCGTAACCGAGACTATGCTCGGTTCGGCATTTGTTTCGGGCGACACAAATCCGAAGCTTGCTTGGGAAAGCCTTGTTTCCGCAGATAAGCCCGTTCGTCCTTCGTTCAGCGAGGGAACCGAGCTTTCGGCAAAGCTTTCGGGTTACATTAAAGAGGCAGTCAAGAGCTCAAAAACCAAAGCGGGGCTCACTTCCGCCGACACTCTTTTGGGCAATGAAAGCTATATGTCAGGCGCCAGCTCTACGGCTACCGACTGGATGGCACTTGCTATGGGTCGTTACGGATATTTCGATTCCGTAGACGGAAAATATACTTATCTTATCGACGACGGCACAGGCTACACCGACTATCTCAATGCCATGAAGTCATACGTCGAAAAGACATACACCGAAAACGGCGGTACACTTCACAGCGTAAAGGCTACCGAGTGGCACAGAGGCGTTGTTACAATAGCGGCTCTCGGCGGCGACCCCGCAAGCTTCGGAACGTATAACGGTCAGCCGATAAATCTTATCGCGGACGGCAGCTATAACTGCAAGGTAAAGGGCGGTCCCGGCAAACAGGGTATAAACGGCTGGATATGGGGTCTTATTGCTCTTGATACCGGTATGTATGAGGTTCCGAGCGACGCCGCATATCAGCGTGAGCTTTTCATAAAAGAAATACTTAAAATGCAGCTTACCGACGGCGTAGACGGCAATAAATACGGCGGCTGGGTTCTCGGCGGTTACGGTTCATCGTCGGATGTCGATATTACCGCTATGGCAATACAGGCGCTCGCTCCTTATTACAATGACGATACCGTGTATACATATAAAAATGAAATTTCGGGCGACGAAGTTTCAAAAACGGTTCGTCAATGCGTGGACGAAGCATTTGACCGCTTAGGCTCAATGATGAACGATAAAGCGGGCTTTACTTCCTGGAATACCGATAACTCCGAAAGTATAGCTCAGGTTATAGTTGCGCTGACTTCTGTCGGAATCGACCCCCAAAAGGACAGCAGATTTATAACCTCCGACGGCTTAACGCTCCTTGACGGACTTCTGAGATTCCGCGATACAAACGGCGGCTTCTGCCATGTTGTCGGCAACGGCTGGAACAGTATGGCAAACGATCAGGCAACTTACGCTCTCGTAGCTTATTGGAGATTTGAAAATAAGATGAGAGCACTTTATGATATGCGCGGCGACTGGAGCGCGGAAACCAAAGCGGCAATCACGGACGCAGTAAGCGCCATAGACGCTCTTCCTCTGCCGACGGACGCAAATTATAAGTCTGCGGCAAAGAGCGCACTCGCAAAATTCCGTGCGGTTCCCGAAAACGAACGCAGATACGTAAATAATTATTCGGCTCTTGTTTCGGCAATAGAGCTTGTCGGCGGCGAGGGAGAGCTTGACTCAAATACGCCGTACATCACTTCTATCGCGGTTACAAAAGCACCCGATAAGACCGAATATTATGACGGCGACTCTTTTGACGCTGCCGGCATGGAGGTTACCGCATATTACAGCGACGGAGCGCAAAAGCCCGTAACGGATTATGAGATAATTTCCGGTGATTCACTTGAAGTCGGAACTCAAAAGGTATGTATAAAGAGCGGTAAACTCAAGACCTTTGTAACAGTTACGGTAAAGGATAAAATCCCGTGGGAGGGCTTGGGCTCCGTGACTTCACCGTACCTTATAAGCACGGCAGAGGACCTTTACAATCTGTCATATTACGTAAATACCAAGGTTATGGCAACTACCGGTGTTTACTTTGAAATGACCGATAATATCGACCTCAGCGACTATGACAACTGGACCCCGATAGGCTCTGACAGAAATCAGTTTGACGGTGTATTTGACGGCGACGGATATGTCATAGACAATCTTACTTCTCTCCGCGGCGGACTTTTCGGAACTGTCTGCCAAAATGCCGTAATTAAGAATGTCGGTGTCGCAAGCGGCGAAATCGGCAAAGAAAATATATACACTTCGTTCCTCGGCGGTATCGCCAAATGGAGTAACGGCGCAGACTTTATAAACTGCTGGAACGGTGCCGATATTTACGGCAGCGGTTACATGGGCGGTATAGTCGGTACAGTGCGCGACGGCGGCAAAAGTAATATCACGGGATGCTACAACGTAGGCTCGCTTTATGCAAACAGCGGCCATACAGGCGGTATTGTAGGACATCTCGATACTACAAGACGTGATACTTCGGTTGAGGTTACAATAGACAACTGCTACAACCTCGGAAGCATAAACGGTATTTATTCACTCGGCGGCATTGTAGGACAGGCTCAGGACGGCCACACCATAGTCAATTGCTATAACGCAGGTAGAATAACTTCCGCATCCGACGGTCAGGCAGGCGCAATAGCAGGCTCGCTCACAAATGATAACAGGGTCCAAGAATGCTATTATGACTCTTCCGTTACAGAGAACGGAATCGGAAACGGTGACGGAAGTACCACAGGCGAGACAACCGAGTTTATGAAATCTCCCGAATTCCTCGCGCTTCTCGGCGAAAAATTCAAAAAAGACGAATATTCTCTTGTAAACGGCGGCTATCCGATCCTTTATTGGCAAAAGACTTTTGATGCCGACGATGTAAACGAGGTTGTCGAAAAAATCAACGACATCGGCGATGTAACGGCGGACAGCGGCGTTAAAATAAACGAGGCAAGAAACGCATATGACAATCTCGACGACGATTTAAAGCCGTACGTTTCAAATCTTGATGTGCTTTTGAACGCCGAAAAAGAGCTTTCCGAAATAGTAAGCCTCAAAGTAGCCAAAAAGACAGCACTCGAGCAGCTCGAGAGCTACAAGGACGCTTCGGATTACACACTCAATCGAGAGGCATTTAACAAGGCTCTCGAAAAAGGTATGGCTGATATAAGTGCGGCGAAGAATAAGGACGAAGTGAATACCGCTTTGATAAAAGCCAAGGCGGCACTTGACGAAATTCCGACAGATTCGTCACTCGGTAGCAATGACAACGGAAATGTCAATGTACCGTCTGTACCGGGTACAGACGGGAATACGTCAAATTCCGGAAATACCGCCGATACGGATATTAAGGGCGTTTCAATTCCCAAAACAGGCAGAATCGGAAATGCGGCGGTTGCATTTTTAATGTTATCTTCTTTTGCTGCGGCAATAGCTGTTACCGCCAAACGCAAAAAGGACGAAGAATAAGACGGATTGATTACGTACCCGACGGGGCATTTTGTCTCCGGCGGGTACATCGCTTACACTAAACCGAAAAATGCCGATTATCGGCGGATTCATTTTGCAAGGGAGGTATATACCACGGATAAAAACAAAACCAAAAGAGCTCTTATTTGCTTTTTTATGTGTTTTTTGCTTATTCTGCCGTCGTCTCGGGTTTTTGCCGCGGCAGGCCCTACGCTCAGAACTACGCTTTCCGACAATACAATTCAGCGCGGAAGCAAAAAGACATTTGACGTATGGGCGAGAAATGCGTCAGGCGAAAAAATAAAAGCGACGGTTACGTTTAACGGCGAAAAGCTTTCGCCCACATGGGACGATAACGAAAAATCAAGCTATACCCTTAACTTTACCTCTGAGGGTGATAACACGGTTGTCGTTTCGGCATCGTCCGACGGCGGGCGAAAAAAGCAGCTTACATATCACATTAACTACGAGAAAGCGCGGCAGGGCGAAAAAATCGGCACGGCTGTTTGGAGCGTCGAAATGTTCACCATAGGCTGCGGATATCTCGTGTATCCCCAAAAAGTAAATATATACGAGGGCGAGACGTCCGCTCAGCAGCTTTTGCGCCTGCTTAACGAAAACGGATATGTGGGTTATTACGGCGGCAGCGTAAGCTCTTCGTTTTACCTCGCATATGTAGCCGACGGTACGGCGTCTGCGGCGAGATATAACAATTATCAGAGAAGCTCGTCCGCTTCGTCTCCGAAAGCACTCGGAATTTCACCGACAATACCGTCTGTTTTGGTGCCGCATCTTAAAAGCACAATGACGTTTTATGACCCCGGCGATTATGAGAAAAACTGGAAAGGCCATCTCGGTGAATTTGTAATAACAAACGGCTCGGGCTGGATGTATTCCGTCAACAACGTTTTCCCGAATGTCGGTTTTGCCGATACATACCTTTCCGACGGAGATATCGTCAGAGTACAGTTCACTCTCGGCTACGGAGCGGATATAGGCGGCTTCGGTGCTATGGGAACCTCAATTCCGAATGTCGAAAATCAGCCGAAATCCGGCTATTTTTCGGTGGCGAATAAGGACTCGCTTACAAAGGCAATAGAAAGAACCATTTATTCGGGTCTTATAACGCGCTCAAATGTAAAAAATGCATACGCCGCGGCATTATCCGTTGCCGAGACGCTTGACGCTTCGCAAAGCGCGGTCGATAACGCGGTTTCCGCTATCAATTCGGCACTTCAAAATCCGGGGTCGGAAACAAACTCCGCTCCTGCGGATGCTCCTTTGTCCGTCGGCGGCAGCGGCGCTCATGTGTCCTCCGGTGCGGCATTAGGCGGCAAGAATGCGTCGGGCGGCGCGGCAGCTGCCGCTTCCGGTGGGTCTGCCGACGCTGTCGCGGCTTCGGCTGCGGAGGAATCCGCTTTTTCCGAGACCGATGCGGGAACGGAGGAGATAACCGAAGCTTCAGAGGCTCTTTCCGAGAGCGAAGAGAGCACGGAAAACGCCGTATCATTGTCGGAAAACAAAAAATCAAAAACGCTTGTCACGGTAATATGCTTGGTATCGGCATTTATCGTTTTGGCAGGCGGAGTATGCTTTATTGTGTTTTATGTAAAGAAACGCCGCAAAAACGGCGAAAAAGAAAAATCTGTTAAGGAGAGCTCTTCCCAAAAATGACAAAACGTGTTATTTCGGTGTTTTTATGCGTCCTGTGTGTTATATCCTCAATTTCTTTCATCGTATCGGCAAAAGAGAATAAGGAGTATACGTCCGACAATTTCCTTAGCGTCGCGGACGGTATTATCGCATGGAAAAAAGCCGATAACGGCTCGGAACCCGACGGATATTTGATTAACGATAAATATTTGGAAAATGCGGGTACTACTCCGGGGGATTGGTATCCCATAGCTCTCGGCAGACTCGGAATACAGGATAACAACGAGGGCTACCTTGCGGTCATAAAAGACAGGGTAGAGGAGCGTTATCGCGAAAGCGGAAGGCTCAGTGCCGCAAAGGCAACCGAGTGGCACAGAATAGCACTCGCCGTTCTCGCTATGGGCGGCGACCCGACAAATTTCGGAACCGACGAAAACGGCGCGCCGATAAATCTGATAGCGGACGGAACCTACGACCGCGGTAAGACAACGCCGCTCGGAAGACAGGGCATAAACGGCTGGATATGGGGGCTTATAACTCTTGACAGTATGCGCTATGCCGTGCCTGACGGAGCGTACAACACCCGCGACGATATAATCGTTGAAATAATTTCAAAGCAGCTTTCCGACGGCGGATTTGCCCTGAGCTCGGATGATGCAGACCCCGATATTACCGCTATGGCGATAACGGCACTCGCACCATATTATAATTCCGAAAAAACATATTCTTATCACAGAAAAGCGTTGTCCGCCGATGAGAGCAAAACGGTGCACGAGGTTGTTGATGAAGCGGTTTTGTGCCTTTCACGTCTGCAACTCGACACTGGCGACTACAAAAGTTGGGGAACTCAGAATGTAGAGAGTACCGATTGGGTGGCGGTGGCGCTGTGCAGTCTTAATATCGACCCTCTCTCGGACAGCCGTTTCATAAAAAACGGCAACACCCTTTTTGACGGTATAATGCGTTACAGAATGACGGACGGCGGATTTGTCCATTCGTTTACTTACGACCCCGACAATCCCACATCTTTGCCCGATAAATCAAATACCATGGCGTCGGAGCAGACCCTTTATACCATGGCATCTCTTTGGCGGCAAAAAAACGGTATGAGAACTCTTTTCGATTTCAGAAAAGAGCAGAGCTCTGCGCTTAAATCGCGAATAAACGACCTTACTTCCGACATTTCTAAAATCGGCAATAAGACCGATAAACAAACGCTTCGCGAGCTTCTTGCGGTTTTTTATTCGTTGCCCGAAACAGAGCGGTGCTACGTGAGCAATTATTGGACTTTGTCCGATGAAGCCAAAAAACGCGGAATAGACGTTTCGGAAATAGCGGGTGAAACCGCGGTGATTGTGTTTTCGGATGATGACGCAAACGACGACGCCATTTTGTATTTTACCGATTCCGACCGTGCAATGGTTGACTCTCTGCCCGAAAAACTCACTACGGAGCAGTATGTTTTGGTTGTAACATTGCTTGATAAGCTCGAAAGGAGTGAAGATTTTGACGGTAAAGACGCATATCTCCGAAAGCTTGTTTCGGCAAAGGAGCAAATTGCCGCGGTTCAGGCGGAAATAGATTCGCTGAACGACGACATTAAAGCCGAGCTTTATCCGTTTGATAAAATCACGCTCAAGGATAGGGGCAAGGTGAATAAAATCGTTAAACGCTATAACGCGCTCAGCGAATATGACAGAGCAAAAATCGAGCGTTGGGAGGATGTCGTCAAGACAAAGACAAAGCTTGACAATATCGTTCGCGCCATAGTAATATCTGTTGTACTGTTTGTTTTAGCGGTAGGACTTACCGTGTTTATAATTATAAGAATCAGACGCCGTAAGATGAAAAAAACTCTCGAAATGGAGGAGCTTGCGGCAATGTATAAGGATGAAGACGACGAAATGCGGTAATTTTTTCTCGTGGAAGGGGAGTCATAATTGAAAAAAGATATTTTGGCGCTCCTGTCGTTGGCGCTGATAATAGCCGTATTGATTCACGGTACAAACATTCAGTCCGTTGACGAGTACTACCTTACTCATATCGACGATATAACCCCGCAGAGCGAGACGGTTTTTATCAGTATTCGCTGTGATACCGTGCTTCAAAATTACGACGAGCTTGACAATGCCCTGCAATCCGATAAATACGTGCCGCAAAACGGCGTTATATTGCCGGAAACCGAATATGTGTTAAGACCCGGCGACACCGTTTTTGATATACTTGACAGGGCGGTAAGGTATAATAAAATACAGATGGAGTATCAGGGTGCCGATAAAAACAGCTATGGCAGCGTATACGTTCAGGGTATAAATTATCTGTACGAATTTTCCTGCGGACCGCTTTCGGGTTGGATGTATCAGGTGAACGGCGAATTTCCGAATTACGGATGCTCAAAATACAAACTGAAGGACGGCGACCGAATAGCATGGGTCTATACCTGCGATCTCGGCAAGGACGTCGGCTGTATATGGATGGGAGATGAAACGGGATGAAAGCTTTCGGCGGATATCATCCGGCTGTTACTTTTACATATTTTATATCTGTGCTGTTAACGGCTATGTTTGTATGGAATCCCGTAATACAGCTCACAGCACTCCTCGGCGGCATTATGTTTTCGCTTATGCTCGTGAGGAAAAAGGCTGTTTTAAGCGATATGGGCTTTTATCTTCCGCTTTTTCTGCTTGTGGCTGTTACAAATCCTCTGTTTTCACATAACGGCGTTACTCCGCTTTTCTTTATGAACGGTAACCCTGTAACGCTTGAAGCGGTTGTTTACGGCGTTTTTATCTCGGTGATGGTTGTCGGAGTGCTGTTTTGGTGCAAGTGCTATAATGAAATTATGACCGAGGATAAATTCTTGTATCTGTTCGGCAGAATTATTCCGAAAATGTCGCTTGTGCTTTCCATGGCTCTCAGATTTGTTCCGATGTTTAAAAGACAGATGAAAAATGTGAGCAGAGCGCAAAAGGCAATGGGGCTTTATTCGCAAAAAAGCTATGTTGACAGATTACGCGGCGGAATACGAGTGTTTACGGCGATGATTTCGTGGTCGCTTGAAAATTCCATGGAGCTGTCGTCATCTATGAGAGCACGCGGATACGGTCTGCACGGCAGAACAAACTTTTCGCTGTTTAAATTCGGGGCGAGAGACGCGGCGGTTTTATTGTCGGGATTATTGCTTTTTGCTGCCGTACTTATAGGCGTTGGCAGCGGAAGCATCGATTTTACATTTTATCCGGAGATCGGCAAAATCAGCCTTTCGTTAAAATCGTTAATTACTTACATTTCGTTTTTTATATTATCGTTTCTTCCGTTTTTTATTGAGGTAAAGGAGAATTTAAAGTGGAAATATTACATATCGAAAATTTGAATTTCCGTTACCCCAAGGCGGAAAAAGACACGCTTCACAATATTTCTCTTAACATCGGGCAGGGTGATTTTACTGTAATATGCGGCGCAACGGGCTGCGGAAAGACCACCCTTTTAAAGCTGATTAAAAACGAGCTTGCTCCCGCAGGTGAAAAGAGCGGCGAGATACTCTATAACGGGAAAAGCATCGATTCACTCAGCCTTCGCGAGAGTGCATGTGCCATAGGGTTTGTCGGGCAAAATCCCGATAATCAGATAGTTACGGACAAGGTTTGGCACGAGCTGTCGTTCGGCCTTGAAAATCTCGGCGTGCCGCAAAACGTAATTCGCCGCAGAGTGGGCGAGATGGCGAGCTATTTCGGTATACAGGATTGGTTCCGCAAAAAAACCGACGAGCTTTCGGGCGGTCAGAAGCAGCTTTTAAATCTTGCGTCGGTTATGGTAATGCAGCCCAAGGTGCTTATCTTAGATGAGCCCACAAGTCAGCTTGACCCCATAGCCGCGGCTGATTTTATAGCGACGCTTAAGAAGCTGAATACCGAATTCGGTATTACCGTGCTTTTGGTAGAGCACCGTCTTGAGGACGTTTTCCCGATAGCCGACAAGGCTTTGCTTATGGAAAACGGCTGTGTGCTTTTATATGATTCACCGCGTGCCGTCGGCAAAAATCTAAAAAAAATAAATCCCGAGCACCCTATGCTCAAGGGCCTTCCGAGTGCCGTAAGGCTTTACAATCTGCTCTCGTCGGACGAAGTCTGCCCGCTTACGGTTAAAGAGGGGCAGGAGTTTTTCAGACGTAATTTCAAAAGGAATATAGACTTTTCCGACGGGGATAAATCAGAATATTCCGATAAAATCGATACGGCAATCGAGCTTAAAAATGTTTGGTTCAGATATGAAAGAGATTTGCCCGACATTCTGCGTGGCGTAAATCTTAAAGCGGATCGCGGCGAGATAATTTGTATTCTCGGCGGCAACGGCACGGGAAAAACGACAATGCTGAATGTTATTTCGGGTCTTAATAAGCCGTACCGCGGCAAAATAAAGATAGACGGCAAAAAAATCAAGGATTATAAGGGCAATTCGCTGTACCGAAAAAAGCTTGCATATCTGCCGCAAAATCCGCAGACGGTATTTTTAAAGGATACCGTTTCGGGTGATCTCGAAGAAATGCTCAAGGCGATGGAGTATAAAAAAGAAGAGCGCGAGGAAAAAATACGCGATATTTCCGAAAAACTCGGTATAACGGATTTGCTTACGAAGCATCCTTATGACCTCAGCGGCGGTGAACAGCAAAAATGCGCCCTTGCGAAAATGTTGCTTTCAGAGCCTGCAATACTGCTTTTGGACGAACCTACAAAGGGACTTGACGCCTTTTCAAAGTCCTCGCTTTTGAATGTATTGAAAAAGCTTAAATCGGACGGAATAACGGTTGTTATGGTAACTCATGATGTTGAGTTTGCCGCTGTCGGTGCCGATAGGTGCGCGCTGTTCTTTGACGGCGAAATCATTTCTTCCGATGCGCCGAATTCGTTTTTTGCAGAAAATAATTTTTATACGACGGCGGCGAACCGCATAGCCCGTCCGCTTTGTCCCACAGCGATAACGAGTGAAGAGGCGGCTGAGTGCTGCCGCGGAAACGGAGAAGATAATGGTTAAAAAATGGCTTTCGTATATTTTTCCGTGCATTTTGGTGCCTGCGGCGGTTTTGCTCGGTGCCACAGTGTTTAAAGATAAACAGTATGCGTGGATATCGCTTTGCGTTGCCGTGTTGTCGTGCGTTCCGTTTTTTCTCGCCTTTGAAAAGGGGAAAAGCGGTACAAAGGAAATGATTTTAATAGCTGTTATGGTCGCGTTGTCGGCAGTCGGCAGACTTATTTTTGCGTGGGCACCCAGCGTAAAACCGGTGACGGCACTCGTTATAATAACAGCGATGTATTTCGGTCCACAGGCAGGCTTTATGACGGGTGCGCTGACCGCCGTAATATCGAATTTTTATTTTGGGCAGGGTCCATGGACACCGTTCCAGATGTTTTCGTGGGGTATAGTCGGGCTTATAGCCGGAGTTTTCGCTCCGCAGCTTAAAAAGAGTCTTGTATTCAGAATAATTTACAGTGCCGTTTCGGGAGTGCTGTATTCTTTGCTTATGGATATTTATACAACCCTTTGGTATGACGGCACGTTTAATCTGACGCGGTATATTGCCGCTGTTACGTCGGCTGTGCCCGTTACGCTTACCTACGTAGTTTCCAATGTTGCATTTATAATAGTGCTTGCAAAGCCTATAGGCTCGGTTCTTGAACGAATTAAGACAAAATACGGAATGCAATAATGCATTCGTATAAAATCGTTCACCTTTACTTTTACCGTGCCGATAGAAGACTTTTTTATCTGAAATGATGCCGTAATCGCCGTTTTTGCGCAAACATTGACGGATTTTACCATGCAAATCCGTTTTGCGTAGGCACAAAACCCTTATTGATTGCAATAAATTAAAATATTTGAATAAATCATTTGACAAAGGTATGTACGTTTGGTAAAATATATAAGCTCTTTGTTGAGCTCAATAAATCGAATACGGAGAGTTATCGAAGTGGTCATAACGGGCCTGACTCGAAATCAGGTAATCCCTAACGGGACCGAGGGTTCGAATCCCTCACTCTCCGCCATCAAGAGGCTACAAAAAAGATATAGCCCAAGGGAACCCCGATTTTATCGGGGTTTTCGTCATTTATATAGCAAAATTTCACTAAACAATTTCGTAGATATAAAACCGCTGTTTTCCATTTGTGTATGGATTTGAACTCTAACATAACACCTCGTAATTATTATATAAACGCACAGATATTAAATTCTGTGCGTTTTTTCATATCTATTTTGGTAAAGGAGAATATATGTTACAGAAAGAATTAGCCAAACGGCTCAAGGCTCGGTATGACACCAAGATGGACGGCAACGAATGGCTGGAGGTGTCCTCGGACGGCATCCCCCTCTGCCGGATAAAATACAACGGGCAATATTTAAGCAACGCCTACCAAAACCTCTCCGATGAATACCGCAGTAAAATTGCAGACATTCAGGAAGAGATCTCCACGGTGCGGGAATATGTCGGTCTCTACGAACACGCACCGCAAATGAAAGCCGACGGCGTCTCCGATTACAGACAGCTTGCCGCCTTCGGAGATACCGTGTTGGCGGCGACCTACAGTGAAAAGAACGGCTTTATGTTTTGCACATGGAAGCAGAACGCAGACGGCGACTCGGTGTTTTGGGGAGATTACTCGCCAAACTATGAATATGTCAAGGAAGCCTTTGCCGTGCGCTCCGGTCTCTTCAGCAAAGAACGACTTTTCAGTGAGAATGAATCGGCAGACCTCTATCGCTGTGTGGACTTCGCCAAAGGCAACTGCGAAACGCTGACCTATGAACAGGAACGGCTGCTGGATAAGCTCCAAGAAAAACTCACGGACGGATACCCCTCTCTTGAAGCCGAGCCGCCGACCTTTGAACAGGAATCAGCACCACAACAGAATATGTAATACTATCAATCGCCCTTCGGTTACACAAAAACCGGATGGCTTTTTCTATTTCACAAGGAGAACCGACATGACCGTATTTTCAAATAACCCATATGACAGACGCATGGAACGGCTGATGATGACCGTTCCGAATTTTGCACCGAGAGGTGTGGGCTTCCGCTTTACCGAAGCACAGCTATTCATCACAACACCCGTCGCAACACCCACAGAGATACTGACAGCCACCATGCGGCAGATACGGTGTCCGTCCTTCCGAAAGAGATTCAATGAATATATAGAAAGCGAGGAAAAACCAATGACATATATAAATGAAAAGCATCGGGCAAGATTTACACTTGCCGCCAAGAATGTACACCGAGAGAATTACGCATTGCTTTCGGCGCTGTATCTGCTCACTGCCGACCAAAGACTGTGGGGCTGCTGCAAGCACCATATAAATAACGGCTGCGTGTTTTTTGAGAACATCAAACTCCATAATTGCACCGAACGAGCCTACACCCTCTACTGTGCGGCAAAGGATTTGACGCTCGGCACAAAGCATCTTACCGTGTCGGATCTGTCGGACGCCGACCTCGTCTGTGGGGTACGAAAAAGATGCTTTCGCAATTTTGGTGTATGGAGTTGAACTTTTGCGCGGATAAATCAATGTGAAAAAATAGACTAATGAGGTCATAAGACCATTCATTATGCGAAAGCAAACTATATTGTGCTCAAATGATTTCCCTCATCATACTTTTCCAGTAAGTTGAAAGTCATCTTATAAACACCAATGCTTTCATTACCATCATTCATATTGCGTGCGTTAGTCATCTAGATTCCATGATGTTTTAAGATAGATAGTGCTGTTGGTACATTATAATAATAAAATATTAAATTATCGTTCATATTTGTCAACTCCTTATTCTTTATCCATCATGGCTTATATAGTTTTTATGGCAATTTCATAGCAAATTTAAAAAATGTTGGTGTTGGCTTTCTTGGCACCCTCATCGGCAAGATTGTTCGAGGAGATACTAAACCAGCCGGAAAATTAAAATCGTCTTTTAGTAAATCAGAAGATGAAACCGAGATGCTAATATCTCTAATGTTACCGATATTTAGTGCAATTGAATCCGCAAGCGAATCAGGATTAGTATCCTCTGCTATTTTTTCCGAAAATGTTAATTTTGCAAAATCTGTAACATCCTTCAATTGCTCGGGATTAAATTTCCCTTGTGCCAAATCAAGTGCAATTCGAAACTCGTTCTGATATGCGTATGACAATGATTTACAAAATTCATCGTATGGTTGCTCTACAGAAAAATCGACATCATATTCCACCCGTTGAAATGAAGTCCAAAAATTATTTTCAAAATGTTCTAACATAGCATAGCAAATTCTACGAAGAAACTCGTTTGTATTGTGAATGATTACTGCGGTATCACCAAATTCAAGTATTCTATTGTCAGGCTTAATCAAATGCCCTGTTTCTTCATCAAATTCCAACGCATACAAACAATAAATTTTCTCTCTATAAGTTAACACATCAATTAAGCCAATTTGATTGCCAAATGTATAATTTATGCCTTCTAATACATCGACATGAAACTTATTTTGAGAATCTGCCTCTCTCCTTAAAATATTTCCAAAACAAGCAATAGCCCGCATGAATATCTCACCGTCAATAAGCTTGTCTCCCCATTTTTTATTGATGAACTTTACTAAACAATATGGTTTTTATTGTTTGTCATTGTGTCCCCTCCAATCCGCGTTGCTTCAAATAATTCATTCGCTATCTCAATTTTTATACTTTTTAAGTCACCCTTAACCTTATCATGTTATTTATTCATACAAAGATTTCAAATAATCAAGTGACATCTTTATTCCATTAATTTCAATGAATCCGTCAACAAACATTAACAGAATATTTCTATTTCTCTCGTCAAACCATATTGACTCATTTCTATTTACGATATTTCAATATTTTTCATAATTTTATCTGAAGTTAATAATTCTATACCCTGACGCCTAAGAAATTTTTTTGTTTCATCGATATTTCTTCCATTTTGCATAAACTCTTAAGTGTATTGATGTCATGACAAATCATATATTCATTCCAAACAGCATACCGTTGCTTAGAAGCCATAACATATAAAAGTGTATTATTATAATAATTATCGAATGATCTTTCTGTATTCATAGACCCAATTATTTTTTCAACATCTATATCTTCATTATTATTCCAAAATGTAAACCAATCGAGCACAAAATCGCTAAGTAAAGGATCTGGACTAGATTTTAAATGATTACAAAATGGTAAAAGATATTCCATATCCATCGGATGAAATCGTTCAATTGAATCAACAATCGACTTACCAATAGCGATACCCAACCATTTTTGATGCGACTCTGTTATCGCAGCTTCGGCTAAAGGTTTTCCGAGAAAAATGTGATTTTTCTTATCCATTATAGATGTTCCAACGGAGATTGTGCCTCGCAGAGGACTTCTCCTCTTTAATGCCTCACCAAAACAATACTGCACTTCTCTAAAAAACCACCAATCAGTGGTTTTAAAAGAGAATCTACTTCTATCCACAGTAAAAAAGTGTCGCTAAAAAACGCATGGTTTAAATCATAATTGATGATATAATATGGCGTATCAAATCCAGCTAAAGCAGCCAATACACCATTCAAATCGCCAAACAATTCTCTTTTACCAAATAAAGGATTACATACAGCGATAGGCGTATGACTATCATTGCATAATTGAATCATATCTGAATAATACTCATAAACCTTGTAAAATTCTCCTGTATTTAATAATTGTGATGTACCTAATATGTCAAAAAAAGCCATTAAAATTTGTTTTTCGCTATTTTCTTCTATATTCATGTATTTCACCAATTGATATTATTCAAAGTCCTTGACATCATATTTTTATGTGAGTTAAAGTTTCTGTTTATTACTAATTATCATTAGAATTAATAAGAAAAAACATTATTATAAAGTAAAACCAAATCCCCACTATTAAAAATTAAATCATATTGTAGCTAGTATAATATATTACTACACAACGCGACAATACGTAACATTTTTAGCGGATGATTTTTATCAGTTATTGTAGTTTATCAATGGTGTTTCCTATTATTGAAAACAAGCAAATTTAGTGATATAATATAACAAATACTGTTATATATTAGGAATATCAATTGCAATAGCGTGGAACTTGCAAAATGGAGAACAAAATGAATACACAATTAATTCAATTTTTAGAATTGTTGAAGGGTTAATATATTTAATGAAAAACTATCTATTGTTTAGCAACCTTAGTGGTTAAGGTTTATCTTACGAATACCCTTGTTTCAAAATTTTGAAAGATTGTATTATATGACTATAAAAGCATCGACTGTGGTTATTATAGGGGGTGTATTCCAAAAGATATCATTGATTATCTATGATATCTTTTCTACAGATTCCTACACAACAAAACATTATCCTTATATTTTCTTTAGAAGTTTTGATTGTATATGGGGAATACTTAAAAAATTTTTGATATTATTTTAACCAGTTGTTTAGCAAAAACAAATTATAGATAAGTTACAGTAAATTTATTCTTGTATGAAACCTTTAAAAGAGCAAGCAAAGACTTGCATTATATCAAGGGAGTATAAAAATGAAGATTGCCATAGTACATTTAAGCGATTTCCATATCCGCGCAGGAGACCAATTCTTGTCACTAAAGACTAATGGTATTCTATCAGCATTAAATATTTTAGGGAAAGTTGATGACTATATTGTTGTCTTCTCGGGTGACTTGTCTAATTCAGGACAAGTTAACGAGTTTAAGCAGTCAAGATATTTGTTGGGCAAAATTATAAGTGGAATAAAGCAGAAAAATGATAATAAGTTTATCAATCTGTTTATGGTGCCAGGAAACCACGATTTATGTCTTCCTAAAAATGTAAGAGTTAGAGAAGATATTCAAGAACACTATGATAACGAAACGATTGAGGATTTGATTCCTGCAGAAGTTTCATATTTGGAAAATTACTATTCATACTCAAATGTTAATGGGAAAATACCTTATGATATTTTTTTAAGCAAAAAATATTGTACATTTGATGGCTATAAAATGCAATTCAATCTTATAAACACTGCACCATTCTCAACGCTTGAACCTGATGATAAGGAATTGCATTATTTCCCTGACAGCAAAATTCATGCACTAGCCCGCAGCAATGATACAAATTTATGTATTACAGTTATGCATCATAGTTATGAATGGTTTAATTGGAATTATAAATCCAATTTAGAAAAAGCAATCATTGATAATTCTGAGTTTTTGCTATGTGGACATGACCATCGCGAACACACAACATCTATGTCGATTGATAACAGTCTTGATACTTGGATTTCATCAGCGGGTGAAATGAAGTTTTCCTCACTGGATAAAATAGATTCGTTTAATACAATAGTTATTGATACTGAAAACAATTCATTTGATGGTTATGTTTTCACTTGGGATAAGGATGCCAAAATCTATGTCCATAAAACATTAGCGGTACATAAAAGTCTACAAAACCACTCAGTAAAATTAATGCCATTACCTAGTTTTATAAAAAGCATTAAAGAAGATAATTATAATTTATCCGAAGATTTCACTGATTATTTTGTATTTCCCAAATTAGTAGCAGAATTCCAAAATGAATTTGATAAGAATAAAACTGTTACCAATATCGAAGAACTCACAAAATTGCTTTATGAAAAGAAAAAACTAGTTATTTCTGGTGCAACGAACTCGGGAAAGACAACTTTGCTAAAGTATTTATATTGCGCACTAATGAGCGAGAAAACGCCGCTATTCCTTAGTGCAGACTATAAGCAAAGAATTAAAGCTAATAATTTTATTAGGCATCTTTTTGAAGAGCAATACGGAGATGATCGAACGCTATTTGAAAGGTATGAGCAACTTGATTTAGATAAAAAAATTCTAATTGTAGATGGTTGGGATTTTTTGAACATTTCTAAGAATCAAAGTGCTATTATCCAAAAAATTGAAGAATCTTTTGGATATATTATTATAAGCATCAGCAATACTCACACCAATTTAGTTGAGACAATTAAGGCGGAACTTGGCACGTCATCTCAATACTTTGAATTCCACATAAAACCATTCTTTTCTGAAAAAAGAAATGAGCTTGTACGAAATATATGTTTGCAAAAAAACGCATATAGCGATAATGATGTAAACAATGTTAACCGATTGATTGATAGTCTTGTTCAAAACAATAGTGGTTTGTTTTCATTAAATCCTGCATTCATTGTTAGATATACAAATTGCTTTATACAAGATCCATATCAGGATTATACAAAAGGAGAAGCTGTATTTAGTAAAATATTTGAGTTTGAACTTAATAAATCTATTATGAAATTTGTAAAGCGTAAAGATGCAGATGAACTATTTACAGCATTTGAAGAAATAGCCGGATATATGTATACAAACAAAAAAGATGAATTGCCCATAGAGGAATTGCGTGCTGTAATTGGAAATTATAATGAAATGTATGGTGAACATATAGATATTAAAGATGTTATTAGCGTTGGTAAAAAAGCTAAGGTTATACGAGAGACAAATGATTTATCAATATATTTTCTAAACAAAAACCATTTATCATATTTTATTGCTAAATATTTAATAAGAGTGTCTCAAGGAGATCCAGCTGATACTAGCGGTATAGAATACGCGTTGGAGAATATCTGTTTTGGGATAAACGCTGACATCGTATTGTTTATTTCCTATATATTAAACAATACAAGAATACTAACATCTATAAGTTCATATGCAGGAGATCTATTGGAACCGTGGGCAGCCATTAATTTTTCCGAAAAAAACATATCATTACTTCATAATACGCCATTAAATCAGATTAATCCACCTTCTGACGCAGAACAGAAAGCATATGAAGATGTTAAAGAAAAATCCGAAGAAGAGAATTACTCTGAGGAAATAATTGAAGCGCGCGGCTTATTTGATTATAATGATAAAGATATAGGTCAGTATCAATATCGTATTGCTCGTGCAGTTAAATATACTGAGATCATCTGCAAAGCCCTTCCTGCATTTCATAGTAATTTAAGACTCAAGCAAAAGAACGATTTGGTAGAGTCTATTTATCTTTATCCTCGTAAAATTGTTTATGCATTATTACATCCCTTTGATATTAATAAAAGGGAAATATGTGACGATATTCTTAACTTTGTCGAAAAGAATAATATCAGCAAAAAGAATGGTCAGAAGTATAAACCCGAAGACATTTTGATAATGCTTAATGATTCTGCTCGTGCAATAATGTTAGGAATGTTTGATCACTTTTCAGAACTTGCTACAAGTTACAAATCATTTGATTGGCTTATGGAAAAAAAGATAGAAGATATAAGCGAACAATTGGAGCGTTTATTAATGATTGAAAATATAGGAAATACTGACCGTTTAGTTAAGGAGGCTGATTCTTTACTTAAAAAATATCAAGGTACAGAGTATAGCACAATGATAAGGTTAATTGTGCGTAAACATTTATTAACAAACAAAGAATTATCCTTTAGTAAAAAGCAGCAAGTTGTAGATAAAATTTTTGGACAGGCAAACCGAAAACTATTTTTGATAAATAAAGAATAGTACATTGCCGTGTTGGTCCTGCCCCAACTAAGTCGTTTTTGTTTCAGAGATTACGACTCAACTGCTGAAACAATTAATTGGCATGTCATATAGCCACGCTGACGGCAATGTACTATGTACATTATATGCTAAAATATAGATAGTATTCAGAAAATAATAATCATAGTATTAAAAGATTTTTTGCTCAACCTCCAGACCGCCTATAAATACCACCTTTATTTTCTCTTTGGATTCCACCACTACGCATTCGAGGATTTGTCGAATGATTTGGTCATCGTAGGTAAGCGGATGATTTTTGAGTCCGTCAAGTATTGTATATATTTCATCAAGACGGGATTTTGCGTTTTCTCTTTTCTGTTGTGCATCGGCATATTGAGTGAGCTGCTGTTCCAATCGGCTTTTTTCATTCATTAGTTCCGTCGCCTTGGCTTCATCAAAGTTTTCTACCGTATCAGAGGATATGGCAGTCAGCATTTTATGAAATTCTGTGTCAATTTCTGCTATGCGAATCTGCATATCAAGGCTTTTATCCTCAGTATCGTTTTGGTTTAAGCCCATTCCAATGTGAAGTTTCAGCGTTTTAAGAATATCGGCATTTTGCTTGGCTGTATCCATAATTGCTGTCATAATCGCATTTTGCAGTACACTTTCTTCCAAGCTTGGTGAGTGATGACAGTATTTCTTGGCGTAATCAAGTCTGTTAATGCACCGCCATACGATTTTCTTTTTACCTTTGTTCGTCCAAGTGCATCGGCGATACGGTGTTCCGCATTCTCCGCAGATAAGCAATTCGGTTAAAGCGTATTTACCTGAATATTTGCCTTGTTCGGTTTTAGTCCCTACCTGTTTGACTTTACGCTTGCCCGAACGCCGTGCCATTTCTTCCTGAACTCTGCCGAAAGTGGTGGAATCTATAATCGCAGGATGATTGTTTTCTACATAATATTTGGGGCGCTCACCGTTATTGATTTTTACTTTTTTAGTGAGACAATCAAATATATATGTTTTGTTAAGCACCGCATCCCCTTTATATTTTTCATTGGTGAGGATAGATTGTATTGTACCTCGAAGCCATGAGC
>ERZ772872.1125-NODE-1125-length-24804-cov-4.727908_pt1 | contig 24804 bp, 16 predicted proteins | sample MGYA00512132_ERZ772872 | MGnify/ENA primary metagenome ERZ772872 (study PRJEB29015, sample SAMEA2737724) | human gut metagenome | biome: human gut; feature: human-associated habitat; material: faeces | place: China | collected 2012 ...
CCAAACGAATTTTCAATCGCCTGAGATTGATTTTTCATTTGGCTGAGATTGATTTCAAGGCTTCTGCGAGGCTGTCCCCTGTTGTGCTTTTTTCTTGTGGTATATGCCTTGGCAGTTGTTCTAAAAGTAGGGATTATTTTTCCAAATAGTCTGAAACGGACTTTTTGTGTGTTTCGTATTGCTTCTTTTTCTATCTTTGATATTCAAAAGCGTTTTTTATGAGCAGAATATACAATTCCGTCGTTGGCCTACTTTGCGGGATGGGGATATTGTCTTCTTGCGAAATCATCGAATATCATCCCTACGATACGCGTATAGAAGGAGAGACCGGGCTGACGGAGAAGAACATCCGTTTGATTGAAGACAAGATGCGGGGAAGGCGTGAGTTCCGCTTCGCCATGATCAGCGACACCCAACGTCGGTATGACGAGACGAAAGAAGTCGTGAATATCATCAATAATCGCGGTGATATTGATTTTGTGTTGCATGGCGGCGACGTGGCGGATTTCGGCGAGACGAAAGAATTTTTATGGGCACGGGATTTCTTGAATAAGTTGCGGGTGCCGTATGTTTGCCTGTTGGGGAATCATGATTGTCTGGGGACGGGTTTCGATGTATATCTGAAAGTTTTCGGAGAAGATAATTTCGCTTTTACGGTGGGCAATGTGCGTTTTATCTGTTTGAATACCAACGCGCTTGAATATGATTACAGTCATCCGGTGCCCGATTTCAATTTTATGGAGGATGAATTGAGGAATATGCCGGCGGGCATAGAGAAAACCATTGTAGCCATGCACGTGCCGCCCGGCGACGGGGAGTTCAACAACAATGTGGGGCGTGCCTTTGAACACTATGTGACCAGTTTCCCCCATGTGCAGTTTTGTCTGTTCGGCCACATCCACCGTTGGGCTGAAGAAGAGTTTTTTGAAGATGGAGTCGTATATTACGGATGTACGACAGTCGGAAAAAGAGGGTATTACGTCATTACCATAAAAGAAGAAGGATATGAAATTGAACGTTGCGATTTTTAGTATATGGCTTTCGGCTGGCATACCTTCTTGGGTAATGGGGCAGAGTGTGACGGAATCGGCATCGGATACAGTTCCGACACGCTATGAGAAAATGATGACACGCCGTATGGAAGGGTGGAAACGTTTGATTCCCGACCATTACAAGATACAGTTTGCGGGAAGCATCGGTGTCGTTTCAATCGGTACGGGATGGACCTACGGGAAGAAGCAGCAGTGGGAGACAGATATCATGTTGGGCTTTTTGCCTAAATTTGAAAGTGAACATAATAAGGCCGTTTTCACTCTGAAACAGTCGTATTTGCCTTGGCGGTTACGCGTGAAAGAGAGTGCGTGGGTGATTCAGCCTTTGTCATGCAGTTTGTTCTTGTCCTCCGTATTGAGCGATAAGTTTTGGACGCATGAGCCGGACCGTTATCCTAAAGGATATTACGGTTTTTCTACCCGTATTCGTGCCAATCTTTCTTTGGGTCAGCGTGTGATGTACGATGTGCCGGATGTATCTAATTGGTGGATACAGGACATTTCTTTGTATTATGAATTAGGAGCTTGCGATACTGATTTCTGTACCTTCTTTGGTGACCGCAGTATCAAATTTAAAGAAATTTTAAGTCTGGCTGTCGGTATAAAACTGCATATTTAACTTCTCCTATTTGCGGGCGTACTTAAAAGTCAGTATCTTGCGTCTTGTTAGAATCCCTTTTTTCAGGTATTGTACGAATGGCGGAAAGTGATGAACTTTGCCATAGAAAAAGATGTTTAATTAAAAACAAAAGTAAATATGAAAATCAAATCAATTAAAGGACGTGAGATATTGGACTCCCGTGGTAATCCGACAGTAGAAGTAGAGGTTGAATTGGAATGCGGTGTGGTGGGCCGTGCGTCGGTTCCTTCGGGAGCTTCTACGGGCGAGCACGAAGCCTTGGAATTGCGTGACGGAGATAAAAAACGTTACGGAGGTAAAGGCGTGTTGAAGGCTGTGGAAAATGTGAATAAGGTGATTGCTCCGGCCTTGGTGGGCTATAGTGCTTTGGAACAGCGTGCCATCGACCACAAGATGTTGGCACTCGACGGCACGAAGACAAAGTCTAATTTAGGTGCCAATGCCATTCTCGGGGTGTCGTTGGCTGTGGCTAAGGCCGCTGCGGAATATTTGGACATTTCTTTATATCGTTATATTGGCGGCGTGAACACATACGTGATGCCCGTCCCGATGATGAATATTATTAACGGAGGTTCGCATAGCGATGCGCCGATAGCTTTTCAGGAATTCATGATTCGTCCGGTGGGTGCTCCTTCTTTCCGTGAGGGCTTGCGGATGGGGGCTGAAGTGTTCCATGCCTTGAAGAAAGTGCTTCACGACCGTGGACTCAGTACGGCAGTAGGCGATGAAGGCGGTTTTGCTCCTTCGTTGGATGGCACCGAGGATGCTCTTGAATCCATAATCGCAGCCATTAAGGCTGCCGGCTATGTACCGGGCAAGGATGTGATGATCGGTATGGACTGCGCTTCCTCCGAGTTCTATAAAAATGGAGTGTACGATTATACCATTTTCGAGAGTGAAAAGGGTAAGAAGCGTACTTCAGACGAGCAGATCGCTTACTTGGAAGAATTAATCACGAAGTATCCGATTGATTCTATTGAAGACGGTATGAGCGAGAATGACTGGGACGGTTGGAAGAAGTTGACGGAGCGTATCGGCGGACGTTGCCAGTTGGTGGGCGACGACTTGTTTGTGACCAACGTGGACTTCTTGTCCAAGGGTATTGCCATGGGGTGTGCCAATTCCATCTTAATCAAGGTGAACCAGATCGGTTCGCTCAGCGAAACTTTGGATGCCATCGAGATGGCTCATCGCCATGGTTATACAACGGTTACTTCCCACCGTTCGGGAGAGACAGAGGACGCTACGATTGCCGATATTGCTGTGGCAACGAACAGCGGCCAAATCAAGACCGGTTCTTTGAGCCGTTCCGACCGTATGGCCAAATACAACCAGTTACTCCGTATCGAGGAAGAGCTGGGGGATTTGGCTGTGTATGGTTATAAGCGCATCAAGTGAGACTTTACGTATTGTGATTGAATGAAAAAAGAGTTGCTTCGGGAGATATTTTACCGAATGCAACTCTTTTTTTGCAAGAAAAACAGGGAGGCATGGCTTTTCATATCTTTGTTTTTCCTAACTTTGTTTGCACCTTAAAAATTAAAGGCCATGCCACGGATAAAGGAAGGATTCAAGGGAGAACGGATAGTTGTCTTGCCGGGATTTTTGATAGAAGAGTTGAAGCGCGACCCTTTGGGCCGCGAGCTTTACATCACGGATATCGGTTATTATCCGCATGCTGGTTTTCATTATTGTGAGCGGAAAGAGGAGGATTCCAATGAGTTTGTGCTGATTTATTGTGTAGAGGGGGAGGGATGGTTCGAACTGGACGGTAAGCGCTATGACGTTGGGGCTAACCAGTTTTTCATTTTGCCCAAATATAAGGCACATGCTTATGGCAGTAAGGCTGAGAATCCTTGGACGATTTACTGGATTCATTTCGATGGCGCAAAAGCCGCCTTTTTCAGTGTGGGTTTCAGTAAGCCGCATGATATTTCACCGGCAGAACATTCCCGTATCAAAGAACGTCTGATGCTATTTGAAGAAATTTATGCCTCGGTCAGTTCCGGGTATAACAAGAACTACATGTTGTATGCCACGACGAGCCTTTTCCACTTCTTAGGTTCCATGAAGTTTCTTGGAGAATACCGTGAGTGCCGTTTTGCGGGTGTGCAGGAAAAACGAGACGTGGTGCAGCGTGCCATTCATTTCATGCAGGAAAACTTGAATAAAAAAATCCGTCTGACGGACATTGCCCGCGAAGTGAAACTTTCCCCGTCTTACTTCTCCAATGTCTTTGAGGACAAGACCGGTTCTCCCCCTTTGCGTTATTTGGGATACCTCCGCATTCAGGAAGCCTGTCATTATTTGGATTTCACAGAGTTGAAAATCAGTCAGATCAGTCCGTTGGTCGGTTATGAGGATTCGCTTTACTTTTCCCGGCAGTTCACGAAATACATGGGCATGTCGCCGTCGGAATATAAATCAAAGAAGAAAGGGTAAGATTTTAAATAATTATATATTTGAGGAACGAGACATGAATACGAAAGCTCTATTATCTTTAGTAGCAGGCATTTCCCTGCTGTGCAGTTGTCATACAGCGCCTGCTTCCCGTGAAGGAGAAACGGGGGCGGCAGACAGTGTGGTGGTAAAAAATGAAGTCGTGAATACGATTCTACAGCGTCGCAGCATCCGGAAATACAAGCCGCAACCGATAGAGAAGGACAAGTGGGCACAGATAGTGGAATGTGGAGTGTATGCTCCCAACGGGAAAGGACTGGAATCGTGGGAAGTGCGTGTCGTGGACAATCCCCGTTTGTTGGCTTCGATAGATTCGGCTTACAGCCGTTTCATGGGGAAAGGACAGGAGGAAACCACTCTTCGGGCGGCATACGGTGCACCTGTGTTGGTATTTATCGCATACGATACGACTTATGATTTGTCGCAGGTGGATTGCGGACTATTGGGTGGAAACATGATGATTGCGGCACAATCGTTAGGGATTGGTTCATGTTGCTTGGGTGGTATTTGCCGTTTCCTGAATGAACCGGAAGGTCGTGAATTGCTTGATGAATTGGATTTTCCCGAAACGCATAAATTACTTTATGCCATAGCTTTCGGTTATCCGGATGAAGAACCTTCTCCCAAACCTCGTGATATGAACAAGGTCCGGACGGTTGAATGATGCGGTTTTTGTTGATTGGGGATTAAAGAACGAGAAGTATGAAACGTTTTTATATACTGGGGGTAGCCATGGGAATGAGTGCATTTTTGAGCAGCCTTTTCGGTTGCCATGTTTCGGACGGGGATTTCCGTTCGCTTTCCGTAGCGGAATTCAAAGAATACATTGCCGATACGGCGGTCGTGCGTTTAGATGTACGTACGGCTGGAGAATATGCGGAGGGGCATATTGCCGGGGCGGTGAACATAGACGTGTTACAACCGGATTTCGAACAGAAGAGCAAGGCCGTTTTACCGAAAGGCAAGACCATAGCCTTGTATTGCCGGAGTGGGAAGCGCAGCAAGAAAGCAGCACGGATTTTGAGTGAGCTTCATTATAAGGTGGTGGAGCTTGACGGTGGATACTTGGAATGGACGAAGGCCGGACAGTGACGGGACAAGTCTTGAAACGGATGAGTCCGGGGGGGCCAGTGAAAAGAAGAGACTATTTGGGGTGAAAAAATGACTGTAATTTCGCGATAGACTTGTATATAATGGCTCTTTTCATTATCTTTGCACCCGATTTCAAGGAAATCATGCGGAAATAGCTCAGTCGATAGAGCACTAGCCTTCCAAGCTGGGGGTCGCGGGTTTGAGCCCCGTTTTCCGCTCATGTAAGACTTGCCGTTTTCGGCAAGTCTTTTTTTGTTGTATCCGTGAGATTCAACGGATGGATAACCCAAATCATTGACACCTGTAAAATATAGGTTGAATGAGGTTCGGGGCATATTGTATGAAGGCAGAAAGTCGGTTGTTTATATCTGATGATTTTATGGCGTTTGGAAAAAGCCAACACGCATTTTGGGGCGTGTTGGTGATGTGAAGTCTTATTCCGTATCGAACCGGAACACCGTAGTTTGCCGATATTCCTCCCCAGGACGCAACAGGCAGGAGGGGAAGTCGGGATGCGATGGCGTGTCGGGATAGTATTGCGTTTCGAGGCAGACGGCGGTGTCGGGATGGACGTAATAACCGGCTGTGTAGAGTAGTACGGAGGGCAGGTCGGTTTTTACCGTCAGGCTGCGGCCCGTGGTGGGCTCGGACAACCGGGCGGCCTCCACCATGTCGGGGGACTTTTCCGTTTTCAGTACGTAACAGTGGTTGTAACCTTTGTTCCATTTCAGTTGCTCATGGTCGGCATATAAGTCCTGTCCGATGGGTTTGGCAGAAGTGAAATCGAAAGGCGTGCCGCCCACCTTCACCCGTTTACCCGTGGGAATGAACTGCGGGGTGGTGTCCAATATCGTATGTGAAGGGATGCGCAACACATGTCCCGTGATTTTCTCTCTCTTGCCACCCAAATTGAAGTAGGCATGGTTCGTCAGGTTCAGGTAGGTCGCCCTGTCTGTTGTTCCATAGTAGCGGATGGACAGCTCGTTGTCATCGTTCCAACGGTATTCCACCGAGATGTGTGCGTTGCCCGGATAACCGCCTTCTTCATCGGGGGAAAGCCGCGTGAAGCGCACGCCGTCGTCCAAAACTTCCCAGTCCCACAGCATGCGGTCGAAGCCGGAGAAGCCGCCATGGTTGGTGTTCTGCCCGTCGTTTTTTTCCAGTTCGTAGGTTTGCCCGTCGATGCAGAGGCGTGCGCCTCCGATGCGGTTGGCAAAACGGCCCACGATGGCTCCCATGTAGAACTTGTCCGACAACAGGTCGGTCGGGCTGACGAGCACATTCGCCATCTCTCCGTGTTTGTCCGGCACGATGGCAGAAAGCCAACGGGCACCCCAGTTGGTCAGTTCAACCACGGCTCCGATTGAGTTTGTCAACCGGAAGCCGTAGACCGGGGTGCCCGTCGGCATATTACAGATCACTTGTGTGTCTATTCGCATAATTCACGATGGATTTGTGCACCTTGGTGGTTGATGTCCAAAGCGCGTGCCTTGTCCAAGTACTCGATGGCGTGTACGCGGTCTTCCAATCCTAAATAGCCCAATCCCATGACATAGTTGCAGTGGATGGCGTTGCGTTTGTCCAGATTGTCCTCCCAGATGGCCAGGTCGGGCAACGATACGGCAAAGTAGTCTATGCGGCAGTGGTCGAACAAGTGTTTCTCACCATGTTTGATGAGCTTGTTGAAGCGTCCGCGTGCCTTGCTTTCCTCGCCCAATGCGCGCCAAGCCAGTCCCTGATAGAAAATCTTGTCTGGTTGTGCATCGTTGTAGAAAAACGCCTGTTGCGGTTCGGCAGAGCCTTGGGTGGCCTTGTGCAACCAAAGCTTGGCGTTTTCTTCATCTCCCAGTCCGCGGTAAGCCAATCCTTTGTAGTACCAGATGTCGTTTTCTTCTGCATTGATGAGTTTGCCTTCGCCCAAGTTGTACGGGTATTGGTCTGTGGCCTGCAACAAAGCCAAAGCGTCGGCGTAGCGGTGTTCGCGCAGGGCGATTTTGGCCAGTTCCACATGGCAGATGGTGTATTGTCCCGTGATTTTTCCTTCACCGCCTTCCCACGGATGGAATTTGCGGGCGGCAATCAGTGCCTTGGCCTCTTCATAGCGTCCTAATTGGTTGTAGAGCGTGATGTGCTCGATGGACAGGTCGTCGCGGCTTTCCGTTTCGGCCGGATGGGCTTCGAGGAATGCGAGACGTTCCGCTTGCGGACGTCCGAGCCGTTTGTAGAGCTGGTCCAATTCCATCAGGATGCGGGCATCGCTTTCGTCGAGGCGGTAAGCCTTCTCCAGTGTTTCCACCGCCTTCTGCGGATCGTTGCGTTTGTTGTAGTAAGCCAGCGAGAGGTTGCGCCATACGGTAGGGAACGCCGGGTCGATAGCGGCCGATGCCTCCCAACATGCGATAGCATTGTCGTATTGCCGTGCGGCATACCAGAAGTTGCCGAGGGCGTAGGCCGCTTTGGCACAGGCTTCGTGGTTCTCTTTCATTGCATCCTGCAACACCAATACTTCTTCGATGCGGTTGGGGAAGCAGTAAGAATGGTCGTCCTGTTCGGCCTTTTTGTAATATTCGAGCGCCTTGCCCGTGTCTCCTTTACGCGAGTGGCAGTAGCCCAACGCGTAATGTACCATCGGGTAGACTTCGCCTTGTGTGGCGGCGTACCCCCCTAACAGGTTGATGGCCTCGTCGTAAAGTCCGGCTTGTGCGAAATCGAGTGCGTATTCGATGTAGACGTGGGCTGCACCGTGCATCAGTCGCTGCATTTCCTTCAGCACGTGGTCATCGCCCGTGAGGAGATATTGCTCGAAGCGGCATCCCATATTGAAGCGGTCTATCTTGAGCGATTCCGCTATCAGGTCGAAGGCTTCTTCCTTACGTCCCAAGTGGCGCAGGATGGAGACTTTCAGTTGGCGTGCCTTATGGTGGTGCCAGTTGCGTACGAGCGAGCGGTCTATCAGGTCAAGGGCTTTCTTGAAGTTGCCCCGGCGGCAGTCGATGGCGGCCAAGTTGTAATAGGCGGCATCCTGCCAAGCGGCATTCCAAGCCGATTTGAAGAACGCGTCGTATGCCTCGTCCGTTTTGTCCTGCATCAGACAACTCCAACCCAGATTGTAATACGGTTCACCGTCGTAAGGGTTCGGATTGCGTTCCGTCAGGGTTTCGACGGCTTTACGGAAATAGCCTTCGGCTTTGGCGAATTGTCCCTTGCGCATCAGGAGCAAACCCATGGCGTTGTTGCAACGCACGTCGCCCGGTTCGCGGCGCAACGCCTCCTCATAGTAGTCCATCGGGTTGTAAGTCGCGTGGCGGTATTGCTCCAAGTGTAGCCCCGTCAGGAAAAGTTGCTCGATGGACGCGATGTCCTTCGGGTCTTTGGCGGCCTTGGCCGGATCCGGTACGGGCTTGATTTCCGGTTTGTCGGCTTGGTAGTTTACCAAAATGCGGCCCTCGTGGTTACGGATTTCAACCAAGATGTCTTCGTCTTTCAAGCCCTCGGCTGCAAATTCTGCTTGGAACGGTTCTGCTGGGGAGATGGAGATGACTTTGTCGAAAAGGGTGCCGTCGTTCACGTTGTCCTTGACGAACACATGCACGTCCTTGTTCACTCCGGTGGTGTACAGGATGACTTTGCCTTTTCCCTCCTTGATTTCCATGTTCAGCAACGCGTCCTTGGTAGCATTCTTCACGTAGCCCACCTCAGCGTAGGGCATGAAGTATTGTTTCCATGACTTTTCCTCGTAGGGTTGCAACCACGTGAAGTCCGGCTGGTTATCGGTGTACATGCCCGTCATCAGTTCGATGTACGGGCCGTCCTCGTCCGTTAGGTTACGGTCCCATGCGCGTCCGAAGTCGCCGTTGCCCCATGTCCATTGCTTCTTTCCCGGCGACACATGGTGGTCGGCCACGTGGAGCAATCCGCCTTTTACGTCCTCTTCATATCCGCCCACGAAGTCGAATTTCGATTGGATAGCCATGTAAGATGTCGGCACGGGGATATTCTTGTATTTCGAGATGTCCACACCGGCGGAATAGTCTTGTTTATAATAGGTGCCCGTGGCGATGGGGAACGACGACACGTCACGCTTGCCATGGTCGAACACGGCGTTCACGTCGGGCGGGAACACCGAGTGGTAGTGGTCGTTGACCACCACGGCCGGGTTGGCCCACCACAGGAACGTCTGCGGGAAAGACGTACGGTTGTAAATCTTCACGTTGATTTCGATGTACGACTTGCCCGGATAGAGCGTAAAGCCCTGCATGCCTTTGGTGCGGAACATGCGTTCCACTTCGTTGCACCATACCGTCTTGCTGCCGTCGGCATGCTCCTCGATGGAGAAGTCCGTGGGCAGGAAGGTGGACGGGCGGTGGTGTTGCGGCCAGTTGAACTCGATACCGCCCGAAATCCACGGACCAGTCAACCCGACGAGCGCGGGCTTCACCACTTGGTTGTAGTACACGAAGTGGCGTTGCTTCACCTTGTCGTAGGCCATGTGGATGCGTCCGCCCAATTCCGGGAGTATCATCACCTTGATATATTCGTTCTCGATGAAGAGCGCATGGTAAAGCTTGTCTTTCTTCTCGTCGGAGATTTTCTCTACCACGGGATAAGGATAGACCGCGCCGCTGCTGCCTTGGTAGACACGTTTCTCCAAGAAGATCGGATTCTTTTCTTCCTTGCCGATTTCGTAGGTGGGGAGCAGGATGTCCTCTTCCCATGCACGCACCTCGGAGGTGTTCACCGTGCTTTGAATCAAATAGGATGTGATTTTTTCCATGATGTATGAAGTTATTGGATAAGTTCGTGTTCGATTTCTTCCAGACTCTTGCCTTTCGTTTCAGGCAGGCGGCGCCATACGAAGATGCCGCCGGCGAGGCAGATGATGCCATAGAGCCAGAACGTCCCGGCTGCGCCCAATCCGCTGTTCAGCACCGGGAAGGTGTACGTCAGGATGAAGCAGGCGGCCCAAAGGGCGAAGGTGCATACCGACATGGCCACGCCCCGTATGCGGTTGGGGAATATTTCGGAGATGATGACCCACATGGTCGTAGCCAGCGTCATGGCGTAGCAGGCGATGGCGGCCACCACGATGACGAGCAGCATGACTCCGCTGATATGGAACCAGTAAGCCGCGCCCATGAAGGCATAAATCAGTGCCAGGCCGAACGCGCCGAAGAGGGTCAGGGCCTTGCGTCCCCAGCGGTCTACCACGCACATGGCCAATACTGTGAAAATTACGTTGGTCACTCCCGTCACCACGATGTTCATCAGCACGTCGGACACACCGTAACCGGCTGCCATGAAGATTTCCTGGGCATAGTTGAAGATGACATTGATGCCGCACCATTGTTGCAACACGGCCATCACCACGCCGATGAGTAGGATTTTGCGCATCGAGGGGTGGAGCAGTTGTTTGAATCCGCCTTCCACGGTTTTCTCTCCTGCGGCGGCTTCTATGGCAGCCAGTTCTTCACGGGCGTGGGCCTCGCCGCCTATCTTCGCGAAGATGCCGAAGGCTTTCTCCTTGTACCCCGATGAGGCCAGCCAGCGCGGGCTTTCGGGCAGGACGAAACTGAAGACGAAGAAAAGGGCTGCGGGTACGACCATGGCCCAGAACATCCAACGCCATCCCGTCTGCCCGTTCCACGAGAGGCGTATCATCTCGGCTGTGGCGTGGTCGGCCACCGGTTCGGCAATCTGCCAGTTGACGATTTGTGCGCTAAGGATTCCCAGTACTACCGTCAACTGGTTGATGGACACGAAACGTCCGCGCAAGTGGGCCGGGGCGATTTCCGCTATATACATAGGAGAAAGGCTCGAAGCGATGCCGATGGCGAATCCGCCGATGAGGCGGAACACGTTGAACAGTCCGAACGTGTCGGCGGCACCCGTGCCCACGGCCGTACAGATGAATAGTCCGGCGGCCAGTATCAATATGGGTTTACGGCCTAATTTGTCACTCAGTTTGCCCGCGCTCAACGCGCCGATGAGGCAGCCGATCAACGCACTGCTCATGGCCCATCCTTGAAGCGAAGGGCTGTCGGCAATCTGGAAGTATTGTTCATAAAAAGGTTTGGCGCCACCAATCACGACCCAGTCGTAACCGAAAAGGAAACCGCCCATGGCGGAAATCAGCGCAATCAGAAACAGGTAAAGATTTGTTTTTGTCTTCATGATTGTAGAAATGGTTTAAGAAATATTTTCTGGGTGCAAAGTAACGCGGTTTTTGCGGTTCCGGAAATGGATAGAATCACTTATGATATGGACAATTTTGCGGTGGGGCGTTTTTGTGCGGCCAGACGGTGGTTCGGGGTATGGGTGACACTGTGGCTTATTTTGACAAAGGGAGGACGTCGAATCGTTTGGCGCAGAACGGAAAATCAATCTCTTGAGAACGGAAAATCGTTTGGCGCAGAACGGCGAATCGTTCTCAGGAGAAAATTTTGTAAATCATAAATCGTTGTATCATAGTGTGTTATTGATGGAGCTCCTATTGGGCTTCTACTCTAAAAAATATTGACTTTGGAGCGAATTTGTTTGTTTTTGACGAGAATTTCGGACAGAGGCAAGGTTTTCTTTTCGTACTTTTGTATGCTGAGTTATACTACTTGAATAGCATACAAAATATCATGGAAATAAAGTTGAATTTGAAACAGGCCGGAGTACTGGCTATAGCGGCCGTGGCGGCTTTGAGCGTGCAGGCTCGTGGCGGGAAACGCTTGTCGGAGTATGTGAACCCGTTTATCGGGGCTACGACGAACACACAAATGGCCAAGGCCGAACATGGGTTGGGAAAGACCTTTCCCGGTGTGGCCACGCCGTGGGGCATGACGCAGGTCAGCCCCAATACCATTACCGGAGGCGACAACGGTTCGGGGTACAGTTATGAACATACGACCATCGAGGGCTTTGCCTTGACCCAGATGAGTGGCATCGGATGGTATGGCGATTTGGGGAATTATTTAGTGATGCCCACCACGGGACCTTTGCATACGTATCGCGGCGAGGCGGAACGTCCGGAGGAGGGCTACCGTTCGCGTTACGATAAGGAGAGCGAGACGGCACGTGCCGGATATTACGCTGTCCGCCTGACCGATTATGACATCCGGGCGGAACTGACGGCCACGCCTCACGGTGGGGTCATGCGTTTCACTTACCCGGAAAACGAATGTTCGCGCATTCAAATCGACTTGGCCCGCCGTGTGGGCGGTACGTCTGTCCGGCAGTACGTGGAGCGTGTGGACGACTATGCCATCCGCGGATGGATGCGTTGCACGCCCGACGGAGGCGGTTGGGGCAACGGGGGAGGGAAGGCCGATTATACGGTCTACTTTTACACCCGTTTCAGCAAGCCGTTGGAACGTTACGGCGTATGGTCGGCCGAGTTTTCCGAGGGCATGGGGCGCAAGCTGGAAAACGTGACCTCGCCGGAATTTGCCGAGGCTGTACGCCGGGCGAAGGTGACGGAACGTCCCGACCGCATGGAGGGAGACCATTTGGGATTTTATACGGAGTTCCCCACGCGCGAAGGCGAACAGGTGCTGATGCGCACGGCCATCTCCTTTGTCAGTCTGGAAGGAGCGGAGGCAAACTTCAAAGCCGAATTGAGGGGAAAGGACTTCGAGCGGTATTGTGAAAAGGCGGCTGCGCTGTGGGACGAGGCCTTGTCGAAAATCAAAATCTCCGGGGGGACGGAAGATGAGCGCACGATTTTTTATACTTCGCTGTACCACACGATGATAGACCCGCGTGACTATCGCGATGTGACGGGTGAATACGTGGGAGGAGACCGGAAGGTGCACAAGACCGACGCATTCAAGAAGCGTACGGTGTTCAGCGGTTGGGATGTGTTCCGCAGCCAGTTCCCCCTGCAAAACCTTATCAATCCGGAAGTGGTGAACGACATGATCAACTCGTTTGTCACTCTGGCCGAGGAAAACGGTACGGGCGTGTACGAACGTTGGGAGTTCCTGAACGCTTACAGCGGCTGCATGTTGGGTAATCCGGCCATAGCCGTTATCGTCGATGCCTATATGAAAGGCATACGCGGATACGACGTGGAGAAAGCTTACCGCTTTGCCTGTCAGACCGCCGACCGCATCGGACATCATCCGGAACTGGGATATTCGCTCGGCGGCAGCGGCATATCGGAAACGTTGGAATACGGATACTTCGATTGGTGTGTGGGTGAATGGGCCGAGGCTTTGGGCAAGACGGAGGATGCCGGCATCTATCACCGGCGCGGACAGGCATACCGTAAAATCTTCGATAAGGAAAAGGGATGGTTCCGCGTGCGCAATGCCGACGGCTCGTGGGCGGACTGGCCGGAAAAAGGACGCTTGCAGGAGTGGTACGGTTGCATGGAGTGCAATCCCTACCAACAGGGTTGGTTCGTGCCGCACGACGTGCCCGGCATGGTGGAAATCATGGGCGGTCGCGACAAAGTGTTGGCCGATTTGGAATCCTTTTTTGAAAACACGCCGCGCGAATTCTATTGGAATCCCTATTATAATCATGCCAATGAACCCGTGCACCACGTGCCTTTCCTCTTCAACCGCTTGGGGGCACCGTGGCTCACGCAGTACTGGACGCGTGTGATTTGTGCCGACGCTTACAAGAACAGTCTGGCCGGACTGTGCGGCAATGAGGATGTGGGGCAGATGTCGGCCTGGTATATCCTGGCTTCCATGGGGTTCCATCCGCTTTGTCCGGGCGAGACGCGTTATGAGTTGACAGCTCCGGTGTTCGACCGCGTGGAAATCGCGCTCGACCGCCGTTATGCCAAAGGCCGTAAGTTTGTAGTCACTACGGAGGGGAATGCGCCCGACGCCTGTTACATCCAGTCGGCCACGCTGAACGGCAAGCCTTACAACCGTTGCTACATCGACCACGAGGATATCGTCCGTGGCGGTGAGTTGCACTTCGTGTTGGGGCGCACGCCGAACAAGCAGTGGGGTGTGGAATGAACGGCCGTACGGCAAGTCATATAAGAATGGAGAGAATCGCAAAATTGTCCATGTGATAAGTGATTCTCTCCATTTCGGCTTTTAGTGAAACGGACTTACTTTGCAGACGAATAATCATTCTTAAATCTATATGGCGATATGGCTCAAAAAATCATGTTATCTTTGGCGGTATTCTTTTGCTGGACGTTTGCCCTGAAAGCGGAAGAGTACAAATTGTCTTCGCCCGACAAGAAACTGGAGGTGAAGCTCCGTGTGGAAGGGCGTACGGAATTTGAAGTGTGGTACGATAAGGTGAAGTTGGTGGAACCTTCGGTGATAGGGATGAACCTGTCCGACGGGCGTCACGTGGGAGGCGACCCCGTGACCTCTGTGAAGAAAGACCGTGTGAACCGCAAGATAGACGTCGTGGCGGGGAAAAACAAGACCCTGAAAGAGGCGTACAATGAAATCGTGCTGTCTTACGGCACGGACTACGACCTGGTCGTGAGAGCCTACAACGAAGGGTGGGCTTACCGTTTCGTGACGCACTGGGACAAGGAAATCATTATCAACAGCGAAGATGCCGTGTTCAATTTCGCTTTTACCCCTACGGTGTATTTCCCGGAGTGCGACAGCAATACCGCACCCGAGCGTGAACAGTCGGGCAAGGTGCACCAGATTCATCAGGGCTACCGTAATTTCGAGCGGCTTTACAAGGTGTATCGTTCGCCGGGTGAGATTCCGGCCGGCCGTTTTTCCGTTTCTCCGGTGCTCTTCGAGTTTCCCGGCAAGCCCTACAAGGTGGTGGTGACGGAATCGGACACTTACGATTATCCCGGCTTGTATATGGAAGCCGCCGGGCAGAATGCCATGCGCGGAAAGTGGGCGGCCTACCCTAAAGAAGTGATGGACGGAGACCCGTCGAACCCTTACCGTTGGTATTCCAACCATCTGGTGATTTCACGTGAGGATTACATTGCAAGGACGGGAGGCGACCGCACGTTCCCGTGGCGCGTCATGATCGTGTCCGACGACGACAGGACGTTGTTGAACAATGAGCTGGTCTACATGTTGGCCGAACCTTGCAAGATTGAGGATACCTCGTGGATACAACCCGGAAAGAGTGCTTGGGAATGGTGGCACAAAGCCGTGGTGGAAGGCGTGGACTTCCCGGTGGGGAACAAACATCTTTCGTTGCAACTTTATAAATACTATGTAGACTGGGCTTCGGAGAACGGTATAGAGTACATGACACTCGATGCCGGATGGAAAATGGAGTACATTAAGGAATTGTGCGACTATGCCCGGGGGAAGAACGTGAAGATATTGGTTTGGACTTGGGCCAGTTGTCCGCTGGAGAATCCGAACGATTGGATCAAGCAGATGCACGAGTGCGGGGTGGCGGGTGCCAAGATTGATTTCTTCGAACGCAACGACCAGATTGCCATGCGCTGGGGGCGCGAATTTGCCGAACGGTTGGCGCAGTACCGGATGGTGGCCATCTTCCACGGTTGTCCCGTACCGGTGGGCTTGAACCGTACTTACCCCAACGTGATGAATTATGAGGCCGTGAGAGGGGCTGAATGCAATTTCTGGGAAAAGACCATCACGCCCGAATACCATACACGTTTCCCCTTCATCCGTTCATTGGCCGGACCGGAAGATTACACGCCGGGCGGCATGCGCAACGTGACGCCCGAAGAGTTCCAACCGCGTGACCGGGACAGCATCCCTCCGATGAATATGGGGACGCGTTCGCATGTCTTGTCCATGTACGTCATATTCGACCATTGGATCGGTTATCTGTGCGACGCGCCTTCGGAATATAACAAATATCCCGACATCTTGGATTATCTGTCGAAAGTTCCTTCGGTGTGGGACAAGACCCTTCCGCTCGATGCCCGTTTGGGCGAGTACATCGTGATGGCCAAGCAAACCGGTAAGGATTGGTACGTGGGCGGCATGACGAACTGGACACCGCGCAGCGTAACGGTGGACTTCGGTTTCCTGAAATGCGGGAAGACCTACCGCGCTGTGGTTTTCAAGGATAAACCGGAGTCGGGCGACCATCCGACAACGTATGCCTGCGAGACGATGAATGTGGACCGGAATACGAAACTGACGTTGGATATGGCTCGCGGAGGCGGCTTTGCGATTCGTCTGACGGAAGAATGAAAGTAAGGTTTTATGCGAAAGGCCGCAGAAGGATATGTCCTTCTGCGGCCTTTCGCATGGCGGGTGACCTTTCTTCAGGGAGTCTCTTGTGTACTGAGGATTTTCAGGAGCTGCTTTTCGCGTTGGAGTTCTTTGGTATCCTTGTCCGGTGATATCAGCATCATGCTCCGTATGATATCCTCGTTGCAGCAAGTGTAATTGTAGTATTCCAACAGTTCCCCGGTCAGTCGTGCTTTGGGTATCACCTCTGTACGCAAGTCGGCAAACTCTTCCAGTGGGATTTCGTCGCCTTGCCGGACAAAGAGAATGCGCCGGGCGATCGGATTGCGGTTATAGTCGTGTGTCAGATAGATTCCTTTCATGATTTGGGGATACTCGATGATGGGCAGTTGCAGGTAGACCACCTTCAGGGCAAGTTGCAGGCGTTTTTGTTCGTTGAACATCAGATAACCGATTTGAAACGGCGAGAACAGCCCCACGCCGATATAATAGTCGCCCGACAGGTTCTGGCAATAGACTTTGGGCATGGTGTCGCCGTCTACGATAGAGGATATCATATAAGGCTCCACTTTCAGTCCGTCGGAGTAGGACGAAGAACTGTAAGACTGGTAAAGTCCGGTATAGATGCCGGCATTGGGCAGATATTTGATGGCTTCTTTCTCGATGTCGTCCAGAAAAGGTCGTCCGCCGTTTTTGTTGGAAACGAAACGTGGCTCGATGTGGCTCACTTTGTCGTACAATTCATCGAGGCAACCTTGCAGTTTGCGTTTCGACACGTTGTTGACTTGTTGTAGCCCTTGGTCTAACGCACTTTCCGTACCGCATCCTCCGGAGAGCAGATTGATGTAGGTGGGGAGCACGGAAGAATAGAGCGAGGAGAGTACGCTGGATGCTATGCCCGTCTCTTCGGAGATGTCCTTCATCCGTACACCGGCTTCGCGTAGTTTCTTCATCCGTTCGTAGAGTGATACCAATTTGTCCATACGTATGTTCTTTTGGGCAAAGGTACGTTTTCCATGTTACAAACCTGTTGCTTTCGTGCTTCATTACCGTGAGATGAATGTTACATTATAAATACGGGTTTGGACGGACGTATGATATATAATGAATTAATTTTTTCAGATGGCAGTTTGGGATAGTTTTGCAGCCGAAAACAAAACTATGGTTATGGAACAAATCGTAAAGAACAAAAGATTTTCGGATGCGTTGCTCATCCTGTGGGCGGGCGGTGCGGCCTTGCTTTCCTACTCTTTGGTGTATGCCTTGCGCAAACCTTATACGGCGGCTTCGTTCGAGGGGTTTGATTTTTTCGGCACGGATTACAAGGTCGCGGTGACGACGATTCAGATTTTAGGTTATGTGATAGCCAAGTTCTTTGGCATCAAGTTGATTTCGGAGTTGAAGAAGGAGCGTCGTTTCAAGTTTTTCGTCTGTTCGGCGGTAGCAGCCGAGGCTGCTTTGGTAGGCTTCGGCCTGTTGGCTCCTCCGTTCAATGTGGCGGCCATGTTTTTGAACGGCTTGTCGCTCGGTTGTATGTGGGGCGTGATATTCAGCTTTATCGAGGGACGCAAGGTGACGGATATGTTGGCCAGTCTGTTGGGGGTAAGCATGGTGTTCAGTTCCGGTGTGGCCAAGAGTTTCGGCTTGTTTGCCATGAACGAGATGCACGTGGGACAGTTTTGGATGCCTGCCGTGATTGGGGCTTTTGCTTTGCCTCTTCTCGTTTTTATGGGGTATATGTTGAAGCGTCTGCCACAGCCTACGGAAGAGGATATTGCGCTGCGTAACGAACGTGTGACATTGGACGGAAACGGACGTAAGCTCTTGTTCCGAAGTTACGCTCCGATTCTTACCTTGTTGTTCGTGGGCAACTTCATGTTGCTGGTGCTGCGCGACATCAAGGAAGATTTTCTGGTCAATATCCTGGATATGAGTAATCAGTCTTCTTGGCTTTTCGCCCAGGTGGATACGATTGTTACGTTGGTCATCCTCGGGATATTTGCCGCTTTCATCTTCTTCCGCAGCAATATTCGGGCTTTGATGTGCTTGATGGGACTGGTCATTGCCGGTTGTTTGGTCATGACATACGTGTCACTGAATTATGAGGCATTGGATTGGCAGCCGGTAGTGTGGTTGTTTGTGCAGAGCCTGTGCCTTTATATTGCCTATCTGACTTTTCAGACGATTTTCTTCGATCGCTTCATCGCTTGTTTCCGCATCAGGGGAAACGTGGGTTTCTTCATCGCCATTATCGACTTCATCGGCTACATGGGTACGGTGACTCTACTTTCCACCAAGGAGTTTTTGAACTTCGACATGGAGTGGTTTGCGCTTTACAACCACATGGCATGCGCGGTCGGCGTGGTTTGTGCGGTCTTGTTCACAGTGGCTGCCGTATTGATTTATAAACGGTATTCCGCTCAAGGGCGTAGAAAAGAACAGACGGAGCGTACGACTTTGTATATGAATCCTCAATATAATGCGATTTGACGATGAAACAGGATTATGATGTGATAATTATCGGTGGCGGTTTGTTGGGATGCGCCACGGCTTACCAGTTGGCCAAACGTAAGGCGGGGAAGGTGTTGTTGTTGGATGCCAACGAGATAGCGTCGCAGGCTTCGTCCCGTGCAGCCTGCCTGTTGACACGGGCGCGTACCAAACCGGCTTTGATGGAAATGGTGCAGGAAACGTATGATTGCATTGATGAAATAGAGCACCTTTTGGGGGAGTCGCTCGAACTGCAGCAGTGCGGCAGTGTGACCATCTCTTCGTCCGACGCATCGCTGAAAGAACTCGAAGCATTGGAAGAAGCGTCCGTACGTTTCGGAATACCGAATGAACGTATCGACCGGAGGCGTTTGAAAGAACTTCTTCCTTGGATGGAGGTCTCGGCGGTAGAAGAGGCGCTTTACATGCCTACGGATGCGTTTATAGATTGTGCTTTGTTATGTTCCGGTTATGCACGTGCTGCACGAAGTCTCGGGGCGGAATTGCGTCCGAATACGAAAGTAAAAGCCATTGTGGCTGTTGGAGACAAGACGACAGGAGTGGAGTTGGCGGACGGGGAAAAAGTATTGGCGCCGGTTGTCGTGAATGCCGCAGGCTCGTGGGCCAACCTGTTGATGCGTCCTTTAGGGGTAGGGCTTCCTTTTACTCCGGTGCGGAGTCATTTTTGGATTACGGGAACAAACTCCGGGCGTTTTCCGGCAAACCATCCTTTTACGGTGATTCCCGATGCCCGTGCTTTCACCCGTTCGGATGTGGGGGCGTTGATTATCGGCTTGCGCGAAAGTGAATGCCAAGCCTTCAATCCCGACACATTGACGGATAAGTTGGAGGATTTTGATTTCAATAAGGCAGCCGAATGGAAAGTGCTCGACGAGTGTGCCCCGTTGCTACAGCGTTATCTTCCGGACATAGAAACTCTGGGTATCGCGCATTATGTGGCCGGGCCCTCATGTTACGTGCCGGATGCCAAATTCATTATCGGGCAGGTGCGTCCATACGAAGGGTTGTATGCCGTAGCCGGATGCTGTGGAGGAGGCGTGGCTGCCGGTGGAGGCATGGGACGCTTGGCCGCAGAATTGATTTTGCAGGAAGAGCCGTTTGTGGATCCGGCCGGGTTTGCACCGGACCGTTTCGGGACAGTGGACCCGTTTTCGGTTGAGTTTCAAAAAAGGTGTGCGGATGCCCGTTCCAATAAAAAAGGTGGATAGGATTCGGATATATGGAAGATAAAAAACGAAAGATATGAAGCGGTATATTGTATTCTTAAAGCAAGTGCCTTTGTCTACAAAGGTAGAGATGGACCCTGTAACCCGGACGCTGAAGCGTTCGTCGGCCATGACCCGGACAAATCCTGATGACTTGTATGCCTTGCAGTTGGCAGTAAAATTGAAAAGGCAGACAGAGGCTGAGATAGTGGCAGTAAGCATGGGACCCGCTTCGGCGGAAGAAGTGCTCCGGGAGGCTTTGCAAAGAGGGGCGGATAAGGCGGTTTTGTTGTCCTCCAAGGCATTTGCCGGAAGCGATACGTGGTGTACGAGCCTGGTACTGGCGGCAGCCGTGCGCAAGTTGGGTGAATACGACTTGTTGCTTTTCGGGAAAATGGCGGTGGATGGCGATACGGCACAAGTGGGGCCTGAAGTAGCCGGACAGTTGGACATTCCCCAAGTGACGCATTTGATGGAGGTTTCGGACATATCGGATACTTGTATGTGTGTGAGGAAGAAGGCCGGTCGTTTACTCCAACGTATGGAGGTGGATTTACCTTGTGTCGTGACGGTTGGCCGGGAGACGGGGGAACTGGATTGTCCCACACTGACCGGTTGGCGGTGGGCTCAGCGGCAGACCATCCTTCATTGGGATGAATGCGACTTGGGACTGGAACCTTCGCAAGTCGGATTGCAGGCATCTCCTACTCAAGTAGTGTCTACCATGGTGCCTCGACGGAAGAAAGACGTGGAATGGCTTCCCGACGGGGAAAAGTTTTTTGCAGTCGTCCGTGAAAGCATGAGACGCGGGATTAATTTTTAAAAAGTAAGATGAAAATGAATAAAGATAAGGATTTTATACTTCAATTGCAGGCCGGGCAATGTGTATCCTGCGGAATATGTGCCGAAAGTTGTACCTATGGGGCTATCCGTATGGGCGACTTTCCGGAGGTGGATGAAGAGAATTGCCGTTTGTGCGGCGGTTGTGTGCAGGCTTGTCCGGTTGGAGCTTGGGTGATGCAGCGTCAAGACGAAAGGCAGGAACAGCCTGTGGATGATTCCAATGGCATTTGGGTGTGGGCGGAAGTCATGGACGGCGCTTTGGCACCGGTAAGCCGGGAACTTTTGGGAAAGGCTGTGGCACTTGCGGCTTGCCGTCCCCAACCGGTCGAGGCTGTACTGATAGGCGGTGAAGTGTCTGCATGGGCGGATGAGTTGATAGCCGCCGGTGCAGACCGCGTGCACGTGGTGGAGTCTCCGTTTCTATCGGATTTTGTGGAGGAAAACTATACGGAGGTGTTGGCCGGCTTGGTGCGCAAACAGCATCCTTCGGTCTTGCTTATCGGGGCTACGCCATGCGGTCGTGGTTTGTCCGCACGATTGGCTGCTGTACTGCATACCGGATTGACGGCAGATTGTACGGAGTTGGAAATGGATACGGACAGCGGACTGTTGCGCCAAATACGCCCGGCTTTCGGAGGAAATCTGATGGCTACGATTGTCAACCCCGTTTTTAGGCCGCAAATGGCTTCCGTACGTCCCGGGGTGATGAAAGCCCGGCAGAGGGATACTTCGAGGAGGAGGGAAATCGTCTATCATGCTTATGAGGCCGGAAGAGCCGACAGCCGTGTTCGCGTGTTGGAGGCTGTGGCGGAAGAAGTGAGCGGAACTTCGCTGAACGACAGTTCTATTATAATAGGTATCGGACGAGGCGTGAAAACGCGGAGATGTGCCGATGAAATCCGGAAGTGGGCCGACCGTATCGGTGCGGCGGTAGCCGGGTCTCGTGCGGCAGTAGAAGCCGGATTGGTGGACGCTTCCGTGCAAGTGGGGCAGACCGGGCATACGATAGCTCCGGATTTGTATATCGCCATCGGTATCAGCGGACAGATACAGCATACGGCGGCCATCACCGGAGCGCGTTGCGTGATAGCCGTCAACCCGGACCGTACGGCTCCGATCTTCAATGTGGCGGATTATGGTTGGGCAATACCTGTGGAGGAGGCACTTCCGCAATTCATGAACATTTTGAACCAGTGCGTATGAGAAAATGGATGGCATGCGTGTGGTTGGGCATGGGAAGTTGCTTTATGACGGCACAGGCGGACGAACCTCTTACCGTGAAGTTTCGTTCAAGGGCATTGCTGGATGCCGCTGTGTCCGGTTATGGCAAGGAAAGTGTGCAGGGGTATTATCGCTTGGAAGATTTCCGTGTGGGCTTCAAAGCTACTTATAGACAATGTGAAATGAAAGCCGACATTGGTTTGGGAGGGAACAAAGTAGCCATCAAGGATTTGTTGTTGAACTATCACTTTAAACATGGTGTCCTTTCGTTAGGAAATGCTTATGAACCTTATTCCATGGATATGCTCATCAGTACGACGGACATGCGCTTTCATCAGTCGGCCGGATCCGTATTGGCTTTTACGGACGGACGCAAGCTCGGGTTGACCTATCATTCCAGTCTGCCATTTGGATATTGGGCTACGGGATTGTATACGCATAATGACATCAATAAAATCGGTGACGGGCAGGTTAACGCTTTGGTTTCCACTTCGCGGGGCGTTTGGCGCAAGCGGTGGAAAGGGAATCTGTTGCATGTGGGCGGTGCTTTTTCTTTCCGTACCAAACCGGTGAATACAGTGGAACCGCCGACAAAAACAGTATCGAATGATGGCGTGACATCCATGTTCCCGTGTCCATTGATGGAAGCCACCGTGGACCGTTTAGGGACAGAACTCAAAGGCGTTTTTGAGATACTTTATACCGCTCCGCGTTTCATGGTACAGGGAGAATACTTTCTGAACCGTCTCAATCGTACGGAAGGGGAGGCTTACCGTCCGCAGGGAGGATATGTGCAGGCAGGCTTTCTGGTTCGGGGAAGAGGTTTTGCGTATGACGACCTGTACGGTATTCCCGGCAGGCCGGGCAGTAAACAGGCGATAGAACTCACGGCACGTTTCAATTATACGAACTTGAACGATGGCAGAGCCGGTATCATGGGCGGACGGGAAAGCGACGTTTCGTTGGGAGCCAATTTCTATTTGAATGAATATTTGGCCGTAAAGCTGAACGGAAGTTATGTCCTTGTAGGAGAACATTGCAATGAATTTTACAAGAAAAACCTATTCTTGGGGCAATTACGTGTCCAATATATTTTTTGAGGCAGTCCTCATCTGATTTCTCGGATTCGTAACAGACGGATGTTTTCGCAAGGGAGCATCTGTCTGTTCTTTTGTATCGGGGAGTACGATATAAAGGCATTAAAAAAGGATTTCCCGACGGGAAATCCTTTTTCTTTGGGTGACTAGTGGGATTCGAACCCACGACATTCAGAACCACAATCTGACGCTCTAACCGACTGAACTATAGTCACCATTTTGGTGTGCTTGTATGGAAAGTATCATGTTTCTTTCCTAAAGCGATGCAAAGGTACGCATTTTATTTGAAACTGCAAATGTTTCGCCGGATTTTTACTAAAACTTTTTTTAAGCCACAGCCTTGAAGTCCGCGAAGGCTTATATATAATAAGGTGTACCGTCAAGCAGGCGGTACACCTTATGTCTGTTCAATACCCTGTTAACGATAGAATTCCTTTTTGCCCGCCGACAGTGTATTTTTCATCAGCATGCAGATGGTCATCGGGCCGACCCCGCCTGGTACGGGGGTGATGTAAGCACATTTGGGAGCTACCTCGTCGAATTTCACATCGCCATTGAGGCGGAATCCGTTTTTCTTCGTGGCATCGGGGACGCGTGTCGTGCCTACGTCGATGACCGTAGCTCCCTCTTTCACCATGTCGGCCGTGACGAAATCGGGCTGGCCGATAGCAGCTATGATAATGTCCGCCTCACGGCATTCTTTCTTCAAGTCGCGGCTCCGGCTGTGGCATACGGTCACCGTAGCGTCGCCATACTGCTTTTGCATCATAAGCTGTGCCATAGGTTTGCCTACGATGTTGCTGCGGCCGATTACGACGCAGTGCTTTCCGGCGGTTTCGATCCTGTAGTACCTGAGCAACTCCAGAATCCCGTCGGGCGTAGCGGGCAGATAGGCGGGCAGGCCCGAAATCATCCGCCCCGTATTGACCGGATGAAACCCGTCCACGTCCTTGCGCGGATCGATCGCCTCGATCACCTTCTGCTCCGAGATGTGCTTCGGCAACGGAAGTTGCACGATGAAGCCGTCGACGTCCGGATCGGCGTTCAGCCGGGCGATCTCGGCAAGCAGAGCCTCTTCGGTCGTCTCCTCGGGCAGGCGAAGCACGGTCGAGCGGAAGCCCACCTCGCCGCAGCATTTCTCCTTATGTCCGACATACGTCTGGCTCGCGCCGTCGTTTCCGACCAGAACGGCCGCCAGATGCGGCGGCCTGTTTCCGGCGGCCACGAGAGCCTCCACCTCGGAGGCGATTTGCTTGCGGAGGCTGGCTGCGACCTCCTTCCCGTCCATAATCTGCATAGCTCGCTATCTTAAAATTTTCAAACAATAATATCGGATACGTGAAAGCGTCCTCCGCCCCTGCCCGAGGAAACCGAGTTTTCCGCCGGTTCTTCCGCGACCCGGCCCGCGCATCTTTCCGCCGGAGCGGCTCGTCGCATCGCTCCCGGACTTCCCGGCAACCCGCCGGCCCGAACCGTCCGAAATCCGTCCTGCAAGTTTCCCGACAGACACTTACGTTCCGGCCCGCAACCTGGCAGCACGTTCTATCCGCTTACGACCGGAACTCC
>ERZ772872.1132-NODE-1132-length-24696-cov-4.140295_pt1 | contig 24696 bp, 19 predicted proteins | sample MGYA00512132_ERZ772872 | MGnify/ENA primary metagenome ERZ772872 (study PRJEB29015, sample SAMEA2737724) | human gut metagenome | biome: human gut; feature: human-associated habitat; material: faeces | place: China | collected 2012 ...
ATTTCAGAATCGGTGTGGATGTTATGACCACAGAGACGACCTGTCTGTCCTCTATCTGGAGAACCGATGACAAGATCGAAGAGTTCTATGCGATCCACGGCAGAAGCGAAGACTACAAAGAACTGAATCCGGGACCGGTTGCATATTATGATGGCATGCTGGTGGTAGAGCTGGACAAGATTCGTCCGATGATCGCCATGCCGTTCCACCCAAGCAATACCTACACCATCGATGAGTTAAATGCAAACCTGATGGATATTCTGGACGATGTCGAGAAAAAAGCACAGGTGAGCCTGGATGGAAAGATTGACTTTACGCTGAAAGATAAAGTACACGACGGAAAACTGTATGTAGAGCAGGGAATCATCGCAGGATGTGCCGGCGGCGGATTTGAAAATATCTGTGCGGCTGCGGATATCTTGAAAGGCGCAAGCATCGGAGCAGATGCCTTTACCCTGAGCGTTTATCCGGCAAGTACACCGATCTATATGGAACTGGCGAAGAACGGAACACTGGCAACTCTCATTGAGACAGGTGCAATCGTAAAAACTGCATTCTGTGGTCCGTGCTTCGGCGCTGGCGATACACCGGCAAATAATGCATTCAGTATCCGTCATTCAACAAGAAACTTCCCGAACCGTGAAGGTTCCAAGCTTCAGAGCGGACAGATTGCATCCGTTGCACTTATGGATGCCCGTTCAATTGCAGCAACAGCAGCAAATAAAGGTTTCCTGACTCCTGCAACAGATATGGACGTAGAATACAAGGGACAGAAATACCACTTTGATCAGAAGATTTATGCAAATCGTGTATTTGACAGTCATGGTGTGGCTGATCCGGATACAAAGATTAAGTTCGGACCGAATATCAAAGACTGGCCGGCAATGTCAGCACTTCCGGAGAATCTGGTATTGAAAGTTGTATCAGAGATTCATGATCCGGTTACAACAACAGATGAGCTGATCCCATCTGGAGAAACATCTTCTTACAGATCCAATCCACTTGGACTGGCAGAGTTTGCACTTTCCAGAAAAGATCCTGCATATGTAGGACGTGCAAAGGAAGTACAGAAAGCACAGAAAGCAATCGAAGCAGGCGAATGTCCGTTAGAGGTATTGGAAGAATTAAAACCGGTTATGGCAAAGATCCAGGAGAGATATCCGGAAGCAGGGAAAGGAAATATCGGAGTCGGAAGTACGATTTTTGCAGTAAAACCAGGTGACGGTTCAGCAAGAGAGCAGGCAGCATCCTGTCAGAAGGTACTCGGTGGCTGGGCCAATATTGCAAATGAATATGCGACAAAAAGATATCGCTCCAATCTGATCAACTGGGGAATGCTTCCATTTATCACAAAAGAAGACGACAAGAAATTAAGCTTCAAAAATGGCGATTATATCTTTGTACCGGAAATCAGAAAAGCAGTGGAAAACAAAGATGCAGAGATTAGAGCTTATGTAGTCGGAGACACCTTGAAAGAAGTCACATTTACACTTGGTGATATGACAGACGCAGAAAGAGAGACTATTCTCAAAGGTTGTCTGATTAATTATTATAAGGGCTAAATGATCCGACAGGTAAAATTCATGTTCTATGTTCCGTTGCACTGGGAATTACGCTGAATTTTATCTTGCGCAGTATTTTCGGCGGTAATATAATTGAATAAACGAATGTAAATAAAAGGCGGCACTTATGAAAAAAAGTGACGCCTTTTTGTAACACTTGAGATATTTTGGGACTCTTATATGTAGAAGAAGTAATAATACTTTTTACACTGGGTATTGGGGAACGGCAATTGGATAAGTCAATGGAGGAGTGTGGAGAACTTCTTGAGAAAAACAAATTGAGGAGGAAAAAGAATGAAATGTGATGCAAAAGCATTTTCAAAGCTATATGAGCAGGTCTATCAAGACCTCTATCGCTATGCGCTTTGTCTGATGCGTGATCCGCATGAGGCAGAAGACGCGGTGAGTGCGGCAGTGTTATCTGCTTATGAACATATACATAAACTTCGAAAGGAAGAAGCTTTCAAGAGCTGGATTTTTACAATTCTGTCAAATGTATGTAAGAAAAGATTGAAACAGGTGGCGAAAGAAGGAATACAGCAGACAGAAGATTTTTTCCAGGAAGGACAGGTGGAAGGAATTCATGAAGAAGATGTGGGACTTGCGATGGATGTGAGAAATGCATTTTTTATTCTTTCAGAAGAAGAGCAAATGATAGTCGGGCTGTCAGTGTTTGGCGGTTATAACAGCACAGAAATCGGGAAGATCCTAAGCCTGAAGCCGGGAACTGTCCGGGTAAAACGAAGCCGGGCGCTGGAGAAGATGCAGTGTGTGTTGGATGGGAGGACATTTTATGAATAAGAATGAGCAGGACATGATTCGGAAAATAAAGGAAAAGTCAGAACAGGTTCCGGTGCCGAAAGCGCTTGAACCGAGACAGATTGAAGCAAAGCTTGCAGGAAAGAAGAAAAAAGTGTGGACTCCGGCGAGAATTAGTGGGCTGGCAGCCGCATGCCTGGTGCTGATCGTGGGAGTGATGGTATACCAGAATTATTTTAAAATGGAAGACGCGGCTCGAGATGATAAGATAGCAGGCAGTGATGTGACAATCAGTGACAGTACGAAAGTAGAAAGTGCGGCGGAATATAAGGATGTCTATGCATATTTGGAAAAATATAAGAAAGATCAGGAAAGAGACAGTGCATACACTTCAAGCTGGGCAAGGTCATTGAATGATATAAGAGTCGATGAATCAGCTGACAGTAAGGCAAGTGGAGACGCAGCACAGAATATTGAAGAAAGCAGTACTGCAGCAGCGGACACCGGAATGGCAAGCGGTTCTTATTCTGAGACAAATGTACGTCAGGAAGGTGTGGACGAGGGGGATACAGCTAAAACAGATGGAACATACCTTTACGTGTTAAAAGATAAGAGCGATCAGATTGCCATTATAGATACCCGCGATAATCGGATGAAGCAAACGGCTACTATAACAGTGGAAGATGTTTCTGAAATCCAGGAAATGTATCTGGACATTGAGAGAAATCAATTAATCGCAGTGTGTGACGGTTATGTGGGCGGCAAATGGAATGATGATGATTATGGATATGGTCAGAAGGTTAATACGACCGCAGTAACTTATGACATTTCAGATCGGGCAGATCCAAAAGAAGTTGGAAGGGTCAGTCAGAGTGGATATTACAATTCTTCAAGAATTGCAGATGGATACTTATACTTATTCAGTGATTATTATGTAACACTTGATGGTATAACGGCGAAGAATCCGAAGTCCTATATACCACTTGTAAACGATAATCTGATCAAAGAAACAGATATCTGTCTTCCGTCCATTTCAAAGGCAGATATGTATTCGATCATCACATCAGTTTCTCTGGAAAATCCAGATGAGACAGCGCACAGTAAGGCATTTTTGGCAGACGGTGGCAATTTATATGTGAGCAACGATAATATTTATTTTTATGAAAATGTGTGGCAATATTCCGGAAAAGATGTGACGACAATCCGAAAAGTTTCTTATGAAAGTGGAAAATTGACGGCTGGGGCACAGTGCAAAATAGACGGTTATATTAATGATTCATTTTCTATTGATGAATATGATGGATATCTGAGAGTTGTAGTGACCGATGGCAACACAAACAGTGTTTATGTTTTGGATCAAGAACTGAAAGAAACCGGCTCCATCAAAGGTCTGGCAGAAGATGAGAGAGTGTACTCCGCAAGATTTATGGGAAAGACAGGATACTTTGTAACATTTAAAGAGACGGATCCATTATTTTCTGTTGATCTGTCGGATCCGAAAAATCCAAAGATCATAGGAGCGTTGAAGATACCTGGATTTTCAGATTATCTGCATCCGTATGGGAAAAATAAGCTTCTGGGTATTGGGATGAATGTTGATGAAAAGACTATGTCAACAGATGGCGTGAAATTGACGATGTTCGATATTTCTGATCCGGAAAATGTGAAAGAGGAGCAGACCTATGTCATTGAAAATGTGTACTATACAGATGTTTCTTATGATTATAAGGCAGCTTTAGTAGATGCAGAGAAAAATCTGATTGGTTTTGCTGCAGACAGCGAAGGCGGCCGGGAGTACTATACATTTTCTTACGACGAAAAACAAGGATTTACATGTACGATGCATGAGGAAATCAATGGAAATAATATGAGGATCACAAGAGGTATTTATATAGAAGATATGCTTTATGTTATCCAGGGAAATATTATAGAAGCGTATAGCCTGAAAGATTTCAAAAAAGTGGACGATATCATTTTGTAACATTTTTGTAACAAAATCTCGTATGTTTTTGACAATAAGACTAGTGTATGATAAACTTGTATCTGTAGAATTGTCAAAAAATTTGAGGTGAGAATATTGGATAAATATGAATATCGGGTAAAAACCGAGCAGATGCTCGAACATTACGAAAAGAAACAATTTAGAAAAGCAATGGAAATTGCCGATACAATAGACTGGAGAAGGGTGAAGAGCCCAGCAATGTTAAATACAGTAAGCGAAATCTACGAGAATAACGGGGAGTTTCAGAAGAGCCGTGATACGCTTATGATCGCATTTGACAGAGCACCGTCCAGCAGAAAGGTTGTGTATCGTCTTGCAGTACTTGCCCTGAAACTGAATGATCTGAATGAGGCTTCGGACTGTTATGAGGAATTTGTAAAACTGGCACCGAGAGATCCGAATCAATTCATTTTGAAATATCGGATTTTGAAGGCACAAGGGTCCGATCTGTCAGAACAGATTTCGGCACTGGAAGAATTTAAAAAGGCAGAATATATTGAAAAATGGGCGTATGAGCTCGCAAAGCTATATCATGAAGCAGGCATGACCTCAAAGTGCCTGGAAGAATGTGACGATTTGATCTTGTGGTTCAGCGAAGGAAAATATGTATATCAGGCAATGGAATTGAAGATGAAGTACAAACCACTGACACCACTCCAACAGGAAAAGTACGATGAGTATAAAGGTGTACCGAAAAAAGAGCCTAAGAAAGCAGTGGATAAAAAACCTGAGCGAGCTGCGCTTAAGGATGTAAAGAGTATTCCACAGGATACTGTATCAATTCCAAAAGAACAGATTAAAGCAGCGCAGGAAGCAGCAGAAGCTGCGGAGGCAGAACAGCAGGAATCAGGAGCCAATACAACAGAAACTGTGGATGGTCTGGATGCAACGAGAAGAATTCCGACAGCAGAGCTTGGAGAAGCATTGAAGGCAATGGAAGAAAATGCCAAGGCAGACAAAGAAGTTCCGATAGAAGAACCGGTTTTAGAAGAACCAGTTTCAGAAGAACCAGTTTCAGAAGAACCAGTTTCAGAAGAGCCGGAAGCACCAGCTGAGGAACCAGTCCTGGAGCCGGAAGAAGCTGTTTCAGAAGAACCAGAAGTTGTAGAAACGGAAGCACCAGTAATTGAACCAATCGGAAAGGAAACTCCGGAAGAAGCTCGGAATGTCAGAGAGTTAGAAGGAATTCTTCAGCATGCGGCAGAAGGACCAAAAAAGTCTATTACGACAGTTGTGAAGGGTGCGACACTTCAAGAAGCACTGGCCAATGGCGTGGCTATGGCGAGTGGAATTAATCCGGAAGACCAGAAGAAGATGGAGGAACGAGAAGAAGAACTCCGCATTGAAGGTCAGATGAAGATTGAAGACATCTTGATGGAATGGGAAGCTAAGCAGAAGGTAAATGCTGAGGCAATCGCAAAGCAAAAAGCATCCGATGAAGAAAGACTTAGAAAAGAGAGAGAAGCACTGGAAGCCCGCCGTGAGGCAGAAAGACTTGAGGCAGAGAGACGCGAGGCAGAAGAAATAGCAAGACGGAAAGCAGAAGAAAAAGCCCGTCAGGAAGCAGAAGAGAAAGTACGCCGTGAAGCGGAAGAGAAAGCTCGTCTTGAAGCAGAGGAGAAGGCTCGTCGTGAAGCGGAGGAGAAGGCTCGTCGTGAAGCGGAAGAGAAGGCTCGTCTTGAGGCAGAGGAAGCAAGAAGAAAGGCATTGCTTTCTGATGATATCAGACAGCTTGTGGAAGAGCTGGAAGATCGTGTGACAGCACAGGAGAAAGAAGAGGAAAATTTTGATATAGAAGAGGAACTGGAGCTTGCAAAAGCAGAAGGGGAATCTGTTGAAGAAGAAATTGTAGATCAGTTTATTTCAGAAGAAGAGCTGGACGATATTGTGGAAGAACCTGAAGAAGAGATTGTTGAAGCAGTTTCGGAAGAAGAGGAGACGGAGGACGAGGATTCTGAGGATGAAGATGATTTCGAAGAGGAAGAGTTTGAAGACGAAGACTTTGAGGGTGAGGACGAAGAGTTTGAAGCAGAAGATGAAGTCGACGCTGTAGAAGAAATCGAAGAAGTACAAGAAGATGAAGAAATTCCGGAAACAGAAAACCAGGATGATTCGGAAGACAATTCCGAAGACGAGGATGATTTCGAAGACGAGGAATCCGAAGAAGATGATTTTGAAGAGGAAGATGGATTCGAAGAAGACGATTTTGACGAAGATGGTTTTGCAGATGAATTCCCGGAGGAAGATGAGGAAGAAGTAGAGGAATTCGATGCAGAGTGGAATGAATTCCCGGAAGATGAATCCGAGGACGAAGACGATTTCGAGGAAGAGGATGATTTCGAGGAAGAGGATGACTTCGAGGAAGAGGATGACTTCGAGGAAGAGGACGATTTCGAGGAAGAGGATGACTTCGAGGAAGAGGATGATTTCGAGGAAGAGGACGACTTTGAGGAAGAGGATGACTTTGAGGAAGAAGACGACTTTGAGGAAGACGATGACTTCTATGAAGATGATTATGTAGAAGACGACGATTACGAAGAGGATGACTTTGAGGAAGAGGACGACTTCGAGGAAGACGATTTTGAGGAAGAGGACGACTTCGAGGAAGAGGATGATTTTGAGGAAGATGATTTCGAGGAAGACGACTTTGAAGATGAGCTTCCTGAGATTCCGGATCCGGAAGACCTTGAAGGAGACTTGGAAATTGAAGAACCATCTGAGGAAGAGATTCAGCGCAGAATTAAGAAGTCAAAAGGAAGCGGAGTTCCATTTGATACCGGATTTGTTGTAACAGGAAGATATGACTTAAGTGCAACCAGTGAGATTGGTCTGAAAGCCGGACTGACAGAGGAGCAGAAGAAATTATTCTCTTACTTCGTACCGGTCAGAGGAATGAGTGAACAGATTGTTGCAGTACTTGATAATGACAGACGTGCCCAGAGAGAGGGAACTTCAAGAACCGGTAACTTAATGATCATTGGCCGTAAAGGATCTGGAAAAACAGTACTTGCAGTAGATATTGTAAAAGCAATCCAGAAACAGAGAAATCTGAAACAGGGTAAAGTTGCTATTGTTACAGGTGAGTCGCTGAATAAGAAGGAACTTGGCAATATTATCCAGAAGCTTCGCGGTGGAGCAATCATCATCGAAAAGGCTGGTAAGTTGAATTCCAGAACGATCAAGGAACTGAATGCATTGATGTCAAGAAAGACCGGAGAGCTTCTCTTTGTTCTTGAAGATCAGAGAAAACCTTTGGAGAGAATTATGACAGCTAATCCGGATTTCAAAAAGAAATTCACTTCTAAGCTAGAACTTCCGGTATTCATCAATGATGAGTTAGTAACATTTGGTCAGACATATGCGAAGGAAAATGGATATAAGCTTGATGAAATGGGAATTCTGGCACTTTACAGCCGAATTGATGTAATGCAGCGTGAAGATCATGCGGTTACAGTTGCGGAAGTAAAAGAAATCATGGATGAAGCAATTAAACATTCACAGAAAGCAAATGTAAAGCATCTTGCAAGACGTGTATTTGGAAAATCTACAGATTCGTCAGATCGCATTATTCTGAAGGAAGAAGATTTTAAAATTTAATAATATAGTGAATGTAAGTGATGAAACAGGGATACAATTGTAGAAAATTGTATCCCTGTTTTTTGTCCGGAATCGAGTGACATAGATTGAATTTTGTGTTCCGCTAAGGTATACTTAAGATATTGAAATCCGGATGAAATGTGAGGGAAGTTTATGGAGAAAGAATGGAAAGCTTATGAAATCGGAGAATTAGATCAGTACCTTTTCGGACAGGGAAATCACTACGAAATTTATAAGAAGCTGGGTGCACATATGGTGGACGACGAAGGGCAGGAAGGAGTTTATTTTGCTGTCTGGGCACCGAATGCGAAATCAGTGTCTGTAGTGGGGGAATTCAATGACTGGGATCGCACAAGAAACCCTATGACAAGGGTGGAATATATCGGAATTTACACATGCTTTGTACCGGGAGTAAAAGAAGGCATGATGTATAAGTTCTGCATTGAGACGATTACAGGGGAGTATCATATGAAGGCAGATCCGTATGCCAATTATGCAGAACTTCGTCCGGGTACAGCATCAAGAATAACGAATATTGAGAATTTGAAATGGACCGATAGTTCCTGGATGACTGCACGGGAAAAATGGAACCACAAAAAAGAACCAATGTCTGTATATGAGGTCCATATGGGTTCCTGGAAGAGACACCCAGGCACAGAGGACGAGGGATTCTATACTTATCGTGAGTTTGCAAAAGAAATCACAAAGTATATGAAAGATATGGGATATACGCATGTGGAGATCATGGGAATCGCAGAACACCCATTTGATGGATCATGGGGATATCAGGTGACAGGATATTATGCGCCGACAAGCCGTTATGGAACACCGGAAGATTTTGCGTGGATGATCAATTATCTGCATAGAAATGGAATCGGTGTCATTATGGACTGGGTTCCGGCACATTTTCCAAAGGACGAGCATGGACTTGCCGAGTTTGACGGAACAGCAACTTACGAGTATGCAGATCCAAGAAAAGGGGAGCATCCGGACTGGGGGACGAAGATATTTGATCTTGGCAAGAATGAGGTAAGGAACTTCCTGATTGCCAATGCACTTTTCTGGGTGGAGCACTTCCATATTGATGGACTTCGCGTTGATGCAGTTGCTTCTATGCTGTACCTGGATTATGGAAAGAAAGACGGAGAATGGGTTCCGAACCAGTATGGAGGTAATGAGAACCTGGAGGCAGTAGATTTCTTCAAGCATCTGAACACAGTTGTACTTGGAAGAAATCCGGGTGCACTTATGATAGCGGAAGAGTCTACGGCATGGCCGAAGGTAACCGGAGATGTAGAAGACGGAGGTCTTGGATTTAGCCTTAAGTGGAATATGGGGTGGATGCACGACTTTACGGAATATATGAAGCTGGATCCGTATTTCAGAAAAGACAATCATCATATGATGACATTTGCCATGAGTTATGCGTACAGCGAAGATTACATTCTCGTACTGTCGCATGATGAGGTTGTCCATTTGAAATGTTCCATGATCAATAAGATGCCGGGACTTGGATTTGATAAATATGCGAACCTGAAAGCAGGATATGCATTTATGATGGGACACGCCGGAAAGAAATTGTTGTTCATGGGACAGGATTTTGCACAGCTTCGCGAGTGGTCAGAGGAACGTGAACTGGACTGGTATCTGTTGGAGGAGCCGGAGCATCAGGCAATTCAGTCATGGATGCGTGATCTACTCCACATGTATAAAAAGAAACAGGCGCTTTATGAACTGGATCAGTCATGGGAAGGATTCGAGTGGGTTAATGCAGATGACGCATACAGAAGCATTTACAGCTTTATCCGCCATTCTAAAGATGGAAAGCATAACCTTCTGTTCGTGATCAACTTCACACCGATGGAAAGAGAAGACTACCGTGTAGGCGTTCCTAGAAAGAAGCAGTATAAGCTGATTCTGAACAGTGACGATGTGAAATATGGCGGAAATGGCGAGAAGAGACAGAATATTTATCATGCCGTGAAGAAAGAATGTGATGGAAGACCATATTCATTTGGATACAAATTGCCGCCGTATGGGGTAGCAGTTTTTGAATTTTAAATTCAAGAATGCCTCGGCATTCTTGCTGCGAGGTGCGCGTCATGCAATTGCATGACATACTTCTACTGCGCACCTCTGCAATCCTGCCGGAGGCTATATCAGCCGGGAGGTGTGGAAGAGAAACAGGGAGATGGAATTTGAGTATTCCATCTCCCTGCTAAAGTTATGAATTAATTTTATTCTGCGTTTGTAGAAGTGTTTGTGTTGTTATCTGTCGTGTTGTTTTCAGTTCCGATGCTGTTGCCTTCGGAGTTGTCTTCGGATTCTGCAGTGTTATCAGAAGTGTCGTTATCAGCATTGTTGTCGGTGCTGCCTGTATCGGTGTTGTTGTCCGTATTTTCTTCGACTGCGTCAGTGCTATCTGTATTATCGGAGTTGCCTGTATCATCGCCTCCGAACAGATCCTTGAAAAATCCTACGATTTTATCCCAGAGACCTTTGTCTTTTGCCTGATTTACGGCATCGTTTGCTTTGCTTTTTACGGCATCTAATGTGCTGTCGATGATTGCATCATTTCCGAGTGCTGCATCATCCGTATTGTTAATAATTCCACCGCCAGAACTATCTCCGCCAAAGAAGCCTTTGATGGAGGACCACAGGTTGCTGAAGAATCCTCCGGATTTCCCGTCCAGGTTGTCGAGAGTCTTTTTCAGTGCTTTGACATCGTAGTCGTACTGGGAAATAGATTCCATCAGACTTGTGATTTTCGCAAGCTGGTCATCGGTTAGTGTAATTCCCTGCTTATCGGCTGCGTCAGAAATCGCGTCCTGAATATCGGACGGATCAGTCAGTTTGTCTTCAATAACGGATTCTTTGACATCGTTGATCAGATCAGATGCTGTATCCTGACCGAGATCCTTGGCGAGATCACCGGTTGTTACCAGCTCTTCTGTTGCAGTTGCTTTCTGGTCTTCGGAAAGTTCTTTTCCACTGGCTTTTTCGTAAGCCATCATAATACCTGTCAGTGCACCGGTTCCGGATACTTCAATTGGAGATCCGGCAACAACGTTACAGTTCTCAACGCCGGAAGTCAAAAGTGTACTGGCAATCATAGAACTTGTTACAAATGTCAGGTTTGCGACTTTTACCTGAATTCCGCCGCTGTCTGTCGGCTCAACATAAGAACAGCTATATGTTCTTGTACCAATCTGGGATTCGGTCGCGATCCCTTCCATATATTTTCTTTCGTCTGTGTTCGTGACTTCGATCGTGTCTACCTGATCGGCGGAAGTACCGAAGTATTTGTACATAGAAGCTTTCTGCTCGTCGGATAAGTTCGCTCCGAGAGTGACTACTTTTGCGCTGTCAGCCAGGGCAGTTACCGGCAGGCTTACAGATGCCAGAATTATTGCCAGGCTAAACGGCAGAACCCTTTTTAATTTTTTCATACTCATAATTATCCTGTGGTGTCAGACGCCACATCTCCTTTCTGTACCCCCAATAATAGCATACTTGTGTAAAAGTAAAAAGTAAAAAATTCTTAACTATTTCGAAAGATTTTGTTACGGCTTGTGTACATCTGTGGACTAAGACAGGATTTCCAGCATTCTGGATTCAAATGTGTGTTCATCCACCATTCCCCCCATGACACCGACTGACTTTTTATCTTTGAAGAGAACAAATGTCGGGACGATTTCCGGGGCGTATTCTGCGGCGAGTACTGCAGATTCTTCAATTTCGACTTCGCAGAACTTGATCTTTCCGGCGTATTTCTTTTCGATATCCTCCACGACCGGCTTCATCATGGCACATTTCCCGCACCAGATAGCGTAGAACATAACGACGACCGGGAGAGAGGTATCTTTTACTTCTATTTGAAAATTTTTTGCAGTTAAATGTAACATCAAATCAACCTTTCTGATCAGTGCCTTCGGCAGTCAGAACCGTGGTTCAGAATATCATATACTTCTTTCAGGGATTTTCTGAAACAACCGATCCACCTGTGCAGACACCGATTTCGATAAGTGTATTCAAAAAACTTTTGTCGGAAGTTTTTTTTGTTATGACAATTTCGGCTCATGGCGAACAGACTCCGAAGGCTTTCTCATTAATAATATATGCGCTGTAGCGCTAAGAAAGTCACAGCAGACATCTTCTTTTAGCAATGAGCTTGCAAATCGGGTGATCCATGGATGAAAATTTCTCTTCATATTCTGTCATAATATTTCCAACGTTCATAATTTCATCATGGTGCAGGTCATAAGTACATTCGGAAATGCCCCATGTTTCGGATTCCCCTAAAGACTCAACAGAAAAATCAAAAAGATTACGGTTATCTGTCTTGAATTCGACCTGTCCGTCCTGGACAAGCACCTTGTCGTAACGTGCAAAAAAATCCGGTGATGTGAGGCGCCTTCTTGCATGGCGGGCTTTCGGCCATGGGTCGGAGAAGTTCAGATAGATTCGGTCAACTTCATTTTCAGCGAACACATTTGCTATGTCCTGTGCGTCCATACAAATGAAGCGAATGTTTGGCAGAGTGCTTTCGTTTTCTTCTATATATATGTTTAACTTTTCCACAGCACGGAGAAGGACGCTTGTGTAGCGCTCGATTCCGATGTAGTTGATCTGTGGATTTTTCTGAGCCAGTGCCATGAGAAAACGGCCTTTTCCCATGCCGATTTCCATGTGGACCGGGTAGTCATTCTGGAATACATCAGATGCCCAGTGACCACGGAATTCTTCCGGAGTCTCGATAACCTGACTGCACTCTTTTAACACGCCTTCGGCGCGGGGTATATTTCTAAGTCGCATATATGATTTCCTTATTTGTTGTATTTCTTTATTTGCAAACTTCCCAAATCCGGGAGATTCTTGCCTTGCCTTAGTTTACAGGCTTTGGCAAAAAAAGTCAAACTCAATGGTGTATAGCGGCCATATCTATATCATATTGCCGAAAGGAATATGCGTAATGACTAAAATTTTTCCGAAAAACACAAATAATTTGTGCAAATTTTCGACATATTAAGGAGAAGGTATATAAAAACGGGAGGAAAGTGACTAAATTTTGGACAAATGAAAAAACTCAAATAAGAGAATATGCTTAAAAAATTGTCAAATAAAGTAATTGTTAAGAAAAAAAGAAATGATTGACATTTAAAAAACAGGAGAGTAAAGTAATCACGAAATTTGGAGAAGAAAGGGAGGGAGTCATACGGAGAAATTAACAGAGAGTCTGTTGGAAGAGCTGAATTGTGATACAGCATTTACTATTCCGTTATTCGGGGGAATTAAGATTAGTGAGTCCGTGGCGGTTACATGGATCATTATGGCTGTAGTTGTACTGCTGTGTGTCATATTCGTAAGGAATCTCAGTGTAGAGAATCCGGGGAAAGCTCAGCTTTTATTGGAATCCGCAATCGGAAAAGGAGTGGACTTCTTTGAAGATGTTATGGGCAAAGAAAACCGAAGATATATCCCATATCTTATCACGGTGCTGATCTATATCGGAATTGCCAATATCATTGGATTGTTTGGGTTTAAACCGCCGACAAAGGATCTGAATGTCACAATAGCGCTGGCTGTTATGAGTATGTGTCTGATCGAGTATTCCGGAATACATAAAAACGGATTAAAACACTGGGTCAAACATTTTGCAAAGCCGGTTCCGTTCGTCGCACCGATCATGGTACTGGAGATTGTAATCCGTCCATTGTCCTTGTGCATGCGACTGTTCGGTAATGTACTGGGAGCATTTGTAATCATGGAGCTTTTAAAAATAGTAGCTCCGGCGATTATACCAATCCCGTTTAGTTTTTATTTTGATATATTTGATGGATTCTTACAGGCTTATGTATTTGTATTTCTGACGGCACTGTTCATGAATGAGGAACAGGAGTAAAGCCGGAAGATAAGAAGAACAGACTTAAAAGGGATTTAAGAAAACATTTTTAGACAAGAAGAAAAGGAGATTAAGATTATGTTAGTAGCAATTGGAGCAGGTATCGCAGTTTTAACAGGTTTAGGAGCAGGTATTGGTATTGGTCTTGCAACAAGCAAGGCAGTAGACGCTATCGCAAGACAGCCAGAGGCTGAGTCAAAGATCAGCAAGAACCTGATTCTTGGTTGTGCCCTTGCAGAGGCAACAGCTATTTATGGATTTATCATCGGTCTTCTGATTATCCTGATGCTGAAATAATTAGCAGTTCGTAAAGAAGCAGGAGAAAAGAAGAAAGGCAGGTGGGAAAAGGTGATAAAAGTAGATTTGAGCCTTCTCTGGACCATAATAAACCTTGTAGTCTTTTATCTATTACTGAAGAAATTCCTGTTCAAACCAGTTATGGGGATCATGGAAAAGCGTGAGCAGATGATTGCCGACGGATTGAAAAATGCAAGTGACAGACAGGAAGAGGCAGAGACTCTGAAAAAAGAGTATGAGTCAGCTCTTTCCGGTGCAAAAGAGGAATCGGTTAAAATCGTTGAAAATGCCCGTGTAGAGGCTAAGAGACAGTCAGATGAGATTCTTGCAGATGCGGACAGAAGAGCAGATGCCACGATCGAACGTGCCAGAAAGACCATCGAGACTGAGCGAAAGCAGGCATTGGATGGCGTTGAGACACAGATTGCAGGACTTGCAATGCAGGCAGCCAGAAAGATTGTAGATGAAGAGACAAGAAAACAGGGAAATCAGGCGATTTATGATCAGTTTTTGGAAAGCGTAGGTGACGCTCATGACGGCAAAGACGAGTAATACAGTAAAGTTCGTTCAGCCGGCAGCAAAGCGCTATGCAAGAGTTCTGTACGAACTGGAAATTCCGAAAGCAGATATTGAGAAAACAAAAGAAATCTTCTGTCAGGTACCGGAAGTATATGAAGTACTGTTAAATCCGGTAATTACGGCAAAGAACAAATACAGTGTTATCGAACAGATATTTCCAAAGTCTATTTGTAATTTCCTGAAGGTAACATGCGAGAACCAGAGAATGGGCATGCTTTGGGACATTTTCGAAAGCTATGATAAATATTGTGAGGAGCAGCAGCAAGTTATGACTGCGACTTTAATATGTGTAGACGAGCCAGACGAAGAGCAGGCTGAGAAGATGAAAACATTTATTATGGATAAATATCATAAATCGAAGGTAAATCTGGAGGTCGAAAAAGACCCGTCACTGCTTGGAGGATTTATCCTGAGAGCGGGCAGTGATGAATATGACTGGAGCATTCGTGGAAGAATGAACCGGTTAGAACAAAAATTGACCTGGAGGTGAACGTAAGTGAGTTCAATCAATTCAGATGAAATTATTTCAATTCTGAAAAGTGAAATAGAGAATTTTGATGAGATCAGTAAAGACAGCGAAGTCGGAACTGTTGTAACAGTCGGAGACGGAATCGCTACCATTTACGGAATCGATCATGCAATGTACGGCGAGATCGTTACCTTCGAAAATGGTCTGAAGGGTATGGTACAGGATATCCAGAAAGACGAGATCGGATGTATCTTATTTGGATCAGATACAGGAATCAAAGAAGGAACAAAGGTTGCACGTACAAAGAAAAAAGCCGGAATCCCGGTAGGAGATAAATTTATCGGAAGAGTTATCAATGCCCTTGGTGCACCAATCGACGGTGCCGGAGAGATTGAGGCAGATGATTATCGCCCGATTGAAAATGAAGCACCTGGAATCATTGACAGAAAATCCGTCAGCGTTCCTATGGAGACAGGAATCCTTTCTATTGATTCCATGTTCCCGATCGGACGTGGACAGAGAGAGCTGATCATCGGTGACAGACAGACTGGTAAGACATCTATCGCAACAGATACAATTTTGAACCAGAATGGAAACGGAGTGATCTGTATCTATGTTGCCATCGGTCAGAAGGCATCAACGATTTCAAAAGTTGTAAATACATTTAAGACATCAGGAGCTATGGATCACACCATCGTATTAGCATCAACAGCAAGCGACTGTGCGCCGCTTCAGTACATTGCTCCTTATGCGGGAACTGCACTGGCAGAGTATTTTATGTACAAAGGAAAAGATGTACTGATCGTTTATGATGATCTTTCCAAACACGCAGTTGCGTACCGTGCATTGTCACTGTTACTTGGAAGATCTCCTGGACGTGAGGCTTATCCTGGAGACGTATTCTATCTGCATTCAAGACTTCTGGAGCGTTCCAGCCGTCTGAGTGAGGAAAAAGGTGGCGGATCTATCACGGCTCTTCCAATCATCGAGACACAGGCCGGAGATGTATCTGCATATATTCCGACAAACGTTATTTCCATCACAGATGGACAGATTTTCCTGGAAAGCAGTTTGTTCTTCTCAGGAATGCGTCCGGCGGTCAACGTAGGATTGTCTGTATCTCGTGTAGGTGGAGATGCACAGACAAAGGCTATGAAGAAGGCAGCAGGAAGTCTTCGTATCGATCTGGCCCAGTATCGTGAGATGGAAGTCTTCACACAGTTCAGTTCAGACCTTGATGATGCAACGAAAGAACAGCTGGAATATGGCAGCGGACTGATGGAGCTTCTGAAGCAGCCGCTTGGAAAACCAATGTCACTGGCAGATAAAGTTATTACACTTTGTGCTGCAAGACATAAAGTCATGCTTGGAATTCCAACTGCAAAAGTAAAAGGATTCCAGATGGATATGTTAAGTTACTTTGCAAGTGCACATCCGGAAATCGCAAGAGAAATTGAGGAGACAAAGGATCTGTCTAAAGAGTTGTCCCAGAAGATCGTGGAGATTGCAGAGGAATTCAAAAAGAGCAGGTGTTAATGTATGGCAAATATCAGAGAAATACAGACACGAATTAACAGTGTAAAAGATACGATGAAAATCACCAATGCCATGTACCTGATCTCTTCTACAAAAATGCGTCAGGCCAGAAAAAAACTGGCAGATGCAGAGCCGTATTTTTATAAATTGCAGGCTGAGATTGCCAGAATCCTGCGTCATATGCCGGAAGTGAGCAACCAGTATTTTGACAGTAGGGAAGAAATTCCGAAAGAAGAACGGAAAATCGGATCTGTAGTTATTACCGGTGATAAAGGACTGGCAGGAGCTTACAATCACAATGTAGAAAAAGCAGAAGAGGAAATCATGAAAATGCCGGGACACCACAAATTGTTTGTCGTAGGTGAGCTTGGAAGACATTATTTTGTAAGTCAGGGACATGAGATTGAACAAAATTTCCAATATACTGTGCAGAAACCGAACCTGAGCAGAGCCAGAATTATTTCTGAGACATTGATGGAACAGTTTAATAATGGCGAGCTGGACGAAGTGTATGCTGTCTATACGCGAATGGAGAATTCTATGGTATCTGAGGTGGAGACTGTAAAGCTGCTTCCGCTTGAGAAAAGTGCATTCGGAGAGGACAGCATTCCGGCAAACTTAAGGCGTGAGGCGATTCAGTTATATCCGTCTGTCGAGAGCGTCATGGACAATATCGTACCGAATTATGTAACCGGAATGATTTACGGTTGTTTGGTCGAGGCGTATGCAAGTGAGCATAATGCCAGAATGACGGCTATGAAGTCAGCGACAGACAGTGCTGAGGCAATTATCAAAGATTTGTCTATTGCTTATAACCGGGCAAGACAGGCAGCCATTACGCAGGAGATCACAGAGGTATGCGCAGGTGCGAAAGCACAGAAACGGAAAAGGAAGTGAGAACAGATATGAATAAAGGACGAATTGTACAGGTCATGGGTCCTGTTGTCGATGTTTTATTTGAAGACGGAGAGCTTCCGAATATCAAAGATGCCCTTGAGGTAGATAACGGAGACAAGACTTGTATTATGGAAGTTGCACAGCATCTGGGAAACAGCGAAGTACGTTGTCTGATGCTGGCTGCAAGTGAAGGACTTCACAAAGATATGGAAGTCCGTGCAACTGGAAGCGGTATCAAAGTTCCAGTTGGAGATCAGACACTTGGACGTCTGTTCAATGTGCTTGGTCAGACCATCGATGATGGAAAAGAAATAGAGAAAGATGCAGAGCGCTGGGAAATCCACAGACAGGCGCCTACATTTGAAGAGCAGAGTCCTGCTGTCGAGATCCTTGAGACAGGTATCAAGGTCATCGACCTTCTTGCACCATATGCAAAAGGTGGTAAGATTGGTCTGTTCGGAGGAGCCGGAGTTGGTAAGACTGTACTGATTCAGGAGCTGATCCGAAATGTAGCAACAGAGCATGGTGGATATTCTATCTTTACAGGTGTCGGAGAGCGTTCCCGTGAAGGAAATGACCTCTGGACAGAGATGAAAGCGTCTGGCGTACTTGAGAAGACAGCTTTGGTATTTGGTCAGATGAACGAGCCGCCTGGAGCTCGTATGCGTGTCGCTGAGACAGGACTTACAATGGCTGAGTATTTCCGTGACAAAGAACATCAGAACGTGCTGCTCTTTATTGATAACATTTTCCGATTCACACAGGCTGGATCTGAAGTTTCCGCCCTGCTTGGACGTATGCCATCAGCCGTAGGTTATCAGCCGACACTGGCAACAGAAATGGGTGAATTACAGGAGCGTATTGCTTCTACAAAGAATGGTTCTGTCACATCCGTTCAGGCAGTCTATGTACCGGCCGACGACTTAACAGACCCTGCACCGGCAACAACATTTGCACATCTGGATGCAACAACCGTACTTTCACGTAAGGTCGTTGAGCAGGGAATTTACCCGGCTGTAGATCCGCTGGAGTCTAACTCACGTATCCTGGAGGCAGACATCGTAGGTGAAGAGCATTATAAAGTAGCCAACCAGGTAACAGAGATTCTTCAGAAGTACAAAGAACTTCAGGACATCATCGCCATTCTTGGTATGGAAGAGCTGTCCGATGAAGATAAAGCAACGGTTATGAGAGCAAGAAAGATTCAGAAATTCCTGTCACAGCCATTCTTCGTAGCTGAGACATTTACAGGAATTCCTGGAAAATATGTACCACTGAAAGAGACAATCCGTGGATTCAAAATGATCATCGACGGAGAAATGGATGAATATCCGGAGGCAGCCTTCTTCAATGTCGGAACGATTGACGAAGTTATCGAGAAAGCAAAGACACTGAAAGACGGAGAGTAAGAGGTGCGTAAACTATGAAAACATTTTGGTTGAAAGTCATAGCCAGTGACCGCGTGGCGTATAACGGACGATGCCAGAAGGTGATCGTACCTGCAGCCGACGGCGGTCAGATGGGAATTCTGGCAGATCATGAGAACATGGTCATAGCAATCGAAGTCGGTGAAGCGAAGATGCAGCTGGAAGACGGAACGTGGGAGACACTTGCCGTTGGAACCGGATTCCTTGAGGTTGTTAACAACCGTGTTACCATGCTGGTACAGACCGCTGAAAAACCGGAAGAAATTGACGCCAGAAGAGCAGAAGAACGGCGTGAAGTCATGGAAGAAAAACTTCGTCAGAAGCAGAGTATCCAGGAATACTATCACACGAAAGCTTCACTGGCAAGAGCCATGAACCGGTTGAAGGTGTCAAGGGAGAAGAATACGAGAATATAATGATGCCAGGGTCAAAAGTCAATAAGCATGTTGTGCTTGCACATAAATGCTTATATGACTTAGTGACCCGCCCCAATATGAGAATAAAAGTGGGGCGCAAGCCACACGATATTCGAATATTGGGTAGGATTGTGGGAGTGCAAAGCACGGAGCAATCCGTGGGCATCATGTAGATACAATAAAAAGAAGTACAGTTCATTGTTTTCAGATGTGATGAATTTCGCAGATTTTGCTGCGCTATCTATTAAAATCTGTACGTGCAAACTCGCCTGAGGAACGGCTCAGACAGTGCACTCCCAGATTTAATGATGCTCGCAAAATGCTGGAAATTACATCAATCATCTGAAAGCAGCGGGCTGTACTTTTTTTGTGTGGATGTGGTAAAATAGATGTCTATGCGCTGGAAGAGGACGACATTGTTTATGATGCAGAACCTCAGAAGACGAATACAAAGAATTTTCCAAAGCGAAGCAGATTATATCAGGGATTAATAGATAGTAATTTACTTCCGCTAGGGTCTATAGATTTTAATGCGTTAAATACAGTGATTATAATACTGATAACACCATTTGATATCTTTGGGCATGAACTATACAAATATACATTTCATATGAAATGTGAGGAAGTTCCGGAACTTCAGTTAGATGATGGAGCAACACGTATCTTTCTAAATACTCACGGAAAACATCCGGAACTGGTGAATGAGGAATTGATTGAATTATTCAAGTATATAGAAAAAACTACCGATGAAATAGCTGAGCATTGCAACAGCGAAAAGGTTCAGAAACTACATCAAAAAATATGTCAGCTAAAAGCGAATGAGCAAGTGGAGGCGAAATTTATGCAGGCGTGAGAAGAAAAAGTATTAGAGCGTCAGGAAGCCTATGCAGAAGGGGCCGAACAGGTATCAGATTTATATGGAAAATTAATGGAGTTAAATCGTATGGAAGATATGAAGAGAGCCGTTAAGGATAATGTATATCGTGAAAAGTTACTGTTGGAGTTTGGATTCAAGTAAAGCAGAGAAAATGGCGGCGAATTCTGGATCGCGCTGGATCAGGGAAAGGTAATCGGAATGCTTGGATTGATGATGAAAGCTGACCACTGTGCAATTATGAAAAAATTCTTCGTGAAGAAAAAGTATCGTTCACAGAAAGTCGGGCTTGCTTTGCTATATTCATATAAGAAATACAGTGAAAGAATTGGAGAAAAATACATGAATTTCATGCATGAGAAAATCAAAACTCTCAGAGGTAATTATAACTTCTGAGAGTTTTAATTTGTGTAATAGCTTTCTAAGTGGAAGCATAAATGTAAAAAGTGCGGAAACATGGTAAAATAGTCATATAAAAAATGCGGAAACGTGGTAAAACTGCAAAATAAAAAATGCGGAAATGTCAAAAGAGAGCAGAATAGCTGTATTTTCGCAGGAATCGGGAGACGGAGTTTCCGTGTATAGTATGGCGGGATTTGGACTTTACGGTGTCGATGTCTTTGTAGAAGCAAAGAATGAGGGGCAGGCCAGGGAGCTTATAGCCCCTGAAATTCTTTAATGGTTGCTGCTGCCAGTACAATGACTCCAATTGCACATACAATATATACAATTCCGACTGCGATGGAGCTTTTCTTTGCGCATTTCCATTTTACGGTTGCAAGGTACATGGCGCTTAAGACATCTGCCAGGAAGAAGAGCTGCAGGATACCATGTAAAATTGCAGTTCCAAGGCTGAGTTTTCCGGCTTTATAAGTCATGCGGATTACCTGAAGGGCGTAAAATGAGCCCGGAAGGATTGTGAGCCAGAATCCAATGACAGTGAAAAATATCATAACACTCATGACTGGGAGCATAAGTGGTATAATCAGACCTCCGGTCATGAATGTCAGTGCCGCACCGGCAAAAAAATATAGTGTGAACAGCAAAATAAAGTCGTATAGGAAAAACGCAACAAGCCCATACTTATGTATGAGCATGCGGTTTATAAGAGCGGTGGAATCACCTTCCTCATAGGAAGAAAAAGATTTCCAGATATTCAGGATTCCAAGAATGTAAAGAGCCACAATGTAAATAATAGCAGGTAGATTTGAAAGAAAAAATCCTAATTCCGTAGTGAGAGCGGAGGCATCATATGGAATTGCATCGAGTACATGGTTTTTGAATATAAGATCCGGAAGAGCAAGTACCGGAATCAGAGATAATATAATTACATATGCAATTGCCAGTTTATCAGCAGATTTTTTCATGTGCATCGGCTCCTTTCGGGAGATTTTCATTGTTTTCTATATTCGATTATAATTTTTTTTTGGCGGATTGTCCAGAAGATTGAGCTGACCGCTGACAGATAATTGGCAGCATGCCAGTAGGCATTCATTTTTTTTAGTAATTTCTAAGATAACAGTTGTTTCTCAAGACACATTTTGTCGTCTATATTGTACCTCTTTCTTTCAAATCATTCTTGAATTTTTTACCAGTATCATCATAGCATAGTAAAAATAAGACGTAAAATAGCAGTTTTGCATTGAAATCATAACATTCTGATATGAATGCTTGCGTGTTGAAAAATAGGACTGCAGAACAACATACATTGGGTAAACCAATGGACACATAGATTATTAATGCATCATAGAAAACTATAGTGTTAGCCAATTAGAACTAGTATAGATAAAACAGATATAGATAGAAGCAATATAGATAGAAAAAATATGCAAAATATCAATTGGACAACATTGGATTTAAAGTGCAATATATAGGTGTAGTACGCTATTTTATAGGGTAAACAAAAACGATGATTTGGAGGAAGAAGAATGAAAAAACGATTAATTGGTATTTTGTTGTGTGGAGCGCTTGCTTTATCTATGGTAGCATGCGGTAGCAAAGAAGGGACGAAAAAGGAAGAAGCTAAAACGGAAGAGACAACTAAAGGAAACAGTGGGGAAGCAACTGATAAAAAGTATGGTCTTGATATGGATTCAATCGTAGTGGCAATTTCTTCAGGATATGAACCATTCTGTTTCGACAAGGATAATGAACTTCAAGGATATGATGTTGATATGTGGAAAGAATTTGAAGAAAGAACAGGCATCAAAGTAAAATGGGAACGAGCTGATTTTTCTGGTCTTCTTGGATTACTTGATTCTGGAAAAGCAGATGTAGTAGCTGCTCAGCTTACACCAACACCAGAACGTGAAGAGAAGTATGCTTTTACAGAGCCAGAAACATACTATGGTTCAGTTATTGTTGTTAGCAATGACAATACAGATATCAAGAGTGCAGATGATCTAGCTGGAAAAACTATTGGTGTGGGGGCTGGAAATGAAATGCAGCAAGACATTGAAGCTATGTATCCAAATGGTGAAGTGAAGTTTGAAATTTATCAGTCTGCAACACTTGAAAACATGTTAAAAGATGTTGAAATGGGAAGAATAGATGGTATGTTAGCACAGGATATACAGGCTTACATGGCAATTGAAAAGAGCGGAGTGAAATGTAAAGTTGTAACTCCAGCATTTGAAAGTTCTTGTGGAGCACTTGCTGTTAAGAAAGATAATACAGAATTGTTAGATGGGTTAAATGCATTTATTAAAGAGATTAAAGAAGATGGAACATTAAAAGCTATTTCTGAAAAATGGATTGGTGCAGACGTTTCTGTAGAAAGTAAATAAATTATGGAATATTTAACTCAAGAAGTAATGCCATATGTGGTGAAACTTGTTCCATTATTAATTAATGGAATGAAAATTACGATATTTGTATCTATATTGGCATTTGCTATAAGTATTGTTATGGGCGTAATTTTGGCAATAATTCAACATTATCATGTTGCAATCTTAGACCCCATTGCTAAGGTATACATCTCATATTTTAGAGGTACCCCATTATTAATTCAGTTGTTTTTGTTTTTTTATGGATTACCTATGGTAATGGATATTATGGTCAGATGTCCTAAAATATTAGCTCTAATTATATGTTTAGCAATGAATAGTGCTGCATATATGGCTGAAACAATCAGAGGTGCTATTGAAAGCGTTGATAAAGGGCAATATGAAGCTTGCCTTGGATTTGGAATGACGCATACACAGACAATGACGAGAGTTGTGTTGCCGCAAGCAGCGGTTGCAGCAATTCCACCAATTGTAAACTCAGCAATTGATATTATAAAAATGTCATCACTTGGTATGACAATTGGTATTCAAGATGTAATGGGTGAGGCGCAACTTTCAGCAGCGGTTTCTTATAAAACTTTTGAAACTTATATCATAGCAGCGGCATTTTATTGGATATTAGCTTTGATATTAGGAAAGATTCAGAGAATTGTTGAAAGAAAAATTGGTGTAGCATATCAGAAGTAGTCAGGAGATAGAAATGATAGAAATTAAAAATCTATGGAAAACATTTGGTGATAAATCTGTATTGAAAGGTATAGATTTAAAAATTGAAAAAGGAAAAGTGTTTGCTATCATAGGACCTTCTGGAACAGGAAAATCAACACTCCTTAGATGTCTGAATGTTTTGGAACGGGCTGATAAAGGGTCTATTGTATTAGGAGATAAAGAGATTGATTTTACTAAAATGAGTAAAAGCGATATTCAGACTCTTCGCATGCATATGGCAATGGTATTTCAAAATTCAAACTTATACAGAAATAAAACGGCCGTTGAAAATGTTATTGAGCCGTTGATAACTGTAAGAAAAATGAACAAGGGAGAAGCATTACAAATAGCAGATGAACTCCTTGCAAAAGTAGGAATGTCACATAAGAAAAATGCGTATCCTGAAACCTTGTCAGGTGGAGAGAAGCAAAGAGTTGGAATTGCTAGAGCAATGGCTGTGAATGCAGATGTAATCCTTTTGGATGAGCCCACATCTGCTTTGGATCCAGAATTGGTAAATGAAGTTTTAGATGTAATTAAAGATTTGGCAAAACAGCACACAACAATGTTGATTGTTACTCATGAAATGCGATTTGCAAGGGAAGTTGCAGATGAAATTGTATTTATGGAAAATGGTAATATTGTTGAACAAGCTACTCCTGATATATTTTTTACAAATCCTCAGACAGAGCGTGCAAAATCGTTTATACAGGCAAAAGTAGATGACATTTATGATACGGATTTTGATAAAATTATTGAAAGACGTTATATGAATTCTTATAAATGGAAAGACTTAAAGACACTAGATATTGACAAAGATATTTATCCTATGTGGGTCGCAGATATGGAATTTAAGTCATCACCAGCAATTCAGAGACAGATGCA
>ERZ772872.1144-NODE-1144-length-24600-cov-67.561418_pt1 | contig 24600 bp, 17 predicted proteins | sample MGYA00512132_ERZ772872 | MGnify/ENA primary metagenome ERZ772872 (study PRJEB29015, sample SAMEA2737724) | human gut metagenome | biome: human gut; feature: human-associated habitat; material: faeces | place: China | collected 2012 ...
ACGTCCGCGTCCGGTTTCGTAGGCATCGCGCACACCGCTGATACCATAAATATATCCTCCGGTCGGGAAATCAGGTGCCTTGATGTACTGCATCAGGCCGTCTACGTCGATTTCATTGTTATCGATGTATGCCACGCAAGCGTCAATGACTTCACGCAGGTTGTGTGTCGGCATATTGGTAGCCATACCTACGGCGATACCTGAAGCACCGTTCACCAGCAGGTTCGGGATACGGGTCGGCATGACGGTAGGTTCCTGCAACGTATCGTCGAAGTTGTTGGTAAAGTCTACAGTTTCCTTGTAAAGGTCCTGCATCATCTCCTCACCAATCTTCTTCAGACGAGCCTCCGTATATCGCATAGCGGCGGCACTATCTCCGTCGATAGAACCGAAGTTACCCTGACCGTCGACCAGCGGATAACGCATCGCCCAGTCCTGTGCCATACGCACCAGGGCGCCATATACAGACAAGTCGCCGTGAGGGTGATACTTACCCAATACTTCACCTACGATTCTGGCTGCTTTTTTATACGGTTTGTCGGATGTATTTCCCAGTTCCATCATTCCGTAAAGAATACGGCGGTGTACCGGCTTGAATCCGTCTCTTACATCAGGGAGGGCGCGTGCCACGATTACTGACATGGAGTAATCAATGTACGACGACTTCATTTCCTCTTCGATGTTGATTTTTATAATTCTGTCTTGTTCTTGCATTTAATACATTATTAATTATACTTCCTTTCAAGGCTTGTAAAAAACCATGCTAAAGTACGACTTTTAGCGGATATACAAAAACTTTTCCACCAAAAAATACGTATAAGCCTGCATTTGGAGACACTTGCAGGAAATGTGGCACGCATTTTGTTAAATAGAAAGAAAGACTTGATGAAGAGTCTGTATAATAATGTATATTTGCAAGCCTATTTTGAATATAAACGATTGGAGAAGATATGAACTTGATGAGCAACGAATTTACACAACAAGTGTCCGACATCGTCGTTTACGGAAAAGAGGAGGCCAACCGCCTTCAGAACGACCATATCGAACCGGAACATCTGCTATTGGGCATCTTGCGCGATGGAGAGTGTAAAGCCGCTGAAGTCTTGAAATCGTTCTACCTCGACCTGAAAGGTATCAAGAACGAACTGGAAACACAATTACGGGAGAAGTCCATTCTGGAGAACTACTCACAGGACATTTCATTCAGCGAAGAAGCATCAAAGATTTTGACATTAAGCAAATTAGAGGCACGATTGATGAATGACGAGAAAGTGGACACCCCGCATATTTTATTGGCCATTATGAGAGACAACCAGAATAACGCATATAAGATATTGGAAAAGAACGACGTAACTTACGAAAAGATAATAGACCGTCTGAAGCAGGAGGAAGCTCCTTTTGACGGACTGGATTTCAATGACGACGAAGAAGAGGAAGGCATCGGACGTCGCGGAAACGCGGACAAGAACAACGATGGCTTCGGTTCTTCCGCCAACCGCCAGACCACGCAGACCGAACAGAAACAAGCGGACGGCGGCACACCCTACCTCGACAATTATGGTATTGACCTGACCAAGGCGGCCGAAGGTGGGAAACTTGACCCCGTGGTAGGCCGTGAGAAAGAAATTGAACGTATCGCACAGATTCTGAGCCGGCGTAAAAAGAACAACCCGATTCTGATTGGTGAACCGGGTGTGGGAAAATCGGCCATCGCCGAAGGGCTGGCACTCCGCATCGTGGAGAAACGGGTTTCGCGTGCCCTGTTCGGCAAGCGCATCATTTCGCTCGACATGACGGCGGTAGTGGCCGGAACCAAGTATCGCGGACAATTTGAAGAGCGTATTCGTGCCATTCTGACAGAGGTGAAGAAACACCCTGACGTCATTCTGTTCATCGACGAGATACATACCATCGTAGGAGCCGGCTCGGCGGCTGGTTCCATGGATGCGGCCAACATGTTGAAACCGGCGCTGGCGCGTGGAGAAATCCAATGCATCGGAGCCACCACCCTCGATGAGTATCGCAAGAACATCGAAAAAGACGGGGCATTGGAACGCCGCTTCCAGAAAGTGCTGGTAGGACCGACCTCACCGGAAGAGACCTTGCAGATTCTCCGGAACATCAAGGATAAATACGAGGAACACCATAACGTGACATATACGGACGAGGCGCTGGAGGCTTGCGTACGCCTGACCGACCGCTATGTGACCGACCGCTATTTCCCCGACAAGGCCATCGACGCTATGGACGAAGCGGGTTCTCGCATCCACCTCACTCACATCTCCGTACCTCAGGAAATTGAGGAGCAGGAACGATTGATTGAGGAAGCGCAGCAACATAAGAATGAGGCCATTCGCTTGCAGAACTTCGAGCTGGCCGCCAGCTTCCGTGACCGTGAAAACCAGTACACGGAGCAATTGGAACGCCTGAAAAATGAATGGAAAGAAAAGTTGAAGGACAACCGGGAAACGGTGGACGCACCACAGATAGAGGAAGTGGTGTCCATGATTTCGGGTGTACCCGTGCAACGTATGGCGCAAGCGGAAGGTGTACGGTTGAAGGGGATGAAGCAGGCATTGCTTTCGAAGGTTATCGGACAGGACAAGGCGGTAGAGACACTGGTAAGAAGTATCCAGCGGAGCCGTGTGGGACTGAAGGACCCGAACAAGCCTATCGGTACGTTCCTTTTCTTAGGACCGACGGGTGTAGGAAAGACGCATCTGGCGAAAGAGCTTGCCAAGAACATGTTCGGTACTACCGACGCCATTATCCGTATCGATATGAGCGAATACATGGAGAAATTCACCGTGTCACGTCTGATCGGAGCTCCTCCGGGATACGTGGGCTACGAAGAAGGCGGACAACTGACGGAAAAGGTACGCCGTCATCCCTACTCCATCGTATTGCTGGATGAAATCGAGAAGGCCCACTCCGACGTGTTCAACATGTTGTTGCAAGTGATGGACGAAGGCCGGTTGACGGATAGCTTAGGACGGACCGTAGATTTCAAGAATACCATTATCATCATGACGTCCAACATCGGTACACGCCAGTTGAAGGAGTTCGGCAAAGGCATCGGTTTCACGGCACAGACCGGCGAGAACGAGAAAGAACATGCCAATAGCGTGATTCGCAAGGCCTTGAACAAATCGTTCGCTCCCGAATTCATCAACCGCCTGGATGAAATCGTGACCTTCGACCAGCTGGATATTGCTTCACTGGAGAAAATCATCGACATCGAGCTGGCAGGACTCTACAAGCGTATCGAAGGTTGTGGCTACCATCTCCTGCTCGACCAGGAGGCCAAGCGTTTCGTGGCAGAAAAAGGCTACGACGTACAGTTCGGTGCCCGCCCATTGAAACGTTCCATCCAGAACCATCTGGAAGACGGACTTGCAGAGCTGATTATCAACGAAGAACCGCAGACGGGCGATACCTTGCATGTGTACATGAACGCCCAAGGTGACGGAGTAGAAATGAAAGTAGAAAAAGCATAACGGAATTCTGACAGAATTTCGGCATACAGACAAAATGTCAGGTACAAACGTATCTGGCATTTTTTTTGTGTAAGGACTGGAAAAAAATTTATTCGAACAATCATAAAAAACAAAGAGATATGCAAAAAGGTAATATCGGGGTTACAACAGAAAACATATTCCCAATCATAAAGAAGTTCTTGTATAGCGACCATGAAATTTTCCTCCGTGAACTGGTTTCCAATGCGGTGGATGCAACTCAGAAATTGAAGACACTGGCCGCTACGGGCGATTTTAAAGGTGAACTGGGTGATTTGACGGTACGTGTAAAAGTGGACAAGGAAAACGGTACCATCACCATCAGCGACCGTGGTCTGGGTATGACGGCCGAAGAAATCGACAAGTACATCAACCAGATTGCCTTCTCAGGAGCAAATGACTTTCTGGAAAAATACAAGGACGATGCCAATGCCATCATCGGTCACTTCGGTCTGGGATTCTACTCAGCCTTCATGGTAGCCAAGACGGTAGACATCGTAACTCTTTCTTATAAGGAAGGTGCCAAGGCCGTGAAATGGAGCTGCGACGGAAGTCCTGAGTTCACCCTCGAAGAAACAGAACGTAGCGACCGTGGAACCGACATCATCCTGCACGTGGATGAAGATTGCAAGGAATTCCTGGAAGAATCTCGCTTGCAGGGCTTGCTCACCAAGTATTGTCACTTTCTGGCCGTACCGGTAGCCTTTGGCAAAAAGAAGGAATGGAAAGACGGCAAGCAGGTAGAAACGGATGAAGACAACCTGATTAACGACACTTGTCCTATCTGGACCAAGAAACCGTCGGACTTGAAGGAAGAGGATTACAAGAAATTCTACCGCGACCTGTATCCGATGGCCGACGAACCGTTATTCTGGATTCACCTGAACGTGGACTATCCGTTCAACCTGACCGGCGTGCTCTACTTCCCGAAAATCAAGAGCAACATCGACTTGCAACGTAACAAGATTCAGTTGTATTGCAATCAGGTATACGTGACCGACTCAGTAGAAGGTATCGTGCCCGACTTCCTGACCTTGCTTCACGGTGTCATCGATTCTCCGGACATTCCGTTGAACGTATCTCGTTCTTACTTGCAGAGCGATTCGAACGTGAAGAAGATTTCTACTTACATCACGAAGAAGGTATCCGACCGCTTACAATCTATCTTCAAGAACGACCGTAAGGAATTTGAAGAGAAATGGGACGACCTGAAGATTTTCATCAACTACGGTATGCTGACTCAGGAAGATTTCTATGAAAAGGCTTCCAAGTTTGCTTTGTTCAAGGATACAGACAACAAGTATTACACCTTCGAAGAATACCAGACACTGATCAAGGACAACCAGACCGACAAGAACGGTAGCCTGATTTACCTCTACGCCAACAACCTGGACGAACAGTACACTTACATCGATGCGGCCAAGAACAAAGGCTACAACGTATTGCTCATGGACGGCCAGCTGGACGTACCGATGATCAACATGCTGGAACAGAAGTTCGAAAAGAGTCACTTCACCCGTGTGGATAGCGACATCGTAGACCGCCTGATTGTGAAGGAAGACCAGAAGGGTGAAGAACTTCCGCACGACAAACAGGAAGTGCTCAGCTCTTTGTTCAAAGGACAGATGCCGAAGGTAAAGAAAACAGAATTCCACGTAGAAGCACACGCACTGGGCGAAAACAATGCGCCGATTGTCATCACACAGGCCGAATACATGCGCCGTATGAAAGACATGGCCAGCATCCAGCCGGGTATGAGTTTCTATGGTGAAATGCCCGACATGTTCAACCTGGTATTGAATAGCGACCACCGCCTGATCAAGCAGGTATTGAGCGATGCCGAAACAGCTTGTGCGGAAAAACTCGTACCGGTAGAATCTGAAATCGCCATGCTGACTCTCCGTCGTAACGAACTCCAGAAAGCACAGGAAGGAAAGAAAGATGAAGAAATCCCGACTGCCGAAAAAGACGAACTGAGTGAGGTAGAAAAGAAGATTGAAGCGCAAAAGACCGAAAAGGAAAACATCCTGAACGGTTATGCTGTCGGCAACAAAGTGGTTCACCAGCTTATCGACCTGGCCTTGTTGCAAAACAACATGCTGAAGGGTGAAGCCCTGACCAACTTTGTAAAACGAAGCGTGGAAATGATCTGATTTTCCCCCATAAAATAAGGAAAGCCATTCTTGCAGGTATGCAGGAATGGCTTTTTTTGTGCTTTTTATGCCCGTGGATAGAAGATAATTTGTACATTTGCCCAGAAACACGCAAGCAGACAACCATGGAAAACAAAACCGAATTGATATTAATCCGCATCAGCGGAGTGGACCGACCGGGACTGACCGCATCGGTGACTGCCATCTTGTCTAAATATCAGGTAGACATTATGGACATCGGACAAGCTGACATTCACAGTACCTTGTCACTGGGTATTCTTTTCAAATGTTCCGATCAGGATTCCGGAAATATCATGAAGGAATTGCTTTTCAAGGCTTCTGACTTGGGTATCAATATCCGCTTCTATCCTATCAGCGACGAAGAGTATGAAACGTGGGTAAACCTGCAAGGAAAGAACCGCTACATTCTGACGCTATTGGGCAGAAAACTTACGGCACAACAGATTGCCGGTGCTACCAAGCTTTTAGCAGAGCAACAACTGAACATCGACGGTATCCGTCGTCTGACCGGACGTATTCCCCTGGACGAGAAAAAGGCAAACGTGAGAGCCTGCATCGAATTTTCGGTGAGAGGTACTCCCAAAGACCGTGAAGAGCTACAAAGCCAGCTCATGCAGCTCAGTGCTTCACTGGGCATGGACTTCTCTTTCCAGCAAGACAATATGTACCGCCGTATGCGCCGACTCATCTGCTTTGATATGGATTCCACCCTCATTGAAACGGAGGTCATCGACGAACTGGCCATACGGGCCGGTGTGGGCGACCAAGTGAAAGCCATCACGGAAAGAGCCATGCGTGGCGAAATCGACTTCTGCGAAAGTTTCAAGGAACGGGTAGCCCTGCTCAAGGGACTGGATGAAAGCGTGATGCGCGACATTGCCGAACACCTCCCAATTACCGAAGGAGTGGAACGTCTGATGTTCGTCCTCAAACGCTACGGATACAAGATTGCCATTTTGTCGGGAGGTTTCACGTATTTCGGCAACTACCTGAAAGAGAAATTCGGCATTGACTATGTCTATGCCAACCAGCTGGAAATCGTGGATGGCAAGCTAACCGGCCGCTATTTAGGTGACATCGTAGACGGAAAACGAAAGGCGGAATTGCTCCGCCTGCTGGCACAGGTAGAAAACGTGGACATCGCACAGACAATTGCCGTGGGCGATGGAGCCAACGACCTGCCCATGCTTTCTACGGCAGGGCTGGGAATCGCCTTCCATGCCAAGCCGAAGGTGGTGGCTAATGCGCAACAGGCCATCAATACCATCGGACTGGATGGCGTGTTGTATTTCTTAGGATTCAAGGATTCCTACCTGGACGAACGCGGCAAATTATAATGACAAGATAACATTACTATATGAAGTTTTCGGAACTGAACTTAGAAGATAGCGTCCTCGATGCCTTGGACGCAATGAATTTCCAGGAATGTACGCCCGTACAGGAACACACCATCCCTGTCATCCTGGAAGGAAAAGACCTGATTGGCGTGGCCCAGACAGGTACGGGAAAAACGGCGGCCTACCTGCTTCCGGTGTTGAACCAGTTGAGCAAGGGAGGTTATCCGGAGGATGCCATCAATTGTATCATCATGTCGCCCACCCGCGAACTGGCCATGCAGATTGACCAGCAGATGGAGGGTTTCTCCTATTTCATGCCGGTGTCAAGCGTGGCGGTGTACGGAGGAAACGACGGTATCCGTTTTGAGCAGGAAAAGAAAGGGCTGACTTTGGGAGCGGATGTGGTAATCGCTACTCCGGGACGTCTGATCAGCCACTTAAGCTTAGGTTATGTAGACTTGTCGAAAGTATCTTTCTTCATCCTCGACGAAGCGGACCGCATGCTCGATATGGGATTCTCGGACGACATCATGCAGATTGTCAAGTATCTTCCCAAGGAACGGCAGACCATCATGTTCTCTGCCACCATGCCGACCAAAATCCAGCAACTGGCCAAGACCATTCTTCACGACCCGGTGGAAGTGAAACTGGCCGTATCCAAGCCGGCGGAAAAAATCATTCAGGCCGCTTACATCTGCTATGAGGCACAGAAACTGGGTATCATCCAGTCGCTATTCCAGTCCCAGCAACCGGAGCGTGTCATCATCTTTGCCTCTTCCAAGCTGAAAGTGAAAGAAGTGACCAAGGCCCTGAAACGCATGAAGCTAAACGTGGGCGAAATGCACTCCGACCTGGAGCAAAGCCAGCGCGAGGAAATCATGCACGAGTTCCGCAACCGCCGCATCGACATCCTGGTGGCTACCGACATCGTGGCCCGTGGTATCGACATCGACGACATCCGCCTGGTCATCAACTACGACGTGCCGCATGACAGCGAGGACTACGTACACCGCATCGGACGTACAGCCCGTGCCAATAACGACGGATGCGCCATCACTTTTGTTAGTGAAACCGAGCAGACCCGTTTCAAGCAAATCGAAACATTCTTAGGAAAAGATATTTACAAACTCCCCGTACCTGAAGAACTGGGCGAAGGTCCGGTATATGCTCCCCGCACTTCCAGAAAAGAAGGAGGCAAACAGGTGAAGAATTTCTCCCGCAACAAAAAGGGCGGATGGAAAAAGAAAGGGGGAAACCATGCGAAAAAGCAGGGAGAAAGAACGGTTAAGAACTGATTGACACATCTTCCTGACAGCATAGAAAAAGCCCGTACAAGTTCTTGTATTTTCATCGAACTTGTACGGGCTTTTCTTGTCAGAAATTCATGGAATACGCAAGGAGTATAGTCACCTCCCCGGCGTCATGCGCCTGCTAATGAATCCGAGAAATGAGGTTTACTCCCTCTTGGTAGTAATAAGAATCACGCCAAATTTTCCTTTCTTACCATATTTTGCGGTAGCGGCTTCATTCTTCAGCACACTGACGGATTGTATCTTTTTCGGATTGAGCTTCTTTATCACATCGTCAGACACTTCCAGCCCGTCCATAATGACAAGCGGAGACACTCTGGAGGCTTTGGAACTACCCACTGAATCTATTTTGAAATCTCCTGTAATGGACAATTCATCCATAGGATTATGGAGTTTAATAGTAGGCACATCTACCGATTCCTCGCTTTTCTGAACTCCATATCCCACTACTACGACATCATTGTCGCCTGCCTTCGGCTTGCTGTTGGTTCCCTCCAGCATGAAAGTCACCGGGAGAGTAAATTTCACACTGACCGGCTTTCCGTCCTGCATGCCCGGCTTCCACTTCGGCATGGTACTGATTACGCGGATGGCTTCTGCATCCAACCACGGGTCGACCGGACGGAGCACTTTAAAGTCGCTCAGCGAACCGTCTTCTCTCACTACAAACTGCACGATGACACGTCCCTGCTTACCGGCTTCCCGTGCCTTTGTAGGATACCTGAGATTACGTGCCATAAATTCCAGACCTGCACGCATACCGCCCGGATATTCCGGCATCTGCTCCACTACGCTAAACGTCTGGTCGTCCGACACCACAGTTTGCGGAGCAGATGCTACCACCTTCACATCTTTCTTTGTGTCGCTTTCAGTCAAGACAATTGTCTGGTCGGCTTTCTTCAGACAGTCTTTGACCGACATGGTAACCGTACTCATACCGATGTAGGCCACCTGGATGCTTTGGTCGGTGCCGACTTCCAGCGTGAAATTGCCGTTTTCGTCGGTAATGGTACCGTTGGTCGTATTCGCCACAAGTACAGTTGCCGCGATGATGGGTTTTCCCTCCTCATCCACCACCTTCATCTTCAGTTTAGTCTTTTCGGCAGGGTTCGACACATTTTTATCGGCATACGTTTCCAGAACTGCCGATAAATCATTAACTTTGACACTTGAAATCTCGTCAAGAGGTTTGGAGATTTCAGGACGGGCAAAAGCAGCTACGGTAACGGCTGCCAACGGAAGTACATAGAGGTACTTGGCACGTGCCCACGGATTGGATTTTTTTCGAATCATCATAGTGATACGTTTTTTAAGTGAACTGTGATTAAAGCTGTTGGCAATAGAGTAGAGCCTTGCGCCAACGGCTTTTTTTATTAATAGCATTTGATATTCTTTCGCATTGATTCCCTGACGGAGTACTTCTTCGTCGGCTTCGTATTCGTGGATGTTCTGCAACTCCTGCTTGAGCAGCCAGATGGCCGGATTGAACCATTGCAGCCAGGCACAGGCTTCGGTCAGCAACAAGTCCCATGAGTGACGGTAATGGATGTGGGCCATTTCGTGCACCAGAATGTGATGTCCGCTTTCCTTCAGGTCTGTTTCCGAAATCACGATGTAGCGCATCCAGCTGAAAGGAGCCAGTTTACGACGGTGAACCACCAAGCGGATACCATTGTCCAACCTTTCACACCGGCTGTGACGAATGAGATAAAGCATGCGTCCCAGCGACCAGAGGTGACGGACGATGACAAAAAACAATCCCGCAAAATAGACTAACACCAGCCCTTCCTGCCAGTGGAACGGGCGACTTCCCTCTTCCACCACTACCGCTTCGCTATTCCATTGGTACATCAGCAGCAAGTCCTCCATCGACATCACTTGTGCATTTACCGGCGAAGCCTGTTCCACCGTCACTTTTACCAAAGGCAGCAGGCACGAGAGCAGCATCACTCCCAGCAAAGCCATCCGGTTGAAACGGTGGAAAGTTTCTTTACTGAGCAGCAGACGGTAGAACAGATAGAACATTGCCAGGCAGACAGCCGACTTGAGTATATAGACTAAAAAGGTTCCCATAGGCAGACGTGTTTTATTGCGGTTTTTCGTTCTGTCCCTCTTCCACCTGACGGATGAGTTCCTTGAGTTCCTCCACCGAGATGTCTTCCTCTTTCACCAGCGAGGAAACAGCCCCCAAGAAAGAATTGTTGAAATATTTGGAGATGACCCCACGCAGGGTTTTCCGCCGGAATTCCTCTTCCGACACTATAGCATGATACTGGTAGGTATTCCCAAACGCGGTATGCGACAGGTACCCCTTTTCTTCCAGTCCCCTTACAATGGTCGACAGGGTATTAAAGTGCGGCCGGGGTTCTTCGTAAAGTTCCACCAGCTGTTTGACGAACATCGGACCTTTCTCCCAGAAAAATCCCATGATTTCTTCTTCTTTGGCAGTAAGTGTTTTCATATCCGTTTCAATTGGTTACTGCAAAGAACTAAAACTTTTAGTTGATAAACTAATTTTTATAGTTAATATAACTAAAGAGCATAGTTATACAACCATATAGAGCTTTCAATACCTTGAAACGGCTTTCATAATACTATTTCCTTATCAGTTCTGCGGATATCATTTCGGCTTGCTTTATCACCGTTTCCGTAGCCAACATCTGCATGTCTGGCGGATAGCCATAACGGCGCAACAACCGCTTGATGGACACACGCATTTTAGCCCGTACATTTTCTTTAATTTCCCAGTCAATAGATGCATTGTTACGTATAGTTTCTGTCAGGACCACGGCAAGTTCCCTGAGTTTATCTTTACCCATCAACTCCATAGCACTATTATTATCAGCTACAGCAGAGTAAAAAGCATATTCATATTCCGACAATCCCAATTCCTTAGCCGCGTTATCATGCGCTACAATATGTTTGCTCAAACCTATCAGTTCATCAATGACCTCTACCGCAGTAATTACCTTGTTATGGTATTTATTAATAGAAGCCTCCAGCATCTCCATCAGGCTTTTTCCCTGAACCAGATTATGCTGCATACGAGTTTTTATTTCATCATTCAGTAATTTGCGCAAAACTTCCAATGCAAGATTCTTATGCTCCATACCTTTCAGTTCCATCAGAAACTCTTCTGAAAGAATGGATATATCCGGTTTTTTGATGCCTGCCGCATCAAAAATATCCACCACCTGTTCCGAAACCAAAGCCTTATCTACCACCTGACGGATAGTTGTTTCGATTTCTTCATCAGTCTTATGCGAAGCAGATACATCAAATTTGCAAAGTCTGGCCTTCACCGCCTGGAAGAAAGCAACTTCTTCCTTTACTTTCATTGCCCTTTCATGAGGAATGGCAATGGCAAAAGCTTTAGACAATGCATTGACTTCGTTCACAAACCGTTTCTTGCCTTCATCCAAGCCAAGAATAAAATCCTCAGCCTGCAAAATAAATGATAACTTTTGAGAAACATCTGCCGTGAAATAAGGACGATAATCAAAACCGTGCAAAAGCTGTTGCACCACCTCCAGTTTTTCTTCCATCAAAGCAACCGCCTGCTCCTGCTGTTCTGTAGGATTACCTTTTCCCCCCGAATCCGAATAGAACGACAAAGCCTTTTTCAGGTCGGAAGCAATGCCCAGATAATCCACTACCAGGCCTCCCGGCTTATCCTTGTACACACGATTTACACGAGCTATGGCCTGCATCAGATTATGTCCTTGCATAGGTTTGTCAATGTACAAAGTATGCAGACACGGAGCATCAAATCCCGTAAGCCACATATCACGCACAATCACCAGTTTCAATTCATCATCCGGATCTTTCATCCGCTCGGCCAACAAACGCCGCTGACCTTTTGTAGTATGATGCCGAGCAATATCAGGTCCATCAGACGATGCCGAAGTCATGACCACCTTTATCACACCCTTTTCCAAGTCATCCGAATGCCACTGCGGACGCAGGTCAATAATGGCATTATACAATGCCACCGCAATACGACGGCTCATGGCCACAATCATAGCTTTTCCCTCAAAAACTTCCTGACGCTGTTCGAAATGCGTCACAATATCCCTTGCTATATTCTTAATACGGGCAGGATTTCCTATCAAAGCTTCTAATTGCGTCCATTTGGCCTTGGCTAACTGCACATCATTCATCTCCTCGGTTTCCAGTTCCCGGTCGAGCGATTCAATCAACTTGCGGCCTTCTTCACTCAGTTCCACCTTTGCCAGACGGCTTTCATAAAAAATACGCACCGTAGCTCCGTCTTCCACTGCCTGTGCAATGTCATACACATCAATATAATGTCCGAACACAGCCGGTGTATTTATGTCTGCCGTTTCTATCGGCGTACCAGTAAATCCTAAATAAGTAGCATTGGGCAAGGCATCACGAAGATACTTGGCAAAACCATATTTTATTTCCGAACCAATCACCTCATCAGCTTCATTCTTCACCTCAACCGTTTTGGCTTTAAAACCATATTGGGTGCGATGCGCTTCATCAGCAATCACGATGACATTACTCCGCTCCGTCAATGTTTCATACACATTCTTCCCCTCTTCCGGCTGAAACTTCTGAATGGTTGTGAAAATCACTCCTCCCGAATTGACACTCAAAAGACCTTTCAGTTTTTCCCCATCTTCAGCCTGTACGGGCTTCTGCCGCAAAAGCTGCTTACAGTCTGCAAACGTACCGAAAAGCTGATCATCCAAATCATTACGGTCTGTAATGACCACAATGGTCGGATTGTTCAGCATGCGTACCACTTTCCCTACGTAAAACACCATCGAAAGCGATTTTCCCGAGCCCTGAGTATGCCATATCACTCCCGCCTTACGGTCTCCTATGGGCTGACTCTTCACATCTTTAAGTCCATAATTTTCAGGCGATTCACGCATAGGCCCGTCGCACGCCTTATTAATACCTGTGGCACGTATTGTTGACTCAATAGCTTTATTTACCGCATAATACTGATGATAGGCGGCCACCTTCTTCACGGTTTCTATCTTCGTGATTTTTGTTTTCAGATCTTCTGTTTTTGTTTTCTCGAACACCGTAAACGAACGCACCAAATCCATCAAAGTCTCCCTGTTCAGCATACCTTGAATCAACACCTCCAACTGACTGACCAAGCGGGACGCTTCCGCCTTTCCGTCGGCACTTTTCCAGGCCATCATGCGGCTGAAACCTGCCGACAAAGACCCGGCTCGTGCCTCCAAACCGTCAGAAATAACAATCAGCTCATTGTAGGTAAACAAAGAAGGAATGGCCTTTTTATAAGTTTCAACTTGCCGGAAAGCACTTTGAAGTGTAGCATTTTCATCTGCCGCATTCTTCAATTCTATAACTACCAAAGGCAAACCATTGACAAACAATATCAAATCCGGCCGTTTGTTTCGTCCGTTCTCCACAATGGTATATTGATTGACTACCGCAAAGTCATTATTCAGCGGGTTGTCAAAATCAACCAGCCAGACCAACTCTCCCCTCTCGGCTCCCTCCCGGTGTACTGACACCGAAACCCCTTCCGTCAGCATACGATGAAACAGCTCGTTGTTGGCCAGCAGGTCAGACGAAGCAATACGCAATACCTCATTGACCGCATCTTCACAAACCGCTGCTGGCAATTCGTGATTGATACGCCGCACCGCTTTACGTAAAGATTCTTTTAGCACGACCTCTTCAAAAGACGTACGCAGCGGATTCGGTCCATCAGGAGCAATATCCGGACCGTAAAGTGATTTATAGCCAAGATGCTCAAAAAGCTGGATGGCGAAAGATTCTATTTGGGATTCGGTGAGTTGTGTCATAATTAATTATTTATCTAAGTTATCAACTTTGATATACTTCCCAATATCAGTCAAAATTTTACTTTTCTCTACAACAGATAAATAGGAATCACATTCTTTTGAGAATTCCATTATAGCTATATACTCTTTAGGAAATTTATCCTTAAGCTCATTCTCATATTTCACTGAACCGTTTTGCCTAGAAGCCAAGAACTGTTGAAACAATAGAATATATTCTGATGTCCGCCCATCTGATTGTATAGACTGAACATTAGCAATACACATATTTTTATAAGCCTTAGCGACCTTATCAAATGAATTATTTATATCCTTTAATTTCAAATAAATATCATCATCAAACAGAAATAGTGACAAAATAGCCGATTTATAAAGTTCTTCTTCAACTAATAAAAATTGCTGATTAATATCATTCCCCCTAAAAAGTATATACCTATCCCAATTATCTCTTTTAATAAGAGTTATGCTATTTAGAACAGATTGATACACCTTATAACGTTTATCAAATAATTGAATTTTAATATTATCCTTTTGAATAGTATTTTGAATAATGGCACATTGTACAACTGCCGCACTAATACCAAGACCTATAAATGTTAAGAATACATTCATCGACTTGTCGTCTGTACCCATAATAATAAGATTTATTCCTCCTATTATGATACAAAATATTATTATCCAAACAGGATTTAAAGGAGTAGATTTTATCTTTTCTATTAATTTATTCATTAATTTGGAACAATATTATTTAATACACAATTACCAAATGACAGTTCATAATTAATATGCCATAGCGTTTTGGATAAAGATTCATTTAATACACTTACTCAAAAGATTCATTCCAAGAATTCAGTGCGCTGGGAGCAGCCTACAGACCATAAAACTATTGTGTCTCAAAAGTTGGAACCTTTTAATTTATCATATTAAGAATCCTCACCAAAAAGTCTCTTTACATGCTCATAAAGTCCTTTATTATAATCGACAGCCTCCGGAGCTGAACTTGATATAAAATTCTCGATATTATGTATTAATTTCTCCTCCAAAATAGGCAATACAGCATATACCACAAATTTATCTTTTTCAACTCGCGTTGAAACAACTCCCAAAGCAGTAGAAGCAACAATGTACGCATACAAATATTTTGAAAGTTCTGGATTAATTTCTTCTGTAGAAAACGGACGCTTCTTTTTATGAGAAAATACACAAGCTAATAAAACAATATTTCCAAAATATGATCCTGAATTTATATACCCATCTATAATAGTTTCGATAAGTTTCGCCGGAGATTCACTTTTTTCAAATTTATCTCCAGTTATTTGTTCACTTAATACATTAGAAAATTGTTCATTTCTTTGTTGCTTTATTATAAAGTTCTCCATAATATTTTTACTATAACTTGTTGTTATTTTTACGTCTTCTAACTGAGAACTTATATATATAATTTTTTGAGATAAACTCTCCGACATAGATAAAAATTTATCAACTGATATAGATATTCGGTCTGAAACTTTATCTATTTTCTGATACTGGGCCTCTCCCTGATTATTGGAAACAATTGCATAAATAATAGCGACTACAGAAAGGAACAATGAAGATATAGTAGAGGCAAAGGATATATAGTCTACAATCTGATCTGTATTATTGTTATTCACACAAACATAAGTTATCAGTTCTATAATTATAAATATCAACAAACCTGATATATAATAGATATGTACTTTACCTTTTTCATCATTTTGACGATATTTCAAAAAAAGAAAAATGATAGCAACTATAGCCAACAATATCACCGAGAGTGTAAGTATCCCTGAATTTATTAATTTATCCATTATCATAATTCATCTATCTTTATTTCATTAGACATTAATTTAGGTAGTATATTATCTTTAGTTTTATTTATAGTCCTTATTTGCAACTCATTTATTTTTATTTTCTCAAAAATAGGTTTTATTCTATCACAAAACTCATCAACAATATGTTTAGGTGGAATCAGTAAACCTAAAGATTTAAAAGCCGATTTACTAATCTCCATAAAAGTTGAACCATTAGCATAACTATGTACCATATCCATATTCGCCTTGAGCCACAAATATATAAACTCTTTTGCATAACCTTTATCATCAATTATTGCAATATAGCCTTGATTGATAGCTAAAGGAACCTCCGCATAAGCTAATACTCCAACCGGTGCTCTTGATGACATTAACAATGTACCTGCTGGTAGAAGTCCAGAACTAATCTGCTTCAACCCTTCTTGTGTTATTTTTCTTTCAGTATTAAACAGATAAATTCCATTTAATGTGGTGACATCTTTAGGAGAAGTCCAAGGTATGCTACCATCCCAATATTTAGGTTCTTTAGTACTAGGAGTGGTGCCACCTTTTACAGATAAAATATCGTCCAACGTGCCTTCTTTCCAATCTTCTTTGACTTCTTCAATAAACCATTTGCGGAATAGTGTTTCTGCCATTGCTTCAAGAGTTTTATTTTCTTGATGAAGCAAATCTATTTTGTCATCCAAAGAACGGAGAATAGAGGCTATACGTTTTTGTTCAGTAAAAGATGGCAAAAAAATAGAAAAACGACCAAGACTACTTGCACTAATATTTTCCTGTGCACTATTACTATCAATATTATTTTGGACAAATAATTGAAAACTATCCTCACATAATGCATAATATACAAAGTCTGCACAAAACCCCTCCTTTGCATTAATCTTAGCAACCCGTTGATTTATATATGCATGTCCATCAACCTTCAACTTTCCTATCTTTCCTATTGTAGCACCAGTCATAGCCACAACATAATCATTCTGTTTGATAAGAAACCTTCTCAATTTGGATTTATCATATTTCTCTAAATCAACATGTTCACAATCTGTCAAATTTATAATAGGAGGAGTTATATCTTTTATCTTTACAACTTTTTCTCCTTTTTGCCCAAAATCTAAACTTTTAAAAGCAAAGCCTGGAGTTATATCAGCAATTTCTCCTAATTTATATTCTTTCCATTCTTCCATACCCATTAAATATTATACAGAGTATTCTTTAATGTTACTATAATGATAAAAATCTGACATTATGAAATCGTTACACCTCATTTTTAATTTACTCAAGTAATAAGTTCGCTTTTTTAAGTTCGTCTTTCACTCGCTCCTTCCAAATATCCAAGAATAAGGTGTACCATTCTTTCTCTGCTTTTTTCTGAGCATCTGACATGCTACAATTCTTATCAATATTTTTCTCCGTAAGTTGCTTAATGCATTCTGTGCCTTGTTCTAAAATCATAGAAGGCAATTTTACATTCAAAACATTATTAATATAATTGATGGCAAATCCTGATAAAACTATTCCCTCTCCAGAACATGACAGTTCATTTTTCATTTGACGAATTTGAGCAGCAATATTAGTCCATCCCATTGTTGCTATTAAACGAAATACAATAGGAGTCGCATTTGCATTTCTTTGAATAGCATTAAAAGCATCCTGTGGATCTGAATATTGACTTTTATCTACATTATATAAATCATTCATAAATCTCACTATCTTTATGCGTCTTCATTTATCAGTTTATTAATCATCATCTTTATATCTTCCGGTACTCTATTTTCATCTATTGCATCAAGATGAAATCCATGATAAGTGTTCTCACTTTCACGCTTGAACTCTATATACTAGTTGTGTGTCTGGTTGAAAAAGTAAAGGACCCGCAAATCTGTACCAATGGCTTTCAGAAGCATGTTCTTTGCATCTTCTTTACTTTAAGCTCAAATGGGTTATCATAGGCTTATTATTTCTTTTATTAGTGATTTTACCATCATAAAACGTAAGTCTACATTATATTTTTGCCCCGTTCCAGTTGATATAGAGAAGTTGAATCTTTCATCATTAAATAAACGAATCATACCAGTTTTAAATGCTTCTGCATTTTTCAACAGCATAAGCTGTTCTTCGTCGCTCAACCAGGCTATGTTTACACTCAATGTATCATATACCGATTTGGATATTGGCTTCCTCTTATCAGTAACACTATATTTTTTCCGGAATGCATCATTTTTGAATATCTCATAACAGCACTTCATCGCCTTGTCAAAAGAAACACGTATGTTATCCCTTTGCTCAGAAGTCATTTTGTTCAATTCCCCCATCTTATCATTCAAGAACATATCCAAGTCGCCCATATAGTCCTGATAGCCAATAAAGAATGCTATAAATCTATTTACAAAATCACGGTCTTGCATTCGCTTGCTTTCCACAGAATAATTGGTAGCCTTTTTAAAAGACTCCATATCAGCCAGTTCCTTTATAAATATCGCTGCAGGCCCCTGATTCAATGCATGACGCATTTCTTGTGGAGTTAAAGGTACTCCAGCAGTATTAACGCGTTGGAATATGATGTATTTCACATCCAACGGAGTGCCTTTACGTAATGTATTCATCGTGATTTTAAGCGACTTAATACGCTTCACTTCAGGCCGTGCCAATTGTGAGAAAGTAAATCCATCAAAATTTTTCAAGAATTGAAGCCCCTCCAGTTTCAAAGGGTTCTCCTTCTCCAATACAAAATCCCTTATCGCGCAAATTCGCTGTAACCCATCTATGATGGAAAGTTTTTGGCTCACAGGGTCTTCACTAAAATAGAATGAAGGCAAAGGAAGTCCCAGCAAGATTGATTCTATCAACCTGCTCTTTTTCACGTTATCCCACACGTCAGTCACACGCTGAAAATCAGGCTGCAAATCTATCTCATCGTTTTCCAACTGGTCTATCAGTGAGCCTAAATTTACAGTCGATATATCCACATCAATCTCGTTGGGATTAAATGGTTTGGTTATCTCTTCCGTCGACTTTCCGCCATTGAGGTTTTCCAATTCAACTTCCTGATTGTCTTGTATTTGAACATCCTCCACACTCATAAAATCTCATTTTATTTTAGCCAAATTCTCCAATATCAGCTTGTTCAACCGTTCTTCTTCCTTCAACTGTACTTCAAATTCTGCTTTTAGTGCTGCAAACCGTTCTTCAAAATTGAAGTCATCATCTTCTTCCGGCAAGCCTACATAACGGCCTGGAGTCAATACGTAATCCAATTCAGCCACACGCGACACAGAAACTGATGCACAAAAGCCGGGTACATCCTGGTAAGTTCCACCTTCGTTTCGCCATTGATGATAAGTATCAGAAATCAACTTAATATCTTCCGGTGAGAACTCACGGGTACGACGGTTAATAAGGTGCCCCATATTACGTGCATCGATAAACAGAATTTCCTGACTACGCTCACGGAAAGAACCATCAGCACAGCGGCTTCTGCTCAGAAACCAAAGGGAAGCGGGAATCTGTGTATTCAAAAACAATTTTGCAGGAAGATTCACAATACAATCTACCAAGCCAGCATCTACAAGATTCTTCCGTATTTCTCCCTCTCCGCTATTTTTTGAGGTCAATGCACCTTTAGCCAAGACAAAACCTGCCTGTCCTGCCGGAGCAAGATGATAAATAAAATGCTGTATCCAAGCGAAATTGGCATTTCCAGCAGGCGGTACACCATACTTCCAGCGGCCATCACTGCGCAAGAGGTCACCGCTCCAGTCACTGTCGTTAAACGGAGGATTAGCTATCACGTAGTCTACCTTCACATCACGGTGAGCATCATTCAGGAAAGAGCCCTCGGTATTCCATTTTACCTGAGAAGCATCAATGCCACGAATGGCCAGATTCATTTTGCAGAGTCGCCAGGTAGTCTGATTGCTTTCCTGACCGAAGATGGATATATCATTTACGCGCCCTTGATGCTGCTCCACAAACTTCTCGCTTTGCACGAACATACCACCTGATCCGCAACAAGGGTCAAGCACACGTCCTTTGTAGGGCTCCAGCATATTCACAAGCAATTCCACCACACTACGTGGAGTATAGAACTGTCCTCCTTTTTTCCCTTCTGCCAAGGCAAATTCACCTAAGAAATATTCAAACACATGTCCTAAAAGGTCAGCACTGTTAGTCGCAGCACTCAACGTACTGTTACCTATCAGGTCCACAAGTTCCCCTAAGCTGGTCGGGTCTAAATTAGGACGGGCAAACACTTTTGGCAGTACGCCTTTCAAGGAAGGGTTATCCTTTTCAATCGCATCCATAGCCTCGTCAATCAGCTTTCCGATTTTAGGGTCTTTAGCATTGGCTACCAGCGTACTCCATCGAGCTTCCGCTGGAACATAAAACACATTTTCTGCCTTGTATTCCTCACGATCCTCCGGATCAGCCCCAAGGTCTATTTCCTGCTTGAGTTTATTATATAAATCTTCGAATGAAACAGAAATATATCGTAAAAAGATAAGCCCTAATACTACATGCTTATACTCGGCTGCATCAATGTTTTTACGAAGTTTATCAGCTGCTTTCCAAAGCTGTTTTTCCAAAGGCTCATCTGCTATTTCTTTTTTCTTAGCCATAACTACTTATTTACTTTTATTTTTCTTTCCAACAAGCACAATTTTCAGTGGATTGATATCCTTCATGACTACCATTAATTTGAATTATATACAAAGATAATGATTGCTTTTGACTAAAAAAGCGTATTTGACTTTTTCATTCGCAAACTTTCCAACCCAAGAAAAGAAAACCTACGTTTCGGCCACGAGAAACGTAGAAAGCATAAAAAGATTTATCAATTAATTCCTTTACGCTTTATATATCTACAATTGAGGAGGAAGATGCTTACGATGTCCGGGAGCATCAAACTTTGCAGATTTCTTACCGCGTATTTTTTTCGCATGGCCAGGAGGGATTTCCTTCTTATGTGGTGGCTTAGGTGCATGACGATGCACCACACAAGAACTTCCGCCCAAACACAAAAGCAGGCCGAACAAGGCAATCAACAATTTTGTTTTCATAACTTTCAATGGTTTTTACAAAGTTAGAAAAAAACACAGACATATTCCCCTGCAAACCTCCCCAATTGCAGAAAATAAAAGCACTCTCAACTCTTTTAAAAACGCAAGTGCATTCAACCTAAAACGCAAGTACGTTTGAATCAAAACGCAAGTGCGTTTAAACTAAAACACAAGTGCATTTGAGTCAAAACGTAAGTGCGTTTTTTCACAAAGATATGCAAATGCAAACAGATGTAAAACCAGCACGAAAAAGTGTGTGAAAATGCCTTCAAACAAAGATTTCAAGCAATAATAAGGAAGAATGGAAGAAAAACCATACTTACCTGATTTACAAACATTAAACCAACAAAGGAGCATAAACCGACAACGGAAAGCTTGACGGGTTGTCGGGGTTGGCACCGGTTTTTCAAACTTCCTATATACAGGTGTGGAAAAATATAAGCGTTATATTTTTCCACACCCCGCGTATATATACTTTATAAAAATGCCTGCCAACCCCGACAACCCGTCAAGTACACGGCCGAAAACGGACAATAAAAAACCTCCTTCACTTCATCTTTTCAGAAGCAAAGGAGGCTTTCAAATTTCCGTATTCATTTAGAACGGCAGGTCGTCTTTCTCGTCTGTCATAGAGAAGTCGGCCGGAGCTGCATTTACCGGAGGGAATGGAGCTTCTACCGGAGGCATCTGAGGAGTGGCTCCCACACGTTCCACCTTCCATGCACGGATACTGTTGAACCAGCGTCCTTGCCATTCGCGGGCATCAATGTCGAACGATACGTTCAGTTCCTCGCCCACCTGAATATTAAACTGTTTGATTTTGTCGTCACCAAAGACATCAAAGCACATGCGACGTGGATACTGGTCGTGTGTTTCGATGACATATTCTTGTACCTTCCATTCGTTGCCGTTCCGCGATGTACCGCCTTTCGGTTCCAGAACCGCAATCACTCTTCCTGCTAATTCCATAAATAGTATTTTTAAATTCGGTGACGAAATTACGACTTTCCATAGAAGAAAACTAATTTTTAAGACCTTTTTTTGTGGGGTGTATGCAATCTTTTCGTAACTTTGGCAATTGGTTTAGAGCATCCGTAGATGCATTTAATAATAAAAACAGAACAAAAACAAATATAAAAACAGCTATGAAGTTTATCGTTTCAAGTACTGCTTTATTCAGTCATTTGCAGGCTATCAGCCGAGTAATCAACTCAAGAAATTCATTACCTATTCTGGACTGTTTCCTCTTCGAACTGAGAGACGGTACACTCTTTATGACTGCTTCGGACAATGACACTACGCTGTCTACTTCCATCGAAGTGAACGAATCGGACAGCGACGGCCGTTTTGCCGTTTCTTCCAAGACATTGCTGGAAGCATTGAAAGAGATTCCTGAGCAGCCGCTGAGTTTCCACATCGAACCCAGCAACATGGAAATCACCGTGGAATACCTGAATGGAAAATACAGTCTGATGGGACAGAATGCCGACGAATATCCGCAGGCACAGGCATTGGGAAGCAATGCCGTACAGGTGACCATGGGAGCAGAAATCTTGATGAACGGCGTGAACCGCAGCATTTTTGCGACTGCCGACGATGAACTTCGTCCGGTGATGAACGGTATTTATTTCGACATCAGCACAGAAGACATAACACTGGTTGCTTCCGACGGTCATAAACTGGTACGTTGCAAGACTTATGCCGCACGAGGAGCAGAAAAAGCGGCCTTCATCCTTCCGAAGAAGCCGGCCAACCTGCTGAAGAACCTGCTGCCGAAGGAACAGGGCGACGTACAGATTGGCTTTGACGACCGCAATGCCATGTTCACCCTCGAAAACTACCAGATGATCTGTCGTCTGATTGAGGGACGTTACCCGAACTATAACTCTGTCATTCCGCAGAACAACCCGCACCGTGCCATCATTGACCGTGCGCTCTTCATCAGTGCCCTGCGCCGTGTGTCTGTGTTCTCTTCACAGTCAAGCAGCCTGATCAAGCTGAGTTTGTCGGAAAACCAGATGAAGATTTCTGCACAGGACATCGACTTCTCTACTTCGGCCGAAGAAACCATCGCTTGCCAGTATGGCGGCAACCCGATGAGCATCGGTTTCAAGTCGTCGTTCCTGATTGACATTCTGAACAACATTTCTGCACAGAACATCATCATCGAACTGGCCGACCCGTCACGCGCTGGTGTCATCGTTCCTGAAGAACAGGAGGAAGACGAAGACCTGCTGATGCTGCTGATGCCGATGATGCTGAACGACTAATCATTTTTTGTTACACACAGACTCATGAAACTGAACTTGAAAAATCCGCTCGTGTTCTTCGACCTGGAGACCACGGGCACCAACATTAATACAGACCGTATTGTAGAAATCTGCTACTTGAAGGTTTACCCTAACGGCAACGAAGAGGCCAAGACCTTGCGCATCAACCCGGAAATGCACATTCCGGAGGCATCGACTGCCATTCATGGCATTCACGACGAGGATGTGGCCGACTGCCCTACTTTCAAGGAAGTGGCAAAGGACATTGCCCGCGACATTGAAGGGGCCGACATTGCCGGCTTTAACTCCAACCGCTTCGACGTGCCGGTACTGGTAGAGGAATTCCTCCGTGCTGGTATCGACATCGACCTGACCAAACGGAAGTTTGTCGACGTGCAGGTGATTTACCACAAGCTGGAACAGCGCACGCTTTCGGCTGCCTACAAGTTCTACTGCGGAAAGAACCTGGAAGACGCGCACACGGCAGAAGCCGATACACGGGCTACCTACGAGGTGCTGAAGGCACAGCTCGACCATTATCCTGATGTGCTCCAGAACGACATCAACTACCTGTCGGAATATTCCAGCTATAGCAAGAACGTGGACTTTGCCGGAAGAATCGTGTATGACGACAACGGCGTGGAAGTGTTCAACTTCGGAAAATACAAAGGTATTCCTGTATCGGAAGTGCTCAAGAAAGACATGGGCTACTACGGCTGGATTATGAACGGAGACTTCACGCTGAACACGAAGAATGTATTGACAAAAATCCGCCTGCGTGAAACGGGGCTGGTCAAGTAAACGGAAGGTAGCATGAATACACTACAAGGCAAAAAAATTGTACTGGGTATCACGGGTAGCATTGCAGCCTACAAGGCAGCCGTGCTGACACGCGGACTGATTAAGAAAGGCGCAGAGGTGCAGATTGTCATCACACCGGCAGGAAAGGAGTTCATCACTCCCATCACGCTTTCGGCGCTGACCAGCAAGCCGGTCATCAGCGAGTTCTTCTCACAGCGTGACGGCACATGGCACAGCCACGTGGACTTGGGATTGTGGGCCGACGCTATGGTCATTGCCCCGGCTACGGCTGCTACCATCGGAAAGATGGCGCACGGGGTAGCTGACAACATGCTGGTGACGACCTACCTGTCGATGAAGGCTCCGGTGTTTGTGGCTCCGGCCATGGACCTGGATATGTTTGCTCATCCTTCTACCCAGCATAACCTCGACATTCTGCGCAGCTATGGCAATCATATTATCGAACCGGCTTCGGGTGAGCTGGCCAG
>ERZ772872.1146-NODE-1146-length-24554-cov-6.327644_pt1 | contig 24554 bp, 16 predicted proteins | sample MGYA00512132_ERZ772872 | MGnify/ENA primary metagenome ERZ772872 (study PRJEB29015, sample SAMEA2737724) | human gut metagenome | biome: human gut; feature: human-associated habitat; material: faeces | place: China | collected 2012 ...
TCGAAAAATGGCGATTACGGACAAAACGGGCAAAAATGGCCGGTTGTCCGTAAAAATTCAGACGTTTCGGACCCGATTTTACGGACAAATGCTTAAAAAAACGGCTTTTGTCCGTAAATCATCATAATGGGTAAAAATTTACGGACAAATCACTGAAAAATGCCGGTTTGTCCGTAAAATGCGTTTTGCTTACGGACAATTCAATAAAAATGGACGCTTTGTCCGTAAATTTGAGTGAGATCCTGGAAAAATCAGTTGAGCAGCACTGTATTTAAAAAAGCCGGACAAAAGCAGTCGCAAACTGACCGCCTTCGTTCAGCTTTCCGTTTAATTCAAGCTAGGAAAAAGACTTTTCCAAATAATTATTCGTTCGTGCTTTTAAACCAGCCGTGCTTGCTGAAGAATGCATACATATCGTTTAAGAAGAAGATGGAATAACTGAAAATCAAAGCAAAATTGCCGTCGCCTTGAAGCATCGTCTGAGTCCAAAGAGCAATCGTAAAAACGGATGAAATCGTCCAAACGTAATACTGCTCGCGCTTGCGATTGAGCTCAAGCAAAGAACCCGTAATCGCCATTGCCAGATTCAAACTGTCCAAAAAAACGCGCGGGTCGCTCGTCATGCTGAAAATAAAGTAGATTACGGCCCATGCAGCCCCAAAGAAAATCAAGTATTTGAGCCATTCGATCCAGCTTTCAAACTTTTCTGCCTGGATGTCGTTGTTCCATTTAGGATCAAGGATGCAAAACAGATCAAGAAACAACAGGTAGCCGATTTGTTCCCAAGCAGTTGCGAAATTTCCGGCCATGAATCCGGTGGTTGCGATGCAGATCGCAGAAATTGCGCCTGCCCAGCCCTGAATCCCCGAACGGTTGGAAATCCCGATGACGCAGGCAACGGACAGATTGCCGCCAATGAATGCGATAATTGATTGCAGCGGTGCTTGAGAAATCGACTGAACGAGCGAAATCACCTGCAAAACGAAGTTGAACGTCAATAAAGCGTAACTAAACTTCCCCCATCCTCTGCACTGATTAAGCAGCCATGAAAAATAACCTTTGCGAAAAACATTATGCGAATACTCCGACAAATGCGTCAAAACGTCTTTGTAGCGATCAAACATCTCTAAATTCCTCCCTATATAAAACATAATTTATTATAGGGTCTTCACAACCTTATTTCAAGTTAAAACTCAATATGTGGTATCATAAATAATTAATGAAACCTATATCTTGTACCTATATGTCAAATCAAACATTCGTTCCTCCGTTTTCGACAACACTGAAAATTCGCACAATTTTACCCTTTCTTGAATTATTACAAATACGTTACATGTTATAATCTACTTGGTTGTGGAATTGAAAAATTTCAGAAAAGAGGATAAAAAAATGAAATTTAACTTCAAGAAAGCCGCTGCCCTTTTTTTGGCAGCTTTGACTTTGAGCGGAGTTTCGGCAGGCGCAAGCACTGCATTTGCTGACGGAACAGATGATTCCTCAAGCTCCGGCTCAACGCATACCCTGAACTCGTCCTACGTCGTTTACGGTGCTGGCACGAGCTCAGAAGTTCGTTCCAGACTCGATGACGTTTTCCAGTCCGATTCTTCATTCAAGAAGCTGACCGCCACGGCAGCCGATTATTCCAAATACATCAGTCAGCAGGACAACACGACGGATGCCGCAATGATCAGTTCGGTCGCAATCGCTCCCGGCGATCCCGGTTCAGGCGTCAAGGTCAACATCAAAAACTATGACGGTGAAAACAATATCACCAAGGTCACTTCACAACAATACGCAATGGTCGCACAAATGGCCGGCGTCACGGACGTCAGCATCGTTGTCACCGCAAACCGCCCCGTTTCAGGCGAATCGGCCTTGACGGGCGTTTACAAAGCCCTCGCAACCGACGGCGTTTCACTCAATACGCAAAACACTTCCACGGCCAACCAAATGCTTGAAGCAACTCAACCAGCAATTGAGGCCAACAAAGACGATAAAACCTATCCGGGCAAACTAATGGCGGCAATCGGCGACGTTTCAAAGCAGTTGGCGGAAATGAAACAAGACAACAAAAATCTTGCAACCAAACAAGATATTCAGGATATGCTGAACAAAGCGCTTGAAAAGCGCGGCATCGAAGACAAGACTTCTTCAACCAACGTTACGCAGATTACGAATGCTTTGTTCAACTTCCAAAATTCGCCGATTTCTTCCAGCAAAAACTACGTCAAAAACGTTGACAACACGATCAACAACGTTAAGAACTCGGCCGGAAACCTGATGAACAAAGCAAAGAATTGGGCAAACAGCCAGTCAGGAAAAAAGACGATTTCAGAAGCCAAGAGTCTTTGGCAAAAATTCGTCGACTGGATCAAAGGACTGTTCAGCTGATCAGTTTCCGATTAAATAATTACGTCAGGATTTGTAAAATCTTGAATTAAATGAATGCCGGACAAGTCAGTCGAATTGCGACTGATTTTGTCTGGCATTTTTCTTATGAGTGACTTTTTTGACAAATACAGCGCTGTCTCAATCTGTGCTCCATTCTCTAGTTACGGGCAAAACCGCGATTTTTGAGATTTGCCCAGAAAAGCTGGTCCTCGATTACGAGCAAAATGCGTTTTTTTGAGATTTACCTGTAAATGCCGATCCTCAACAACAAAAAACCCGCAGAGGCAAATGCCTGCTACGGGAAAAAGGTTATGTTATTGGGGAAATTACCGCCTTGGAGGTGGCGGTTATTACTTACATAAAAAGGGGAGAAGGTTGATATCTCATCAGCCTATGTTTGTATGATACATCTGATAATTTAAGGAATGTTAGTGATTTGTTTTAGTTTTTATTAAGATGAACATTATTGGTACAATTAAGTTTTTCTTTAGAAAATTCTTGAAAGAAGACGACAAAAAACATCAAAGCATCATGCAGATTGAAAAATCAGCGAGAGTTTTTTCAGTTCAAAAAAGTTCAGCCAAACTTTTGACGTCGAAATCTTTAAGCGAACAGCTGTGGATTGTTTTTAAAAAAGGTTTATCCACAAAGTTATCCACAGTCTGTTGATAACTTTCTTTTTCCTTTTTCCACATTTTCATGCTTTCTGCCACAAATAAAAACTCCGTGGTTGGGGCGCCACGGAGAAAAAAGGTATGTTATAGGGAGTATATACATTCACCATTGGGGAATGGTGATATATTTTTCTGCTTATAAGGGGGAGTTGATTGATTGATTTTCATCACTCAATCTATGTTTTAATAGTACCAATAACTTGTAAAAAATCCATGTACTTTCGGTAAGTATTTTTTTACGTTTTTTTTTAGCTTTTCTAAAAGCATGTCACTTTTTAGAATAATACATGAATTAAAAACGACCAAAACAAATAATAGTTTCGGTCGCTTTTATATTATCTTATTCAAATGCTCAAATAAAGATTAGTCTTCAGCTACGAATGGAAGCAAGCCCATGATACGAGCACGCTTGATTGCAACTGTAAGCTTGCGTTGATTCTTAGCGCTTGTCCCCGTTACACGACGTGGCAAAATCTTGCCTCGTTCTGAGATGAAACGCTTGAGCAAGTCTGTATCCTTGTAATCGATGTATTCGATATGGTTGGCTGCGATGAAGTCGACCTTGCGACGACGACGTCCGCCTCTGCGTTGTTGTGGCATGTGATTTCCCTCCTCTTCAATTAGAATGGCAAGTCGTCTTCCGAAACGTCCGTCTTGGAGCCGTTGCCGGCAAACGGATCCTGCATGGCATCGTTATTCACGTTGCCATAGCCGTTATCTTGCTGATAACTGCCCTGATTGTTGGCAGGAGCTCCGTACGGATTTCCGCCGAACGAAGACTGACTCTGTTGACGAGGAGCAGATGATGCCGAACCACCGTGCTGTGCGCGGTAACGATCAGATTCTGCCTTGGATTCGAGCAACGAGAAGTTTTCCGTAACGACTTCAGTCACATACACGCGATTCCCTTGCTGATTTTCGTAAGAACGCGTTTGGATGCGTCCTTCAATTCCGACAAGCGAACCCTTATGAGTGAAGTTGGCAAAATTCTCTGCGGATTTGCCCCATACTACACAATTGATAAAATCTGCTTCACGATTACCTTGTTGGTTAGTGAAGTTTCGATCGACGGCAACAGTGAAACTGGCCACTGAAGTACCTGAATTCGTGTAGCGCAAATCAGGGTCTCTGGTCAAACGACCAACCAAAACAACTCTATTGATCATTTCTGCTCCTCCTTTATTTCAATATTTAATCTCTATATTAGTCTTCGCGTTTAACGATCATATGACGCAAGATACCGTCGTTGATCTTTGCAAGACGGTCAAATTCGTTGATAGCGTCCGCATTTTCAGCTTTGATGTTTACGATATGGTAGACACCTTCTGTGAAACCACCGATTTCGTAAGCAAAACGACGCTTAGACCAGTCTTTTGAATCTACGACTTCTGCACCATCATTCTTCAAAATGTTGTCGAAACGTTCTACCAAGTCGTTCTTGGCTGCTTCGTCCAACGCTGGGCTGATGATGTAAGTAATTTCGTAATTTGTCATGACTGTTTGCACCTCCTTATGGACTTTTGGTTCTTATTTTAGAACAAGGAGAATCTTAAGCATTTTTGAGCTTAGATACTCACGAATTAAAATTATAACATTAATTTATTAATTTCGCAACTTGTTTTATGATTTGTGCTACTACTTAATAATATACGCGATTCCTCGCTGTTTTTTTCTTTTTTGCGACTTAAACTTCATCTTCAATTCAAGCCCGCTTCGTGTCCTGTTCATTCATCATTCCTGATTGCTTGAAGAATCTTGCGAGTCTTTCCGATCATTTGATGATTCAGTCTGCTCCGTTGAATTTTCGTCATTTGACAAATTTTTTTCATCATCTGCTTCCGGCTGTTCAGGCTCAACTTTTGCAATCGTCGACACCTTTGCGTCATCATCAAGATTGATCAAATGGACGCCCATCGTTGAACGACCCGTTGTTGAAACGCTCTTGACATTGAAACGAATCATCACGCCCTTATCAGTAATGACCATGATGTCTTCCGTTCCGTCAACGATTGTCAATCCGGCCAAAGAACCGTTCTTTTCCGTGATGTTTGAGGTCTTGATGCCTTTTCCGCCGCGCCCCTTGATCGGATAATCAGAAGCAGGCGTCTGCTTGCCGTAGCCTTTTTCGGAAATCACGAAGACGTTGCTGTCAGGCTTCAAAACGTCTGAACCAACGGCATAGTCGTCATCGCGAAGTCTGATTCCGCGAACCCCTGAGGCTGTGCGGCCCATCTGACGCACTGCATTTTCTGAAAAGCTTACCGCATATCCGCCGTGAGTCCCGATAATGATGTTTTGATTGCCGTCAGTAATCGAAACGTTCAGCAATTCATCGCCCTCACGCAGCGTAATGGCTTTCAGGCCGTTCTTTCGAATGTTTCCGAATTCTGTCACGGAAGTACGCTTGACTACGCCTTGAACAGTTGTAAAGAACAGGAAGTGCGAATCGTTGCGTTTTTCAGGATCAACGTTGATGACCGTCTGAATCTTTTCTCCTTCCGACAGATCCAACAGGTTGATGACCGGAATGCCCTTGGCAGCCCGCCCGTACTCCGGAACTTCATAGCCCTTCATGCGATAGACTTTGCCGATATTCGTAAAGAACAAAACCTCATCGTGCGTCGAAGTCGTAATCAGATGTTCGATGAAATCGTCATCGTGAACGCCCATCCCCTGAACGCCGCGACCACCGCGACGCTGAGTTTTGAAATCGCTTGTCGGCAACCGTTTGATGTAGCCATTGTGCGTCAATGCGATCACGACGTTTTCTTCTTCGATCAGGTCTTCGTCTTCAATGCTCAAAACTTCGCCGACCATCAGCTCGGTTCTGCGATCATCACCAAATTTTTCTTGAATTTCAAGCAATTCTTGATAAATAATGCTGTGGACGCGCTCTTCATGCGCCAGAATATCTTTAAAATCAGCAATTGCTTCCAAAGTTTTCCTGTATTCGGCATCGACTTTTTCACGTTCCAATCCTGTCAGGCGAACAAGTCTCATGTCCAAAATGGCTTGAGCCTGCTTGTCGGAGAGTTCATACTCGTTCATCAAGCGATCCTTGGCTACTTCGCCGCTTTGAGAATTTCTGATGATGCTGATGATCGCATCGATATGGTCAAGCGCAATTTTCAAGCCTTCCAGAATATGTGCTCTTGCTTGCGCTTTTTTCAGGTCAAATGCAGTCCTGCGACGAATGACGTCCTCTTGATGCTTCAGGTAATATTGCAAAATCTGCTTTAATCCGAGCACTCGCGGAGTTCCGTCGACGATTGCCAGCATGTTGAACGTGAACGACGATTGCATCAAAGTCAATTTGTACAAGTTGTTCAAAACGACTGAAGGACTGACGTCTCTTCTGATGTCGATCGTGATGCGCATCCCTTCGCGATCTGATTCATCGTTGATATCAGTGATTCCGTCAATTTTCTTTTCGCGAGCCAAATCGGCAATGCGCGTTATCAGGTTGGCCTTGTTGACCATGTACGGAATCTCATGAACGATGATTCTTGATTTTCCGTTTGACTGCTCTTCGATATCAACCTTGGCACGCAGCGTCACTGTTCCGTGACCCGTTTCATAGGCTTTTCTGATCCCGGATTTTCCCATCACGATTGCTCCTGTCGGGAAGTCCGGTCCAGGGATTGCTTCCATCAGTTCAGCTGTCGTCGCATCTGGATTTTCCATTAAAAGATGCAGTCCGGAAATAACTTCGCGCAAATTATGCGGCGGGATATTGGTCGTCATTCCGACTGCGATCCCCGTTGCGCCGTTGACAAGCAAATTAGGGAAACGAGACGGCAAAACAACGGGTTCGCGTTCCGTTTCATCATAGTTCGGCTGAAAATCAACAGTATCTTTGTTGATGTCACGCAACATTTCCAAGGCGATTTTTGACATTCTGGCTTCGGTATAACGCATTGCGGCTGCCCCGTCGCCATCGACCGAGCCGAAGTTTCCGTGACCATCAACCAACAAGTAGCGATAGCTGAAATCCTGCGCCATGCGAACCATTGATTCATAAATTGCAGAGTCGCCGTGCGGGTGATATTTACCCATAACATCGCCGACGATGCGAGCCGATTTCTTATAAGGCTTGTCAGGCGTGACGCCAAGTTCGTTCATTCCGTACAAAATTCGGCGATGGACGGGCTTTAAGCCGTCACGAACGTCAGGCAAGGCACGAGCGACGATAACGCTCATCGCATAATCCAAAAACGACGTTCGCATGACTTTTGACAAGTCGACATTGCTGATACGATCAGGTAATTCTACCAAGTTCCTTTCACTCCACTTCTAAATTCTTACATTGCGTTTTGCATATTAAACATCCAAATTATTGACAAACGTGGCATTGTCTTCAATGAACTGACGTCTTGGTCCGACCTGATCTCCCATCAGCATTTCGAAGACGCTGTTTGCTTCTTCCGCATCAGACAGATTGACGCGCAGCAAACGACGTTTTTCAGGATCCATCGTCGTTTCCCAAAGCTGTTCGGCATCCATTTCGCCAAGACCTTTGTAGCGCTGAACGACCGGTTTCGGGCTCGGCTGCAGGCTTCCGAGAACCTCTTTTAATTCTTCGTCCGAATCAATATAGCGAATCATCTTGCCTTGACGCACTTGGTAAAGCGGCGGCTGAGCGATGTAGACGTAGCCCTTTTCGATCATCGGTTTCATGAAACGATAGAACAAGGTCAAAAGCAGCGTTCTGATGTGAGCGCCATCGACATCGGCATCGGTCATGATGATCAATTTGTGGTAATTGGCTTTTTCAACATCAAAGTCCTGGCCAAATCCAGTGCCGAGAGCCGTAAACAGCGACCGAATTTCTTCGTTGGCCAAAATTCGATCCAAGCTGGCCTTTTCAACGTTCAGAATCTTGCCTCGAATCGGCAAAATGGCTTGCGTCAAACGAGAACGCCCCTGTTTTGCGGAACCTCCGGCAGAATCCCCTTCGACGATGAACAATTCTGAAATTTCCGGATCTTTGCTCGTGTTGTCGGCAAGCTTGCCCGGAAGGTTGGAAATTTCAAGTCCGTTCTTTTTGCGCGTGACTTCGCGCGCTCTTTTGGCAGCCACGCGAGCCTTGGCAGCAAGCATGCCTTTTTCAACGATGCGCTTTGCGACTGAAGGATTTTCCAGCATGAATTTGCTGAACGTTTCAGAAAACATCTTGTCGGTTACGGCACGCGCGTCAGAGTTCCCGAGCTTGGTTTTGGTTTGACCTTCAAACTGCGGATCCGGGTGCTTGATCGAAACAACGGCCGTCAAGCCTTCACGAACGTCTTCACCGGAAAGGTTGTCGTCGTTTTCTTTCAAAATCCCCGCCTTGCGCGCATAATCGTTGATAACGCGCGTCAAAGCCGTCTTAAAGCCTGATTCGTGCGTTCCGCCTTCATAAGTGTGAATGTTGTTCGTAAACGTCAGCAGATTACTGTGGAAGTCATCGGTATATTGAAGGGCAACTTCAACCGTGATGTTTCTTTGCTCTCCTTCCACGTAGATCGGATCGTCGAACAGGACTTCCTTGCCTTTGTTGAGATATTCGACGTAGTGCTTGATTCCGCCCGCATAATGAAATTCTTCTCTGGTCGGAGTTTCCGGACGTTTGTCTTCAATCGTGATTTTTAATCCCTTGTTCAGAAATGCCAATTCACGGATTCTTGTCGTCAAAACCTTGATGTCATAAACCGTCGTTTCCTTAAAGATGTCCGGGTCAGGGCAAAAGTGGACTCTCGTGCCGTGTTCATGTTCTTGGCATTGTCCGATGACTTTCATCGGATTTTTGACTTTGCCGAGTTCAAAATCGATTCCGTAAACGTTCGTATCACCTTCTCGTTTGACTTGAACGTCAAGTTCTGTCGAAAGGGCGTTGACAACGGAGGCACCAACGCCGTGAAGGCCACCGGAAACCTTGTATCCGCCACCACCGAACTTGCCACCGGCATGGAGCACCGTATAAACGGTTTCAAGCGCCGGACGTCCAGTCTTTTTCTGAATGTCGACCGGAATTCCGCGGCCGTTGTCCTGAACGGTAATGCTGTTGTCTTTTTCAACGGTCACGTTGATTTCATCGCAAAATCCGGCGAGAGCTTCATCGATGCCGTTGTCGATAATTTCCCAGACCAAATGGTGCAGGCCTTGCGAACTTGTCGAACCGATGTACATCCCCGGGCGTTTTCTGACCGCTTCAAGTCCTTCAAGAACCTGAATCTGGCTGGCATCATATTCTTTAGCTTTTTCTTCTTTGATTTTTTCAAGCTTTTCTTTATCAGTCACTTCTGCTTCCCGCTATGCAATTGCATAGGCTGTCCTTTCTATGATTCGTTTTCTTTTTTAGGGTAAAAGATGATCGTTTCCGGTCTGACCTCGATTTTTCCCGCATTGATGCGAAAAAGACGCGGCTGTTTGATCAGTTGCCGTGCGATGTCGTTCAATCCCGGAGTCGTCAAAAAAGTCTGCACTTTGTCTTGAATTGCTTTTAAAAGGTGAGTCTGTCGTTCTCCGTCAAGCTCAGACAAAACGTCATCCAAAAGCAGGACGGGATATTCGCCCGTTTTGGCACGCATCAGATCGATTTCGGCCAGTTTGACAGCCAAAGCCGTCGTTCGTTGCTGTCCTTGAGAACCGTACGTTTGAACGTTTCTGCCGTTGACTTTGAAGCTGACATCGTCTCGGTGAGGTCCGATCAACGTCGTTCCTTGAAAAATTTCCTTGTCGACGATCGTTTCAAACGTTTCTTTCAGTCTGATTTCAATTGCATCCTGATTCATTTCAAGATCATCGATGCTTGCCGTGCATTTATATTTAAACGTCAGGTTTTCTTTTTGCTGCGTTATGTCTGCATGCAAGATTTTTGCATAGTTTTCAAGCTCTTTCAGGAATTCAAGGCGCTTTAAAATGATTTTCGCCCCGCTTTTTGCAAGCTGCTCCGTCAATACTTCCAGATAAACGCGATCCGTTGACCGTTTGGTCTGAAGCTGCTTCAAATAGACGTTTCGATCGCGCAAAATCGTGCGATAGCGCGTCAATTCATAGAGGTAAACGGCGTCAATCTGACCAAATTCCATATCAATGAACCGTCTTCTGACGGCCGGGGATCCTTTGACCAATGACAAGTCCTCCGGTGAAAACAGAATCACGTTTAATTTGCCGATATATTGAGACAAACGCGGCGTTTCCAAAGAATTGACCCTGGCCGTCTTGCCTTTTTTGCTCAAAGACAGCGACAAGCGTAAATTTCCGGTCTTTTTTTCAACTATTCCCTCAAGAAAAGCACTTTTTTCTGAAAACTCGATCAATTCTCGATCATTCGTCGTTCTGTGACTTTTCGTCATTGCCAGAACATAGATTGATTCAAGCAGATTCGTCTTTCCTTGAGCGTTTTCTCCAATCAAAACGTTGATGTTCGGTGAAAATTCAAGCTTTGTTTCGTGATAATTGCGAAAATTCTTCAGTTTGAGGTTTGAAAGTCGCATATCATTCTCCGGTTTTCATGACAAATTTACCTTGATCTGCCACAACGACTTCATCTCCGGGGTAAAGCTTCTTTCCGCGCCTGTTTTCATGTTCTCCGTTGACAAGAATTTCATCGGCATGCTCTTCAAGAAAGTATTTGGCCTGACCGCCCGATGAAACGATATTTTCGATTTTCAACAACTGACCAAGCGTAATGCATGGCGTTTTCAATCTGACTTCTTTTTCCACGGCTCTGCTCCCTTTCATTGAAATGTTCTCATTTTAGATTATACCTTTTTTTTGGCCTAAAAACAATTTTATGCACGTTTTAAGCCGTTCTTTTTTATTTTAGTACTTTGTGACTCCTAAGCGACAAAATCGTTAAACGTGAAGTTAAACGGGTTAGAGAAAAAAGAGCACTTTCTTTTAGCCTTAAGACGCGTTAATTTGTGCAAAAAAAAGAAAAGCGGCCTTTTCAAGCCGCTTTTCAGTCGTTTTCAAAAAATCAGGCAGTTCTGACAGGAGTAATCAATTGAATGAACGAACCGTCGTCTTCTGAAGGAACTATCGTAAACGGGCGCAACGGCAGCGTGAAATTAAGCTTGACCTCGCTTTGTCCGAACGCATGCAGCGCATCTTTCATATAATCCGGGTTAAATGAAATTTCAAGTTCGTCGCCTTCAATCTGATTGAAATCAAGAACTTCTTCAACGTTGCCGATTTCAGGAGAATTGCCAAAAATCGTGGCCGTGTTGGCCGCAGGATCGATAACCAGGCGAACAACGTTGTTGTGCCCTTCGTGAGACAGAAGCGAAGCACGTTCGATTGAGCGGAGCAGCGAGTGAGCATCGATTTCAACCGTCGTCGAAGCAGAATTAGGAATCAGTTGCGCCGTATTCGGATATTGACCTTCCAATAAGCGTGAGTAAAACGACGTGTGGTCAAGAATAAAGAGCACTTGATTTTCAGAAATCTGAAGTTCAACGTCTTCCTGAGTTTCTCCCAACATTTTGCTCAGCTTGCTTAACGAATCGCCAGGAACGAGAATGTCATAATTTCCCGTTGCGTTGTTTTCAAGCGTTGCTTTTCGCTGACTGAGTCTGTGTGAGTCCGTCGCAACGGCTGTCAGTTCAGATTCATTGATCGTCAAATGAATCCCTGTCAGCATCGGTCTGTTTTCTTGTTTGGAAGTTGCGATTACGGTTTGATCGATAATTTGTTTCAACAGATCGCCAGGAATTTTGAGCTGATCCTTGGAGTCGATTTCCGGCAGATGCGGATAGGCTTCCGACTCAACACCGTTAATAGTAAATTCAGAGGCGCCGGACACGATCGTCGTTTGGAAGCGATCATTAACGGTCAGCGTAAACGTGTCTTCCGGCAAGCGCTTGACGATTTCGCCAAAAAATCTTGCCGGCAAAACAACGCTGCCCGGTTCTTCAATGGTCAGTTGCGCATCTTCGTCCGCAATTGACAAAATCGTTTCGATCGAAATATCTGAATTGCTGCCGGTAATAGTCAAGGCATCAGCTGACAGGTTAAGTTTGACGCCCGTTAGAATTTCTAAAGTTGTTTTGCCTGAAATAGCTGTCTGAGCCGTATTCAGATATTGGAGAAATGCAGCTCTGTGTACTGAAAACTTCATACAAAAATCGTCCTTTCTGTCTGTACGATAAGAATATATAAAATAAAATAAGGTAGTAGTAATAGTAGGTACTGTGGATATTGTGGAAAACTCCGCAAAAAGGCTGTAACTTCGTTTTTTTGGCTGTTAATAACAGTGTGGACGAAATTTCGTTTTATCCCAAAGATATCCACAGCTATCGTTTTAGCTCTTTTAACAGCGCATTGACATCTTTTTTGATCGCGCTGTCTTTTTTGACGGCTTTGGTAATTTTGTCATAGGCGTGAATCACCGTCGTATGATCTTTACCGCCGAAATCCTGTCCGATTTTTGGCAAAGAAGCATCCGTCAGTTTCCGCGACAGGTACATCGCAATCTGGCGCGGGATGACAATCGTCTTGACGCGTTTTTTGCCTCGAAGTTCGGAAACCGTAACGTGGTAGTATTTTGCAACCTTGTTTTGGATTTCCTGGATGGTCAGCTCGTGTGAAGAAGTGCCCTGATTCAAGTCGCTCAAAGCCTCTGCTGCCAAACTCGTCGTGATTCGCTGGTGCTTTAGTTTGGCATAAGCAGAAACGCGCATCAAAGCGCCTTCCAGTTCGCGAATGTTTGAATCGATTTTTCCGGCGATGTAGCTTAATGCATCATCGGAAACGTCGAGAAAGTCGCTTTCCGCTTTTTTCCGCAGGATGGCGGTTCTTGTTTCAAAGTCAGGCGGCGTGATGTCGACTGAAAGTCCCCAGCGAAAACGTGAAACGAGCCTTTTTTGAAGCTTGGGGATTTCATTTGGAAGCCTGTCTGAGGTCAAAACGATTTGTTTTTTGTCATCATATAAAGCGTTGAACGTGTGGAAAAATTCTTCTTGCGTACCGTCTTTTTCGGCAAAGAATTGAATGTCATCAACCAAAAGCAAGTCAAGGTTGCGATATTTCTGCCTGAAAGCTTCGGAATTTTTGCTTTTGATTGAATTGATGAAATCATTTGCAAAGGCTTCGCTGGAAACGTATTTGATGCGGGCGTTCGGATTGTCTTGCAGGAGCCGGTTTCCGATAGCGTGCATCAGGTGGGTCTTGCCGAGCCCGACGCCTCCGTAAATGAACAGCGGATTATAGTAATTTGCCGGTTCCTCTGCGACGGCAAGTGCTGCGGCATAGGCCATGCGAGTTCCGTTTCCGTCAACGAAAGTGTCAAACGTGTATTTTTCGTTCAATTGGGATTCTGAAGCGTTTGATGACGTTGTTTTGACTGAAAAATCCAGTGCGTCTGAATAATTTGATTGCGCGGCTTGTTCTTCAGCTTTGATCTCTTCTTCAGCAATCGTGAAAGGATTCGGTTCTTCCGGAAGTTTCAGCAGAACGGTAATTTTTTCGCCCAGTGTTTTTTCAAGGAAAGCATCTGCTTGATCTGTCAGATTTTTGTTCCAATAATCGCGATGCGCAACTGACGGTACTTCAAGTAGCAAAGTATTATCCGTGAATTGAAGGGGTTTTGCCGTCGTAATCCAGGAGCGATAAGATACTTCGGTCGTTTTTGCTTGAAAATAGGTACAAACAAGGTGCCAGATGGATTCGAGATCGTTCACAAAAGATTCCTCCTTTTTAAGAAATTTATCATGGATTTATTTTAACATGACTAAAAAAAGTTTTCCACAGGCAAGGTGTGAAACAAGACTTATTTCGTCAACTTATGCACAACTTGTGGAAAAGAAAATTATTTTTATAAACACCCTGTTAATTTAATTATCCACAGGCTGTGTATAAAAAGAGTTCTTGTATTTTTCATATTGAGTTGTCCACAAAAGAACGGTACCGACAAGATTGTGACGTCACAAGGAATTAGCGAGTTATCAACAGGAGAAAAGAACACAATCAACAAGCTGATATCCACAGCCTGTTGATTGTTGATAACCTTGTTATTCAAAGTGTGGAAAGAGCAAAAAAAGTCACAGAAAAAAAGAAGGAAACAGTGGACGATTTCTGCAATATTGTGGATAAGTCAAAAAGTTTCACAGGTTTTGATTTATTCACAGGTGACAATGCTTGATGATTTTTCTGAAAAAAATGACTTTAATTATGATGTAAAGTGTGTTAGTATTACAAAGTAAGTCTGAATTTGTCAGCAAATGAAATTAATCAAACAGGAGGTGTTACATCAATGAAGAGAACATTTCAACCAAAGAAACGCCATCGCCAACGCGTACACGGTTTCCGCAAGCGAATGAGCACAGCTAACGGCCGCAATGTGTTAGCACGTAGACGCCGTAAGGGCAGAAAAGTATTGTCTGCATAGGCCACTGGACCGTCAGTGGTCTTTTTTTTAAATTTATCGGCCAAACATGAATTTGGAGATGTCTTATGAGAAAATCATACCGCGTCAAAAAGGAAGCGGAATTTCAGAAAGTCTTCACTCAAGGCAAGTCATGTGCCAACAAGCAGTTTGTGGTTTATATGATTGAAAAGCCGAAGCAGCCGCATTTTCGCGTCGGAATTTCCGTTGGTAAAAAAATCGGCAATGCTGTTGCGAGAAACTGGGTCAAGCGTCGAATTCGTCAAAGTTTGACTGAGTTGAAACCGCAGCTGAAGCAAGATTGTGATTTTATCGTAATCGCTCGTCCAGGCGTGGCGTTTATGTCGACTGCTGAAGTCAAGCAGCATCTGATTCATGTCCTGCATTTGGCTAAAGTCTTGAATGATGACCAAGTCGACAGTGACCTTCGTTAAGTAGGAAATTGGAGCGAGTGGTCACACCTCAAGCTTGTTGATTAGACTGAACAATAGCTACGTTATTAAAAGTGAGGTAGACCAGTTTGAGAAGAGTTAAACGCACAGGAGCTCTCTTGGGGGTTTTATCTTTGATGCTTGTTCTCAGCGGGTGTGGTACGAGTCCGGTCGATGCTTCAAGCACCGGTTTTTGGGATCACTACATTATCTGGAACTTCATCCGAGCCATCCAAGGGCTCAGCAGAATTTTTGGTCATAACTATGGCTGGGGAATCGTGGTATTTACGATTATCGTCAGAATCATCATCCTGCCGTTGATGATTTATCAAATGAAGTCGATGCGCAAGACGACTGAGATTCAGCCTCAGCTGATGGCACTTCAAAAGAAGTATCCGGATAGAAGCGATCCTGAACAAATGCGCATGATGAGCGAAGAACAAAAGCGCCTCTATGCGGAAGCAGGAGTAAATCCCGTTGCCGGATGTTTGCCCCTCTTGGTTCAAATGCCGATTCTGATTGCTTTGTATCAAGCAATTTTCCGTTCCGAAACATTGAAGACGGGCAAATTTTTGTGGATGCAGCTGGGGGATAAAGATCCTTATTATATCTTGCCGATCCTTGCCGCAATCTTCACGTTCCTTACTTCATGGCTGAGCGTTAAAGCACAGCCCGAAAAAAATGCCATGACAACAGGGATGATGGTGTTCATGCCGTTGATGATTCTTGTCACGGCCATCAGCGTTCCTGCCGCCTTGTCGTTGTACTGGGTGGTCACGAATGCATTTTCCGTTGGTCAAACGTTGTTGATCAACAATCCGTTCAAGATTCAACGCGAACGCGAAGAAAAGGCACGCCTTGAAAAGAAAAAAGCACGCAAGCTGCAGAGAGCTCGCGAAAAGGCTTTGAAGAACAAAAAGCATTAAGCATAATATGATGAAGAGAGGCTGGGAAAAACTGTGCCTCAAATTGAAAAACCGGATGATTTGCAACCAATTGCAAATCATCCGGTTTTTTTCGTCTTCCATGATGGAAATAACCAAAAAGAGCCTGCGCGCTGATTTAGCGGACGCTGCATTTGGCAAAATCACTGCCGTTTACGGGGCTGCTTTGTCCGTAAGTCTGGATGAAATTTTGGCTTAATCGGGTGAGCAGCACTGCATTTAAAAGGGATAGTTCCGTGTACAAAAAAGAATTGAAAAATGCCTTATGAATTCAAGCGCAAATCGATCGCCTTCGTTCGGCGGAATTTCATTAGATTCAAGAAGGAAACGGAATTTTTTGTATTCGATTAATTCTTTTTAATCTTAACATAATAACGTAAAGAAAAACTAAATTATGATAAATCAAAAATTCATAACGATGTCATAAAAAGGTTTTGTACAATTTATTTTTTTGACATTTTTATCAAGATATCAACTCGTTTTATGGATTGAAAGTGAAAACAAAATTAAAAAACGGTTGATATTTTTTGAAAGTTCTGATAATTTTATGAATGTGAGTAGTTCGTTGCAAAGGTTTTAAATAGGGGGTTAAATAATTTGAAGGACGATAAAAGCGTTTCAAATTCAAGCAGGGCCGACAAAGCTCTGCATTTGATAGCAGCAACGGTCTTGTGCGGTGCGGTTTTGAATGCTTCGATCGAGGCTTTGGTGCTGCAATCAAGCGTTTCGGCCGACGTCGTTTCGCAATCATCGAAGTCCAGGCAGATCCTGACCAAGTATTTGCAGGAAAAACACAAGCAAAAGGCCAAGATCGACAAGTAAAAATTTCTTGAAGCAATCAAGGAGCAGCAGGAAGCAAAGGGACAGACGAGCCGGACGGACGAAAATTCCAAGGTTCGCGTGATCGTGACGCTTGATGCCGATGCGGCCGTTGATCATACGGCAAAACCAACCGGTTCGACGGAATCGGTCAAAAAGATCGAAAAAGCAGTCAACAAGGTCAAAGGAGCACAGGCCGACGTTCGCAAGCAGGTTGAAAAAATTTCGGGAAGCAACGTCAAGCGCTCGTTCGGATATCTGGTCAACGGTTTTTCGATCGACGTCAAAGTTTCCGATTTGCAAAAGATTCAGGATCTGAAAGGCGTTGCTTCTGTCAAACCGGTTCGTGTTTATTATCCGGCTGATTCTTCCGCAAATGAAATGGCGGACGTTCAAAAAGTCTGGCAAAATCACAAGCTCAAAGGCGAAGGCATGGTCGTTTCGATTATTGATACCGGAATCGATTACAATCACAAGGATTTGAAGCTTGATGCAGGAACAAAAACCGCGCTTTCAAAAGATTCCGTTGAAGCTAAAGCAAAGGAGTTCGGACACGGCAAATTTTATACGGACAAGGTTCCTTATGGCTACAACTACGCCGACGGCAACGACAACGTCATCGACAACGGCAATGGCGACATGCATGGTCAGCACGTTGCCGGCATTGCGGCTGCCAACGGGACGGGGGCCGATTCCGTCAAAGGCGTCGCACCTGATGCGCAGTTGCTCGCAATGAAGGTCTTTTCAAACAACGGCTCGATCAAAGGCTGCTATGACGATGACTTGATTGCCGCAATCGAAGACTCGGTCAAGCTGGGGGCAAACGTGATCAACATGAGTCTTGGGTCCGTCAGTTCAAACGTCGATGAAAACGATCCTGAACAGTCTGCGGTCAGAAAAGCTTCTGAACAAGGCGTTCTTTGCGTAATCTCAGCCGGAAACAGCGGCGTTTCGACGTCAACCGGGAGCGGAAATCCCGACCAGCAGTTTGACTCTGACGAATTGAGCACGGTCGGGGCACCCGGAATTTCGCCCGAAGCCTTGACGGTCGCTTCTTCTGAAAACGAAAAAGTCGTTTCGCCAACGATGAGAGATGCGTCGGGCAACGTCAAGTTCGATTCGATTGCTGATTTGACGGACGGATCGACCGTGATCAACCAGCAGGAAACGGACTATGCTCAGATGACCGGGGAACATAAAGTCGTTTCGGTCGGAACCGGCTCAGAAGACGAGTATGACGGAAAAGACGTCAAAGGACAGATTGCGCTCGTCAAGCGTGGCGCAATCACCTTCTCGGAAAAGGCCAACAATGCCAGAGCACATGGTGCCGTCGGCGTCATCATCTACAACAACGTCGGAACCGATCTGATTTCGATGGCGATTGACGACAAGACGTTCCCAACGGTCGGAGCATCTCTTGCCGATGGCGAAAAGCTTGAAGAAACGGCTGCGGCCGGCAAGACGATCAATTTGAAGTTCGAACGGCAGCTGGTGACGAACGTTTCAAGCGGCAAGATGTCGGACTTCAGTTCATGGGGACCAACGCCTGCGCTTGATTTCAAACCGGAAATCTCGGCTCCGGGCGGAAAAATCTATTCGCTTGCCAATAACGACAAGTATCAGCAAATGAGCGGAACATCAATGGCTTCACCGTTTGTTGCAGGTTCGGAAGCACTGGTTCTTCAAGGAATCAAGAATCGAAATCTCGGCCTTTCGGGTAAGGCTTTGACGACTTTTGCCAAGAATTCCGTTTTGAATACCGCAACTCCTATGAAAGACAAGGAGCATACGAAGGAAATCATCTCCCCAAGACGCCAGGGCGCAGGTCAGATCAACGTTGATCGAGCAGTTAAAAACAACGTTTCGGCAACTTATGACAAGACCGGCTTGGGGACGGTTTCCCTCAAGGAAATCGGCCTTTCCGCAAGTTTTACCGTAACGCTTCACAATTACGGTTCAAAAGACGAGACGTATTCGTTCAACGACTACGGCGGAGTCTACCGGCAAAAGACGGATGACAACGGTGAAATCTACGATACGAAGATTGACAAGGCGAAGATTTCGACGGACAAGAACGCGATTACGGTCAAAGCCGGCGAATCAAAGCAAGTCACGTTCAATTTGTCGCTTCCGCAAGGATTTGAAAAGCAGCAGTTCGTCGAAGGGTACGTTGGCTTTGAAGGAAAGGGAGATGCGCCAAATCTCGTCGTTCCGTACATGGGCTTTTATGGGACATACAGCAAGGGACAGATTGTCGGCAAGATGCTTTATGAAGACGATTGGAACCTGCCGACTTATGCCGGATTCCTGACGACGAACGACGGAAACGTTCCTGGGCTCTACTATGACGATGAGAAAGGCAGATACAACGTTGACACCGGTTCTGTAGCATTTTCGCCTGAAAACGAAGACGGCATCAACGATTACGTCGAACCGAGTCTTTATTATCTGAGAAACTACAAGAAGTCCGAATATCAGATCGTTGACAAGGACGGAAAAGTCGTTAAGAATCTCGGAACGGATTATGACGGCGTCAAGGACTATTACAGCGCATCTTCAGGTAAATGGACGACTCATAATGAAGGCAAGTGGGACGGAACCTTAAAGGACAAGAACGGCAGGAAACAGTACGCTCCTGATGGGACGTATCAATATAAGATCACGACGACTCCGGTAACCGACGGCGACAAGCAGGTCAGCTGCGTCAAGTTCAAGATTGACAATACTGCGCCTTCGATCAAGGATCTCAAGATCAGAGAAGACGGACGAGTCGAATTCTCCGCAACTGACGGCAAGGGCGTCGGCGTTGAAGACGTGGCTCTGCTCGTTAATGACAACGTTGTTAAAACAGACTTGACGCTTGACAGGAAGACCAATAAGTACGTCACAAAAGACAGCGTAGCGTCTGAGTTTGTTTCCGGTCGAAATTACGTTTATGCATCTGCTCAAGACAAGGCAGGCAATATCGGCTTTTCTGCGACGAGCCAGGTCAAGGATGCCGAAGGCGTACTGTATTTCAACGTCGGAAACGACACGACGATTACGCAAAACACCGAAGGGTTTGACAGCGAAAAGAAGACGTTTGACGTTTCAGGAACGTATGAACCAAATGAAACGTTCTTCATCAACGGACAGGAAGTCAAAACCGACGGTGAAGGATACTTTACGGCCAGCGTTTCAGTCAAGGCAGGCGACAACGTCCTGACCGCTTCAAAAGACAAGGACGGAAAGAACGTTTTGAATTCGGTCAAGTTTAAGGCAGACCTTTCTTCTGCCAGGATTTCGGTTGACGGCTTGGATGAAGCAATGAAGACCGTGACGGCTCCGGCAAGCACGTATAAGCTGACGGGATCAGTCGAAGATGCAAAATCCTTGACCTTGAAGAACGAGTCGACGAAAGAAAGCGCAACGGACGTTCAGATCGTCGGCGGAAAATTCAGTCAGGATCTGAATCTGAACTACGGCGACAACGTCTATACGCTGACGGCAGTTTCTGAAAACGGCAACGTTTCAACGAAGACGTTCAACGTGCGGACGACTGATTCGACAACGTACAACGGCAGCGTGATCGATTTCGACAACCTTGAAAGCGGCGTGACGGTCGTTGGCAAGACGACAACGGGCTATGATGCCGAAAAAGGCGAACTGACGATTACCGGCAAGCTCAAGTATCCGGTCGACGTCTTTAAGATTCAAGGAAAAGACGTTCAATATGACAAGAACACGTTGGCATTCAGCTACACGGCAACGGGCATCACGAACGGCTCGAAGTCTTTGCCGGTCTTCATCCAGTCCTCGAAACTGAACGAAGGCAAACCGGTCGTTGATTACGGCTTCATCCTTTGGGTTGACGGAACGGCACCGTCGCTTCAGTTTGAAAAGATGACGGCCGATGCAAACGGCAACCTGACCGCTTATACGAACAAGAATCCGTATGAGCTCAAGGCGAAGATCAACGACAATCTCAGCGGCTACTTGCTGACAGTTGACGGTGATGCTGCATTTACCGACAAGGACTACTATCTGTTTAACGAAGACTTCTTCAAGGGTCGTGCTGCGGCTGACGTTTCATACGGCATCGATCCGGTCGTCGAAGGCACGAAGAAAGTTGCCGTTTCCCTGAAAGATTCGGCAGGCAATGCGACGGATGCTTCGTTTACGCTTGCGCATCACGCAGCCGTGCTCAAGGCACCGGTCGTAACGCCGAACACGTCGAAAAAAGCGCAAACGGTCGTGCTTTCCGCAGCAGGTGCCGACTTTGACAAGAATTATGAGGCTCCAAAGCTTTATGTTTCAACGGACGGCAGCACTTGGAGCGAAGTTCCCGATGGCAAATACAGCGTTGCGACAAACGGCGAATATCAATTCAAATATGCTGACGTTTACGGCAACGAATCTGAAACGACCAAAGTCGGCGTAAACAACGTCGTCAACGCAATTTACTCGGATCCGACCGTCAAGCTGAGCTCGACTGACGGTTCACAGGAATCAGTGACGGTTACGCTCGGATTCGCCAAAGAAGACACGGATCAGACGTTTAACCACTTGCGTTACAGATTTGAAGGCGAGGCCGAATGGAAGAACTACGACAAGCCGTTTACGGTTGACAAGGATGCAGTCGTGGAATTTCAGGCATATGACGATGCCGGCAACGAAAGCCGAGTGCTCAAGACGAACGTCATCGTGAAGAAGTCTGAACAAACGACGGGCAAAGGTTCTGAGGACGATGACAAGCGGCCGGGCAGCGGACAGACCGCAGGCAACGGTTCAAACAACGGCGGCAAGTCTGAAGGCAATCCTGACGTTGGCGCAAAGCCAGGCAGCTCGAACGTTTCAGCAAACGGCAAGTCGAATTCTTCAACCGGATCAAACGGCAAGGAAAGTCCGGCAACAGGCGACGATGCCAAGAATTACACCGTTCCTGGTCTGATCACGCTCGCGTTTTCCGGGGTTCTTGCAGTCATGGGCTTGAAGAAGCGCAAGGAAGACTGATCAATTTTTTAAAGTTTAAAATGGGATTTTTTCTGCAGATTTTTGCGGAAAAAATCTTTTTTTGATTAGAAAATTTCTAAAACGGACCCTTTGAAGCAAAGTTTTAAAAGCGGTCCGTTTTAATTTTTTTCTTGAGCTTTAATTTAATGCAATTTTCTCTCATTTTAAAAGAAAGGCCATGATTTATCTTTGATATTTTTTAATTTTGACTTCATTCTTACGGTCATGTTGCCGATTGACAGTGATATGGGAGCATTTTTACATTAGTGAGAGAAGGTAATTTAATGGATGTAAAAAAACGTTTCAAACTGTACAAATCAGGCAAAAGATGGGTTGCTTTGGCCTTGCTGTTCGGAGGCACTGCATTTTTCATCGAAACGAATCAGACGGTGGCAAATGCCGATGAGTCCGTTGCTCAAACGAGCGTGCAAAGCGAACCGGATAATTCTTTGCAGGTTCAAACGGAAGACAAACAGGAATCTGCAGATCAAAAAGATTCGTCTGAAGCGAAACAGCCGGTCCAAAGCGATTCTCAACAGTCCACGTCAGCTGAGGAAACGCAGGAAAAAGCGGCAACGACTGAAGAAACTGAAAAGGCTGCTTCGCAATCGACGCCCAAAGCAGCTGAGCAAGCGACCGTCTCCACGCCGACGGAGCAAACGCTATCTCAAAAAAACAATCCTGCGGTGACGACTCAGCCTAAAAAAACCGGTTTCCAAAAGAGTCAGGATGAAAAAAAGACATATTATTACGATGGCAGCGGCAACATGGTGCACGGTCAGCAAAACATCAATGGCAAGTGGTACCTGTTTGATGAACAAACAGGCGAAATGAAGACGGGATTTCAATATATCTCATCCCAAAAGAAGAAAGTCTACTACTCAAATGCCGGTCAGATGCAGTACGGTCAGCAGCATATCGACAGGTACTGGTATTTGTTTGACAACTTTACCGGGGCGATGCAGACCGGATTCCAATACATAGCAAATCAGCGCAAAGTCGTCTATTACAACAATGCTGGCCAAATGCAGTACGGTCGCCAAAAGATCAGCGGCAGAACATATGACATGAATCGCATGACAGGTGCCGTTTCTCATGGCAGCGGTCAGCAAAACATCGGCGGCAAGTGGTATCTGTTCAACAAAAACGGAACTGCCAGAACCGGATTTCAATGGATCGCAAATCAGAAGAAAACCGTTTATTATAACAACAACGGCCAGATGCAGTACGGCCAGCAGCGCATCGGCAATGGATGGTACCTGTTTTCCTGGGGAACGGGCGCAATGCAGACAGGCATTCAGAATCTGAAAAATTACGGAGAAAACAAGACCGTCTATTACGAAAGAAACGGCAGGATGCAGTATGGTCAAAGAAACATCAGGGGACACTGGTATTTGTTCCAAAACGGAACGGGCAAAATGGCAACCGGGTTTCAGAATTTAAAGAGCTACGGCCAGGACAAAATCGTTTACTATGCAGGCAACGGCCAGATGCAATACGGTCAGCAGCACCTGTCTGGACACTGGTATTTGTTCGATAAAAATACCGGTGCAATGGCAAAGGGACTCAAGTGGATCGGTGACCAGAAAAAGATCGTCTATTACGACGGCAACGGCCAGATTCATGTCGGATTCCTCAAAGTCGGTCGAAATACGCAATACTTTGACCAGACGACTGCCAAACGAGCTACGGGTCAAAAGAACGTTAACGGCAGCTGGTATCTGTTTGACGGAAACGGCAACATGAAATACGGTTTTCAGTGGATTTCCAATCAAAAGAAAACGGTCTATTATGATTTGAACGGTCAAATGCAGTATGGACAGCAGCATTTGAGCGGATACTGGTACCTGTTCCACATGAATACCGGCGCAATGCTGACCGGCATTCAGGATCTGACACCTTATGGTCAAAAGAAGAAGTGCTTGTATGCCGGCAACGGTCGCATGCAGTACGGTCAGCAAAACTATCGCGGACACTGGTATCTTTTTGACAGGCGCACCGGCGCAATGCAGACGGGCTTCAAAGATTTGAAGTCATATGGTCAAAACAAGGTCGTCTATTATGCTGACAACGGTCAAATGCAGTATCGCTGGCAGGTGATCGGACATGACCAATATTACTTCGATACCTCAAGCGGTGCGCGCTATGCCGGAAGACGCAAAATCGGCAATCGCTGGTACAGTTTTAACGGCAACGGCACGCTCAAATGTTTTACCGCGCGCGTCTTGAACTGGTTCTTCAACCGCAGAGGCAAGCTGACTTATTCGATGTACGGTTCAAGAACAGGGGCTGACGGGACTGCGGACTGCTCCGGATCGATGGTTGCGGCCTTAAGAGGTGCCGGAGCTTCCAGACCTGCCTATACCTACAATACCGAGTCGATTCATCCGTATCTCAAGTCAAACGGATACTATCTCGCAAGAGAAGGCATGGACGTCAATTATGTTCCGCAATACGGCGACATCGTCATTTGGGGAAAGAAGGGCTATAGCGGCGGCGGCGGACATATCATGATCATGTCTTCTGCCGGATCCGATGCAAAATGCATCTCGACTTGCGGTTATTACTGGGACAAAAATCCGAATTCGATTTATGGCGCCAGAGGCCAGGCCGTTCAGGAGTTTAATTACAAGTGGTATCACGGCACGCACAACTGTGCGTACTACTACGTCTACAGACCTTATGACTTGAGAAGAAGCTAAAAATTTCGCACCGCGTTTGAAAGAGGTCGGAAAAAATCAGTCCTCAAATTGAAAAACCGGATGATTTGCAATCAAATGCAAATCATCCAGTTTTTTTGCGTATGCGCGACAATTGAACAGGCGTTGCATTTGTCAAAATCACTGCCGGTTACGGACACATCAATGAAAATGAGCCTTCTGTCCGTAAATGGCCTGCTCAAAAAATGGCAATTACGGACAAAATGGTCAAAAAT
>ERZ772872.1161-NODE-1161-length-24406-cov-10.696809_pt1 | contig 24406 bp, 19 predicted proteins | sample MGYA00512132_ERZ772872 | MGnify/ENA primary metagenome ERZ772872 (study PRJEB29015, sample SAMEA2737724) | human gut metagenome | biome: human gut; feature: human-associated habitat; material: faeces | place: China | collected 2012 ...
TCTTCAGGTGGCAGTGAGTGTATGCTCGTGGGGGTTCAACTCCCCCCGCTCGCACCATGGTGAAAGGCCGGAGCCGAAAGGTTCCGGCCTTTTCGTTTCCCAAGCGGCAGTATGGCTCAGCAGCTCCCAACATTTCCGGCAGGAATGCTCCAGGATGCCGAATCCCTTTCATCTGTCATTGGTTGTTTCGGCGGATTGCACGGAGTACGGACTCACCGGTGAGGAGTTCACCGTCAATGCCGCCGGGCAGAGCTACAGCAGCTACGCGGATTACGCGATCGCCGTGGTGAATGAGGCCGAGCAGGCCGCGCACGTGGGCGAGCGCTTCTCCGTGTACGCCAAGTAGTACTTCCCTCTCCTGTGCCGTGCATGTCTGATTCTGCAGCATCGGTCATCCGCGGCACATTTTTTATGCCCTGGATGTCCGATTCTGGAGAAACGGACAACTGTGGGGCAGTTTTACCTGTTTAGTTGTCCGTTTCTGGTGAATCGGACAACTAAGGTATGGGTTTTGCGTTCTGGATGTCCGATTCTCCAGAATCGGACAGTTTATGGCTATGGCGAGCGGTCAGCGCACGAGGAAGACCATGATGATGATCATGGCGAAGCCGGTCAGGTCGGTAAAGGTGAACGTTTCGCCGGCCCATGCCACTGCGGTGATGGTGGCCATGACCGGTTCGCTGGTGCCGAGCATGGTGGCACGTACCGCGCCGACGCGCATCACGCCTGCCATGTAGAGCCAGAACGCGAGGAACGTGCCGCATACGATGGTGTAGAGCAGCAGAAGCACGCCTCGCGCGTCCAGTGCGGGAATGTTCGCCCACGGTTGCGCGAACGGGCATAATATGAGTCCGGACATGAGGAATGTGATGCCGTTGATGGTCATGTTGCCCCATTTGAGCATGAGCACGACCGGCAGGATGGACATGGCCGCGGTGCTCACCGCGTCAACCAGTCCCCATGCGAGCCCCTGCCATGGCAACGACAGCGAGGCGAAGTTGCCGCCGGTGGCGATGAGGAACGTGCCTGCGAACGCCAGGAGCACGCCGACCAATTCACGCTTGAGGGGCAGTCGTTTGCCGCGCAGGCATACCCAGGCGAGCACGAAGATCAGGTTGAGCGTCTGCAATACGGTGGCGGTTCCGGAGTTCGTCCAGTCGATGGTCATCAGGTAGGAGACCTGCACCAGAAGCACGCATATCAGCGTGGTGACCAGATATTTCGGATACGATTTGACGTCTTTGACCGCTCCGGCGAGTTTCTGCGGTGTGGTGATGGCCGATCCGACCAGGAAGATCAGGCTGGCGAATAGCGCGCGTACGCAGGAAAGCCAGATCGGATCCAGCTGGTAGTCGCGCATCAGCAGTTTGGCCACGGTGCTGTTCATGCCCCACATGGCACCGCCCAGCAATGTCATGCCAGTGCCGATGAGCAGGCTTTTCGGCGTCTGTTCCAGCACATGTTCCGTTTTTTTCGTAGTTTTTTTCGCGGTTTTTTGCGATTCGGAAGTTTTCTGCGATTGCGACGCCTGTCCCGACGTTTGCTTTGCCACGGCCTGCCCTCGCTCTCTCCACGGCTTTCACGGCAAATTCACGGCGATTGTAACGCACACGGTACGCATATTAAACGTCAGTTATGCAAAACAGATTTATTCCGCCAAGCTTGCGTTCGGCGCTGACAAAAAATCGAGGATTTTGCCGAGATATGATCCGAGCACGGCATTCGGCATGGAGAAAATTTCGTGCAAGGACTGGCTGTATCGCACTTTTTCGATGGAACCGCCGCCTTCTCGCACACGTTCGACGAAGTCATCTTGTGGTCCGTTGAGCACCCACACGTCGCGTCCGGCTTGGAATAGCAATACCGGGGCTTCGATGGCTCCACACATGTCAGGTTTGAGCACGGCTCGGGAAAGCGCCATCGCCTGGTTTGCCCAATCGAACGTGGCCGCGTTGGTCTGGCACGTCACGTCCGCCAAACGTTGCTTGTGGAACCAGCGGATGCGTGCCTCCGAGGCCCCGCGGTAGTCGTCGAGATTGAGGTTGCCGTCGAAATCGGCATGCCCGAACACACGCGATTTGCCGAAGCCAAGCCCGCAGATTACGCCGACCACAATGCGTGCGGCCCACGTCGGCATGCCGACCACCGGCGCGATCATCGGCGCGGACAGCACCGCCTTGTCGAACAGCGACGGGTAACGTTCCAGCGCGGCCGCGCCGATGCCGCCGCCCATGGAATGGCAGTACAGGTACATTGGGCCACCATCCGCCGCCTCACGCCCCACAGTCTGTGCAAACGTGGCGAAATCGGCCACATATCGCCGCCAATCGTCAATCCATACCAAACTTGGATTGCTCATATCGTGCGCGGAATGGCCATGCCCGCGATGCTCGAACACGCACACCGAATAGCCGGCCAACAGAAAGTACCACACCATTTCGCTGTATTTGCGTCCGAATTCGGTGAATCCGTGCGAAATGACGATCGTGCCACGAAATACGCCCGAAGCGCCTTCCTCGCGCAACGCGTCGAATGTGCGCGCGTCGTAGCGGTAGTAATGCAACCGGCCGGGGCGCTCCAACTTGGGCAACGCCTTGCCTTCCCAATCGACGGTGGCCGGTTCCATCCAACCTTCCGTCATGCAAGCCTGCAGCGCAGGCAGCACCGTAGCGTCCATTTCGGCGTCATAGCGCGCCTCGTCGATGAGCGTGATAGTCATGGTTCCATCTTAGGCGAACGGCGCCAAGACGAAACTAAGCACAGGCATACGCGCTGTATAACGATGCGTCAGTGCATCAACGGCGTACCGGAACAACCGAATCGTCACCCCCGCGCGCCATCCTCGCATACTATGGAGGTATGAAGTTCGTTTCACTGCTGATGGTGGTAACGCTGTCTCTCACCGGCACACCAACGTATGCGTACGCGGCGGCAACTCCCGTTGACAACAACGGTGATATCTCCGCTGCCCAAGATTCCAAACATGGCTGCAATGGCTGTGCGGAAAAGGAAAATGATCGCATGATGTCCACGCGGGAAAAGCATCCCAAGATTCACCGCATCGCGCTGGTCGACAATGATCCGCGAGCGCTGGATTCGCTCAGTGCCGTCATTGCCAGCAAAGTGCCGACCGCGTATGTGGTGTGGACGGCGACTTCAGGCTGTGAGGCGATAGAACGTTGCCAGGATGCGAACGGCCATGTCAGTTTGTTGATTCTCGATATGTCGATGGAGGGATTGCAAGGCCCCGCCACGTGTCGTCGGTTGCGTTTGATGGGCCAGCGCATGCCGATTCTCGGTGCAACCAGTTTTTCCATCAATAGTTATCGGGACAAGCTGGTTGAGGCTGGTGCGCAAGGATTGGTTGGTAAGGAGAATGCCGACCAGTTGGCGCAGATTATTATGCGTATGTGCAATGGCGAGGTGATGGAGGGATTTGAGCCGCCTGCGTTGGCCAATCTGCGTATCAGCAGGGAGGCTGAGACCACTCCCGCGCTTACCGTTCGTGAGGAGCAGATTATTTCCTTGTGCGCGGAGGGCATGCTTGACCGGGACATCGCCGAGCGTTTGGGGATTTCCGAAGCCACCATCCGCAAACATATGCAAAGTATTTTAAGAAAACTCAACTGCAAGACCTCGCGTCAGGCAGTGGCACTGTGGGTGAGGTCCAATGCGCTCTAAACCCGCAACTCAGTACATTGCGTGGCGCAACCGTATGCGCACGCAGCATCCGAACCTGTGGCATCCAATCCGTTTCGCCATTATGCTGATCGTGCTTGCATGGACCATATACGGCGTTTGCTACGAGCCTCCTACCGACATATTTGGCGTGATATGGGTTGCGATGCTGGTTACGGCGCTCGTACTGTCTCCGCTGTTTCTGAAAAGTACATCGGTGGCGATTCTCGTGATTGCCTCCATAGGCGATCTGTTTACTCCCTACGCGCATTTGGGAAATTCTCTTCCCGCGCAGCTTTACGCCTATGGCATGCTCGCATACAGCACTAATGCCATCATCGTGGCAACGTTACTCACATATTACGTTGTTAACATTCTGCTGATTGACCCCCCTGACCCAAATACCAACCCCGTCGCCATGGTCAGCATGTATGCCATGGTGCTACTGCTTGGTCGGACGTTGAGTTGGAGCGAAAAAACAACGCAGAAAAGCTTCGAAGCGGCGCAGAACAAGAATCGTCTGCAGGAATTGGAAAGCCGCGCACGCATTGCCGATGCCATTCACGATGCGGTGACGGGCGATTTGTCAGCGGCGTCGTTTGTGGCGCAACGGCATATCGGTGGCAACTCTAGCGGCCCTGGCGTCGCTGCTGACCCTGCCAACGCAACCACAACTACGGCAACCACAACAGCCGATGCCGAAGACTGGCGTCAAATCAACGAATATATTCTTTCCGCATTGACGAACGTGCATCGCGTCATCGACGAATTGAATATGGACGCCACCACTCTCCCCGGCGACGCCGACGGCGAAGCGTTGGCCAATCTGCTGCGAGCAACACTGGATGACGGCGATCGTCGCTTGCGCAAGCTTGGCTTCAATATCACGTCCATCCGGCACTGCGCGGGCGGCAAGCCGAGCGCATCGCAAGCAATCGCCGAACTTGCCAATAATCTGCTGCGCGAGATCTATGCGAATATCGCACGCCATGCCGCTCCGGGAAGCAAGGTCGATCTTTCGGTGATGCTCCGGCCGAATGCCATCGAAATCACGCAAATCAATCCCATGAAAGAGGACATGGCTGGAGCTGACGAGCGCGATGACGAACTACCGGGCGGCCACGGGCTCGCCTCGTTCAAGAAGCAGCTCGAATCGTATCAGGGCACGCTCACCACGTCTGCACAGGACGGCAGTTGGACGTTGTTTGCGTACATTCCGGTGACCGTCATCGACGATTCGCCCGGTTTGCTTGAACAAGTGCAGGTTTGACCATAGCTGCGGATCAGGGTTGGGACGAGCCCGATCCACCGATTTCCGTCTTTTTCAAGCCCAGATTTTTTTTGGGGGGGGGTACACAAATGTGGTACCCCCTCGCTTGCGAAGTCGTTTTCGCCTGTTTTATGTTGGCATTCGAGAAGGGAACGCGTTCGCCCACGACGTTCGGATGCTTGGCAGTCCGGGAGTCGCAGGGGAACGCGTTTTGTCTTCCTACGGCGCTTTGCAGCACTTTCGTTTGCGATGTTGCCGTTACCGTTACTGCACTGTCGTCACGGTGCCGTCACCCCAACGCTTCCGCAAGGAAATCGCGCTGCAGGATCAGCAGATTTTCGGCAACCGTCTCGTCGTTGGTCATGTGCGTGATGCCGGTCAGCGGCAGGAACGTGTGCTTACGTCCGGTTGCCATCAGCGCCTGGCTCAGGCGCAGGCTGTGCGCGATCGTCACATTGTCGTCGGCGAACCCGTGGATGAGCATGAGCGGGCGATCAAGCTGCGGCGCGTCGGCGATGATGCTGTTGCGTTCGTACACGGCCGGGTCAAGGCCGAGATAGCGTTCGGTGTAATGCGTGTCGTACAGCGTCCAGTCGGTCGGAGGCGCGCCCGCGCAGGCCGCGGCGAACGTTTCCGGCGCCTCCAACACGGCGAGCGCGGAGAGGAATCCGCCGTACGACCAGCCGATCATGGCGACGCGGCTGAGATCGGGTTGCGGAACGTTGGCTGCCGCATTCTCGCCAGCCAGCGCTTCCAACGCTTCCGGCAGCGCGCGCACGGCGTCGATCTGGTCTTCGAGCGTTACGGATTTCATGGTTTCGTAGATGGCGCGGTCCCATTGCGGGCCGCGTCCGGTGGTGCCGCGTCCGTCGGTGGTGACCACGATGTAGCCCTGGTCGGCCCACCATTGCGCGTCCCAATAGAAGGATTGACTTTCGATGACCTGTTGGAAGCCGGGGCCTCCGTAGGGTTTCATGAGTACCGGCAGGATGGCTTCGTGCGCGTATTCACTATCGGATGAGGGCAGCACGATCGCCGTGTACAGCTCACGTTCGCCGAGTCGGGTGAAGTGCACGTTCGGCGTGAATCCGGGGGTTTCGGCATGGTTTTCGATTGGTGCGACCACCATTGACGCCACGTCCGTACCATTTTCGTCGGTTGTGGCGATGTTCATGCAATGCTGCATTTGCACGGTTGCGTCGTCCATGCCCCGTCCGGTCACCACGCAGCCGTTGCCGGCGCGAGACATGCTCCACTGGCCGGGCGCGTAGGTGAGGGGTTCCCATGTGCCGTCATAGCGGATCGACACCACGTCGAAGCTGCGGGCGTCATGGTCGGAGGCATTCGACTGCCAGAGGAACGGCAGGTCGCTTTCAGGCAGGATTTCAGGGGTGCGCTGCACCACGCACAGCACGTCGTCGTCGGTCACGTCGAGCACTTCGCGCACCTGCAGTCCGGCCGGAGTGAAGGGCGTACCATCAACGGTGAGTCGGTTCGTATCGACGTCCATGTCGTTCATCGCGCAGATCAAGCGTCCATCCGGAGTGAATGCAGGGGTGCCGTGGATGAGGTCGAGCCAGTAGTCGTTGCCGTGTTCCTCAAGCACGCGCGTGGTGCCGGGGCGTTCGCCTTCCGCGTATTCGGGAATGGCGATGGAGAAGGTTTCGACCTCGTCGCCATTGTCGTCGGTGAAGCCGTTTTCCGCGTCACGCATGGTGGCGATCGGCTCGCCTACATGGATGGCGAGCACCTGATCGTGCTGCTGGAGGCGGTCTTGCACAAGGATGATCGGATCGTGGCCTTCACTCCAGCTTACGGCGGCCAGATATTCGTAGGATTCATGGTCCCACTGCACTTCGTTGGCGATTGCCCCGTAGCAGCAGTTGTCGCTGTCGTAGCCGAGTTCCAGCAGGGTCAGCCGCACGTCGGCATTGGCGGTCAACGCTTGCGGATAGCGGTTGGCTTGCGCCGGATTGGTTGGATTCGCGGGGTCCGACAGATGCCAGATCGGTTCGGGGGATTCGTCGTAGGTTTCGAAGAGCACGTATTTGGAGTCGGGTGACCACCAGAAGCCGTCGTAGCGGTCCATTTCTTCGCCTGCGGCGAATTCCGCCAATCCGATTTTCCATTCGCCGTTCTGCGGTGCCGAGGCGACCACCGAAATCGCGTCGCCGGTTTCTTCATCGTTGGCGAGATCCACGTCCACCAGATACGTGCCGGTGGTGTATATGATGTGCCGTCCGTCGGGACTGATGCGCGGGTTCAGCACCGGTTTGAGTTCATCTTCCTCTATCGTGATGGCTCGCGTCGCGCCCGCCGTAAGGTCGGTGAGGAAAAGCTGCCCGTTGATGGTGAAGGTCACGCGGTTGCCGGCACCGTCGACGCAATACGAGACGATGCCGGATCCGCCTTCGCGCGCACGTTCGCGTCGCGCCTTCTCTTCCGCCGGAACGTCTTCCGCGTCGGCGTCGGCAAGCAATACGCGCGGATCGGCGAGCGGAATCTCACCGATGTTGCCGTCTTCGTCGATCACGCTCATCCACAGCGAGGTGACGGTGTCTTCCGGACCGTCGGAACGCAGGAACAGCGCGCGGGAGCCGTCTGCAATCACGCGCGCCGAACGCGGAGCGCCGCAGGAAAATCGCAAGGTACGTGCTTTTTTACGGGGGAACTGTCGAATCGCATCTGTCATGCTCCCAACCTATCACCATCCCAATTCCACCTTCCGTGAATTCGTGCATCGTGGAAATCGGGGGCGAAGGTAGTCATATTCGCGGATAAATACCCCCTAGATGATGCTGGGGATGGATTTATGCATGAAATTTTTGCAATTAAAGGACTTACGAATTGGCGCTCGGCGCTCTACCGCGTAGGATGGGTGAGGATAGAAAGGGACAAGCATGAGTGTTCTCGACCGATTTGAGAAAAGCGTGGAAGGCGCCGTCAACGGGGTTTTCGCCAAGTTCGGGTCCAAGGACCTGCAGCCCGTCGACCTTTCCAGCGCTCTGGAACGTGAGATTGACAAAGAGGCCATGCCCGTCACGCGAGACCGTACCGTGGCGCCGAATGAGTACCGTTTCAAGCTGAGCACGCCGGATTTCAACAACATCGTCGAATGGGGCGCGGAAGCGTTGGCCAATGAGCTGGCCGACAACCTCACCCAGTACGCGAAGGACCAGCATTACGCGTTCGTCGGTCCGGTCGTGGTGATCTTCGAAGAGGACCTTGACCTCACCAAGAGCAATTTCAAGCTGACGAGCGAATCCGTGCAAGGCAATACCGTGCCCGTCACCACCGACGCGCAGACCGAAGACTGCCCGATGCTGGAAATCGGCGAACACCAGTATCTGCTCACGGAAAGCAAGACCATCATCGGCCGCGGATCCGACTGCGATATCGTGATCGACGATCCGGGCATCTCCCGCCGCCACATGCAGATCGACATCACCGACAACGGCAACACCGTCATCGCACGCGATCTGGGCTCCACCAACGGCATGTATGTCGAAGGCCATCATGTCGAGGCGGCCACGTTGCTCGACGGCAACACGATCACCATCGGCCGCACCCGAATCCTGTATTGGGCCTCTTCGCAGGATCAGGAGTAACCAACCCCAACCTCGGGAGTTGCCTCTATGCTCACTGAACTTACTTTCGCGATCCTCAAGTACGGCTTCCTCGTACTGCTCTGGATCTTCGTGGCCTGTACGGTGCGTTCGCTGTACAGGGATGTGGAAACGCTCAGCCCGCGCAAGTCGCGGGCTCATCGCCGTAAGGAGCGTCGCGCGCGCAAGGCCGTCGAAGCGCCCGCGCCCGTGGCCGTCCCGGCACCAGTCGTCAGCGCCACATCAAGCGCCAAACCCACCTTGCTGGTCATCATCGATGGCCCCCTTGCCGGCAGTTCCGTCCCTTTGTCCGGCAACACCATCACGCTTGGCCGTTCCGCTTCGAACACCGTGGTTCTGGACGACGAATTCGTCTCGTCCCACCATGCGCGCGTCTATACGGATCCCGCCACCGGCAAGTGGGCCATCGAAGACCTGGGTTCCACCAACGGCACTGTGGTCAACCAGCAGCGTCTGAACGCTCCGATGATTCTCGGATCGCGCGTTCCCGTACGCATTGGCGCAACCACCTTTGAATTGAGGTGACCCGTTTGCCGACTTCTCCCGCTTCACAACCGCTGTTCATGTATTCCACCGTCGTTTCCGATGTGGGTACCGTACGTTCCAACAACCAGGATTCCGCGTTCGCCGGCGAGCATCTGATCGCCATCTGCGATGGCATGGGAGGCCATGCGGGAGGCGACACCGCCTCCACCATCGCCATCCGTTCATTGGCGCATATCGAGCAAGACAACGTGCAGGGCGATGTCCAGATTATCGCCCACATGATGGAAACCTCGGTTATGGCCGCGCATGACGCGATCGTTGGCAAAGCGAAGCGCGAACGTCGTCTCGCGGGCATGGGCACCACCGTCACGTCGGTCGCATTGGTGGCCGGATATTGGGTTTTGGCGCATATCGGCGATTCCCGCGCATATCTGCTGCATGACGGCCGTCTGATCCGCATGACGTCCGACCACAGCTACGTGCAGCATCTGATCGACACCGGCCGCATCAGCGAGGCCGAGGCGCGCAACCATCCGCAGCGCAACGTCGTGATGCGCGTTCTGGGTGATTTCGATATCGATTCGCGCCCGGACATCGCCGTGCGCAAGGCGCATCCGTCCGACCGCTGGCTGCTCTGCTCCGACGGCTTGTGCGGCGTGCTTGAGGATTCCACATTGCAGGAGGTGCTATCCACCTGCTCCGATCAGGAAGAATGCGCTCAACAGCTGGTTTCGATGGCGCTTCGTGCCGGCAGCACCGACAACGTCACCGCGGTCATCGCCGACGCGACGCTCGCCCTTGACGCGGACGCGTTCGACCTGCCGCATCAGACGCCGTTGGTTGGCGGCGCGGCCAGCGCAAGCCTTGAACCGATCGCCGACATCATCAACGAGCCGGTCGCATCCGCTCCCGCACTGCGCGAGGGCAAGAAGTCGCCGGCCGCCCGTGCCGCCGCACTGCGCAACGGCAAGAATCCCAACGAGGACGACAATCCTCCGGAACAGCGCGTGGCGCAACCGTCCACGGTACGCGAGGAGAACGGCGACCGCACCAATCCCGACACCGGTGAAATCCCCGTCGTACAGAAGGACGACGGCCGCATTTCCGCCGATCCGAACGATCCGGAAGTCGCCAAAGCCATCCGCAACGAGCATATCGAGCAGCGCAAAACGAAGCGCACGCGCACCCGACGCAACCGTGTGATCGCCATCATCGTCACCATCGTGGTACTGCTGGGACTGGCGGGCGGCGCGTTCGCAACCTACCGTTGGAGCCAAACCAAGTACTACATCGGCGACGACAACGGCGAAGTGGCGATTTTCCAAGGCGTGCCGACAAGCCTGTTCGGCTTCCAGCTGTCGCACGCCGTCACCGACACCCATATGAAGACAAGCGAACTGCCGCCAAGCTGGCAGGAACAGCTTGCGCAGGGCATTTCCTTCGACACGTACGGCGAGGCGAAAACGCATACGCGACTGATCAAAAAGCAGTTGAAGCAACAGCAGGACGAAGCCGCGCAGAAGGAACAAGACAAGGCAAACGGCGAATCCGACAACAAATCCTCTGGTACGACTTCCGACAAGTCGTCGGGCAAATCAGACAAATCGGACGACGCTTCGGCAAACAAGTCAGGCGGTGACCAGTCATGATGGCAACCCGTCTGAAGCAATTCGGCCTGCTGCTGTTCAGCATGCTGATTTGCGGCGTCGCGTTCTTCCAGATGTTCGAACGCACCACCGGCGGTTTTCCGCAGAATTATTTGTGGATGCTCGCTTTTGTCGGCGCATTGTTCCTGACTTCCTGGGGATTGCCGCTGCGTTTCCAGCCGTATGCCAACCAGGCGATCATGTGTTGTGTGATGGTGCTGACTGGCACCGGCATCATGATGATCGCCCGCATCGACCAGGATTCGAACACGTCCGTCGCGTTCAAACAGTTGCTTTGGCTGTCGATAGCGCTGGTTCTGGCGAATCTGCTGGTGATCTTCATGAAGGATTACCGTGTGCTGAGGCGGTTCTCGTACGTCAGCATGGTGATCGGTTTGGTGTTGCTGCTGTCACCGATGCTTCCGGTGATCGGTTCCGAACAGTATGGCGCGCGCATTTGGGTGAAGATTCCCGGTTTGGGATCGTTCCAGCCAAGCGAGTTCGCGAAGCTGTTCCTCGCGTTTTTCTTCGCCTCCTACCTGTATGACCACCGCGACCAGCTGGCGGTCGGTGGCAAGAAGGTGCTGGGCCTGCAGCTGCCGCGCATCAAGGATCTTGGGCCTATCATCGTGGTGTGGATCGTGTCGATGGGCGTGCTGGTCGTGCAGCATGATTTGGGCACGTCGTTGATGTTCTTCGCCATGTTCGTGTCCATGTTGTACGTGGCCACGGGGCGCACCAGTTGGATTGTGATTGGTTTCATCGCGTTCGCCGTGGGCGCGTTCGCCGCGGCCAATATTTTCAGCCATGTCGGCGCGCGCGTCGACGCCTGGCTGCACCCGTTCGACTCGGCGCAGTACAACAAGGAGTACGGCGGATCCTACCAGCTCGTCACGGGTATTTTCGGCCTGGCATCAGGCGGCTTGATGGGCACCGGCCTTGGGCAAGGTCACCCGTCGCTCACTCCGATCGCCAACTCCGACTACATCTACGCGGCACTTGGCGAAGAGCTGGGCCTCACCGGTCTGATGGCCATTCTGATGCTCTATCTGCTCATCATCGCCGCCGGGATGATCACTGCGATGAAAATCAAGGATGGGTTCGGCAAGCTTCTCGCATCGGGCCTCGTGTTCACCATGGCCTTCCAGGTGTTCACCGTGGTGGGAGGCATCACGTTAGTCATCCCACTTACGGGTTTGACTCTTCCGTACATGGCCGCCGGCGGATCCTCACTCATAGCGAATTACATGTTGGCAGCACTCCTAGTGGTGATTTCCAACTCGGCGAACAAACCCGAATCCGATATCGATAGCGACACGTTCCAATATGAGGCGATGCAGGCGCTGCGCGCCCGCAAGCAGAGCCGCGCCCGCAGAAGCGTGGCCTCCGCGCAGGCCTCCGCGCAGGCCACTGAAATCATCTCCACGGAGACGCCGGTTTCAGGCACGCCAGTCGTACCACCCGCTCCCCCATCGGGCACTCCGAACGTATCGGACAGCATGTCAGAGGGGAGCCAAGCATGAATAAGTCACTCCGCCAACTCTTCACCATCGTGGTGGCGCTGTTCGTCATCCTGGGCATGTCCACCACCATCATCACGGCGATTCGCGCGAACCAGCTCAACAACGACCCGCGCAACACCCGCGCCCTCTACCACGAGTATGGCGCTCCGCGCGGTGCGATCCTCGCTTCGGACGGCTCCGTCATCGCCAAATCCGACCCTTCGAACGACGCGTTCTCCTACCAGCGTTCCTATACCGCCGGCGAACTGTACGCGCCGGTCACCGGCTTCTTCTCGATCAGCCAACGCGGCTGGAGCGGTATCGAAGCGTCGCGCAGCTCGCTGCTGTCGGGCCAATCCGACCAGCTGGTATGGCAGCGGTTCAAATCGCTGTTCACCGGCCAGGAAAACAAGGGCGCGACCATCGAAACGTCCATTGATCCGAAAATCCAGCAGGCCGCCTACAACGGTCTTGCCAACAATGACGGCGCGGCCGTGGCCATCGAAGTGAAAACCGGTCGTATTCTCGCCATGGCAAGCACGCCAAGCTACGACCCGAACCAGCTGGCGAGCCACGACACGTCCGAAGCGAACGGCAATTATTCCACGCTTTCGCAAGACGAGTCGAATCCGATGCTCAACCGTGCCACCTCGCAGCTGTATCCTCCGGGATCCACGTTCAAAACGGTGGTGGCGGCGGCCGCGCTGGAAACTGGCGAATACCAGACCGACACCGAGATTCCGGCCGGATCGAGCTACACGCTTCCGGGCACGGTCACACAGTTGACGAACGCGGTGTCGCAGGCCGACGGTTCGGACGGCAAGATCACGTTGGAAGACGCGATGGCGTATTCGTCGAACACCGCGTTCGCCCAGCTGGGCGTGGCTTTGGGCGATGACAAGGTGTCGTCCATGGCCAAGAAGCTTGGTTTCGACAGTCCGATCACGGTTGACGGATCCGATTCCACGGGCACGCCGTGGATGAGCGTGGCGTCGAAGTTCCCGACCGACACGACCGACGACAAGCTCGCTTTGGCGTCCATCGGCCAAGGAGACACCGTGGTGACTCCGCTGCAGAACGCGCTGGTGGCGGCCGCCGTGGTGAACGGGGGTAAGGTCATGCAGCCGACGCTGGTGGATCGCGTGCGTTCCTCCGACCTGTCTGTTATTTCGCAGACCAAGCCGCAGGTGATGAGCCGCGCGTTCAGTTCGGGCACCGCCAACAAGCTCACGCAGATGATGGAGGCGGTGGTCACCAAGGAGAACCCGAATCTGGCCATCGACGGCGTGCAGGTGGCTGCGAAAACCGGCACCGCGCAGATCGGTGACGGCAATACGTCCATCGACGGCTGGGTGGTCGGCTTCGCCCCGGCGGACGATCCGAAGATCGCTGTTGCCGTGGTGGTGCACAATGTGGATTTGTATGGCTCGTTCGCGGCGGGTCCGATTATGAAGGCGATGATGCAGGAGGCGCTGGCAGAGTGAAACTGATTGAAGGACAGCTCATCCACCGACGCTACAGGTTGGATGCCCGTCTGGCCCAGGGTGGCATGGGCGAAGTATGGAAAGGCTATGATATCCAGTTGGGTCGTCCCGTGGCCATTAAGGCGTTGCGCGGCGACTTGGGCGTCACGCAGGAGGCCAAGCTGCTTCGCCTGCGTGCGGAAGCGCATAATTCCGCCAATCTTGCACACCCGAATATCGCTGCGTTGTTCGAATATTACGAACATGACGGCATCGGCTTCCTCGTTATGGAGTACGTGCCCAGCAAGTCGCTGGCCGACCTGTTCCACGAGCAGAACGGCCCGATGGAGCCGACCCGTCTGCTGCCGATTCTCATCCAGACCGCGCGTGGCCTGTTCGTCGCGCATTCGCATGGCGTGATCCACCGCGACGTGAAGCCTGCGAACATCATGGTGTCCGATTCCGGCGAGGTGAAAATCACCGATTTCGGCGTCTCCTACTCCACCAATCAGGAGCAGATCACGCAGGACGGCATGGTGGTGGGCACCGCACAGTACATTTCCCCGGAGCAGGCGCAGGGCCAGCATGCCACGCCTCAATCCGATATCTATTCGCTTGGCATCGTCGCCTACGAGGGCCTGTGCGGGCATCGTCCGTTCACGGGTGCCACGCCGGTCGACATCGCCGCAGCACATGTCAACAATCCGGTTCCGCCGCTGCCAGACTCCGTCGACGTGCAGCTGCGTGAATTCGTCATGTCGATGCTGTCCAAAGACCCGCTTGACCGTCCGAAGGACGCGTTGACGGTGTCGCGCACGTTGTCCCGCATCGAACGCCGTCTGCTCGACCAGCAGACACAATTGGCTGACACGATGGTGGTGCCTACAGGCGGAAGACTTCCGCGACGCGTGGTCAGCAGACCTCATATCTCCTTGAGCACTGATGGGAAGGAACAGGGATGAACATCAACATGCCTACCTCTTTGGCTGGTGGACGTTACCAGCTCGGCCAACTGGTCGGCCGTGGCGGCATGGCCGAAGTGCACGTGGCGCTCGATACGCGCCTTGGGCGTACCGTCGCGGTCAAGATCATGCGCGCTGACTTCGCCAACGACAAGATCTTCCTTGAGCGTTTCCGTCGCGAAGCCCATTCCGTGGCGCAGATGAACAATCCGAATATCGTGAACATCTACGATTCGGGCGAAGAGGTCGTCGCCACGGAAACCGGCCAGACCGAACATCTGCCGTATCTGGTGATGGAATATGTCAAGGGCCAGACCTTGCGCGACATTCTCAAAGTGAATGGCGCTCTGAGCCAGCGCGACGCCGAACAGGTGATGATGGGCGTGCTCAACGCGCTTGAGTATTCGCATCGCATGGGCATCATCCACCGCGACATCAAGCCCGGCAACATCATGATTTCCGAGCAGGGCGTGGTCAAGGTCATGGACTTCGGCATCGCCCGCGCGCTCGACGATTCCGCCGCCACGATGACGCAGTCGCAGGGTGTGGTCGGAACCGCGCAATACCTGTCTCCCGAGCAGGCACGCGGCGAAAGCGTCGACATGCGTTCCGACCTGTATTCCGCAGGTTGCGTGCTGTATGAAATGCTTACCGGAAGGCCGCCGTTTACCGGCGATTCCGCGGTTGCGATCGCCTACCAGCATGTTTCGGAGGTCGCCACTCCCCCAAGTTCGGTCGTTCCCGGCTTGCCGAAGATGTGGGATTCGATTTGCGCGAAGGCGATGGCGAAGGATCGTCAGAACCGTTACGCCACGGCTTCCGAATTCAAGAACGATTTGCTGACGTTCATGAACGGCGGCGTGCCGATGGCGGCCGCGTTCAATCCGTTGACCGATCTGACCAATATGAAGGCACGCAAGCAGGCCGAAATGGACGCGAACACCGTGGCCATGACTCCTGCCGGTGAAACCGCCGCGACGCAGGCGTTCAATCCCGTTACGGGCCAGTTCGAGGCCGTGCCGAACCCACAGAACGGCGTATCCACAAAAACCCGCGCGGAACAGCGTGCCGAGGCCGCTAAGGCGCGTAAGAAGAAGCAGATCATCATCGGCTCCGTGGTGGGCGGTCTGGTGGCGCTGCTGGTCATTCTGGGTGTGTTCTTCATGCTGAACAAGAGCGACTCCACCGCCGACATGGTGGAAGTTCCTGATTTCACCGCCACGGCGAATATTTCCGAGGCGCGCGTCGAAGAGCAGCTCGCGGCCAAGGGTCTGAAGCTCGATGCCCGAGAGGATTCCGATTCAAGCGAGCCGAAGGGCACCATCACCAAGCAGAATCCGACGGGCGGCAAGAAGGTCGCCAAGGGCTCCACGGTTTCCGTGTGGTTCTCCACCGGCCCTCAGTCGGTCGCCGTTCCGGATGTGTCGAACAAGAGCCAGGATGACGCGAAATCCATTCTTGAGGCCGCCGGCTTCAAGGTGGGTAACGTGCGCACGGTCGACAATGCCTCCATCGAAAAAGACAAGGTGGTAAGCACGGATCCTGCCGCCCATTCAAAGCAGACCAAGGGCACGATCATCACGCTGTACATTTCGTCCGGCATGACCAAGATTCCCGACAATCTGATCGGGCAGCCGAAAGACACGGTTATCGAGCAGCTGAAGCAGGCCGGTCTGACGCAGATCACCATCGAAAGCGAATATTCCGATTCCATCGCTTCCGGCGCCGTCACCCGCGTCGAGCCGGGTGTTGGAAGCACGGTCGAGGCCGGTACCGCGGTCACGATTTGGGTGTCTACCGGCAAGCAGCAGATCAGCGTGCCCAGCGTGGTCGGCATGGGCTATGCGGGCGCCAAGAGCCTGTTGGAAAGCTACGGTTTCCAGGTCACGGTTTCCGGCCCGGAGGATGGCACGGTCACAGGCATGTCACCGATCGCCGGCACCCAGTCCGACAGCGGAGCCACGATCACGTTGACCACGAAGTCGTCCAGCACCAATAATGGCGGCAACAACGGCGGCAACGGCGGCAATGGCGGCAACACCGACGGAGGCAACAACACTCCCGAAGGCAACTGATCGGTCGAGATAACCGCCATCATTCACAAGGAAGGCCCAGCTGAAATGCCAGCTGGGCCTTCCTCATTACGGTCTTATGTTCTTTTGCGATTCGTGTTTTCTTACGATTTTGTATTTTCTTGCGATTGAGATTGCGCGACTTACGTTTCCACGCTTGTACCATCGCTTGTACCATGCGTTTTCGCACTTCCCACGTCTTCTTGCTGCGACCTTAGGCCGCGACCTTGGGCTGCAATCCCTTGGAACGTTCCACGGCGTTCTCCTGGCCGCACACCTTCAGCCAGTTCGCAAGCAGACGGTAGCCGTCCTGCGTCATCACGGATTCGGGGTGGAACTGCACCGCATACATCGGCTTGCTGCAGTGCTTGATGCCCTGCACGATGTGGTCGACCTGCGTCCACGCGGTCACCACCAGCTCTTCCGGCACGGAATCGGGCTCCACGGCCAGCGAATGGTAGCGGGTGGCGGTCATCGGATTGGCGACGCCTTCGAAGATCTCATCGTCGATATGCTCCACCAAGCTGGTTTTGCCGTGCATGATGGTCGGCGCGTGGCTTACGGTCGCGCCGAACACTTCGGCCAGCGCCTGCATGCCGAGGCACACGCCGAACATGGGCTTGGACTGCTCCGCGCACAGGCGAATCATGCCTTCGCTGGCACCGGAATCGGCCGGAGCGCCCGGGCCGGGAGAAATAAGCACGCCGTCGTATTCGTCGATCACATCGGCTTCGCCCGGATCGATCGCATCGTTGCGCACCACCGTCACCGCGGCACCCAACGTCTTCAAATAGCCGACAATCGTGTAAACGAACGAATCGTAGTTGTCCACGACCAAAATGCGTGCGGAATCGGTCATCATGCTCCTATCAACGTCGGAATGTCGGCGTTCGAATGCTTCGAATACTTACGTTGCGCGAATATTTGCGTTTGCATAGCAGTGTACGTGCGCAACATGTCGTGACGCGGCGCGCGTCTCACGCAGCAATCGCAGCAATCGTGATAATCGCAGATCGCAGCAATCGCTTTCACGTCTGCCAGCAAAACTGCCAGCAAGCCTTCCGGCAGACCGCCGGAAGGCACCTGAATACAGCTTTATATGGCCGTGTAATTCGACATTTCCTGCAATGCCGGAATATTCGTCGCAGCCCACGGGAACAGCCATTCAAAGCACGATGCGGCCGCCGCGAAAATCAGCAACGCCATGAGCACAAGTCGAATCGGAAGCACACCCGGCTGCAATCGCATCAATCCGCCGTACAAGCTGAGTTCCGGCTTTTCACGGCGTCCTGCGCGCACGTCGGCGAGATACGGCCAACGCCATGCCACCAGCGCGGAAAGGAAGATGATCACATATGCGGCGAGCGCGCCGAGAATCCACGGTTTGAGTGAGCTGACGGATGCGACGATCGACGATTTTTCGTTGTTGACGAATTTGACTTTGCCGTTGGAGTCGGTGGAGGCGAGCTCCTGGGGGATGCCGTCGGACACCTTCGCCCAGTATGAGAATTCCGCGTAGCTGATCCAGCGGTGTGTCGGCGTGGAGTATTTCGGTTCGCATGTGGTCATGGTCAGCATGCGTTTGGTTGGCGTCGCGCCGGGGTTTTCGGGGTTGGCGGCGACCACTTCGATGTCGGTCGGCAGCACGATTTTGTAGCTGGTGTAGTGGTAGACGTACCAGTAATCCTGCGTGCGCACGATGATCGGGTCGCCTTCCTGCAGTTTGTCGACGTCGCCGAGTGGCTGTCCGTAGCCGTTGCGGTGCCCTGCGAAGGCGAAATTGCCGACTTGGCCAGGCATTTGCGAATCCTTGTAGTGGCCGAGTCCGTGCTTGTTGAGTTCGGTGAGAGAGGTGCCTTCAACGAGGTTGCGCTGCCATTGGCTGCCGAATCGCGGAATGTAGACCTGGGCGATGAGCTCGCCTTCCTGTGCGCTTTGCGGTTGCGCTGGCGGGTCGCCTTCCTGCGCTTGCGCAATGGTGACGCTGTCGGATTGGCCGGGGTCGGACCATGATACGGATTGGCGTGTTTCGATTTGGTTGTGTTCGGCCTGCACGCCCGTCCACCACATTTGCCATGCGATGTAGAGCGCGCAGACGGCCGCCGCGGTCAGCATGAGTTCGGCGAGGATGCCAAGTATCGTCCAGACCACGCTTTTGCGACGCTGTTTTGGTGCCACGTGCTTCATCGGTTACTTCCCCTCTTGCGATTCCTGCGTTTCGTCCGTTTGCTGCGATCCGTCTGTTTCGTTGTTCATCGCCTGCGCGTATTGCAGCGGCTGTTGCAATGCGTCGGTCGCGTCGAAATGGAGTTTTTCTTTTTCGTCGACCTGCCATCCCAAGCCGAACGCGCTGACGTACTGCCGGTATATGGTCACTTCCTGCGAATTGTCGAGCGCCTTTTTCATTGTCTCGACCGGGCCGATCGCGGAAATGGTGAATGGCGGCGAATACTTTTTTCCCTGCAAAAGCAGCACGTTGCCGGAACAGCGCACTGCGGAATTGAACAGCACACGCTGGTCCATGATCATCATGGATTCCGCGCCGCCCGCCCAAAGCGCGTTCACCACGGCTTCGACGTCTTGCTGGTGCACCACGTAATCGTTGATGTTGGAGGTGGAGCCGCTGGAATCGACCATGTTTTCCCAGAGTGGTGAATCGTCGAGCGTCACCACGAGTCCGGGGCCTTCCACCGCTGGCAGCATGGTGCCGTTGCCGGCGCTTTCGCTGTCTTGCTGGCCGGCGTCGTCCTGGCTGTTCAGGGTTTTGCTCAGATCGTTCACGCGGGAGCTGAGCACGTCGACTTCCGTCTGCAGGGAGTTGACTTTTTTCACGCGTTGTTCCACGAGTTCGGCGGTGTCGTTGGTCACCACGACGGAACGGTTCACGCGCAGGTTCGTGGCGAGCAGGAATCCGGAGAACATGAGCACAAGGAATGCCGCCACTCCGGCCGCTTTCGACCGTTTCGCGGTGTGCTTGCCGGTGTGCTTCGCCATGCGGACCTTCCTGATTCCCATTAAGCATTTGCTCTGATTATGAACAGTTTTACGCTGTGAGTTCGCCGCTTTCGAGTCTACCCACTATTATGACTTTTAGCCTATTAAAGGAGACTATGCTGATGGCTGACGAAGAGCTGCACGAAACCACCGCGGACGATCAGAACGATCTGCAGTCCACGGACGACACCGCTGCCGTTGAAGAGAGCAACGAAACCGTTCAGGATGCCGCTGAGGAAACCACCGTCGATTCCACTTCTGACGAATCCGCTGATTCCGACGACGATGACGATCACGACATTCCGATGGATCGCGTCGAAGCGGTGCTGAACGCTACCGCCGATAAGGACTCCCTGAGCCCGCAGATGCAGCGCATGATGAACCGTCAGGCGGAGAACACCCGCCGCGTGGAGGAAACCATCAAGGGCACCAAGTCCAATCCACGCTGGTTCGTGCCACTGTTCTGCGCACTGATGATCATCGGTCTGATCTGGGCGGTCGTCTACTACCTGACTTCCGACTACCCGATTCCGAACATCGGCGCGTGGAATCTGGCCATCGCATTCGCGATCATCATGATCGGATTCATCATGACCATGTGGTGGCGCTAAAGCGTAGTTTCGCCTTTCCTGCGATTTGAGGGCGTCTGTACAGCGTGCGGTCAGACGCCCTTTTCACATGCCCTTTTACGATTATCTCGCAATCTTTTCGTAGGTTTTCTTCGTAGATTTCACGCTCTTTCGCAAACGTACGCGGTCTTTCGCGACCGCCTTGCCAATCCCGGTTCGCCTGTTTCTTTTTTCGATTCCGGTTTGTTTTTCAGATTTTCGACGTGCGCAGCAGCACATGATCGCAGCCTTGCATGGTAGTGCCGAACAGATAGACCGGACCACCGTCGGCAAGCTTCAATTTCTTGCGTAGCTGCGGTGCGGTAAGCGGGAAGTTACGTACCGCGATATTGGCCTGTTTCGTGCCATTCAGCAGTCGTTTTATATCCTTTTTATTCATGCCGCCGATCGCTTCAATCGCGAATCCTCTGCCGGGAAAATCGGCAACCGGCGTTGCCGACACGAAAAGGTGACTGCTTGGACCGACCTGCGTCACACCGAATCGTTCCTCCACCAGATCGAAGCAACCGGCCTTCATAATCGACGCATTCGGCTCATACAAGTAGTTTTTCGCCTCCGGCAGCGGTTTGTCGCCAATGCGCAGGCCCTGCGTATATGCGGCGGAATCATAGTCGATCCGCTGATTGTCGTTCACGCAGAACACGCGCGGCGCGGATGGTTCCTCATGCACCTGCTGACCCAATACCAGCAACAGTTCCTTGCATTCGTTGCCGGTGGCCACGATATGCACTTCGCGTACGGCCCCGTCGAAATCGGCGACCGCCTTGCGCCAATCCAACATCGGCGAAAGCTTGACCAGCGTGTACTGCGATTTGACGAGCAACAGGTCACGCAATTCGAACACGTTCGGCGTGCAATCCTCGATCGCGTAAGTGCGCGATCCATGCTCGTCGCGGCGGGCCGGATCAAGGTAGATGAAGTCCACCGGACCCATCTGCCTGAGGTATTCCACGCCGTCGCCGCACACGATGCGCGCTTGGTCGAGTCCCAGTGCGGCCATATTGTGTTCGGCCAGATCGCACAGATGCCGCTGCCGTTCCACATAAGTGGCCTGACTGAATCCGCGCGCCAGATACGAAAAGTCCACGCCGAATCCGCCCGTCAGATCCACCATCGAACTTCTCGCCACCAATGTGTCCGATTCTGGAGAATCGGACATCCACGCGCCCATTTTCATCTCTTGCGTGTCCGATTCTGGAGAATCGGACAACTGGAACGCACTTTTTGCCGTTTGCATGACCGATTCGGCAGAATCGGACAACTGTGGCTCACTTTTCGTGGTTTGGTTGTCCGATTCTCCAGAATCGGACACTCTGGCGCGCACGGTTGCGGCCGGCGCAAGCAGTGTTTGTGCGATTTCTGACTTGTATTGGGCTGTGAACTGCGATGAGCACTGTTCCATGGAAATGTGCGGAGGGTATACGATTCCCTCGCAGGAGGCCCATTGTGGCAGTTTTTTGCGTGCGATCTGCCATCCGGCAATCTGGTCGAGCGCCGACGGCAGGTCGAGCCTTTCCACACGTTTGGCCTTCAACGCCAGTTCGCGCACGTCCTCGTTGCGATGCATCGCCACGAATTCGCGCGTCTCGTCATTCATGATTGTCATTGGTGACGTACCTGATTTCGTTGTGTTGATTCGTCGTCATTCTGGGGATTTTCTGGTTTCACACGATGTGGATAAGTTGTGGATTATTGTGGACGAATGTGGATAGCGTCTATATCTTGTAGGCAGTTTTATGAACGTCCACAATATATAGGATGGTGTTTTTCCCCATTTTTCCACTATGCACAGTCGGGTTATCCACATTTTCCACCGTTGAAAAGCCGGGGAATCCACCGTTTTGTGAATATCCTTGTGGATAATGCACCGAGTTATCCCCGACTTACCCACAGTTCAACCCTCACTTATCCACATACTTATCCACATTTGTGGATAAGTATGTGTCTGCAGTTCCCCAAATCTGTTTTTCTCCTGACTGGCAACTAGAAGAACATGCCAAGAAGGGGGTTTGCGCGAAGTGGATTGCTCATATTGCATGCGACGACAATCGCAATAATCACGGCCAACATGATTACGCCGTACATCAGCGTGCGCTGCTGCAGACTTTTGCCGCGCAACGCGTGCAGACCGGAAACCAGCAGCCAGGCGAACGCACCTCCGACGATGAATCCGCCGACATGCGCCTGCCATGCGATGTTCGGCGTGATGATTGGCATCAGGAAGTTGATGAGCATCCAGATCAGCATGGATCGAATGTCGATGCCAATGCGCTGGTATACCACCAAAATCGCCGCGAACAGGCCGAATAGCGCGCCGGAAGCGCCGTATGCGGATGTTAGCCAACCGCCTTGCGAAAACAGTGCCCAGACCATCATGCCGGCGCTTCCGCCGAATCCTGACAGCACATATAACGCGAGGTATGGCAGATGCCCCATCATGCGTTCCAATACAGGCCCGACACACCACAGGGTCAGCATGTTGAAGAGAATATGCCATAGAGAGGCCGGCTGATGCAGGAACATTGACGTAATGAAGGTCCATGGGCGGTGAGTCGCCAGCGCGGGCATGAATATGCCTGAGCCGACGAATGCGTTGCAGCCGGCCGGCCAGACGATTTTCAATAGTGTTTCGACAATCCAGACCGCGACGCATATCACCATGATCGCGACGGTGATTACGGGATCACCGTTACGCCAGCGGTATCGCATGGAACGTGCAGAAAAGAGATCTTTGAACGACGGGGAATCGGGAAACAGACTGAAACGTTGATAAGCCATGTTTCAATCCTATTGGAACGTGCGAATCCACGAATCTGCGAAATCATTGCAAATGATTGCATTCTTGTGAATCCTCGGCGCGTAAATCCACCCAATCAACACATTCAAGGAATTAATATAGTGAACAGAGTTGGCTTGAACGAGCAGGTCAGCCAATGTTCGCCGATATTTGGGAAAGGAGCCGTCATGGAGAACAAGTCTTCTAACGGTTGGAAGTTCTTCGCACTGCTCTTCGGAGCTTTGCTTGCCGGTGTCGTCGGTCTGTATGTGTACAAGCAGCAGAATCCGGATTATGATCCGTGGGAGGAGCCGTGGGAGAACAGCTCGTCTCCTGTCGATCTTGGCCTGACCAAGGATGCCGAGGATGGCGAAGCCGAAGTCGCTCCCGCCACCCCAGAAGCTGCCTGATTTCTCTTTCTTTCAAGCCCTGCGCCCCACGCGCAGGGCTTTTTGTTTTGCCCTGGAAAACGGAAAGGGACGATTCCAAAACGGAATCGTCCCTTCGTCATCACGCCCTATCTAACGCTACGAGTCATACATCACGCGATAATTCACGTCACATATGGCCCGTGCGAAGCGAAAGTAATGACGAGCGCAGTATCACAAGGCGTGGAAGGCGCAAGCGTACGAAGATACGTCAAGCCTTCCACAACGCAGATAACGCTCCGTCATTACTTGAGCGGACCGGTCATCCAGATACGCTCGAGGTAATCCTCCATCGAGCGGTCGGAGCTGAAGTAGCCCGAGTTCGCCACGTTGATGAGGGCCTTGCGGTTCCATTCGAGCGGCTGGGCGTAGAGGGCCTCGATTTCCGACTGGATGGCGGTGTAGGCGCCGAAGTCGGCGAGGGTCATGAACCAGTCCTTGGTGAGCCAATCGTGGACAAGGTCTCCGTACACGGTCTTGTCGCCGTTGGAGAAGGTGCCGTCCGCGACCATGTCGATGGCGGCTTTGAGACGAGGATCGGCCTCGTAGTACTTCTTCGGATCGTAGCCTTCGGCATAGAGGGCATCCACCTCGTCGACGGTCATGCCGAAGAGGAAGAAGTTCTCAGCGCCGACGCGCTCACGGATTTCGACGTTGGCACCGTCGAGGGTGCCGACGGTCATGGCGCCGTTGAGAGCGAACTTCATGTTGCCGGTACCGGAGGCTTCCTTGCCGGCCTGGGAGATCTGCTCGTCGAGGTCGGTTGCCGGGATGAGGTGCTGTGCGAGGCGAATGTTGTAGTTCCACGGGAAGTAGACATTCAGCTTGCCCTTGACGTCCGGGTCGTTGTTGATGACGCGGGCGACGTTGTTGA
>ERZ772872.1162-NODE-1162-length-24381-cov-14.073830_pt1 | contig 24381 bp, 20 predicted proteins | sample MGYA00512132_ERZ772872 | MGnify/ENA primary metagenome ERZ772872 (study PRJEB29015, sample SAMEA2737724) | human gut metagenome | biome: human gut; feature: human-associated habitat; material: faeces | place: China | collected 2012 ...
ACTTCTTCATGGGGGCCATGCCGCTGTTGATCAGCAGCAGGCTGGGGTCGTTCTTCGGCACCAGCGGGAAGCTGTCCAGACGCAGGTGGCCCTTGCTCTCAAAGAAGCTCAGGTACTTTTCACGCAGTTCATTCAAACCGGTCCATTGCATAGGTTTTCTCTCCTCAATTGTCCTTGGCGTTTGCACGTCAGTTTTTATGATGTTATGGCAGAGGGGCGGGCAGGCGCAAAAACAAAAACAGCCTCATCCCAAAAGGGACGAGGCTGTGTAAAACTGCTCCGTGGTACCACCCAAATTGCAAAGGATAAAACTGCTTGTCCCCTGCCGCTTTCGGCGCGGTAACGCTGCGCTGCGTCCGACTTGTTTCGCCGGAAGCTCCGGGGCGGCACGAAACGAGACCTGCCGGAGCGCCTTGCAGCTGGGAGCGCTCTCTCTGGGCGGCGGTGTGCATTTCTGACCCCATCATTGCCATCTGTCATAATTCACGTTTTGCCGCAAAGGCGCATATCCGCCCCTTGCGTACACTTAAATTATAGCATGGGCTCTGCGTTTGTCAACTCTTTTCCGGCAAAAACCTTTCCTTACAGACGAGGCAGCGCCTGAGACATCACGGCACCCAGATGCGGCGCACTTCCTGCACCCTGCCGCCCTGCACCACCAGCGTGGTATTATACACCGTCCAGTTGTCCGGGTCCGCATTGATGGCAGCCGCCACGGCCGAAGCGCCGGTGGTCTCCACCGCTTCGGCCTGCGGGTCAGCAGAGCTGTCCTTCAGCACCACGTTCTTCGCCAGCGGCAGCGTCTTTTCGCCCATCTCATAGTAGACAGGGTAGTCGTCAAAGGTCATCGTGCGGTAGGTGTCATCCTCCAGTAGCAGGTCAAGACCGTACTGCTCCTCCATGCCGCCATTGATGGTGACAAGATGGTACTGATCGTTTTTCTCGATGCTCTTCACTGCAACGGTCACAAACTGGTTCCATGCAGCACCCTCTTCGTGGAGGGTGATCTGATCCCCAACGGCAAGTTTTTCAACATCTTCTTTTTTATAAATGTCACAGCTGAAGATCTTTGCAGTCAGGCTGCCGCCCTGCACACCGGAGGTGATCTCCGCCGGAATAAAGGTGACCGTGTCCTCCCTGTCGAGGTCATCCAGCGTCCACGTCAGCATGTTGATGGGCTCCGTGACCCCTTCCTCTGCCACATGGGAGGAGGCCGGCACTGCACTGGATGCAGGCGTGCTTGCAGCTGTACCGGGGCTGCCGCAGGCCGTCAGTGCGATGCCCGCAGCCAGAACAGCCAGAATCTTATATTTCAGGTTCATAAAAATGCCTTCTTTCTTGACGCGGTAGATTTATTCCGCTACAATAAAAACGATTCAAAGACACATTCTATTTCAAGATAGAGAGGAAAATTTCCGTGAAAATCTTAAAAGTAAAATGTCTGGCCCCCACCCGGCTCGACAACTATCTGATGCAGCAGTTCCCGGCGCTGAACCCGGGCCGCCTGAACAAGGCCCTGCGGGAGAACAAGATCAAGCTGAACGGCAAAAAGCAGCCCCTTTCCACCCGCGTGATGGCAGGCGACGAGATCAAGCTGTTCATCCTGGATGAGGTGCTGGATGCCGACAAGCGGGTGGAAGGCCCGGCGTGGAAGAACGCCCGCGGCCCGGCACAGGTCATCTACGACTGCCCGCAGATCCTGGTGGTGAACAAACCCGCTGGCCTTGCCGTGGACGGCCCCGAGGACGACACCCTGCTCAACCGTGCTCTGCTCTACCTCAACCAGCAGGGCGAGTACAAGGAGAACGATCTGTACACCCCGGCCCTCTGCCACCGGCTGGACACCGGCACCAGCGGCTTGGTCATCATCGCCAAGACCCCCGAGGCTGAGCAGCTGTTCCTTGAGGTCATCAAGAACCGCGAGGTCAAAAAGACCTACCTCTGCGTCACCTTTGGCCGCCCCACCCCGCCGGACGGCACCCTGGGCGGCTACCTGCTCAAGGATGCAGACCGGGGCATCGTGAAGATCGTGCCCGACAAGCAGCCCGGTGCCAAGGACGTGGAGACCCAGTACGAGACCGTTGCCGTCTCCGGCCGTCTGGCCCTGCTCAAGGTCCGGCTCATCACCGGCCGCACCCACCAGATCCGTGCCCACATGGCAAGCATCGGCTGCCCCATCCTGGGCGACAGCAAATACGGCAACAACACCGCCAACCGGGAGCTCAAGCTGAAATATCAGGCCCTCTGCGCCTGGGAGCTGGTCCTCCCCCGCTTCACCTCCCCCGACTTCGCCGACCTCTCCGGCAAGACTTTCCGCGCACCGAAGCCCTGGTATTACCAGCAGGTGCTGGATGGAACGTTGAAGTAACACTCATACTCAATTAAACAGCGGCATCTCTCCGTAAACACGGAAAGATGCCGCTGTTTAGTTACATTCTATACTTTTCCTGAATATTTCGGTTGTGTGTTTCTTTTTCTTCAGGAGATACTTCAGTATACGGCAACAACATCCTGTAAAGATTGTCAATATCTTCATTTGACAGCACTCTGCCGTAATACATTGCATTTTCTAAAACACTTTTTAAAAGTTCTCGACGCTGAATCACATAATAATTTGATTGACTCAATCGAACGTCCTTTAATGTGCAATCGTTTCCAAAAACAATATAGGAATAAATATTCACGTTCTTATCCCGTAGAATTTTCTGCAGCACTCGTATGTGAGTATCATTTTGCCACAACGGGTTATAGAACTTATATTTCTTCGTTCCACCCCTTCGATCAGAAAAACATTGCGTCCAGTACTTCTGATTTTCACTGCCAAATATCCAGCCACTATAATTTTTAGATTCAAAAACATAAATACCGGATTCGTGCAGAAAAATCAAATCAACTTCCGCCGTTTCTCCGTTACCTTTCGGAAGATAACAGTTCGGCAGGGTAGCTTTATAGCCGTCCACTTTTTGAAGGATATCATAAATTCTATCTTCGCCGTACTTACCTTTTCCTTTTACACTAAATCGTGCTATCAGAAAAAGTATCAGGCCAACTATCAAACACCCCCAGACCATAATCTTTAAACTCTCACCATATCCCGGGTGATCTCGGCCAGAGAGTGTGCACCGCACATCTGCATGGTATCGGCCAGCTCGGCGGCGATTTTGTCGATGTAGCACTTCACGCCTTCCTCGCCGCCGCCGTAGACTGCGGTGACAAAGGGGCGGCAGATGAGCACCGCGTCAGCGCCCAAAGCCAGCGCTTTGAACACATCCACGCCGGAGCGGATGCCGCCATCCACCAGAATCTTCACGCCGCTGCCCTTGAGGGCCTCAGCGATCTCCGGCAGGACCTCGGCAGTGGCGGGGCACTGATCCAGCACACGACCGCCGTGGTTGGAGACCACGATAGCAGCAGCACCGGCCTCCTTGGCCTTGAGGGCACCCTTGACGGTCATCACACCCTTGACGATGAAGGGGCGCTCAGCCAGCTTGACGATCTCGGCCAGCTCGGCAACGCTCTTGCTGCCGGCGGGCGGGGTCATATTCTTCAGGAAGGGCAGACCGGCGGCATCCACATCCATGGCAACGGCAAAGCAGCCGCTGGCCTTGGCCTGCTCCATCTTGGCCTTGACCGTGTCGATGTTCCAGGGCTTGATGGTGGGCACGCCGCAGCCGCCTGCAGCGCCAATGGCCTTGGTGGCCATAGTCATCACGTCGGGGTTGGTGCCGTCACCGGTAAAGGCGGCAATGCCGTTTTCGGCGCAGGCGCGCACCAGCACATCATTGTAGGTCATATCGGTGTAGGTGTCGGAATAGTGGAGGTTCACCGCACCCACAGGGCCTGCAAAGAAGGGATACTTGAAGGTTTTGCCAAACAGCTCCACACCGGTGTCGGGGGTGCCGTTCTCGCACAGGGTGTCCATGTTCACCCGGATCTCCGCCCACTTATTATAATTGCGGATGGCCGTATCGCCCACGCCCTTGGCACCGGGGCCGGGGATCTGGTTTTTACAGGCCACGCCGTTGCACACGGGGCAGGCCTTGCAGTACTGCCCGATGCACTGGCGGGCATTGTTCAAAACATCAGCGTAATTCATATTGCATCCTCCTGTTCAGGTTCTCTTTTTCGAGCGGAACCTGCAAATTCCAACCGTTCTCTGCCCACATCATAGTCCGTTTTTATGGGTTCGTCAAGGGGATCATCGGGTTCTGCTTTTTTAAACGAAAAAACGTATGGCGCAGACACGTCAATTTTTAGATTTTTCAAATTTTTTCAAAAAAATCCTTGACAAAAGTCATCCTTTCAGGTATTATAGTGGAGCGCTGAGGGCCACGGCCCGAAACGCTGAAAACTGAAGATGTGGAAAGATGGCTGAGTTGGTCTAAGGCGCACGACTGGAAATCGTGTAACGTGTCAAAAGCGTTCTGGGGTTCGAATCCCCATCTTTCCGCCAGAAACCCCGGAACGAATGTTCCGGGGTTTTTCTGTTGTTCAAACCTCTCAGTCCCGCCTAGGAGAGGTGGCATCCCGAAGGGATGACGGAGAGGTTTTATCTATAGGGATCTGTAAGAGAGAAAGGGAAAGTCAATGTCTATTACGATTGCAATGCCGCGCATGGTACCGAACCAGCTGCTGGCGGAGGCCCACGCAAAATATCCCGAAAGCCTTGCCCGGGCCGGGGCAGAGATGCGCTGGATCGAGCTGGACGACCCCGAAAAGGCCGTGCAGGATGCGCTGGCCTGTGACGGCCTGCTGCTGCCGGGCGGCGGCGACATCGACCCGAAATTCTACGGGCAGGAGCGCATCCCTGCCTGCGGTGAGCCCAACGTCCTGCGGGATACCGCCGAGCCGCTGCTGCTGCGCGCCTTCCTTGCCGCTGACAAGCCGGTGCTGGCCATCTGCCGGGGCATCCAGCTGATGAATGCTGCGCTGGGCGGCGATCTGTATCAGGACATCAAACCCTTTGAGCACGTCCCCCACAACGACCATTGGGGCAAGATCCACACCGTCACCGTGCGGCGGGACACCCTGCTCTCCCGCATTCTGGGGCAGGATACCGTACTGGTCAACAGCCAGCACCATCAGGCGGTGGACAAGGTCGCCCCCGGCCTTGTGCTGTCGGCCCTGAGCGAGGACGGCATCGTGGAGGGCATTGAGAAGCCGGACGCAAAGTTCTGCCTGGGCGTGCAGTGGCACCCTGAATGGCTCAGCGCCGCCGACCCCGCCATGCAGGGGATCTTTGATGCCTTTGTGGCAGCCTGCCGGTAATGCCCTATGAAGATTGCGATTTTAGGCACCAGCGGCAGCGGAAAATCCACCCTTGCCCAAACACTGGGGGCCGCTTATCATGCTCCGGTGCTGCATCTGGACACGGTGCATTTCCTGCCCGGATGGGTAGAGCGCCCGCTGGATGAGGAAAACGCCATTGTCCGCCGCTTTCTGGACACGCACGAAAGCTGGATCATCGATGGCAACTATACAAAGACCTGTTATGACCGGCGGCTGGAAGAAGCAGACCAGATCATCGTGCTCTGCTTTGGCCGTTTCACCTGCCTGAGCCGGGTACTGAAACGCTGGTGGAAAAACCGGGGAAAGGTGCGCTCCTCCTCCGCGCCGGGCTGTGAGGAAAAAATAGATGCGGAGTTCCTATGGTGGGTCCTGCATCAGGGCCGGACCCCCGCCAAACTGGCCGGATACCGGCGCATTGGTCAGCAATATCCAGAAAAGTTTGTTTTCCTCAAAAATCAAAGCCAACTTGAACGATTTTTAAGCTCTGGATCGTATTCCTTATAAAGAGAACAGGAGGTTCTGCCATGAAATCTTCCAAAAAGTGTTCCCGCGCCGTGGTCACGGTGGTGGCCTGCATTCTGGCGGTGTGTCTGGTGGCTGCGCTGGTCCTTTTCAGTCTGGTCAACAGCAAAGTCCGTGCCTTACAAAAGGGGGCGACCTTTGAGTTCAGCTATAACATCACCGCACAGGACAGTTCCAGTACCCCGGCCCTGTACAATATTCTGAAACAGGTGGGTGCAACCTCCGGCGATGTGGCCGGGCTGTATTCGCCAGGGCAGCTGCAATTGTACCTGTACCCCTCCGGCGGGCTTGCCCGCGCCGAGACCGGCGGCACCGACTTTTTCACCGACCTCTATATTGATGCCAACGACACCTACTTTGATGCCGGGCGGCTCTACCGCACCCTGCGGGATTCCATCGCGGACAGCGCGCCGCTGGTGGGTGCATTCCTGCCGGAGTGGTCTCTGCCCAACTACATCACGCAGGCCCAGCTGGCAAAGATCCTCGGCGTGCCCAACACGCAGGTGGCCATGCAGGAGATGTCCGGCTACACCCTGACCCTCAGCCGCCAGTGCGTCGTCCACCCCGATTATGCCAAGAAGGACTACACCTACTATCAGTTCCCGTCTGAGGGGGAGGACGCGGCTGTCCTTGTGGTGGGCCTGCCGCTGAAGTCCCTGCTCTTCGATGACACCATCCCCGTGGATGTCCATGTGGATATCCCCGCCCACGGTGTCAACGCAGCCCTGAGCGGCACACTGAAAGCCGGTGTCAACAGCCTTTCGGCTCCCGTCAGTGTCATTTCGGACAGCGACATCGATTCCATCGTCCAGCTCCGGGAACGTCTGGAGCAGTTTGCCGATCTCATCAACACAGCGTTGAAGCGTGTGCAGTAACAAAAAAGCAGAGCCGTGCAGCGTTTGAACTGCACGGCTCTTATCTGTTTCAGCGCTTATGCTCAATGTGTTCCTGGATCCATTTGCCGCCATCGCCGCTGCCCACCGCACTGTTATAGACAATGCCGGTCAGCTCACTGGTCAGGTCGGACTTCATCTTTTTGTACTCCTGCTCGGCCTGATCCGCAACGCTCTGGTCACGGCCATTGTCCCGCAGGTACTGGCGCAGCTCTTTCAGGATGGCGTTGAACTCCTTGTCACACTCGCCCTGAACACCGGTCAGCTTGGCGGTTTTGGACACCACGATGGAGACCTTCATCCCCAGATTGCGCTCCTCCACCGGGTGGGAGATATACTCATCGTAGGCTTCGTAGATCACGCCGTAGAGCTTGGACTCCGTCTGCTTCTTCAGGTTCTGCAGCTGGCGGATGTAGCTGTCGATCCTGGCATCCACCTCATTCTCCGAAGCAGCGGAGCTGCCGGAGGCATGGCTGCTGCCGGGGGCCTGACTGCTGGCAGCATGGCTGCCGGCAGCCGCAGAGGACGCGGGCACCGAGTGTGCGGCGCTGGAGCTGGACACTGCAGAGCTCACACTGTCCGCCTTGCCTGTGCTGGCGGCAGAGGAGGCCTCACTGGACGAAGCTGCCTCCGAAGAGGAAATGCCAAGCTCCTCTTCCAGCTGTTCCAGGAAGGACGAAACGGGGGATTCTTCCGTCACCTCACTGCTGACGGCGCTCTCGCTGGAAGCGGCGGCGCTGGAGGGCCCCTCAGCTTCCCCGCCGGACAAAGCGGAGGACGGCACCGAGCTGACCTGCGCCTCGGACACAGGGGTGCTTTTCCGCATCCCTGTCAGGATCAAAGCAGCTGCCACGGCCACCACAAGAACGATGGCCGCAGCCAGCTGATAAAGCGTCTTTTTCTGCATCTGGTACAAAATTCTCCCACTTCAGATTTCGTTCCCGGCCTTTTGCCGCGCAGGAACAGGTCTATCATATCATCCCCGGGGGAGAATTTCAATGGATAATTCGTGAAAAATGTCGCCTAACTGCCTTTTTATGACCGGATTTCGTCCCATTTCACAGCCTGCCGGAGACTCGGTCAGGCCCTGCTACGGGGACAGAAAAAAGGCATCCCCGCACTTCACAGACGAGGATGCCTTTCTCAAAACGGTTTTCTGCCCCAAAGCGCCCGCTCCGGCGTGGAGCCGGGCCGGGTCTCCGGCGCAGAGGCTTACATTGCAAACTGGACGGCGCAGAAGGCTGCATAGATGCAGAGCAGCAGCACGCCCTGCCAGCGGGAGAGCCTGCCCTTGAGCAGAGCGGGCACGGTCAGGAGGAGCATGACCGCGAACATCACGGGCAGATCCATGACCAGAGAGGAATTGATGCCCATGATGGTGGAGTTCTGCGGGATGCTGAAAGGCGACACCGTGATGGACATGCCGCTGACCAGCACCAGATTGAACACATTGGCACCAATGACATTGCCCAGCGAGAGGGAGCCGTGGCCCTTTGCCAGCGAGGTGATCGCCGTGACCAGCTCAGGCAGAGAGGTTCCCAGCGCCACAAAGGTCAGGGCAATGACGGATTCCGGCACGCCCAGCGCCTGCGCGATCAGGGTACCGTTGTCCACCAGCAGGTTTGCGCCCACAGCGATCAGGGCCGCGCCGAGGATGAGCAGGCCGATCTCCTTGGCAAAGGACATCTCCTTTTCCGGCTCGTCCTCATCGCCTTCCGGGGCGGGGGCGTTTTTCATCGCCAGCACATTGCAGACCATGTACGCCACGAACATTGCCAGCAGCACAATGCCGATGGGGCGGCTGAAGTAGCCGGTGGTGTAGGCCACGCCCGCATACAGGGCCGCTGCCACAAAGAAGAACAGCACCGGCACCCGCAGGCTCTTGGGGTCCACCTTGCCCGGGCGGACCGCAATGGTGATGGCCGCAATCAGGGCCGCGTTGCAGATGACCGAGCCAATGGCGTTGCCATAGGCGATCTCGCCGTGGCCGGTCATGGCCGAGGTGGTGGAGACCATGACCTCAGGCAGGGTGGTGCCGATGGACACCACCGTGGCACCGATGAGCAGCTCCGGCACCTTGAAGCGGCGGGCGATGCCGGTTGCACCGTCCACGAACCAGTCGCCGCCCTTGATGAGGCAGAGCAGGCCCACGATAAACAATAATACAGGGATCAGCATATAAAATCTCTCCTTTTTAATCCAAAGAGTATTATACCTGTTTTCTCTGCAAAACGCAAGCAAAATCGCACATTTTTACCCAGCCTTCTCCACCTTTTTGGCGTTGGGGTAGATGCGCTCCATCCGGGCATTGTCAAAATGCTCATCCAGCAGCACATCCACCGCATTGGCCGGAGCCGCGCCGCTGGTGCGGGCATCGTAGCGGGCCAGCGCCAACGCACTGGTCACAAGGTTCACGGCCATGAACACGGCCAGCAGAGCGGTCATCCAGGGGCGGATCCTGCGCTTGACCGCCTTCATCCCCTTTGCCACCAGCGGGTAGCCATAGCGGATCCAGGTCACGGCCGCAATGCCCCAGAAGAAGCAGTACAGCAGGTTGATGCGCCCGCCCAGATTGAACTTGAAGCCGCTGTAATCCCAGAACACGGTGCCGAACAGCAGCTCTGTCACGGCGCTGCACACATACTCATACGCACCGCCCAGGATCACACCGAACCAGAAGATGCGGCTCTCGCTTTTCTGTTCGCCGCCCCGCAGCAGGATGGAGGCCAGCACCAGCGCCAGCCCCCACACCACGCTGAACGGGCCCCAGACCAGGCTGGAACGGCTCATCCAGACCCCGGCGGTGATGCGGCAGAAGATGGTCTCCACCACATCTCCGAGGAAAGCCCCGATGACAAAGAGCCAGAGCAGGTCGGCAAGGGAGAGCTGCTTTTCGGCACTGGTGGTGGGCTCCGGACGGGCCGCAGCAGGGTACGCCCGCTGGATCCGCTTTTCCACACTGGCGGTAATTTTCTGCCGCAGCCTCTCCGAGCCCCTGCTCAGCTCCCGATTCAGCTGCTCGAGCCGTGGGTGGCGGTTCGCATACTGGCTGACCACCACCATGGCAGAGATCTGGTCGAGGACGGCCAGCGCCATGCCGACCCATACCACAGCGTGGAACAGCAGCGGCGGCAGGTGGGCGCAGAGCCGGAACAGCAGGTCGTTGCCCCAGCGGACTGCCGCCATGCCCAGCAGACCCCACAGCAGGGAGTATTGCAGGCAGACATAGCCGTCCAGATTGAACTTTTTATCGGAGTAGTCCCACCAGCGGCGGTGGTGGATCCGTTCCAGCAGCTTGGCGGTCAGCCACTCCACCACCGTGGCATAGATCATGCTGCCGAAAAACAGTGCCGCCAGGCTGGCGCGCTGGTCGTTCAGGCCGATGGTGATGAGCACTCCTGCCGTGCCGTACACAAAGCAGAAGGGGCCGGAAGCCACGCCGCGGTTGGTGAACCGGCGGCCCTTTGCGGTTGCAACAACGGTCTCGCCTACCCAGCCTAAAAAAGAATATACCAGATAAATTACACAAAGAGTATAGAGATTCAGGTTCATAGCGCTCCTTTCCCGGAACAAAAAGGGGCCGGGAAGCGGCGTTCCCGACCCTCTTTGTTCAGTTTACGAATTACAGCTGGCTCTTATACAGTGCCTCGATCTCCTCCACGCTGGTATCGCGGGGGTTGCCGGGGCGGCAGGCATCTGCAAAAGCAGACTCAGCCAGGAAGTGGATATCCTCTTCCTTCAGGATGCCCTGCAGGTTTGCGGGGATGCCCACATCCGCGCTCAGCTGCTTGACGGCGGCGATGGTGGCATCGGCGGCCTCGGCATCGTTCATCTCGTCAATGCCCTTCACGCCCATGGCCTTGCCGACCGCGCGGTAGCGCTCCCCGGCAACGGTCTTGTTGTACTCCAGACCCACCGGCAGCAGGATGGCGCAGGCCACGCCGTGGGGGGTATCATACAGAGCGGACAGACCGTGTGCCATGGAGTGGACGATGCCCAGACCCACATTGGAGAAGCCCATACCGGCGATGTACTGGCCCAGAGCCATGCCCTCGCGGCCCTCCGGGGTGTTCTGCACAGCGCCGCGCAGGCTCTGGCTGATGAGCTTGATGGCTTCCAGATGGAACATATCGGAGATGGTGCAGTGGCCCTTGGTGATATAGCCCTCGATGGCGTGGGTCAGAGCGTCCATACCGGTGGCGGCGGTCAGGCCCTTGGGCATGGAGGACATCATATCGGGATCGACCACAGCGATCTCGGGGATATCGTTGGTGTCCACGCAGACGAACTTGCGCTTCTTCTCCACGTCGGTGATGACGTAGTTGATGGTGACCTCAGCCGCAGTACCTGCGGTGGTGGGCACGGCAATGGTGAACACAGCGTGCTTCTTGGTGGGAGCCACACCTTCCAGAGAGCGCACATCCGCGAACTCGGGGTTGTTGATGATGATGCCGATGGCCTTTGCGGTATCCATGGAGGAGCCGCCGCCGATGGTCACGATGCAGTCTGCCTCAGCAGCCTTGAAGGCTGCCACGCCGTCCTGCACATTGGCGATGGTGGGGTTGGGCTTGATCTCGCTGTAAACAGCGTAGGCGAAGTTTGCAGCATCCAGCAGGTCGGTAACTTTCTTGGTCACGCCAAACTTGATCAGATCGGGGTCAGAGCAGACAAAAGCCTTCTTGTAGCCGCGGGCGGTCAGCTCGGGAACGATGTTTTCAATGGCACCGTGGCCATGGTAGGAAATGGTGTTCAGGACAATGCGATCAGCCATAATTTTTTCCTCCAAATCATTCTGCCCGCCTGCCAGCGGGCTCTCTCTGTTGTTAAGCATACCACATTGTTAAACAACATTCAATGCACTTTTCTTGTGATTTCTATGAATTTTTTACACTTTCCAGCAAAAGAAAACGCTGTACTACTCCCTCAGTCTCGCATTCGCTCGACAGCTCCCTCCAGGAGGGAGCCTTAACGCGGCGGCCAACGCAAAAGCCTCCCTCTGAGAGGGAGGTGGCATCGCATCAGCGATGCCGGAAGGAGTGATACAGCGTTTTTATCGTTTCATTTACCACAGCCGGATGACCTTGATGACTCCCTCGGCCTTATCGCGGGCCAGCTCAAGGTGATGCTGCAGCGCATCGGCAGCGGTGTTCCAGTTGTCGCTCAGGGCGGCATTCAGAATTTCCAGATGCTCCTCACAGGTCTGATCCTGATTGATCATGCTCACCTTGCCGGTCATAATACGGAAACGGGTGTTCAGGCCGGTGATGCGGTCATAGCCAGAGCGCAGGTATTTGTTGGGCAGAGTGCTCATCAGCAGCTCATGGAAATCATCATCGGATTTGCAGAAGTCGTCGATCCGCTCGGGGTGGTGCATCAGCTCAGTGTAGGCCTCCAGCTGCTCCCGGGGGATCAGGTTGCCGTAGGTGCGCAGGGCGTAAGGCTCCACCAGCAGGCGCATCTCGAACATGCTGTGCACGTCCTCTTCGGTAATGCCGGAGACCATCAGCCCCTTTTTGGGCAGGATGGTGATCAGCCCCTCCTGCTCCAGGCGGCCCAGCGCGTCACGCATGGGGGTGCGGCTGATGTTGCCCATCTCGGCACAGAGCTTCTGCTCGTTCAGAAATTCGTTGGGGCGGTACTCACAGTTCAGAATCTTGGTTTTCAGGTACTGGTAAGCCTGCAGCTTCAGGCTGGGCTTTGACTGGGAATCCATCTCTTTCATTGTTCTATCTCCTAGTTCGCAAGCAGGACCATTCAGGCAGCAATCAGTCGCCCGCCGGACAGCTTGTATCCCTTAAATAATCCAAATAATCATTGACATTATTATCACATATCTGGACAATGTTTACAAGACTTTTTTGAAAACTTTGGGAGCTTTTCCGTTTTGAACAGATGTCATGCATTATTTTGCTATAAATTGAACAGTTTTTTTGTGCTTGTCGCCAGTGTTTCGCTCTTGTTTTGCATCGAAGGATAAATTGTGGTACACTTGACCCAGAAAGGAAGGCTGATACCATGGCAGGTCGCGGGGGGTACAACACCAAAACCCGGCAATTGATCCTGGATTATCTCATCAACAACCGCCAGCACGCGGTCAGTGCATCCAACATTCTGGAACATCTGGAGGCAGAGGGGGCCAGCCCCAATCCCACCACGGTGTACCGGTATCTGGACAAGCTGGCAGGCGAACAGCGCATTATGAAATATGTGGCCGATAAGGGCGAAAAGGCCGTGTTCCAGTATGTGGACGAGGGCCGCCACTGCCGCGAGCACCTGCACCTGAAGTGCGTGCAGTGCGGGCGCATCTATCACCTGGACTGCCACTTTATGGATGAGGTGCGCGCCCATCTGATGGCGGAGCACGGCTTCACCCTGCAGTGCGAGGGCAGCGTTTTGTACGGATTGTGCCGCAGCTGCGCACAAAACAGCCCCCATCCGGGGCAGACCGCACAAAAATGCGAACACTGTGTTGACACGGACAAAGAGCCGTGATACAATGCAGGCAGGAAAAGCGTTGATCGGGAAAAGTAAGTGCTCAAGGTTCTTTTGCAGCGAGTGCGGGCCGGTGGAAGCCGCACAGAGAGCGAGCCCCGAACGAACCCCCGTGAGCTTCCCCCTGAACCTGCTTCGGGCAGTCAGTAGGGGTCGACGGCAGCCGCTCGTTATCGCGGCAGTGCTTTCAACGGGGAGAGTACACAAAAGTGACTGGTGTGTTCGCGCACCGGTAATTTAGGTGGCACCACGGATACGGCAGCATTCGTCCTAGCAAATGGGATGAAGGCTGCCGTATTTTTTTATTTGCAAAAACCTCTCAGTCACCGGGAAACTTGCCTCTCCTATCAGGAGAGGTGGCAATGCGAAGCATTGACGGAGAGGTTTAGAGAGAGAGGGGTAAGAAATATGTGTTGTGTTATGGGTTACACGGGGCACGACCTGAGTGCCGCCAAATTCAAGGAGTATCTGCTGCGCACCGTGATGCGCGGGCCGGACGATCAGCGTGTGGTGGAAGGGCCTTTTGGTCTGATGGGCTTTGGCCGCCTCGCCATCATGGGCCTGACCCCGGAGGGGATGCAGCCCTTCTACCGCGGTGCCGACTGCGTGGTCTGCAACGGTGAGCTCTACGGCTTCCGCTTTGAGAAGGAGATCCTGAAGCGCCGGGGCTACAAGTTTGCCTCCGACTGCGACTGCGAGATCCTGCTGCCGCTGTATTACGAGTACGGTCTGGATATGTTCCGCCACATGGACTCCGAGTTCGCGCTGATTCTGTATGATTCCCGCAAGGACCGGCTGATCGCAGCCCGCGACCCCATCGGCATCCGTCCGCTGTTCTACGGCTATTCCAAGTCCAGCCACCAGATTGCCTTTGCCTCCGAGATGCAGAACCTGATCGGCTGGTGCGACGACATCCGCCCCTTCCCCATCGGCAGCTACTACTGCGATGGCCGCTTTGTCCGCTATGAGGACATTGCTGACGTGCCCGCCCCCATGGAGGATGACATGGAGACCACCCTGCGGAACATCCGCGAAAAGCTGATCGCAGGCGTGGAAAAGCGTCTGGATGCCGATGCCCCTGTGGGTTTCCTGCTCTCGGGCGGTCTGGATTCCTCGCTGGTCTGCTCCATTGCAGCCAAGAAGCTGGGCAAGCCCATCCGCACCTTTGCCATCGGCATGGACACCGATGCCATCGACCTGAAGTATGCCCGCCAGACCGCCGATTATCTGGGCAGCGAACACCATGAGATCATCATCAACCGGGACATGGTCATCCAGAGCCTGGAGGAGGTCATCCGGCTGCTGGGCACCTGGGATATCACCACCATCCGCGCCAGCATGGGCATGTACCTGCTCTGCAAGGCCATCCACGAGCAGACCGATGTGCGCGTGCTGCTGACCGGCGAGATCTCCGATGAGCTGTTCGGCTACAAGTACACCGACTACGCCCCCACTGCCGATGCCTTCCAGCAGGAGAGCCAGAAGCGCATCCGGGAGCTGTACATGTACGATGTTCTCCGTGCCGATCGCTGCATCTCCGCCAACAGCATCGAGGCCCGCGTGCCCTTTGGCGATCTGGATTTTGTGCGCTACGTTATGGCCATTGACCCCGAAAAGAAGCTGAACAGCTACGGCAAGGGCAAGTACCTGCTGCGCAAGGCGTTTGAGGGCGACTGGCTGCCCCTGGATATCCTCTGGCGCGAAAAGGCCGCCTTCTCCGATGCCGTAGGCCACAGCATGGTGGACGACATCAAGGAGTACGCCGAGAGCCTGTACACCGATGAGGAGTTCCAGCTCCGCCGGGCAAACTACTCGGCCCACTGTATGCCCTTTACCAAGGAGAGCCTGTTCTACCGCGAGATCTTCGAGAAATACTACCACGACCAGAGCCGCACCATCGTGGGCTTCTGGATGCCGAACAAGGCATGGCCCGGCTGCAACGTCAACGATCCTTCTGCCCGTGTGCTGGCAAACTACGGCGCTTCCGGCGTGTGATCCTTTTTCCAGACAGCAAAAGACGGTGTGTCCGCTCCGGGCACACCGCCTTTTTGTTTACTCCAGATTCAGTTTATTTTTCATCAGCCACCGGGTCAGGAAGAAGTATGCCGCCGCAATGGCTGCAGTCACGGCAAAGCAGAACAGATAGCCAACGTCTGTTCCAAGTGCCGCCGTCAGCCAGCGCATCGGGGTCACTCCATAGCTCACACCGGTCACGTTCACACCCACGACCCGGTACGTGACATCCACGATCATACTCACATCATTCGTGCCCAGCAGCTTATCGAGCTGGGTCTCCACGATGTTCAGGCCGATAAACGCGAGGATCCCGGCCACCATCACATGCTTGGGGAATTGATGGGCGATCATACAGGCAGCGTAAACGCAGAGGATGAGGCTTGCCAGCCGGGCCAGATTGATGAGGATGGTCCATGCCATTGCCACCCAGAACTCCGGGCCTATCTCCTCGTACAGCATCTGCCACAGCTGCTTCCAGCTGTTCCAGTCCACCATGCCGAAGGTCTCCGAATCAATCACACCGATGCTGACCATCACCGTGATGCAGACGATGCCCACAAGGCCGCTGCACAGCACCCAGACCATGCTGGTGAGGAGCTTGGAGAGGATGAGCTGGTTCTCATTGACCGGCAGCGTGTGCATCAGGTAGCCTTCCCGGCCCAGCAGGTTCTGATAAAAGCGCTGGATGGTGTTCACGAAGCAGAGCACCGCGATGGCAAGGATGACCGAGACATACACGATCATCAGAATCACTTCGAGATTCTGGAAGCTTGTGCTGTGAGCCAGCGCGTGTTCCTGCCGGAAGGTCACGCCCAGCACCACGCTCAACAGCGCCAGCGCCAGATACAGCCCGAAATACAGGCGTTTCGTGGCCTTGAACTCATATTTCAGCAATTGTTTCAGCATTTGAATACCTCCCGGAAATATGCATCGACGCTCTTGCCCTCGGTCTCGCGGATATCATCCACAGCGCGGTGAGCAAAGATTCGGCCGTCCTTCAGGAACACGGCCTCGTCCAGCACCGGCTCAATGTCCTCGATGAGGTGGGTAGAAATGACAACGGTCGCGTCCTTGCTGTAGTTGGAAATGATGGTGTTCAGGATGTAGTCCCGGGCCGCAGGGTCCACGCCGCCGATGGGCTCATCCAGCAGGTAGAGACGGGCATTGCGGCTCATGGCCAGCACCAGCTGAACCTTCTCCTTGTTGCCCTTGGAAAGGGTCTTGAGCCGGGCATTGGGGGCGATGTTCAGCCGGGCCAGCATCTCATTGGCCTTGTCGGCATCAAAGCCGATGTAAGCCTTGGCCTGACTGGGCGTGCCGTAAAAATCCCGGAACATCTCCACCAGCTCCTCCACCCGCATCCAGTCGGGCAGCCAGTCAGCGTCCGGCAGGTAGGAGACCAGCTCCTTGGTCTCCGGGCCGGGGGCCATGCCCGCGATCCGGATGCGGCCTTCCGTGGGCTGCAGCAGACCATTGGCCAGCTTGAGCAGGGTGGTCTTGCCGCTGCCGTTGGGGCCCAGCAGCCCTACGATGCGGCCAAAATCCAGCTCCAGATCGATACCGTCCAGCGCGGTCTTTTCCTTTCCGTATACTTTTGTTAATTTTTCACAGGTCAGCACCTTACTCATGGGGTTCTACCTCCTCTGTATCCCAGTGCTCCAACAGGGCTGCCGCCTTTTCCGGCGTGTAGCCGATGCTGCGCATCTTCTCCAGAAAATCTGCCGCGATGTCATGGGCGGCGGCAGCCCGCAGTTGTTCGATCAAATTCGTATCCTCCGTGACGTAGCGTCCGCTGGTGCGCTCGGTGCGCACAAGGCCCTCACTTTCCAGCTGGGCCAGAGCCCTCTGCATCGTGTTGGGGTTGACCCCGGCAGCTGCGGCCAGATCCCGCACCGAATCCAGATGGCCCCCCGGCGGGTAGGTGCCCGCCAGAATTCTGGCTTTGAGCCGTTCCACCAGCTGGGCATAGATCGGGCGGCTGGCATCAAACTGTTCACTCATTCTGCTTTGCCCTCCTTATGTGTTGCTGTATTAAGTAGCTAATACAATAATACACATTTTTGCATTTCTGTCAAGAGGAAACCCAAAAATTTTTTCGGACAGCAAAAAGGGACCCCGCAGCCAACCGGCTGTGGGGTCCCTCTGATTTATGGATTACTGCTGCTCCTGCGCGGCGCGCTTGGCTTCCAGCGCCAGAATGGCATCGCGGCGGCTCAGGTTGATGCGGCCCTGCTGGTCGATGTCCGTGACCTTGACCACGATGGCATCGCCCACGGCGACCACATCCTCCACGCGCTCCACACGCTTGGTGTCCAGCTTGGAGATGTGCACCAGACCTTCCTTGCCCGGTGCGATCTCCACAAAGGCACCAAAGTTCATCAGGCGGGTGACCTTGCCCTTGTAGATGGCACCGATCTCGGGGTCCTCCACAATGGTCTTGATGGTAAAGATGGCGCGCTTTGCGTCCTCCTGATCCACGGCGGAGACGAACACATGGCCGTCCTCCTGCACGTCGATCTTGCAGTTGCAGGTGGCGCAGATGTCCTGGATGACCTTGCCGCCCTTGCCGATCACGTCCTTGATCTTGTCGGTAGGAATCATCATGCTGAACATCTTGGGAGCCCAGCGGCTCAGCTCCTCACGGGGCTGAGCGATCACGGGCTTGATGATCTCGTCCAGGATGTACAGGCGGCCCTTGCGGCACTTCTCAAAGGCCTCGGCAATGATATCGTAAGTCAGGCCGTCGATCTTGATGTCCATCTGGATGGCAGTGATGCCCTTGCGGGTGCCGCCCACCTTGAAGTCCATATCGCCGTGGAAATCCTCCACGCCCTGGATGTCCAGCATGGTCATCCAGCGGTCGCCCTCGGTGATCAGGCCGCAGGAGATGCCGGCAACAGGTGCCTTGATGGGCACGCCGGCGTCCATCAGAGCCAGGGTGGAGCCGCAGATGGAAGCCTGGGAGGTGGAGCCGTTGGAGGAAACCACCTCGGAAACCAGGCGGTAAGCGTAGGGGAACTCCGTCACCGGAGGAATGACCGGCAGCAAGGCTCTTTCCGCCAGGGCGCCGTGGCCGATTTCCCGGCGTCCCGGGCCTCTGGAAGGCCTGGTCTCGCCCACAGAGTAGGACGGGAAATTATATTGATGCATATAGCGCTTGAACTCTTCGCCGTCAATGCCATCCAGCAGCTGCTGGTCTCTGACCGGGCCTAAGGTCGCCGCGGTGATAACCTGGGTCTGACCCCTGGTAAACATACCAGAGCCGTGAACCCTGGGAAGCAGGCTGACCTCGGCGGCCAAAGGCCGCATCTGGTCCATGGCCCTGCCGTCCACACGCTTCTGCTCGTCCAGCAGCCAGCGGCGGACTACGTTCTTCTGGGTCTTATACATGCACTCGTCGATCTTGGCCTCGCACTCGGGATAGATCGGGTCGAAATGCTCGTGAACCTTTTCATAAATGGGCTTTAACCGCTCGTCGCGTACGGTCTTGTCGTCGGTATCCAAGGCCGCCTTTACATCCTCAGTGGCAAACTCCATGACAGCCGCCAGCATTTCCGGATCCGGCTCGTTGCTGGGATACTCGAACTTAGCCTTGCCGATCTCCGCCTGCATACCCTTGATGAACTCGATGATCCTCTGGTTGGCTTCATGGCCCGCCATAATGCCGTTGAACATGATCTCGTCGGACACCTCGTTGGCGCCGGCCTCGATCATGGCGATCAGCTTATCGGTAGAGGCTACGGTGACGGCCATCTGGGATTTCTCGCGCTGCTCCGCGGTGGGGTTGATAACATACTCACCGTCCACATAGCCTACGGAAACACCGGAGATCGGACCCTTCCACGGGATATCGGAGATGGACAGGGCCGCAGAGGTTCCCACCATAGCGGCGATCTCCGGAGAGCAGTCCGGATCCACAGACATCACGGTGCACACCACGGACACATCGTTTCTCATATCCTTGGGGAACAGGGGGCGGATCGGCCGGTCGATGACCCGGGAGGTCAGAATAGCCTTGTCGCTGGGACGGCCCTCTCTTTTCAGAAAGGAGCCGGGAATTTTGCCCACAGCGTACAGCTTTTCCTCAAAGTCCACAGACAGCGGGAAAAAGTCGATGCCGTCCCTGGGCTTGGCAGAAGCGGTCACCGCCACGTTCACCACGGTGTCGCCGTAGCGGACAAAGCAGGCGCCGTTAGCCAGCTGGGCGATTTTTCCCGTCTCGATTTTGAGGGGGCGCCCCGCGAAATCGGTTTCAAAAACCCTGTAATTTTCAAACATTTTCGTTTCCTCCTAAAAAATTTATCTTCCGCAGGAGGAGAAGCGATTTAGCAATAAAACCAACCGCCGGCTTCCGGCGCCTCGTTTCACTGCTAAAACCGTTTCCGCCCTCCTGAAAAAACTGCTGTAAACTTCGAAAGGGCAGACGGCTAAAAAGCCGCCTGCCCGATGAAGCGAATTATTTACGGATGCCCAATTTGGCAATAATGGCACGGTATCTTTCGATATCCACCTTGGTCAGGTAGTTCAAAAGATTTCTTCTCTGTCCAACCATCTTCAAAAGGCCCCGGCGGGAATGGTGGTCCTTCTTGTGGGTCTTCAGGTGCTCGGTCAGGTCGTTGATCCTTTTAGTTAAAAGGGCGATCTGCACCTCGGGAGAACCGGTATCCCCTTCATGCTGGGCATACTCCTTGATAATAGCGTTCTTTTCTTCCTTTAACATGCTTTTTCACCTCGTTGAATAGTTTCCCATATCCCAGTAGCAGGCAGGCGAAATCCCCGTCGGGGCTTACTCCTGAAACCGGGGTAAGGGCGTCGGCGCGTACGCTGTACGTGCGCTTATAAAGTATAGCACAGTTCCCATGGCTTGTAAACCATTATTTCGCGGAAAATCAGAGAATATCTCCTCCGTTTTTCATCCAAAATCTAAGAGAAGAGGCCGGCGGCTCTCACGGCGGCCGTCTTATTTCAGCGGGTTCATCACCAGGCCGGTGATCAGCTTGGGATAAAAATACGTGGATTTCTGAGGCATCTTTTCCCCGGCGGCGGCAACATCCCGAATCTCCGCCACACGGGTGGGATTCAAAATAAAGGCGCACTGGCTCTCGCCCTTTTCCACGCTTTCCACCGCCTCTTGAAAACTGCGGGTATAGGTCAAGTTTACCTGGTTGGCCATATTCTCCTTATCGATACCGAACAGCTTTTCCAGCACCAGGGTATGCAGCACCGTCACATCCAGAGACTTGGAGGCTTCGCTCAGGCCCGGAAGCAACCCGTCCAGCACGGACAAATCCTTCAGGGTCAGCAGAGTCCAGCAATCCCCGCCGCAGTAAAATCCAAACGCCTTTCCCCCCTTGGCGTACTTTTCGTCCAGGGCCTTTTCCATCTGGGCAACGCAGGTTTTCTCCTCCACCCGGCAATAAGGCTCGCAGGCTTTCATGGCGGCTCTGGGATCAAAATTCTTCAAATTCCGGAGCAAACGGTGGGTGGGGAACACCACTAATCCGTCGTGCTCCATATCCACCAACATCATCATAATGTAGTCCGCTGGATCCCCTTCCTTGGCGAGTCCCTGTTCCCGGCAGTAGTTTCTAAAATTCAGGGCGGTCTCATACCGGTGATGGCCGTCGGCGATATACAGCTTCCGATTCTTAAAATCACTGCATACGACGGCAACCGTCTCCGGATCCGACACTACCCAAAGGCGGTGGGTCACTCCCTCCCCGTCGGTGAACTCCGCCTGAGGCTCGCCCTGGGAAAGCTGATCGATCCTTGCCAGGGTTACGTGCTCCGGATCCATATATAAAGAATAAATCTGACTGAAATTGCAGAAGGTGGCTTTCATCAGGTTAAACCGATCCTCCTTGGCCTTGGACAAGGTTTCCTCATGGGGTAGCACCACGCCCTTTTCAAACTCCTCCAGCTTCACCCTGCAGATAAAGCCCTTAACCCTTTTCCGCTCTTTCCGGGCGGTAAACTCCTCCTCGTAAATATACAGGCTTTCCTTCTCTTCCCGCTTCAGGATTCCCTGCTGAATCCACTCCTCTAAAAGCCTTCCGGCGGTACCGTAAGGGTCATCCCCCTTGGGCAGCTCCAGCCGGATTACGTTGTGCTCGTTTCTTTCCAAATAAGCCTTCCTCTGCTCCTCACTGATGATATCGTAAGGCGGACAGCAAAGCTCCTGGATGCTTCCGGCCTTTGATGTTTGGAACCTGAGCCCCTTCATTCCTTTGACTTCAGCCATTTTAATATTCTCCCTTCATTCCCTTTGCTTCCATTGTAGTAAAAACCAGGGAATCCGTCAATCTTAAATCAGAGCAGGCAGCCATATTGATTTCCTCTTACAAGTAATCTTTTTCTTGACAAAAGAACGCATCTTCAGATAGTATAATAAATTGGGTTTTAATGGTCAAAAATTGAAATCTATGAAAATTTTCATATCTTTGAACAGAAAGAAGTACAGTGCCATGATGGATATTATTGATTTTCACGCCCATATTTATCCGGATAAAATTGCAGAAAAAGCCTCTCACAGCGTCGGAGAATTTTATTCGATTCCCATGAACAAAATCGGCAGTGTGGAAACCTTGCTGAAAAGCGGCGGTGAAGCCGGCGTGGGGATGTTCGTAGTCCAGTCTGTGGCCACGGTGTCCAGGCAGGTGCAAAGCATCAACGATTTTATCCATGCCGCTTGCCAGGAGCATCCTGACAGGCTCATCGGCTTCGGCACCATCCACCCGGGGCTGGAAAACCCAGTGGATGAAATCGAACGCTGCGTTAAGCTGGGGCTTCACGGCATCAAGATCCATCCCGATGTCCAGCGGTTTCATATGGATGACCCCTCTATGTACCCTATTTACGAGGCCATTGAGGGCCGTCTGCCGATTCTGATCCACTGCGGCGATTACCGGTACGATTTTTCCCATCCGCGCCGCCTGGCCCATATTTTAGATGATTTTCCCAAGCTGGAGGTCATCGGCGCACATTTCGGCGGCTGGTCCCTGTGGGATCTGGCCATGGAATACCTGCTGGACCGGAACTGCTGGCTGGACACCTCCAGCTCTTTCGCCTTTTTAGGCAAGGTTCGCAGCAAGGAGATCATCCGCGCCTACGGCGCGGACCGCCTCCTGTTTGGCGACGATTTTCCCATGTGGGATCACAAAACAGAGGTGGAAACCTTGCTTTCCCTGGATCTAACCGATGATGAATATGAGAAAATTTTCAGCGGAAACGCCAAAAGGCTTTTGCGCATGACCCCCAATCCCTGACCCGGCCGCCAGGCGGTAGAATCCTATGGGCTGAGAGCCCGCCAGCCTATGGCTCGCTTGTTCCGGCGCCCTTTCTGTTCCGGCGGTGGCTGACCGGGAAATCAACCGACGTTGGAAGCGCCCTTCAGCCGGCCATTCCCGTTTTAAACCTTACCCACGAAGCGTTTAAAGATCAGCATCTCCATTCCGCCATACCTTTTCCACATGCCCCGGCCCCCTTCCCTTTTATTTTTCCGGGGCCTGCTTCCGCGCTCAGCTGCAGCTCTGCGTGCCCGTCACCCCCAGCGCCGGGTCGCATCCGTAAACAGATGGCCGGTTTTCCTCTGTCTTTCAGTAAAAGAGCGCCGCCGACGCCTGTGGAGGCAGCCGAGCCGGCAATCAATAAAAATTCAAAGCTTAAAAAGGAGAACACAACACATGCAAGCTTATGATGTCATCGTAATCGGCGCCGGTCCAGCCGGCATCTTCACCGCGCTGGAGCTGGACAAGCTCATGCCCCAGATGAGGGTGCTGGTGGTGGATTCCGGCTCCACCATCGACAACCGGTCCTGTCCTGCCAGAACCTCCAGCCACTGCGCCCACTGCAAAACCTGCCACATCATGAACGGCTGGGCCGGCGCCGGTGCGTTTTCCGACGGCAAGCTTTCTCTTTCTGAGGAGGTAGGCGGTAACGTTACCGATTATCTGCCGGTGCAGGAGGTTCGGGATCTGATCCGCTACGCCGATGATATCTATTTAAAATTCGGCGCGCCGGACAAGGTATTCGGCAAAAGCGACAAGTTCGCTGAGCAGGTCAGCTACGAGGCCCACAAGCACAATATTAAGCTGATCCCCTGTCCGGTTCGGCACATGGGCACCGAGTATTCCTTCGAGGTGCTTCGGGAGATGTACCGGTATTTAAGCAGCCGGGAAAACTTTGAATTCCGGGAATACACCAAGGCGGACACCATTGAGATCGAAAATGGCCGGGCCGCCGGCGTGTGGCTGATCGGCAGGGATGGGGAGCGCAGGCTGGAAAAGGCGCGCTACATAGTGGCGGCTCCTGGCCGGGGCGGCGCGGAATGGCTCACCTCCATCGCCCGGGCGAACAGCCTGCAAACCATCAACAACGCCGTGGATATCGGCGTACGGGTGGAAGTGCCCAATGCCGTGATGGACCACCTGACCAAAAACCTGTATGAGGCGAAGCTGATATATTACTCAGATACCTTTGAGAATAAGGTCCGCACCTTCTGCATGAATCCTGGAGGCATCGTCAGCGAGGAGCATTATGAAGGCGGCGTAGGAGGCAAGGGAATCGCCGTGGTCAACGGCCACAGCTACGCCGACGAGGATAAGCACTCGGAAAACACCAATTTCGCCATGCTGGTTTCGACCAAATTCACCGAGCCTTTTAACCAGCCCATCGAATACGGCCGGTATATCGCCCAGCTGGGCAACATGCTCACCGGCGGCGGCATTATGGTACAGCGCCTCGGCGATCTGCTGATGGGCCGGCGCACCGACAAGGAGAGGCTCTCCAAATCCACCACTGTCCCCACCCTGAAAAACGCCGTTCCTGGGGATCTTTCCTTTGTCCTGCCCCACCGGCATCTTACCAGCATTGTGGAAAGCCTGAAGGCCTTTGACAAGCTGGCGCCGGGTCTCTACTCTAAAAACACTCTGCTTTACGGCGTGGAGGTAAAATTTTATTCCAGTAAAATCCAGGTCGACAACCGGTTTGAGACAAAGGTTAAGAACCTGTTCGCCATCGGCGACGGCGCGGGAATCACCCGGGGCCTGATGCAGGCCTCCGTTACCGGCGTAGCGGTGGCCCGGAACATCGCAAAGGACGCTTCCAAATAAATGATTTTTACTCGCTTCCTTTCAGAAAAAATACAGAAAAGCCGGCGCGCCTAAAAGGC
>ERZ772872.1179-NODE-1179-length-24079-cov-57.359599_pt1 | contig 24079 bp, 22 predicted proteins | sample MGYA00512132_ERZ772872 | MGnify/ENA primary metagenome ERZ772872 (study PRJEB29015, sample SAMEA2737724) | human gut metagenome | biome: human gut; feature: human-associated habitat; material: faeces | place: China | collected 2012 ...
GTACAGACGCCAACGGCGGGTGTACTGTTTTTGTGGGTGTGCAGGGATAGCCGCGTAAGCGGCGCAAGGGGTGCAGCCCCTTGTTGCGGCAAAGCCGCCAATGTCGGTCAGAGAGGGAAGCAAGCGGCTTTCTCTCTGTGCCGACAAGCCCTCGGCAGAGCGCACACGCCCGCAAGGGTGTATAAGTGCGCCCTTAGTTCCTAAGGGATTTTCAGCTTGTCGCTCCCTCGGCTCGTTTTTTCAGATATTCCCGCGCTGGTTCACTCGTCAAGGCAAGCCGGAGAAGTGCTGTGGCTTCCTCGTCGGTCATGTTCTTTGCTTCCGGCACAATGCTTTCAAAGACCGCGCCCCGGACAATAAGGCGGTGGCTGCGCGTTCTGCGTTCCTCTTTGGATAACTTCTGACGTAACATCTTTTCCCGGTTCTCAAACTGCCGGATTTTCTTCTTTCCGTCCTCAATCTCGGCTTGCAGCTCCTCGCGGGTTTTCTCTCTTGGCTTTGTCATGGTTGGGCGCTCCTTTCTGCTCATAAGCATAGAAAAAGGACAGTCGATTTTCTCGGCTGTCCTGATGGTAGTATTAAATTTTCATGGGGTTATCCGTTGAAAGAACTTAGGTCAAGCGCACCATTATTTATCAGCTCTTGGATAATGGTAGCCAAATCGTTTTTCACACTTTCGCTTTCAGTTTTTGCACCCGCATTTTCAACATATACGGTGCTATCTCCCAACTTAAAAGTCGCATAGTAAATTACATTCTGTTCTCCCACGCTGTTCCGGTCTGTTACAAAATATCCTGCCGTCACGCTTGTGCCATTTACTTCGCTACTTTCTTCACTTCCTACAATCTTCGTATCAAGTAGTGCTATATCCGTTGTAGATATTACCACTTTGGCATTTTCGATTTTTCCCTCAAAACCAATCAATTCTTTGTTGCTGTCGGAAACAGTATCATCAACACGAAAAACTGCATGAGCTGTAACGGTCAAGTTTGGAAAAAGAGATGCAGCTTCCGTTTCCGTAAGTTGCCTTGTTGTTATAGTCCCGTCAATGTCAATGCTTGAGCCAGCAGTTTCCGATTTTACAAAGATGATTTCATTTCCGTTGTCCAAAGTGGCAATGTCAGTTTTGTTCCCGAACAATCCATTTTGAAATACGCCTACGCCTAAAACAGCAATTACTGCAAAGCAAGCTGCAATAGCCCCCCACTTTACCCAAATGGGCTTTTTGGCTTTCTTCTTGTAGTTGAGAGCTTCATCGACATATTTTGTGTCAAGCTCGCTCATAGCGTCGGAAAACTTCTTTGCATTCATACGAATACCTCTCTTTCAATCAAATATTGCTTCATCTTCTCGCGGATACGGGTCAGCCGGACAGAAATGTTTTTTTCTGAAAGCCCCATAAACTCGGCTATGTCCTTATAGCTGTCGGAAAACCAATAGCGGCGCATGAAAATAACGCGGTTTTCGGTAGTCAGCGTGTCTAAAAATGCTTCAATGATACGGGCTAACTCTTTGGCTTCGATTTCTGCTTCTACTGTATTCGGGGCTGCTATACAGGCTTCAATTTCTTCCAAAGCAATCGTGTAATGGCTGCTTCGTTTGGCTGCTTCCTTTCTCCAATAGATTTTGAGTGAAATGTTCCGAACGATTTTAACAAGATAAGATAGCAGCGGGTTAGGTCGTGCCGGGGGAATGGCGTTCCATGCGCCTAAATAAGCGTCATTTACACATTCCTCCGCATCCCGCCGACTCCCTACGATATGATAGGAAAGATTGTGGAAAACTTTTCCGTATTTTATATCCAGTTCCCGTATGCCCTGCTCTGAACGCTCGAAAAACATTTCTATGATTTTTTCATCGTCTATCATCACACCGCCTCCTTTCTGCCTTCATCTATATACTACGGTTTTAGCGGCGAATACTACATCAAATCTCAAACTTTTTCAAAAAAATTATATCACACTTCGCGTCAGATTGCTTGCGTTAGCTTTCGCCGCTTCGCTGGCGGCTCTCCGGCGTTCCTCGCTGTATGGGGCGGTCAGACGGAAAGAGAAACGCCCCTTTGCAACATCAAACTCCATGCAGCCTGTTTCGGGGTCTGTGTCGGTCTTGCAGCACTCGTCTGGGTACTGCTCGGCATAAGCGGCAAGCCGCCTTTTGAGGTTGGTGTTGTGGGTTCGGATATGGATAAGGGGGTCTTTCTCGTCAAACCATATATCGGTGGTTTTTTCCTGCTTGGTAAGCCCTGTTCTCATAAAAGCTCCTTTCTGCGCCCCTGTTACGCAATAGGGCATTTTTCGGGTGTTTTTTTCCGGCTCTTGACTTGGGGAAAATGGGGATTTTCAAATAGAAACCGCCCGGACAGGGAATGGTTCGTCAGGGCGGCTGTTATCGCAAGATTTCTGTTTTTTCCGGCTCTTGACCGTCAAGCATAGATTAGCTCATATTTTACGATTTCTTCTGCCTGTGCTTTGCAAGCGTTCATCATTCCTACCCACTTCATAGGGTCGGCGGCTTTTAATTCCTCGGTGGCTCCCGCGCTCTTGGCAAGCTCCGGCATGATAAGGTCAATCCGGCTCCGGGCGGCTTCGTCAATCTCGGCGCAATGCTCATACAACTTTTCACTGGCGGCAAGGGCGGTATAGAGGTCGGGGCGGTAGCCCTCAAGATAGGATTTCCGCAAGTGTCCGTAATGTCCGATATGGGGCAATCTGGCGGGCGGGGTAGTGCCATTGTCAATCAATCTTCTCATGCGCTTTTTTCTCCTTTCTTGTCTGCGACAGGGGGAAGTTCATGGGGCTTTTGTTCCTGCTCCCGTTCCCGCTGTTCTCTCCATTGTCTGCGTTTTTTCTCCATATAGCGGCGGTTGTATTCGGCTTTTTTTGCTCTGCGCCGTTCCTGCTCTGCCAATGCCGCTTTTTCTTCCTTTGTCAGTACGATTTCCTCATGGGGGATTTCTACCTTGCCGACAAAGTTAAAGAAAATCTCAACCTCCTGTGTGCGGCTCGCCCCTTTTCCCTCTGCTTGGTGGACAAGGATTTTTTCAACAAATTCATTTATCATGGCGGGGGTAAGCTCGGAAAAATCCGTATATTTTTTGACAAGGGCAAGAAATTTTTCAGCGTTGACGGTTTCCCAGCTTATACGGTCAAGCTCCTGCTCGTCTTGGGTAACGCTCTCGGTTAAACTCTCTAACTCCGCTTCAAAATCATGCAGCATTTGTTCAAAGAGCTTATCGGAAAGTCTGCCGTTTACATTGTCCTCATAGAGCTTGCGGATTAAGCGGCTCAATTCGTCGGCTCGTTTCTCGCTGCGCTGTTTTCTCTGCCGGATTGCCTTTGCCGCTTTCGCCTGCCGCTCGCTGGAAGCAGAGCAGACCTGCTCCATAAATGCCGCTTCATTGTTCAGCGCGTAGTCGCATACTTCCTTGATAGCTTCGAGCAGAAGCTCATTTACAACGGCTGTGCGGATAAGGTGCGTCGTGCAATATCTATCATAGTGCTGGTTGCCTAAATCATAACGGGAACAGTTGTACTCGTCACGATCCGGACGCTTTTTCCCGTTGGGTCTGCCCGCCCAGTCACGCGCGTTTCCGGCCTTGCCCCTGTGGTTATACATCTTAGCCCCGCAATCCGCGCAAAACATCAAGCCCGTTAAAGGATTTGCCGCGCCTATGGTGTCCGTCCGGCGTATTGTTTTTCGTAAGCTCTGGACGCGCTCCCATGTTTCCTTGTCAATAATGGCTTCCTGCGTATTTTCAAAAATGACTAAATCCTCTTTGGGTGTCATTCTGGAGCGTTTGTCTTTGTAGCTTTCTTTATAGGTACGGAAGTTTACTGTATGCCCCATATACTCCGGTTTGGACAGAATATCGGCAACTGTGCCGCCGCGCCATGTGTACCGTTCAGCGGGGTTAAAATTAGACTGATGTTTCCCCACGCCGCGCTGTGCAAGGTAATAGGACGGCCTTTCAACCTTTTCCAAAGCAAGGATACGGGCAATTTCATACGGACCTTTGCTCTCCAACGCCATGCGGTAAATCCGGCGTACTACCTCGGCGGCTTCCTCGTCGATAATCCAGTGGTCTTTGTCGTTGGGGTCTTTCTTATAGCCATAGATACAATGGCTGTTTGTATGCTTGCCGGACATTCCTCTTGCGCGGAGAACGCTTGTTATTTTTCGGCTGCTGTCACGCACATACCATTCGTTCATAATGTTCAAAAACGGGGCAAACTCGCTGCTTTCGCGCTTGTCGCTGTCAACTCCGTTTGCTATGGCAATAAAACGGACGCCCCGCTCCTTGAACATGACTTCTGTGTAAAATCCCACTTGCAGATAATCTCTGCCGACACGACTTAAATCCTTTACCAGTACATAGCCGATTTCGCCGCTTTCAATTCCCGCAATCATGCGTTTCCAGTTCGGACGCTCGAAGTTTGCCCCAGACCAGCCGTCATCGGTAAAGTGGACGCAATTCGTAAAACCGTTGGCTTTCGCATAGTCCTCCAGCATTTTCTTTTGATTGATAATGCTGTTACTATCACCTGTGAGGTCATCGTCACGGCTCAATCTCTCATAAAGGGCGGTGATTTTACCGTTGCCTAATTTCTTGGGTTTCATGGGAACGCTCCTTTCTATGGGTGATTTCTTATCCCCCTTTCACAGCATATATCTTCTGTATAGCTGCTGAATGATAAGAGAAATCATAAAAAATGTGTTGGGATTTTCTTCAGGCATAATTACAAAAATAGCGCATTTCTCATTGCAGAATTCTTCAGCATCTATCTCTGTATCAAAACATAGTAACTGTTCCAATTCCGAATCGAGAAAGGTATTAAGCCTTGATAATGCTGTACTCATAACACTTGCCATTGACTGCTCTGCAGTATTTAATGCCGCACCCGCAAACCATTTTGCCTTATGGCCATTCGGTAGCATTTCCATTAACTGCTGAAACTGATTTTTGCCTTTTGAATTTGACGGAGCGAATAAATTCCTGAATGATTTTAAATACTGATACGATATGCCTTTCTTTGGATTTGCAGAATTCTGCAACTAACAATATTGTGGCTGTCAGCAATCCCTCGGCGGCGTCATAGAAATATGCGTTCTGTCCAAAATTCGCCGCATCCATGCCCGATAGGATGATGGTCTTGGATATAATCTTTGCATACTTTTCCGCTTTGACTTTGTAAATGAGTTTGTTCTCTTTCTGATACAAATCCATATACTTGTTTACAAGATGCAGGAGATTGTTGCCGTTACTGCGTGTAGGATTGCGCAAATCAATAACCGATACATTGTAGCCGTACTGTTTTGCAATGTTGCCGTAATTTCGCATGACATCGCCCTTTGTGTCAGTTGATAGAAAAGACATTCCTGAAGGACAGGCATATTCAATACAAGGGTACAGCCAATAGGCCGTTTTTCCTACACCTGCCGCACCAATCATCAACACATGGACATCTCCTGTATCCACAAGTGCTGTTGTATTGTGTTTGCCGCCTGTGCAACCAACCACAATGCCCTGCGACAGAGCTTCTTCCGGCTGTTCTTTTTTCTTGCTTTTGAAAAGCCTGCGTTTGACAATTCGGGATGCAGTCGGAGTTTCCCCATCGGCGGCTTGGTTGCGCCATTTATTTGGTGTAAACGGAATATGCCGATAGGTTTTTCGTATTTCCGATTTAGTTGCCCACCGAGCCGTACCGTGCTGACCGTCACCTACAGTTTTGGATTTTATGCTGTTAAGGTTATAGAGGTGAGCGACAACGGATATACCGCCGAGGATACAAAACATAACGGCAGCAATTATAATTAAAGTTGGAATGCCTGACACGGTTCCTCATCTTCCCTCTTATCTTCATTGGGTATAAAAAAATCCGCACAAAAGTGCGGTTCATTGTCTCCGGCTGACAGCCGGTCCTCGTTCCAATCCTTATGAATCGGTACGAGAATTTTTGATTGTATTCCCATATCGGATAGTTTCTTGCTGATTCTATATGCCGCTGCCTGACAGGGAACATTGTTGTCAAAGCAGAGATACACATAATTAATATTGGGGTTATCCTTTAGACATTGAAAAAGCACCCTGTCCGAAACGGAGCAAGATGCCGCATAACTATGATTTTTCCAATTCGTTTTGTGCATTGATATAAAACTAAGCATATCAATCGGTGCTTCAAACAAATAGAAATATTTGCTTGTTCCTGCCCAGTGAAAGCTGTATTCAGACTGACTGTTTGGCGCATTTCCTTTGTATGTGCTATTCTAACCCGTTCCACGCATACAGGCATGGCGTGGATTTCCGTCTTTATCATATCCTACGAACACAGCATTATGATATTTGGCCGACTCGTAAATCATCTTGTGATGCACAAAAGTGTACAGCACCTCTTTGTTAATTCTGCGTGTGAAGTTCAGATATGAAAAAACTCTTCGCATATTATCATTGCGTGGTGGCAGTTTAAACGGTTTTTGTTCTTTCACAACAGGTGGGGAAGCAATCAATATTCCGCCGCAGCCATCGAGCAGGAATTCCATTGCTTCTACATAGTTTTTGTTGTAGAACCTGCGGACAAAATCAATTGCATCCCCGCCGATTCGGTCATACTGATGGAACCACAGATTGCCTCGGATAGTGACTTTCTGCGAACCGTCTTTCCACTCATATTCAGAACCTGAACGTTTCACGGTTTTACCCTGTGATTTCAGTAGATATACAAGATCCGTTTGGCGAGCTTGCTTTTTCTGCTCATCTGTAAAGTTAATATATGGCATAAAAACCTCCTGTTTATATATTTTTCTGCATTTATCCTCTCAGACACTGCATTTGTCAAAAAATGTTGAAATGTTTACTTCCTTGATGTATATAGAATTTGTATTCAAAGTAAATCAATGTTTTGTATATTATTAAAAGAAAGATAAATTCATCTTGTTTCTTGGATGCTTTGACTCTAATATTTCACGCGTTTTGCTCGTGCTGATGTGTGTATATATTTGCGTTGTGGCTATGGAACTGTGTCCGAGGAACTGTTGAATGTACCGTATATCAACATCTTCATTGTGAAGCTCGGTTGCGAAAGTATGTCTGAACATATGCGGTGTAATGTGCAATGGTGCGCCAACAGCATTTGCATAATCATTCACCACATATCGTATGGACTGCTCAGATAAGTGGTCGCCTAACCTGTTTACCAATAGGTAATCCGTTTTACGAGAACGTACGGTTAGGTAATTGCTTATCGTCTTGCTCAAATTATCGTTAATACACATAATGCGTTCTTTTGAGCCTTTACCGAATATGCAGATTGTATTATCTACGAAGTTGATAGCAGAGATTTTTAAATTCGATATCTCAGAAACTCTCATACCGGTGGAAAACAACAATTCAAGTACAACAATATTGCGTAACGCTACTTCTTTTTGATACTTAGTACAGGCGATAAAATGTTGTTTGTAGGTGTAAGCTAGCATATCTTGAATACAGTTCAGTGGTATTGTGCGTGGAAGTTTGATAGGCTCTTTGTATTTGATAATGATTTTGTGAAACGGATTGAAAGCAATAATATCTTCGATTTCCATATACCGATAAAAGGCTTTGATACAGGCAATCTTGCGTTTGGCACTTTTGGGCTTGTACAGGCTGTGAAGCGTATTGATATATGAATTGATCTCGTTCTTATCAAAACAATCACGCCCACGCATAAAGTCGCAAAACTGTTTTAAATCAATTTGGTAAGCCTTGAGAGTTAAGTTGCTTAATCCCTTCAACGACTTGCAAGCAGTTAAATATTTGTCTTTTTCTTCGATTAAATTAAACATAAAAAATCCTCCGTAAAATGATAACACCATTATACGGAAGATACCTACAAAGGTCGATTGAAAATGACAGATATTTCTAAAAAAATTGCATTTATACCTTAAAAACGTGCATTTAGGCCTTTGTTATTGATTTTTTGAGTGCTTTGTGCTATTTAAAAATGGAGAAATTATATTTTAAGTAAAGGATAACTAATAATTATCTTGTATTAGGAGTAATCATGTATAAAAAACTAAATTTATCAAATGATTTTAATAGCACAAAATTGACAAAAATTATTGATAATGAATACGAAAACATTGATAGTTATGCAAATTTAATAGGAAGTGCAAATTATGCTTTTCCATCAGTTTTAGAAATTTTAAACACGCCTTTTAATTTAAATCCTGCTGAAGGTTCCATTGGTAAAAGATTTTTTCCGTTGTGTAATGGAATAGATGAACTGGAGGTTTATGGTGAAAAAAAATTAAGAGAATTATTTGATATTGATGATACATATTCAGCTAATTTAGAACCATATTCTGGAACCCAAGCAAATCAAATTGTTTATAATTCTATATTAGATAAAAATGATACAGTTGTTGCTATGAATTCAAAATGCGGAGGACATGTATCTCACCATAATTTTTTAAAAAAATATTTTAATTTAATTGAATACGGAATTGATGAAAATGAGATCATCAATTATAAGCAAATTGAAGATATTTGTCGAAAATACCAACCGAAATTACTAGTTGCGGGATGCAGTTCCTATCCTCGTCAAATTGATTATAATGTTTTAGGTGAAATTTGCGAAAAATACAACGTCAAACTTTTAGCAGATATTTCTCACACAGTAATCTACATTATTAATAAAAAACATATATCGCCATTTGGTATTGCTGATTTTGTAACATTTACTACACACAAAACGACCAGAGGAATTCGTGGTGGAATAGTTATTTACAAATCAAAATACAAGAAAATCATCGACAAGTCCGTTTTTCCGTATATACAAGGCGCTCCAAAATTCAATGAAATATTAGCAAAGGTTGTGATGCTAGAAGAATTATTACATACAGATATAAATAGTTATGTAAGTGATATATTGAAAATAACAAATACGTTTGTAAATCATTTTAATAACAATAATTTAATATTATATACTGGCGGTAGTGATTCACATATTATCACTATTGATTTATCAAACAATGGATTGACTGGTAAGCAATGTGAAGAATTATTACAATCGCAACACATATTAGTTAATCGAAACAGTTTGCCATATGACCTATTAGGTCCTAGTATCACTTCTGGTATAAGGATTGGAACATTATCATTAGCTACTTTGAAAATGAATCCTAATGATTATTGTAAGATATTAGATATAATAATTCAGACTATTCTGCAAAATAAAATAGTTGATTGTCACTCGGTTGAAAATATAATGAAAAAGTATAACATCATTAATATCTCCAATGAGGAGAGACAGCTAAAATGAATTTGAAATTATAATTATTAATTTCAAAAGTATAATTCAAGCCATAAATTTGAGGATCACCACAATAGTTATCAATAATTTCATCATAATTTGGCTTACAATTATTAATAATACCATTTAATGTTTCCATATTGTAATTGAACATATATTTAATCCAGGGATCATTTTGAAATTCAATATTGACATAATGATCACATAAAAAATTATAGCATTCTTTTGCATTTATTTTTTTGTTAAACATTTGACATAAATATTTTGTACACATAAATTTTTCAATATCAAATGCTAAAACTTTAGGAGTAAGAGCTATTGCTTTATCAAATAAATTTTCTGCTAATGAGTAATTTTTTTCACAAAGATATGTTAAGCCCATATTAAATAATGATTGGTATTCTTCTTTTGACTTTAATTCTATCATTATTTTTCTAGCTTTTTTAAAAAAATTTTTGGAAACAACAATTTCGTTGCTATTAATTTGATAATTATATAAATGAATCAATCCAATATTGTTATAACAAGTAGATAAAGCAAATTGATTCTCGTGGATGGTGAAATATTCAATACACTTTTCTAAATTAATGAGAGCTTCTTCATAATTAAATAAATGTCCAGAATTTCTCAAAATAATAATGTAAAATTCCTCATCAGAATATTCTTGATATTTATTTTTAAGTTCTTTTATATGCTTTTTTACAATAATATCTTTTCTCATATGTTGTAAAGCATTTAAATAAACACTCCAAGCTTCATAAGAATTTAGATTGGATTTAATTATTTCAATTGATTTATCATAGTTATACATTTGTAATTGAAACTTTGACATATATGTTGTTATATCATAATTATTATAAACTGTTTCAGCTAATTTGTATCCATTACTAAAATTACTTGTTTTTTGATATGCATTCAATATTTTAATTATTATACCAATCGGAAATAACAAAATAACATTTAAATCTTGTGATTTATCTACTATTCTATTTATTAGCACGCAAATATCAAAATATTTATAATTCATATTAAGAATTTCAATGTATTTTGATATTATTCCAATGTGCTTAACAATATCAAATTGATTATTAATTTTTAACAATTCAGTAATGCAAAATATAAAATCAGCATCAGACAAATCTCCATAAAGTTCTTTCGTCAAAATTTCTTTACAAGAATAATATAATTCCATATGGCGTTCTTGATTTTCCTGAACTTTTGATAATTCGTTATTAGCAGCAATAATCTTATTATGCTCTATAACATATGTATCATTTTCGCTTTTTACAATATATTTATTGTCTACTAATTCTAAAAGACTTTTTTTGATTTTCTCTTTATCACATAAATCATTTAATGATATAATCTTACTAATTAATTCTTCTTTAACACTTGAGTTAAATATCGTAAGCAAATCTAAAATGTTTTGTTTTATTTCATCCATATCAAAGATGTTTTGTAATAACGGAGAGTCATTTATACTATTCAATCCAAGATTTATAATTCTAAAATAAAATTCATCTATTAACCTAAAATTTCCACACTCAACATATTTATAATAATCTTTAAGATGTGGAATCATATTTTCATAAGTTGTTAAATCGAAATTTTCTTTGCATATTTTTTTAAAGTCATCAAATAATATTTTATTTATAGTAATTGTATATGAATTTAATGTATACTTCTGCTTATTTATTCCATCAAATGTAAGATTATTAATATTATCAATACAATTTATAAGAATTAGAGATATTTTAGATTCAAACTTTATTTGGGAGCAAAGCTCATCAAGTAATTCTTCTGGTACACAATCAGCATTATCAATTATAAAAATTAAGCCGTTTTTAGAAACTTCATTTATATAATCGGTAAAATAATTACTATTGTCAAAATATATTTGCTTAAAATCTTTTGTATCGACATTCAAAATATTGTTTATTGTAGACCCGATATATGGAACAAGAGAAAGAGATAATATTAGACTCTGCTTTATATTTTTTTTAATACTGTCTTTATATGACGATTTATCTAGATATGATATAAATGTTTTATTTTCGTCAATCTTGGTTTTGTCTTTTTTGCTACATTCCTTCTTTGTAAGGGCTTTGTAGATTAAGGAATTATAAAAACCCTCTTTACTAAGTTCTAAAGATTGTTTAGATGCATCATAATATAATATTTGATATTTCGATCGATTCTTAGATAATAAAAATTTATTAATCACAGAATTAACCATTGTGGTTTTACCAACACCAGATTCACCATAAATTATTATTTCGTTTCCTTTTCCTTCAGTGTCTATATCGTTAATCTTGCTATATAATAAATCTTCCTCAGGACGCTCAAAATACTTAATACTATTGTCATTTAGCAAACTCATAAATAAACCTCTGTATAATTTAGATAATTATTAGTTATCCTTTATTGAGCATCGGAGAAAAAACGCTAACCGAGTTATAAATCGATTGGCGTTTGGCATATTTAACACATTATGTACATATTAGAGCTATCTCTTTTAATTACTAGATTTACTAAATTCTCTTGAAAATTCCTTAAAAAAATTATAATTTAATAAAAATGGCGCCAGCGGCAAAAATATTAAATGAGGTGGCATATTGGAAATCAACAGAGATATTTATTTAAACAGGCTTATTATGAGAAAGCAAAACGGATTTATTAAAGTAATCACCGGTATCAGAAGATGCGGTAAATCCTATCTATTAAATAAAATCTTTTATAATTATTTACTGTCCGAAGGCGTAGACGAAAATCATATTATCCGATTTGCTTTTGATTCGGCAGATGATTTATTGCTTATAGACGAAGATATTTTAGATATCAGTGAGCAAAACAGAAAAGTCGATCCTAGAAAATTTATGAAATATCTTGCAGGCAAGATTGTCGATGACGAAATGTATTATCTCCTACTCGATGAAGTTCAGTTGCTTGGAAATTTCGAGGCTGTATTAAACGGATATATGAGAAAGGATAACTTAGATATTTATGTTACAGGCAGTAACTCTAAGTTTTTGTCGAGTGATATTTTAACCGAATTTGAGGGTCGTGGCGACGAAATACATGTTTTGCCTTTATCATTTTCGGAGTTTTACTCTGCATATGACGGCAGTAAAGACGAAGCTTTTGACGACTATATGGTGTACGGAGGACTGCCTGCGGTCGCTTTAATGAAAACTGATGAACAAAAAAGTAATTACCTTATTACGCAAATGAAAAATGTATATATTAAGGATATTGTCGCTCGAAACAATCTTAATTCAGATCAGGAAATCAGCGAGCTTGTAGACATTTTGGCATCGGGAATTTCGTCTTTAACAAACCCAAGAAAATTAGAAAACACATTCAAATCTGTTAAAAATTCTACACTCTGCGCCTCGACTATCGATAAATATATCGGTTACTTAAAAGACTCTTTCTTGCTCAGCAAAGCAGAGAGGTATGATGTAAAGGGCAAGAAATACATCAGCACACCTTATAAGTTGTATTTTGAGGATACCGGACTTCGTAACGCAAGGCTTAATTTTAGGCAAATAGAAGAAACTCATTTGATGGAGAATATCATTTATAACGAACTCAGATACAGAGGATATAATGTCGATGTCGGTGTAGTTGAGTTTAGAGAAAAAACTGCCGAGGGCAAAGATATCCGAAAGCAAGTGGAAATTAATTTCGTAGCTAATCAAGGCAGTAAGCGTTACTATATTCAATCCGCATACAATATTCCCGATGAAGAAAAATGGGAACAGGAAACCCGTCCTTTTGAAAAGACTAACGACTCTTTCAAAAAAATTGTTGTGGTGGAAAAAAGCATTAAACCCCGAAGAGATGATAAATGGTATGTTATGATTGGGATAAAGGAATTTTTGCTTGATAGTGATAGCTTGGAAATATAGTAAGCCATAATTTGTTGAAAATATATAATGTTATAGATATGATGAAAGGAAGAAAATACTTAAATGAGCAATACAGACAAGGTTAGAAATAATATTAAAAAACAAATTCGTGAAGAATATGGAAAACTAGTATACACATATACTTGCCATAATAAAGATGCTCAAATTGTTAATAAACGCACAAAAATATTAAAAATTGTTAAGTTAGTATTATCGGGGTTATCAACTGCTGGTTTTGTTAGCGCAATTTTTTCTAATGCAAAGATTGTTTCTATTTTAGGTATTATTATATCTGTTGCATTATTTGTAATAACTTCAATTCTCAATGAGGAGAATATGGCTTGCAGTATAGCTTCTCATAATAATGCGGCTAATCAATTGTGGTTAGTTAGAGAAAACTATGTTTCATTGTTATCAGAATTTGATAGTTTAAGTACAGAAGAAATAGTAAAAAAGCGAGATGAGCTATTGCTTCAAACCAATAAAATTTACAAAAATTCGCCACAAACAAGTAGTAAGGCGTATGAAAAAGCCCAAGAAGTATTAAAGAATAATCAAGAACAGTTTTTTGAAGATTGGGAAATAGATTTGATGTTACCAAAATCTTTAAGAGAAGGAAGTAAGGAGAATGGCGAGTAATTTTAATAGTTTTTGTGATAATATTAAAATTAAAAATTTTGAAGATATAACAACTACGACAGGAAATATTGCTAAAAAATTGAATAGTGTATATTATGATATAAGCGATGATAGTAAATCTCATATGTATATTGTAGGCTCTGTAGGAAGAAAAACCGCTGTTAATGGTAATAGTGATCTAGATATATTATTTGATTTGCCGTCTGAAATATATACTAAATACAACAATTATGAAAGCAAAGGTCAATCGGCTTTGTTGCAAGATGTCAAAAGTGTATTGCAGGAAAAATATCCTAATACTGATATCAGAGGAGATGGACAAGTTGTTGTAATAGATTTTAATAAATATACTATTGAGTTAGTTCCAGCCTTCAAGCAACCAGATAGTCGATTTAAATATCCAGATACTCATGATGGTGGTTCTTGGAAAATAACAGATCCATTAAGTGAACAAGCAGAATGTCTTGACTGTGAAAATCAATCAAATAATAAATATTTTGATTTTTGCAGGATGATTAGATGCTGGAAGAATAATATCGGTTTTAAATTCGGTGGGTTGCTTATTGATACTTTGGTATATAATTTCTTTTGTGACAATGATTATTTTGCCAATAAGAACATTGAAAATTATACCGAAATTTTATTACAACTGTTTGATTACCTAAAATCTCAAAATAAAGATCAAACTTATTGGTATGCTGTAGGAAGTAATCAACAAGTCTATAATTCTGACAATGGGAAATTTGTTTTAGAAGCAAAATTAGCATTAAAAAAATTAAATGAAGCAATTAAAAATGAATCAATAGACGATACCTTAAGCGAACTGTTTGGAACAGTATATTCTAATAATTCATCTACATATGTATCAAAAGTCTTCGAGTCAAAATGTAATAATGTAGAAGAATTTATTGAAAATAAATTTCCAGTGGACATCAGGTATTCTTTGAAAATAGATTGTATTGTTAGTCAAAACGGCTTTAGAGATAAACTGTTATCTTTTATATTATCTACAGAAGGATATTTGGTCTTAGATAAAAGGCTAACTTTTAAAATAGTAAATACGGATTGCACGGAGCCATATGATATCTATTGGAAAGTAAGAAATGTTGGAGATGAGGCTATTCGTAGAAATATGATAAGAGGAAATATTGTGAAAACAAATTCAAAAACAAAAAAGGAAAGCACAAATTTTAAAGGTCCTCATTATGTAGAATGTTTTTTGGTAAAGAATGGAGTGTGTGTTGCCAGAGATAAAATTGATGTTCCAATTAAATCTTATTAAAAAATTTCAATATTAAATTTTCATTATAAGCATTATCTCATTGTTTATATAAGCGGTTAGTAAACAAACACAGCTTTTGGAGTTCGTTTTCCTATTAAAAATAAACAAAAAATCTATTTTATAGTGATTCGCCAAAAAAGCAGGGCATAGCAAAAGCTATGTCCTGTTTTTGCATTTTTGTTGTGTGTGAACAAGCCGTAATAAAAGCGGCAGAGTATACCGTGTTTTGTTGTCGGTAAAGTGCATTTGATTTCCTTTATCGTTCTTAAAAGCAGCCAATGTTGACAAAACGAAAAAAACAATATAACATATTGTATACATACAATATGTTGCGGAAGTAACACATATTCTGTTACTTATAAAAAGCGGGGGTTAATATGGATAAAAAGAAATCAATTAAAAATCTCGTCGTCGTTTTAATTGCAGTGGTGTTATTGGGGCTCCTTTGGGCTTTTGTCAAAAACCAAGTGACAACAACACCGATATATATTGTTGTTGATACCTTTGTTCTGATTATACCGAGCATAATTTTGATACCCGGAATAATTTGCTATATCGCTTACTTTTTTGTCAATGACGCAAAAATAAAATCCGCGCTTAAGATAAGCTCCTTATGTATAGCGGCCTTCTGCGTGGTTTTCTCCGTGTCGTTTTTTGCCGCGGTATTTGTAAATTCTGGCAGCGAAAAGACGAGCAGCTATAAAGAAGCCGCCGAGAGTAAATACAGCTTGGGTAATTTTGTCGATTTGTCTGATTACGAGGCTGAGCGTTCGGATAATGAGCTGTATTCAAACGGCTTTTTAAGCGGTTATTATACTGTTGATAATTATTCCAAAAACGACGGCAGCTATAACTATTATACAGCTACCGTATATGAGTATACCGGCGGAACGGCGGCTTCGCGAAAGCTTATTAAGAAAAGGCTTGAAAAAGAACTGTTAAGGAAGACCTCGGTCGGCGGAAAAAGCATTAAATATACAGACGGAACCGAGGGCGATTACCGATATAAATACTGTAATTACACAGACAAATTTGAAATGCAGTCTTCGTCATATTTCAGTATCGTAGCGGAAAGCAGCAATAAGGTAACGGTATATATATTAAATTCGGATTATAAAAATCATTTCGGCGAGCCGTTTGACGCGGAAAAAATTATCAGCTCAATTTGCAGCTGATACTTGCGGTATTTGCGGTCAAGTGAATTGTTTTTAACCATGTAAAGCACTCTCTACTTTTTTATGAAAGTGGAGGGTGCGTTTTTGTGTTTAAGGGCAAATCAGACGTTTTTTTCGTCATATATAAGCGGCAAAAGGAAAGCGTGAATGTTAACGCTGCGGAAAGCATTTTATTATGAGAGGCAGCTGCCATAATTGACAAAAGTTTAACGATAAATGTGTTGACATCTATAACCAAGTCATATATAATTAAAGCAAATATATTTGGTAAAGGATTGAGTTAATGGTAAAAAAACTGACGGCAGTATTGCTTACGATGTGCATGGCTGTTTCGCTGTTGCCTATGTTCGCTCAGGCGGCGTCAAAGCCTGATATTAAAGTGGGCGATTATGTCAAAATGGGAACATATAATAACGCCTCGATTCTTTGGCGCTGTGTGAGTATTGATGATAACGGTCCGCTTATGCTTGCAGACAGAATTGTTGACACTCTTGCGTATGATGCCAAGACAAACGACAACAGCAATTCGAAATCGCACAGCAGAAGCTATAAGCGCGCCGATTACGGCTCAAATTATTGGAAAGACAGCAATATGCGTTCCTGGCTCAATTCGACTGCGGCCGCAGGTAAGGTCGATTGGCTTTGCGGTAACCCGCCGAAGGATGGTTATGTCAGCGGAACAGGGGCCTATAATAATAAAGCGGGCTTTTTAAATAAATTTTCAAAGTCGGAAATTGCCGCTATGAAAACCGTTACCCAGCGTTCTCTTGTCTCTCATCCCGAATACAATAAGGGTATTGTTGAGGGCGACGCAAATTCCGATTTGTTATACTACACCGATATTTCGGAGGCTGTGGCTAATTATGATGATTCATATTTTGAAACCACAACCGAAAAGGTGTTCCTTCTCGATGTGAAACAGGCTAACGCCGTGTGGAAAAATCTTAAAGGCTATTATGTCGCATACAACAATGACGGTATGGCTTGGCCTTATTGGCTTCGTACTCCCGTTACCGACTGTAATCATGATATGCGTTATGTCAGCTCGTCGGGCGAGGTGGGCAGGTATGCTCCGTGGTATTCCGATTTGGGCGTAAGACCTGCGTTTTATCTCGATACCGAGTATTTTGTCGCAACCTCCGGCAGCGGCACTCAGGGCAATCCTTATGTCGGCTCTGCTCCGAATAAGCAGGAGGCGGATTATACAATTTCAGAGCCTGCGGAAGAGGCAAATCCCGATTGGAATGTCAGCACCGAGCAAAGCATCCAGCCCACGCTCGGACCATGGTATTCGGCTGACGGGAAATACTCTAATCCTACCATTCCCGTATACACTATTCAGAAGACTCGCAGCGACACGGAAAATATGGTTGTCGTCATTTGCGGTGAGGGATATACAAAAAGTCAGCAGGGCAAATTTATCAATGATGTAAAACGACTTTGGCAAGAGGCTATGAAATACGAGCCGTATCGCAGCTATGCCGACAGATTTAACGTTTACGCCCTCTGCACAGCCTCAGAGTCTACATTTGATAACGGGGGGAGCACCTTCTTCGATGTTGTAGTTGACAGCTACAATTCTCCGGTTATTTCTAACAATCTCCACGGAAGCCAATGGAAGAACCATATTTTGGAAAGATGTATAGGGCCTGAGTTTATAGAGAAAATTCACGATGCCCATATCAAAAAAACAACCGACCCGAACACGATTCCGACGAAGCCTAACGGCGAGTGGAACGAGTATGAACCGTATTACTATGTTCACGATTATATTGCGCAGTTCGCCGTGGTTGTAAATACAAAATCCGATTTCGGCGGTGCCTATAACAATCGTGAATACGGCTTCCACTATTTTATTACACCGTCAGACAGCTATCGTGCGCCTAAGACCTTTGCACACGAGCTTGGGCATAGCTTGCTCGGCCTCGGCGATGAGTACAGCACCGGATATTTACTTGGGGATAAGGAACTGAAGTCCCTGAATCTCTCCTCGGTTGAAGACCCGGCAAAGATAAAATGGTCTCAGCTTTTAGGCTTCAGAAACACCTATACCTGCCGCAATGCTTACGGCTCAAAAATGCTTGTCTCAAGCTACGAGTGTATAATGAGAGATACAAATTATCAGTTTTGCGAGGTTTGCCGCTTGCAGGGCTACAAGAGAATGTCTCAGCTTGTCAAGGATGCAGAGCTCTACGTTGCCACGCCTGAGGTTAAGGAGTACACCGGAGCCTACTCAAGTCCCTCTGATTTTACGGACCTTGAAACAAGCTCGTACTATACTTATACTTCAAATCGCAGCGGCAGGCTTTTGAGCGGTAACGGTAAAAGCAGATTTAATACCGATATGAACGGTAAAAAAATCGAACTGCGCACTGTCATTCAAAATGTTTCGGATAAGCAAGCAAGGCAGATAAGGTTCAAAATGTGGATAAGGCATTCCGACGGCAGCGTGGCAACCGATTCATCGGGTAATCCGCTTCAGACTACTCAAACCTTTGACATTCCCGTTTGGAATGATAAGGCGAATTTCTGGCCGATAGGTGCTTTGGACCACATCAAAAGCGATTTTAATTCAGGTCTGAAGAGCTGCTCGCTTATTTATCAAATTCCGTCCGACGCTCAGCTTTTGAACGGTGATACCGTGGCGTTTCAGGTACTTGACGAAAACGGTAACATCTTAGCGGACGATAATACGGAAACACAGCGTTACACAACCGTTTCAATCCAATATAAATTTGAGGACGGCTCAGAAATACCGAATACTGCCGGAGGAACATTTACTGTTCCGTATGGCACAAAGCTTGGTTTGACGCCGGCAAAATCGCTTTACGGTTGTGAATTTGTGAAGGCCGACGGCTTGAATGAGCCGATTGTTTCAGACGGTACGGTTGTTACATATTATTACAAAAAGAAAGCTGCTTCGGAAGAAAAGCCCGCACTTGCAATTGACAAGGCTTCAATATCGCTCGAAAGCAGCATAACAATGAATTTCAAAGTACCTAAAAGCAGTCTTTCGCCTTACGATGATTTCTATATGACATTTAAATGTAACGGAAAAGAAGAAAAGGCTACACAATATAAGCAGAACGGGGATTACTACGTATTCTCGTACAAGGGCATAAATCCGCAGCTTATGAATGATGAGGTTACTGCGGTGTTGCACGCCAAAAAGGGAAACGAGGAATACACAAGCCCCGAAAAGGTGTTGAGCGTCAAGGAGTATGCTTATACATTGCTCGACAGATACAGCGGCGATGAATACTCAAAGCTGCGCACGCTGCTTGTGGATTTGCTGAATTACGGCGCTATGGCACAGAAATATGTAGGGTATAAGACGGATAATCTTGTTAATTCCGAGCTGACCGCTGTTCAAAAAAGCTGGGGCAGCAATGGGGGAGAGGAATTTAAGAATATCAGCGACTTAAATTACAAAACAATAAGCAGTCCTACGGCGCAATGGAATACTTGCGGCTTGGTGCTCAACAATTCAATTATGCTCAGGGCTAAGTTTTCCGCTAAGGACGTTGAAAACAAGACCGTTGAAATCGCATTTAGGAACACAAAATTTACCTATGACAAAAATGATTTTGTGAATAACGGCGACGGCACATATTATGTTTATTGTAATGAGCTTTTTGCACATGAGCTGAGTGATAAGCTTTTGCTTACGGTTTATGAAAACGGCGTTCCTTGCAGCAACACAATGCTTTTCAGCGTCGAATCATACGCAAGTGTTATTCAGCAGTCAAGTGCATATAAGGGTACTGCTCTTGATGATTTAACGCAGGCTATGATGCGATACGGAAAATCCGCCGCAGCTTACAGGACTTAAAAAAAGGAGAAAAAAGAATGAAAGAAGAGTATTCTGCTCCGTCATTTGAAATAACGGAATTTTGCACGGCTGATATTATTACCATCAGCACTGAACCGACTACAAACGACGTCTCGGGACCCATTGAACTTCCCGACATCAATATTTAAATACGGACTTTCGGATTGTATTATTTTGTTTCGTTCGGTTATGACAAGAAAAGCAGGATTGTTTTAAAACAATCCTGCTTTTTTTAATTGCGAGACAGAGACGGCAAATTTTGCCGAAGCTTTATGGAAAATCGGAAAAAGATAAGTGGCTTTTATAATTTTATCTCCCCTCTAAAGCTTCTTTTTATATACGCAGTCGCAGTACGGTCCGCCGGAAGCGAGCGTATACTGCCGCACGAAGTCAGTCGCGCCGCCTGCTTCGCTCATGGTATAGTCCAGACGGCACAGCGCGGGAGTGAGGTCATACAGCCCCAGCTTTTTCATCAGCACACAGATGCCGCATTTTGTAAAGCGACCTTCGTATCCGCTGCCGTCTGGATATTCGTAAAACTCCATATTCCACGAATATGGGTTGCGGTCAGCGGCTCTCAGCGCGGCGGTGGCTTTCATACCGGCAATGTCCTTTTCGGTGAATTTGCTCTTTCCGCTCATTTGGCAGAACCATTTCATGGGCTTTGTCATCATGGATTTTGCGTAGTAATCTGTCAGTCTGTCCACCTTTGGGTGCTCCGGCATGGAAAGAATAAACGCACCGATCATTGCGCAGTTGACGATGTTCATCTTGAAGCGATCCGCTTTTTCAAATTCCGGCAGACCTGCAATGATTGCTTTGTATTTCGGCTTTGCTTTTTTCGTAATCTCTTTTGCCGCATCGACATCATAGCCGAATACAACCGTCAGCTGCTTTTGGAATGAGCCTGCAAACATCGTCCACATTCCGAAAGGCATTCCAAAATAGGTCACTTTTTGTCCCTCCAATCGCATATCACGCGGGTTATGCGGCGGTCAATGTCAATGCGAGCCGTTTTACACTCCCTGGGATATTTCTTCGCAGCGCTGAACGCCAGCTTGACAAACAGTGCCGAGCCGACGGGAAGCATGGTCTTGAGCATACCGTCGGGGAAAACAAAATGCGTGCCGTGCTCATATACGACCGCCTCGACTTTGCAGGAGTGCGGTTTCTCCGCAAGGCGTTTTTCCATGCGGCGGATATATTTTGCGGTGTCCCAAAGTGCGTCGTCCTCTGCGCCGACAAGAAACAGCTTGCCGCAGATATTCTCGACCTTTATGAATTCCTCCTCGGTAATCGGGTGCGCCGCTTCAGAGGCGTCAAACAGCTTGCGGGAGGCAACCATATTGCCGGTGCGTTTGGACTCCTCCGAGATTATGCGCCAATAGTCAGGGTGCTTATAGCGAAACGGCATGTATGGTAAGGGCTTTCCCTTGTAAGAAAAGAGTGATTCTCCCTCGATTGGCCATTCCTTGCAGCCATCCTTTTTGCCCTGCATGAACCCCTGCCACACAAAGTCGCTGGGGGTCATTGCGATGGTCAGAGAGATATCATCAAATAGCGAAGCCGCCGTCAGGGCGAGCGTGCCGGTCGTTGATGCTCCTGCAATACCTATTTTTTCGTTGCCGTGTAATTTGAGCCATGCAATCGCTTTTTCAATGTATTCAAGCGGATAGTTGTGATGACCGTAGTCCTTTTTCCCAGGCGACATGGTCAATACGTTCACGCCGAGGCGAAGTAGCCACTTCACCGCAGAGCGCGCCATATAATCCTCGGGGTCGTCGCCGAGCATGGCGATGACGGCGCAGTCCGAGCCGTCATTGCACGCCCAATACGCGCCGTAAAAGCCATCGCTTTTAACATCAAAGTGGATGTGTTTCATTCAAAAAGCCTCTTTCAAAAGTTGATCTTTACAATCTGCATTTTCATCATGCCGTCGCCGACCTTTGCGAGAAAACGGAAAAAGCCGCTGACGGATGGGTCACGCAGATCGTTGTAGCCCAACATATAGCCACGGCTTTTGACCTGCAAGCGGCTGTCCCACGGAGAAAGCTCGCTTTTCGCGTCCGAAACAGCAAAATATGCGCCCACATCCTTGATTTTCGCGCTCTTGAGCCATGTCTTGGCAATCATTTTCACTGCCGTCCGGTTTGCCGCGTCAAAGACCAGCACGCCGCCCGGAAAAGCGTCTGCCATACCCTGCACCAATGCTTTGACCTGTTCCGTCAGAAAGTAGTAGAACACGCCGGAGGCGAAAAATACTGCGCCGCCGGAGGCGTCGATTTTTGAAAACCATTCGGTATTATTCAAATCGCATGGGATGTTTTCTTCACGATCTCCGGCGGGCAGGAGCTCATTGCGCACGGCGATGACATCCGGAAAATCCAGATTGTAAATTTTACAGCTGCCGTTGTCGCAGCTTCTTCCGGTGCTGTCCAGCCCGCAGCCCAGATTGACCACCGCCGCATTGGGGTGGACTTTCAGGTAATCCCGCACCTCAAAAGCAAGGTCATTCTGCCGCATGGCTACCTCCAACGAACCGAAACGCTGCATCAGGCCGCGGGAGTTTTTCTCCGCCTCAGAAAAATCGTAGTCGATCTCGTCAATCAGGCGAACCGCAGTTTCATCTTGGTAGAGATTTGGATACAGCTCTGAGCAGACCTTCCGCGCATACAGCGGAATGATCAGCGTCTCCTGCACGGTGTTTTTCTCGATTTTATATTTCATATAGGTATCTCCTTCAGTGAATAAATACCGACATAATTGCCGCCAGCACTGCCGAAATGACCGCCATGCCCACCGTGCCGAACAGCCACTTTTTTGCTTTGTCTTTTGCGGTGATGTATGGTTTTAAGTCCTCTGTTCCCGGAATTGTCCACGCCTTTGTGTGACCGACCCAAAAATCATCAACAAGGAAACGGTCCATCAGGTTCATCACCGATAAAATAACGAGCATTTGCCAGAAGCCTGCAAGAAAGCCCCGCGCACCGTTGAGTGCATAGACGCAGACCAGCACATAGGCGATGTAGCCGGGAACGCATACCGCTTTGAAAATCAAAGCGTTCCGCTTGATTTTTTCGTGTGTTGTAAGTCCCAGCGTTACACACCTGTCCTGAACTTCAGGGCTGTAAAGATGCACCATGCCCACCGCGCCCTTGCGGATACCGATGGCGCAAACCAGAATGAGCAGAACGCCAAGTCCTATGCCTTCCAAAATCACCTGTAAAATCATCATTTACTTCCTTATCCCAAAGCCACATCAAGCGTCATCATGACGCTGAATCCTACCGCAAAGAACACCGTGCCGAGATTCGAGTGCCGCCCCTGCGACATTTCCGGTATCAGTTCCTCTACCACCACATAGAGCATTGCACCTGCGGCAAAGCTCAGCAGATACGGCAGCGACGGGATCACAAGCTGCGCCGCGAGAAGCGTCAGCACCGCGCCGATAGGCTCGACAACGCCGGAAAGCACGCCGCCGAGAAACGCTCGGCCCTTGCGTTCCCCCTCCGCCCGGAGCGGCATGGAGATTATAGCACCCTCGGGAAAATTCTGAATGGCAATGCCGAGGGACAGTGCCAGTGCGCTTGCCGCAGTAATCTTCGTATTTCCCGAAAGAAAGCCAGCATACACCACACCGACTGCCATTCCCTCCGGGATATTATGTAAGGTAACAGCCATCACCATCATGGTGGTGCGCCCGAGCTTGCTTTTCGGACCCTCGGCCTGTTCACTTCCCACATGAAGATGGGGAATCAAACGGTCAAGCAGGAGCAAAAACAGCACGCCGACCCAAAATCCGATAAAGGCGGGGAGAAAGGACAGCTTGCCCATATCCTCCGACTGCTCAATGGCGGGGATTAGCAAGCTCCAGATGGACGCTGCCACCATCACGCCGGCGGCAAAGCCCGCAAGGGCGCGCTGCACCAGATCGCCAAGGGATTTTTTCA